>Ga0209545_100008_pt1 | contig 324872 bp, 299 predicted proteins | sample UppTromiDAQMD018_FD_185833 | JGI IMG/M metagenome (GOLD analysis project Ga0209545, IMG submission 185833) | Upper troposphere microbial communities from Maryland, USA - DAQMD-018 (SPAdes) (version 2) | ecosystem: Environmental > Air > Outdoor Air > Unclassified | place: USA: Maryland, Virginia...
GCGTTTTTGCCCAATAGGGCCTTGGGATCGATGCTTTCGTTTTCGCTGAGCATTTCCACATCGAGGCTGAAGAGCTGGCTGATGTTTTCCTGGCCGCGCAATTCACGGAAATGCAGTTCATCGCCCAGTGGCGTATGGATGGTGACTCGGCGTGTCATTGTATGAACCGCCCTGGGGCGGCCTCCCGTCTCTTGGTGAGCGGGGATCATAGACAAGCCGATGGCTATAGGGCAATCAAATGCAGGGTCAGATACAACCTGTAAATGTAAGCAATTTCCCATCTTGGATACAGGTATGTATTTGAATGGCAGGCTATCCAATCAGGCATGTTCCAAAATCAGGTAATCCAGACTTGGCTGATCATGTGCTGTGGCAGGCGACCTGGGAATGTGCTGTACTGGGCATGAAAGCATTTGCACTTTTTTGGTGCATTTTTGTTGAGATGCCATGTGAGCGACCGCTATCACCGTAACGGTGCAGAACTTCTGCACAAAGCCGGTGCATGGGAGGATGCTGCGGTGCTGCATTGGTGGGCCGGAAGGCGCCCCACCCAGCAGAAAAGACTGGCACGGTCCGTGCTTAACCCGGTTGTCACGAAATTTTTCAAACCGGAGGATCCCATGTCCCGTGCCAGCCTCAAGTCGCTCGCCATCGCCTGTGTCGCCATCGCTCCGCTCTGGGCCCACGCCCAGCTCACGGCCAATGTGTCTCTGACGACGAACTACAAGTTCCGCGGACAGGACCAGGACACGGGACGCAACAAGGCCGTCAAGCCTGCCCTGCAAGGCGGCTTCGACTACACCTTCGGCGACAGCGGCTGGTACATCGGCAACTGGAACTCCAGCGTGGACTGGCTGCCGGGCAACTCCCTGGAAACCGACTTCTACGGTGGCTACAAGTTCAAGGCCGGCGAGGTGGACCTGGACTTCGGGGCCCTGCAATACCTGTACTCGGGCAACTCCAGCGGCAACACCACCGAGCTGTATGGCGCGGCCACGTACGGCCCGTTCACGGCCAAGTATTCGCACACCGTATCCAAGGACTACTTCGGCTGGGCGGGCGAGAAAGCCGGCTCGGGCCTGTCGGGCCGCAATACCGGCTACCTGTGGCTGGGCTTCAGCAAGGAAGTCATGCCCAAGGTGACCGTGAAGGCCTCGCTGGGCTTTACGCGCTTTGCCAGCGACATCAAGGGCCTGGGCGTGCCCAACTATATGGACTACAGCGTGGGCGGTGCCTACGATTTCGGCGACGGCGTGTCGCTGGGCGCGGCCGTCACGGGTGCGAACAAGAAGTCTTACTTTGGTGACGTCAACAAGGCCCGTCTGATCGTGACGCTGACCAAGACCCTGTAACCGGACCTGAGGAGCTAAGCATCATGAAACTGGTGACCGCCATCATCAAGCCCTTCAAGCTGGACGAGGTGCGCGAGGCGCTCTCCGACATCGGCGTGCAGGGCATCACCGTGACCGAAGTCAAGGGCTTCGGCCGCCAAAAGGGCCATACCGAGCTGTACCGCGGCGCGGAATACGTGGTCGATTTCCTGCCCAAGCTGCGCCTGGAGGCCGCCGTGCCCGACGCGTTGGTGGACCAGGTGATCGATGCCATCGAGGCCGCTGCGCGCACCGGCAAGATCGGTGACGGCAAGATCTTCGTGCTGCCCATCGAGCAGGCCGTCCGCATCCGTACCGGCGAGACCGGCGACAGCGCACTGTGAGTTTCAACCCCACGTTTCCCGAAAGACTGCCATGACCAAACGACTTCTTTCCATGGGCCTGGGGCTGGGCCTGCTGGCCGCAGGCGCCGCTGCCCTGGCACAGGAGCCCGCCGCCGCTGCAGCCGTTGCCGATGCGGCCGCTGCGGCAGCCCCCGCCGCCGCGGCCGCAGCCGAGGCGCCGGCCCCCGCGCTCAGCGCCGGTGACACGGCCTGGATGCTGACTTCGACCATGCTGGTGATCCTGATGGTGATCCCGGGCCTGGCACTGTTCTACGGCGGCCTGGTGCGCACCAAGAACATGCTGTCCGTGCTGTGCCAAGTGTTCGTGATTTTCTCGCTGATCACGCTGCTGTGGGCCGTCTACGGCTACTCGCTGACCTTTGCGGGCGAAGGCAACTTCTTCGGCGGCTTCGGCAAGATCTTCCTCAAGGGCATTGCGCCCGACACGCTGGCCGGCGCACTGCCGACCATTCCCGAGTACGTGTTCGTGGCCTTCCAGTCCACGTTCGCCGCCATCACCGTGGCCCTGATCGTCGGCGCCTTCGCCGAGCGCATCAAGTTCTCTGCCGTGATCCTGTTCTCGGTGCTGTGGTTCACCTTCAGCTACATCCCCATGGCCCACATGGTCTGGGGCGGCGGCCTGCTGGGCAAGGACGGCGCGCTGGACTTCGCAGGCGGCACCGTGGTGCACATCAACGCCGGTATCGCTGGACTGGTGGGTTCCTACATGCTGGGCAAGCGCATCGGCTTCGGCCGTGAGGCCCTGCCTCCGCACAGCCTGACGCTGACCATGGTCGGTGCCTCGCTGCTGTGGGTGGGCTGGTTCGGCTTCAACGCCGGCTCGGCAGGTGCTGCCAACGGCATCGCCGGCCTGGCCTTCATCAACACCATCGTCGCCACGGGCGCCGCCACCATCTCCTGGCTGGCCGCTGAAGCCCTGCACAAGGGCAAGGCCTCGATGCTGGGTGCCGCCTCGGGCGCCGTGGGCGGCCTGGTGGTCATCACCCCGGCGGCCGGCCTCGTGGGCCCCATGGGCGCCATCGTCATGGGCCTGATCGCCGGTCCCGTCTGCCTGTGGGGTGTGTCCGGCCTGAAGAAGCTGCTCAAGGTCGATGACGTCTGCGACGTGTTCGGCGTGCACGGCGTGGGCGGCATCCTGGGCGCCATCCTGACCGGCGTGTTCTGCGCCTCCAGCCTGGGCGGCATCGAGCCGGCAAACTTCAACATGGGCCATCAAGTGTGGGTGCAGGTCAAGAGCGTGCTGCTGACCATCGTCTGGTCCGGCGTGGTGGCTGGCATCTCCTACAAGATCTGCGATCTGGTCGTCGGCCTGCGCGTCAGCGAAGAGTCCGAGCGCCAGGGCCTGGACATCACCACGCACGGCGAGGTGGCGTACTACCGCTGATCGGTTTCCAGGGAGTTCATTGCGGATTGGCCTCGGTGCTTGCACCGGGGCCTTTTTTGCTTTGGAGCCGCTGCAGAGATGGCGTCTTTGCCTTTTCGTCCCGGCTGTTTTGCGCCGCCCGCAGAACTTCAAGCGCGCCGTTCAAAAAATTCACGGGCCCGCACCGAGGCGCAAAAGGGCCCAGCCGCTACGATGCAGGCCATGGATTCAGCCCAAAGCCAACTCATCCAGATCGCCGAGCGCGTGCGCGCCGCGGCGGCCGACGCCACGCCGCTGCGCATACGCGGTGGCGGCACCAAGGATTTTCACGGCCTGGCCCTGCAGGGCGAGCTGCTGGACACGCGGGCGCTGGCCGGCGTGGTCAGCTATGAGCCCAGCGAGCTGGTCGTGACCGTACGCGCCGGCACGCCGCTGGCCGAGGTCGAGGCCCTGCTGGCCGCACAGGGCCAGTGCCTGGCCTTCGAGCCTCCGCATTTCGAGGGAGCGGATGGCCGCGCCACCGTGGGCGGCATGGTGGCCGCCGGCCTGTCGGGCCCCTCGCGCGCCAGCGTGGGCGCCGTGCGCGACTTCGTGCTGGGGCTGGAGATGATCAACGGCCAGGGCGAGCTGCTGCGCTATGGCGGCCAGGTCATGAAGAACGTGGCGGGCTACGACGTCTCGCGGCTGATGGCGGGCTCCTGGGGCACGCTGGGCCTGATCACCGAGGTCAGCCTCAAGGTGCTGCCCGTGGCGCCGGCCGAGGCCACGCTGCGCTTCGAATGCACGCAGCAGCAGGCGTTGGACTGGCTCAATGCCTGGGGCGGACAGCCGCTGCCGCTCAATGCCAGTTGCTGGCTGCAGGAAGACAGCGCGGCCCAGGGCGTGCTGTACCTGCGCCTGCGCGGTGCGCGTGCCGCCGTGCAGGCGGCCTGCGGGCGCCTGGGGGGCGAGCGCATGCACAGCGCTGCGGCCGACTGGCAGGCCTGCCGGGAGCACCAGCTGCCCTGGTTCACCGCACGCGCACCGGGCCATGCGCTGTGGCGCCTGTCCGTGCCGCAGACGGCTCCGGCCCTGGCGCTGCCTGACGGCTGCACGGAGCCCCTGGTCGAATGGCACGGCGCACTGCGCTGGGTACAGGCGCCGCGTGCGCTGGGCCATGCGCTTCGCGCGCTGGCAAAAGCAGCGGGCGGATCGGCCACCTTGTTCCGCTCCGAGGCAACGGGGCAGCCCGGCGCCGAGCCCGATTTCGACGCCCAGGCGGCCGATGCCACGGCCGCGCTGCATGCACGGCTCAAGCAGGCCTTCGATCCTGCGGGCATCTTCAACCGCGGCCGGCTGGCCGCCGCCTGGTAGGCCGGGCCAACGCCTGGCTCCGCCCATGCGCATGCGCCACCACCTGCACCTGCTCACGGACCGGCACCGCACGGTGGCCAGCAACCGCACGCTGGGCCTGCTGCTGGCCTTCAACGCGGGTGCGGTGAATGCGGGCGGCTTTTTGCTGGTGCACTCCTATACCTCGCACATGACAGGCTTTGTCTCGCTGCTGGCCGACAACCTGGTGCTGGGCAATACGGCGCTGGTGCTCAGTGCCTGCGGCGCGCTGCTGGCCTTTCTGTGCGGCGCGGCCGCGACGTCGCTGCTGGTCAACTGGGCGCGCCACCACCGGCTGCGCAGCAGCTATGCGCTGCCGCTGCTGCTGGAAGCCGCGCTGATGCTGCTCTTCGGCGTGCTGGGCGCGGCCATGCTGGCCTGGCCCACGCCGTTCGCCGTGCCGCTGGCCGTGCTGCTGCTGTCCTTCATCATGGGATTGCAGAACGCCACGGTGACCAAGATGTCGTCCTCGCAGATCCGCACCACGCACATGACGGGCGTGATCACCGACCTGGGCATGGAGCTGGGTCGAGCCCTCTACTGGAACCGCCATGGCAGCCCGCCCGAGCACCGGGTCCACGCCAACCATGTGCGGCTGCGGCTGTTCGCAGGGCTGCTGTCCATGTTCCTGCTGGGCGGCATTGCGGGCGCGCTGGGTTTCAGGCACCTGGGCTTCGTCTTCGTCGTGCCGCTGGCCGTGGTGCTGTGCCTGCTGTCCCTGCCGCCGCTGTGGGCCGACCGTGCGCGGTTGCCCCTGCTGCTGGGCCGGCGGGCCGCGCCTCGCGCATGACCGCCGTGTCCGGCTGCCGTGCCTGACCGTTCCCCGATACCCATACAACAAGAGCCCCACCATGCAGACCCAACTCGCACCCCAGTACCGCGCCACGCCCGAGGGCCAGGAGGCCGAAGCCATTTTGCGCAAGTGCGTGCACTGCGGCTTTTGCACGGCCACCTGCCCGACCTACCAATTGCTGGGCGACGAGCTGGACGGGCCGCGTGGCCGCATCTACCTGATCAAGCAGGTGCTGGAAGGCGGGACGCCCACGCGCGCCACCCAGCAGCATCTGGACCGCTGCCTGACCTGCCGCAACTGCGAAAGCACCTGCCCCAGTGGCGTGCAGTACGGCCACCTGGTGGACATAGGCCGCAAGATCGTCGAGGAACAGGTACCGCGTCCCTTCGGCGAGCGCGCCAGGCGCTGGGCGCTCAAGGAGGGGCTGAACTCGCCGCTGTTCGCCCCGGCCCTGAAGCTGGGCCAGGCCGTGCGCGGCCTGCTGCCCGAAGTCCTGGCCGAGAAAGTGCCCCAGCCGCAGGACGCGGGCCGCTGGCCCGTGCGCGAGCATGCGCGCAAGGTGCTGCTGCTGGCCGGCTGCGTGCAGCCCGCGATGATGCCGCGCATCAACTACGCCACGGCGCGCGTGCTGGATGCGGCCGGCATACAGACCGTGATCGCTCCCAACGCCGGCTGCTGCGGTGCCGTGAAATTCCACCTCAACGACCAGGAAGGCGGCAAGGCGCAGATGCGCGCCAACATCGACGCCTGGTGGCCCCAGGTGGACAGCGGCGCGGTGGAGGCCATCGTCATGAACGCCTCGGGCTGCGGCGTCACCGTCAAGGAATACGGCCACCTGCTCAAGGACGATGCGCAGTACGCGGACAAGGCCGCGCGCATCAGCGCCCTCACGCGCGACCTGAGCGAGCTGCTGCCTGAGCTCCTGCCCGAGCTGGCCGAGCGCCTGCAGGGCAGGGTGCGCGCGCCGGCCGCGCCCATGGCCTACCACCCGCCCTGCACGCTGCAGCACGGGCAAAAGCTGCGCGGCGGCGTGGAAACCCATCTGGCCAGGCTGGGCTTCGAGCTGCGCGTGGCGCGCACCGAGTCGCACCTGTGCTGCGGCTCGGCGGGAACCTACTCGGTGCTGCAGCCCGAACTCTCGCACCAGCTGCGCGACCGCAAGATCGGCGCACTGACCGAAGGCTTCGATGCCCGGCGGCCTGCAGCCATCCTCTCGGCCAACATGGGCTGCATCGTCCACCTGCAAAACGGAACGGACGTGCCGGTGCGCCACTGGATCGAGGTGCTGGACGAGGCCCTGCCGGCCTGATGCCACCCGGGCAACACCCGCGCATCTGTGCCGCATGCGCGACGCCGTGGGGACTATGCCCGCGCAAGCCTTTGCAATGCTGGCATGATGCGGGGTTTCGTTTTCTCCAAGCCCATGTGCTCCGCCATGACTGAATCCGTGTCTGAACCGCAAGAACAGAACGCCGCGCTGCCGGCGGACGCCGCTGCCGGCACTGTGCCGCAGGTTGCCGCCAGCGCCGATGGCCAGGGCCGCAAGCGCTCGCGCCGCGGCGGACGTGGCCGCAACAAGGGCAAGGCCTCCGAGCCCGTCGCCGACGCCGCAACCGGCGCGGCCGGCAGTGCCGAGGCTCCCGCATCCAGGCCTGTGCGCACCCAGCACCCGCTGCTGGCGCAACTGGCCCAATGGCATCCGAACCTGTTCGGCGAGCAGCCCCTGCCGCTCAAGCGCGGCATCTTCGAGGACCTGCTGGCCGCCCATCCCGAAGCCATCGACCGCGACCAGCTCAAGCTGGCCCTGTCCCAGCACACACGCTCGAGCCGCTACCTCACCGTGGTGGCCAGCGGCCAGGCGCGCCATGACCTGCAGGGCCAATCGGTCGAGCCCATGGCGCCCGAGCATGTGCACCATGCGCTGATCGAAGTCTTCCGTCGCCGCCAGCACCGCTCGCCCGAGGACCTGGCGCCCAAGCTGCGCAACCGCATCATCGCCGCCTACGAGGCCTCGGGCCTGTCCCGCGACGACTATGCGGCGCGTGTGCAGGGCCGTGACGAGGCCACCAACGCCCTGGTGGCCGAGGCCTTGGCCGAAGCCGATGCGCGTTCTGCACGCGACGAAGCTCTGCTGCGCGCCTTCGAGGCCAGCGGCCAGACCACCGAAGCCGGCTTTGCCGACATGTACGGCATGAACCCGCGCCAGGTGGCGCAGCAGCTGGAACGCGCCCGCCGTCGCCTGCAGACGCAGGCGGCCTGAGGTACCAAGGACCGGCACCAAGGACCGACGCCAAAGACCGGTAGCACCGTCTGCCGGCACACTCCACCGCCGCGTGCCCGGCAAGGGCCGCGCCGGTGAACCCGCCCTGGATCACAGGCGGCATCTCTGCAGCGGACCCTCCGCCAGCACGCAGATGCCCACCAGGGGCGGGCCCGGGGATGAACTGTTTCACGGACGCCGCTGCACCCGGCCACGGGGCGGCGGCGCCTTGCCGTGCGCGCTCGTTCCCGTGGTCTGGCAAGGGCGCGCAAGGCACTTCAAAGCAAAAAAGCAAAAGGAGACTTGCGATGTGGCTGGGTTTGTCGTTGTTCTACGTGGGCGCCGTGCTGTGCCTGAATGGCCTGTGGATGCTGGGGCGCATTGCCGACCGGGAGATCTGGGTCATCAACGTGTTCGCGGGCCTGGTCTCGCTGATCATCGGCCTGGCCTCGGCCTTCGGGCCCGAGCCTGATGTGGCCTCTGTCAAGACCGGCGCGCTCACCCTGCTGTTCGCCTTCACCTACCTGTGGGTGGCCATCAACCGCTTCACGGGGGCCGATGGCCGGGGCCTGGGCTGGTTCAGCCTCTTCGTGGCGATCACGGCCGTGCCGGTGGCCATCGATTCGCTGATCGGCGCCCGCACTGCCATCGACTGGTGGATGGCCGCCAACTGGGCGGCCTGGGCCGTGCTGTGGGCCATGTTCTTCATGCTGCTGGCCCTGGGCCGCAACATCGGCCGCATGACGGGCACGCTGTGCATTGCGCAGGGCGTGCTCACGGGCTGGCTGCCGGGCTACCTGCTGCTGGCCGGGCAGCTCACGGGCTGATTGCGCAGCGTTGGTGCGGGCAGGGCGTCAAGCCCCACGCCGTCGTGCATGCGCCAGCGCAGACAGCAGCGCGGCCGCGATGATGCAGGCGCCGCCGAGCAGCGTGCGCGGCGTCAGCACCTCGCCTGCAATCAGCACCGAGGAGACGCTGGCGAACACCACTTCGGCCAGCATGACCACGGCCGTCACGCCGGCCGGCAGGCGCGCGGCGCCGAACTGCAGCGCCCAGTTGCCCAGCATCAGCAGCACGGCCAGGCCGGCGGCGATCAGCATCCAGCTGGCCTGCGGAGCCGGCAGCGGCGGCACCAGGCCCACGCTGCTGCCTGCAAAGGCGCTGAACAGGCCCATCGCCATGCAGCCGCTGAACATGGCCAGCATGCGCGCCTGCGCCGGCACGGCCTGCAGGCGGCGCAGCAGCACGTTGGTCAGCGCGAAGGTGAAGCCGCCGAACAGTGCCAGGCCGTCGGCCAGCGACAGGCCGCGCAGCAGCCCGGGCGAGCCGCCGCTGAATGTGCCCTCGGGCACCAGCACCAGCGCCACCCCGCCAAAGGCCAGCAGCAGCCGCGTCAGCGCAGCAGGCGTGGGCCGCTCGCCCAGGAGCCTCCAGGCCAGCAGCACCGACCATGCGGGCATCAGATAGAACAGCAGCACCACGCGCACCACGTCGCCAATGGTCACGGCCCAGTTGAAGGCGATGTTGTTGCTGCCCGCGCATGCGCCCAGCAGGATCAGGGCCGGGTACTGCAGCGCCTGGCGCAGGCTGGCCGGGCGCAGCGCCACCAGCCCCGCCAGCACCAGGGCATACATCAGCGCCGTGGCCCACAGCGGATGCAGGCCAGCCTCGTGCATGGCGCGGAACGGCCACCAGGCCAGGCCCCAGACCAGGGTGTTGAACAGCAGGGCGAGAACGGGCAGCGGGCTATGCATGGGGCAATGAAAAACGCCCGGGCAGGCAAGGCCTGCTCCGGACGCCGTGGGGACAAGGGCAGGCTAGTGGCAATCCTTGCGGGCAATCGCCAGCAGGCGCTCGACTTCCTCGGGATGCTGGCGCAGGTTGTTCCTGTGCCAGCGTCCGATCAGCCACATGATGCCGGCCACCACCAGGCCGAACACCGTGATGGCACCAAAGGCCGACAGCCCGAACTTGGTGGACAGCGCATAGAAGGCGCCCAGCGCCAAGATGCAGGCCTGCTCGTTGAAGTTCTGCACGGCAATCGAGCGGCCCGCGCCCATGAGGTTGTGGCCGCGGTGCTGCAGCAGCGCATTCATGGGCACGACCAGGAAGCCGCCCAGGCCGCCCAGCAGGATCAGGAAGGGAATGGCCACCCACACGCTGTGGATGAAGATCATGGCGATCACCAGCAGGCCCATGGTGATGCCCAGCGGAATGACGCGCGTGGCGTTGTCCAGCCGCATGCGCATGGATGCGAGGATGGCGCCTGCCGCCGTGCCGATGGCCACCACGCCCACCAGGGCCGATGCCTGGGAGGTGCCGTAGCCCAGGGCCGCCGCGCCCCAGGCCAGCACGATGTAGCGCAGATTGCCCGACACGCCCCAGAACAGCGTGGTCGTGGACAGCGAGATCTGGCCCAGCTTGTCCCCCCACAGCCGCTGGCTGCAGGTCCAGAAGTCGGGCAGCAGGGCCAGGGTGTTGGCCAGCAGGCTCTTGCTGGGGTCCTGGCGCAGCGGGCGCAGGATGGTGTCGGTCAGCGGAATGCGCAGGTTGAACCACGCGGCCAGCGCATAGACGCCGACCAGCACGGCAATCGCCGCCTCGGCCGCAGTGTCCACGCCCGTGTCCAGCAGCGGCAGGTCGAAGTCCAGCAGATGGGTCGAGATGCCCGGGCTCAGCAACTGCCCGCCCACGAGCACGCCCAGGATGATGGAGGTGATGGTCAGCCCCTCGATCCAGCCATTGGCCTTGACCAGCTGGGAGGCGGGCAGCAGCTCGGTGAGGATGCCGTACTTGGCGGGCGAGTAGGCCGCTGCGCCCAGGCCGACCACGGCGTAGGCGATCAGCGGATGGTTGCCGAACAGCATCATCAGGCAGCCCACGATCTTGATCGCATTGCTGATGAACATCACCCGCCCCTTGGGCAGGGCGTCGGCAAAGGCGCCGACGAAGGGGGCCAGGATCACGTAGAACAGCGCGAACATGGGCACCAGGGCGGCGCGCTGCCACTCGGGGGCGCCATTGGTGCGCAGCAGTTCCACGGCGGTCACAAACAGGGCGTTGTCTGCCAGCGAGCTGAAGAACTGCGCTGACATGATGGTGTAGAAACCGCGCTTCATGGATAGGCAGATGGGGTCAGCCGCAGGGCTGCTGACCGGTTAAATAAGGGCCCCGTGGCAAGTGACTGGCGGTTATATCACGCGGCCTTTGGCCGGCAGTGCCAGAATCCCAAGCTTCTGACTGAGTGAAAACCATGCCGCGTCCCATTCTTGCCACCATCCATTCCGCCGCGCTTCGCCACAATCTGGAGCGGGTGCGGCAAGCGGTCCCCGATGCCAAATTGTGGGCCGTGGTCAAAGCCAACGCCTATGGCCACGGTATCGAAAACGTGTTCGAGGCCCTGCGCGGCGCCGACGGCTTCGCCATGCTGGACCTGGCCGAGGCCGAGCGCGTGCGCCAGCTGGGCTGGCGCGGCCCCATCCTGCTGCTGGAGGGCGTGTTCGAGCCGCGCGACCTGGAGCTTTGCTCGCGCCTGTCCATCTGGCATGCCGTGCATTGCGACGCCCAGATCGACTGGCTGGCCGCGCACAAGACGCAGAACGGCCACCGCGTCTTCCTCAAGATGAACTCCGGCATGAACCGCCTGGGCTTCACGCCCGAGCGCTTTCGCGCGGCCTGGGCCCGGCTCAATGCCTTGCCCCAGGTGGAGGAAATCTCGTTCATGACCCACTTCAGCGATGCCGACGCAGGCGCTGGCCAGTCGGGCATCTCCGCGCAGCTGCAGCGCTTTCACGACGCCACGTGCGACCTGCCCGGCGAGCGCAGCGTGGGCAACAGTGCCGCCACGCTGCGCCATGGCGACGATGCCCAGGTGCGCTGCGACTGGGTGCGGCCCGGCATCGTGCTGTACGGCAGCTCGCCCGACTATCCGCAGCACACGGCGGCCCATTGGGGCCTGCAGCCCACGCAGACCCTGAGCTCGCGCATCATCGGCGTGCAGCAGCTGGCTGCGGGGCAGAGCGTGGGCTATGGATCGCGCTTCACGGCCGAAGCTCCCGTGCGCCTGGGCACCGTGGCCTGCGGCTATGCCGACGGCTATCCGCGCCACTGCGGCACCGGCACGCCCGTGCTGGTCGACGGCGTGCGCACCCGCACCCTGGGCCGCGTGAGCATGGACATGCTGGCCGTGGACCTGACGCCCGTGCCCGATGCCGGCATGGGCAGCGAAGTCACGCTGTGGGGCCGCGCCGGCAACGGCGCCGTGCTGCCCATCGACGAGGTGGCCGAGGCGGCCGGCACGCTGGGCTATGAACTCATGTGCGCCGTCGCGCCGCGCGTGAACAAGACCGTCGATTGATCAGGGCGCGGCCTGGACGCTGTCCCTGGCCCGCTCCAGCAGCGCCATCATCTGCTGTTGCGCGGCAGGCTCCCAATCCTTGAGCAGCCGCGCCGCCAGCGCCTGGCGCGACTGGCGCAGCCGGTCGAACAGGGCCTGGCCCTGGGGGCTGAGGCTCAGGCAGCGCACGCGGCGATCGCGGGCGTCCGGTTCGCGGTCCAGCCATCCCTGCTCCTGCAGCTGCGCCAGCATGCGCGCGAGCTGGGCCTTGTCCATGTGGCTGTGGTCGACCAGATCCCTTTGCGTGCGGCCCGGGTGCCGGCCCACGTACATCAGCACGCGCACCTCGTTGGGCGTCAGCCCGGGCTCCATGGACTCCATGTCCTCGCGCATGCGCGAGCGGAACAGGTGCAGCAGCTCGTGCATGGCCTCGAAGATATCGGCGGGCAGGGAGGCATTCATGGCAGGGTCTTGTGGAAATATGTTGACAAAGTCAACGGATGACAGAGAATTGGTGGACTAAATCAACATTCTAGGCCGTCACAGGCCGTTTCGCCAATGAACTTGCCCAATCCAGCCAACTCTGCCGTGGCGCCTGCCCCCGTCGTCCACCGTGTCCGCCATCCCTTCCGCGCCCGCCATGTGCAATTGCTCTCGCGCGAGCAGCCCAGCCCCGGCTTTGTGCGCCTGACCCTGGGCGGACCCGAACTGGAGGACTTCGTCAGCTCGGGCTTTGACGACCACGTCAAGCTCATCCTGCCGCAGGCCGGGCGCGAACTGCCCGCGCTTCCCGTGCTGCTCGATGGCCGCCCCACCTTCGTGGAGGACGAGCGCCCCACCTTGCGCGACTACACGCCGCTGCGCTACGACGCTGCGCGCCAGAACCTCATCATGGATTTCGCACTGCACGATGCCGGCCCCGCCACCGAATGGGCGCTGACCGCGCCCCTGGGCCAGTGGGTGGGCCTGGCCGGGCCGCGCGGCAGCCTGGTGATCTCGGCCAACCTGCCATGGCATTGGCTGTTCGGCGACGAGACCGCCATGCCCGCCATCGAGCGGCGCCTGGCCGAGCTGCCCGCCGGCAGCCGCGCCGTGGTGCGCGTGCAGCTGCGCAACCCTGCCGACCGCCGCCAGTGGAAGAGCACGGCCCAGCTGGACTGTGCCTGGGTCGAATCGCTGGCCGACGCCGTGCAGGCGCTGGAGCTTCCCCAGGACGACGACGGATATATCTGGGCGGCGGGCGAGCACAGCGCCATGGCCGAGCTGCGGCGCCTGCTGCTGGCCAAGGGCGCCGCGCCCAAGCGCATGCGCGTGGCCTCGTACTGGAAGCAGGGCCAGGCAGACCACCATGAAGACCTGAACGATCCCAGCTGACCTGCGTGGAGAAAAGCAAGAAAGGCACAGACGAAAAAAAGCCCACCGAAGTGGGCTTTTTTTCGTGGTGGTTGCGCGAGAAGGATTTGAACCTCCGACCTTTGGGTTATGAGCCCAACGAGCTACCAGACTGCTCCATCGCGCGGTAATTCCGCAGTAATTTCGTTTCACCGCATTTTGTGCAGCGAAGAAGGCAACTATAACCGATATCTCTTTGTCACGCAACTGCGTTAGACAACAGGCATGCGGGCGGGGCGGCAGCCACCGCTCGGTATAGTGCCCAACCCATGGCCAAAGACAAAACCACATTCATCTGCAATGCCTGCGGCGGCTCCAGCCCGCGCTGGCTGGGCAAGTGCCCGGCCTGCGGGGCCTGGAATTCGCTGATCGAGGCCGTTGCCGAGCCTGCGGGCGCGGGCAAGAACCGGCTCAGCCAGCCGCAGGGCTATGCGGGCCTGGCCAATGCCCAGGCCGTGATGCCGCTGTCGGCCATCGAGGCCCAGGACGTGGCGCGCACGCCCAGCGGCATCGAGGAGCTGGACCGCGTGCTGGGCGGCGGCATTGTCGAAGGCGGCGTGGTGCTGATTGGTGGCGACCCCGGCATCGGCAAGTCCACCCTGCTGCTGCAGGCCATGGATGCGCTGCACCGCGTGGGCTTGCCCACGCTGTATGTCACGGGCGAGGAAAGCGGTGCCCAGGTCGCGCTGCGCTCGCGCCGCCTGGGGCTGGAGGCCAGCCAGGTCAATGTGCTGGCCGAGATCCAGCTGGAGAAGATCCTCGCCACCATGGAGGCCACGCAGCCGGCCGTGGTCGTCATCGACTCCATTCAGACCGTGTACTCGGACCAGCTGTCCTCGGCGCCGGGCTCGGTGGCCCAGGTGCGCGAATGCGCGGCCCACCTCACGCGCGCGGCCAAGACCACGGGCATCACCGTGATCCTGGTCGGCCATGTGACCAAGGAAGGCGCCCTGGCCGGCCCGCGCGTGCTGGAGCACATGGTGGACACCGTGCTCTACTTCGAGGGCGACACGCACAGCAACTTCCGCCTCGTGCGCGCCATCAAGAACCGCTTTGGTGCCGTCAACGAGATCGGCGTCTTCGCCATGACGGAGAAGGGCCTCAAGGGCGTCACCAACCCCAGCGCCATCTTCCTGTCCCAGCACAGCGAGCCGGTGCCGGGCTCCTGCGTGCTGGTCACGCTGGAGGGCACGCGGCCCATGCTGGTGGAAATACAGGCCCTGGTCGACCAGGGCGGCCCCGCGCCCCGGCGCCTGTCCGTGGGCCTGGACCGGGACCGGCTGGCCATGCTGCTGGCCGTGCTCAGCCGCCATGCGGGCGTGGCCTGCGCGGACCAGGATGTCTTCGTCAACGCCGTGGGCGGCGTGCGCATCAGCGAGCCTGCGGCCGACCTGGCCGTGATGCTGTCCATCACCTCCAGCCTGCGCGGCCGCGCCCTGCCCAAGGGATTCCTGGCCTTTGGCGAAGTGGGCCTGGCCGGCGAAGTGCGCCCCGCGCCGCGCGGCCAGGAGCGCCTGAAGGAAGCCGCCAAGCTCGGCTTCACCATGGCCGTGGTGCCCAAGGCCAATGCGCCCAAGAAGGCCATCCCCGGCCTGACCGTGCATGCCGTGGAGCGCGTGGACGAAGCCATGAACATCGTCCGAGGGATGGGCTGAGGCACTGCCTTGCCGAGCGCATTGCGGGGGCATACGCACTGTCCGCAGCGGTCCTGCGGCGCCTCCATAAGACAATCGGCGCCATGAATTTGCGCAATATCCTGATTCCCCTGGGTCTGCTCGTACTGCTGGTGGCTGCGCACCAGTCCTATGGCTGGATGGGCGTGGTTGCCGTGGGCGGCGGCATCATGATGTGGCTGCTGCTGCATTTCACGCGGCTGATGTCCATCATGAAGAAGGCCTCGGACCGTCCCATGGGCTATGTGGGCAGCGCCGTGATGCTCAACGTCAAGCTCAAGCCCAAGGTCTCGCTGATGCACGTGGTGGCCATGACGCGCTCCCTGGGCGAGCGCCTGTCCGAAGACGGCCAGCATCCCGAGATCTACCGCTGGACCGACGGCACGCAATCCCATGTGACCTGCGAGTTCATGCATGGCCGGCTCGTGAAGTGGACCCTGGTGCGCCCCACGCCCGAACCCGAACCGCAACCCGAGACGGTGGCGGCCCCCGAGGCAGCCCCCGCGCCCTAAAATAGCGGGTTGGTGTTCTGTTCAATACCCCCAAGGATGTTTCTATGAGCCCCGTTGTTCCCTCGATGGCCGATCGTGACGGCAAGATCTGGATGGATGGACAGCTGGTGGACTGGCGCGATGCCAAGATCCACGTGCTGACCCACACGCTGCACTACGGCTGCGGCGCATTCGAGGGCGTTCGGGCCTACAAGACCGAACAGGGGCCGGCCATCTTCCGCCTGGAAGACCACACCAAGCGACTGTTCAACAGCGCCAAGATCCTGCGCATGCAGATCCCGTTCACCCAGGAAGCGGTGAACCAGGCCCAGGTCGAGGTCGTGCGCGCCAACCAGCTGGAATCGTGCTACCTGCGCCCGCTGACCTGGATCGGCGACCGCAAGCTGGGCGTCTCGCCCAAGGGCAACACCATCCACCTGATGGTGGCTGCCTGGGCCTGGGGCGCCTACCTGGGCGAGGAAGGCATGCAGCGCGGCATCCGCGTGAAGATCTCCAGCTTCACGCGCCACCACGTGAACATCACCATGAGCCAGGCCAAGGCGGTGAGCAACTACACCAACTCCATCCTGGCCAACACCGAGGCGCTGGACGACGGCTACGACGAGGCCATCCTGCTGGACGCCTCGGGCTTCGTCTCCGAAGGCTCGGGCGAGAACATCTTCGTCATCAAGGACGGCGTGGTCTACACGCCCGACCTGTCGGCCGGCGCGCTCAACGGCATCACGCGCAATACCGTGATGCACATCTGCAAGGACCTCGGCCTGGAGGTGGTGCAAAAGCGCATCACGCGCGACGAGCTGTACATCGCCGATGAAGTCTTCTTCACCGGCACGGCCGCCGAAGTCACGCCCATCCGCGAGGTGGACCGCATCGAGATCGGCGCGGGCAGCCGCGGCCCCCTCACCGAAAAGATCCAGCAGGCCTTCTTTGACATCGTCAACGGCCGCAACCCCAAGTACGCCCATTGGCTGACTCGGGTCTAAAAAATGACCCCCACGCTACCCTTGCTTTGCAAGGTCCACTGCCCCCCGAGGGGGTGCTTTTCATCTTGGGGCGGCCCGACGATGAAAATGACAGATACCCACGAAAGAGATAAGCAAGCATGACAACGAATGCCACCGTCGAACTGGCGGCCAAGGACCTCAACGCCCAGGGCGGCGTGTTCTGCCCCAGCCCCAAGGCCGACATGAAGCTGTGGAACAGCCATCCCAAGGTCTACCTGGACGTGGCCCACACCGGCGAGGCCAAGTGCCCCTACTGCGGCACGCTGTACCGCTTGAAGGCCGGCGAAGTCTTCGCAGGCGGGCATTGAGCAAAGCGGGCCTCGGCCCGCTTTGCGTGTCTCAGCGCGCCGAAAGCGCGCGGCTCCAGATGCTGTCTGGCGCAGCATCTCCGTGCAAGGCCAGCATGTCCGTGAAATGGCGCCGTTCCCCGCCGCGCAGCTTGACGATGGGCGCCGCCACCTGCGGCGCCTTCGCCAGGCACAGCTGGGGGTAGAGCAGGTACCACTTCCAGCGCAGGGCGCGGTGGTAGAAGAAGGCGGTGTCCTCGGCCTTGAACAGCGTGAGCCGGGCATCGGACAGCCGGCGCATCACCTGCTGGGCCGTCACATGGATCAGAAGGTAATTTGGATCGGGGATGCCCTGCAGCACCTCGGCGGCGTCGGGCCGCGACTGCACGCGCTGCAGGTAGGCCGCAGGGCCCTCCACGATCAGCGCCTGGTGAAACTCCTTTTGCCATTCCGATACAAAGCGCGAGCCGGCCGGAGCGCAGAATGACCAGCTTTCGATCACGGGGTAGCGCCTGTCCCTGGTGAAGCCCTCAAGGTAGAAGCCGGTCAGCTCGGTGGCGCCTGCGCCGGCGCCCATCCAGTCCAGCGGCGCGGTCAGCAGCGTGGTGGCATCGAACCAGTAGCCGCCGTGGTGCGCCACCAGATACAGGCGCAGCCAGTCCGATTGCTTGGTGGGGTGGAGTTCGGCAAACGCCGCGGGAAGGTCGCCGCAGGCCACGTACTGGCCCAGGCTCTCTGGTGTCACGACGATGACCTGGTGATCCGGGCATTGCCGCCGCCAGCTGTCCACGCACTGCTGGACGAAAGGGTCCAGGCCGGACTGGTTCCAGTACGTCCAGATCGTCTTCGGGATGTCCGCTGCAAGACCATCGGCTGCCGGGGGCGATGGGGGCAGCTGCAAGGGCGCGGGCATGGTGTAATCTGCGCCGATTTTGGAAGGGGCTGCCCAGCGATGGAGCAGCCTGAATAAGACCGCAGGAATTTTTTTCATAGCGGATGGAAAGCGGAATGCCCGCATTTTGGGGCAGAAAGTCGCGGTCTTGATGAGATTTGACAAGTCGAAGCTGCCAGGGCTCCTCACGACCCTGGCCGCTGTTCTGGTGCCCGGACTGGCCTTGTGGCTGCGTTCGGGCTATTCCTATGGCGCGGGCCTCATGGCCCTGGGCGCCCTGTGTTTTCTGCCCCGCTGGGTCCGGTACAGGCAGTCGCCTGGCACCTGGCTGCTGGTGGCACTGTTCATGGGCATGGCGGTGATGTGGTACCACCTGTCCGTGCTGGACGGGGGCACCGGTCAGTTCGACCGCCCCGTGAAATTCATCCTGGGCGCGGTCAGCCTGCTGTTCGCCATGTGCTACCCGCCCACGGCGCGGATCTTCCTGTGGGGCATACCGCTGGGCAGCGCAGGCGCGGGCTTCATGGCCCTGTGGCAGGTCTGCGTGCTGGGCATGGAGCGGGCCACGGGCTACACCAATGCCATCCAGTGGGGCAACATGGCCTTGCTGCTGGGCTGCTTCTCGTGCATCTATGCCATGTCCTTCTGGCACCAGCGCTCCCTGCTGTGGCGCCTGCTGGTGCTGGCGGCCGCTGCAATGGGTGCGCTGGCTTCGCTGCTGTCGGGCTCGCGGGGGGGCTGGCTGGCGCTGCTGCCGATGTTCCTCATGCTGATGGTGCTGGTGCGCATGTACCGCCCGCAGTACTTCGGGCGCCTGTTGCTGGGCTGCGCTGCAATCGTGGTGGCGCTGGCCACCGTGATGGCCTTCATACCCCGCGTCAGCGAGCGCGTCGACGAGGTCTACCTGGATGTGAGCAACTACCTGCATTCCGGCAACTCCGACACCTCGCTGGGCACCCGGCTGGAGCAGTACCGGCTGGCCGTGCAGATGATCGGCGAGAAGCCCCTGCTGGGCTGGGGCATGCAGGGCTATGTGGACGAGATGCACCGGCGCGTGGACGCGGGTGACTATGGACGCTCCATCCGAGAATACAACTTCATCCACAACGACTTCCTGGACATCTGGGTCAAGCTCGGCGTGCCGGGCGTGCTGCTGCAGGCGGCACTGTTCATCTCGCTGCTGTGGCTGTTCTGGCCCTCGCGGCGGCGCATGGCGCTGTGGCCTGCGGACAGCACCCCCTGGCGCGAGGCCCTGCTGCTGCGTATCCTGGGCAGCCTGATGCCAGCCATGTACCTGGCGTTCGGCATGTCACAGCAATTTTTCGTGCACAACAGCGGCATCGTCTTCTTCGTCTTCCTCGTGGTGGCCCTGTGGTCATCGCTGCATGGCCTGGAAAGGGCCAGCGGAGCCGTGCGGTGACGGAGCGCGCCACCACGGCCCGGCCCCGGGTGCTGCACTTCGTGACGGGCGGCTTCTCGGGTGCCACCCAGGTGGCGGTGGACCTGGTGTCGGCGCACCGCGCGTCGGGCCGCTTCGACGCCCGGCTGGTGCTGCGGCGCAAGCGCAATACCTCCGATGAACGCGTGCAGAAGCTGCGCGACGGCGGCATCGATGTCGATGTGGTCGCCGGCTGGTCCCATGCCGCCACCGTCTGGCAGCTGCGCCGCATCTGCCTGGACTTCCGGCCGGACATCGTCGTTGCCCATGGTTTCAGCGACCACCTGTGGGGCCGCTTTGCCGCGCTGTGGGCCGGCGTGCCCTGCCTGGTGCATGTGGAACACAACTCGCGCGAGCGCTACACGCGCTGGCGGCTGGCGCAGGCCCTGTGGCTGACCGAGCGCACGGCCGCCATCGTCGGCTGCTCCGAAGGCGTGCGCCAGAGCCTGCAGGACCGCGGCTTTCCTGCAGACAAGCTCTTGGCCATCAGCAACGGCATCCGGCCCGAGCCCTATCTGCAGGAGCCACCCCCCTTGCTGCAGCGCCGCCCGGACATCGTCATGGCCGCGCGCTTTGCGCGGCAAAAGGACCATGCCACCTTGCTGCGCGCGCTGGCCGTGCTGCGCCAGCGCGGCCTCAAGCCCACGCTGACCCTGGCCGGCGGCGGCAAGGCGCGCGCCCAGCAGGCGGCGCAGCGGCTCAGCGCCGAACTGGGCCTGCAGGATCAGGTGCAATTCATCGGCATCTGCAACGACGTGCCCGGCCTGCTGCGCGCGCACCGCGTCTGCGTGCTGTCCACGCACTACGAGGGCATGCCCCTGTCCCTGCTGGAGGGCATGGCGGCGGGCTGCGTGGTGGTGGGCAGCCGCGTGGTGGGCGTGCAGGAAGTGGTGCGGCCCGGCGACAACGGCCTGCTGGCCGCGCACGCCGACCCTGAATCGCTGGCCGACGCCCTGCAGCAGGCGCTGCAGGATGACGAAGCCGCCGTGCGCATGGCCGCCACCGCGCGGCAGGAAGCCCTGTCGCACTACAGCCTGCAGCGCATGACCGGCCAGTACGAAGACCTGTTCGCCCGCCTGCTGCAGGGGGAGCGTCCGTGACCTGGCTCAGCATCCTGGTGCCCGTCTACAACGTGGTGCCCTACCTGGAGGAATGCCTGCAGTCCGTCATGGACCAGGCCGATGCCGGCGTGCAGGTGCTGGTGCTGGACGACTGCTCCACCGATGACTCCTGGGCCCTGATGCAGCAGCTGGACCAGCGCTGGCCCGGCCGCCTGCAGCTCATGCAGCATGAGCGCAACGCCGGCCTGAGCGCGGCGCGCAACACCATGATCGAGGCGGCCACGGGCGACTACCTGTGGTTTTTGGACTCCGACGACAAGCTGCTGCCCGGCGCGATTGCCGGGCTGTCGGCCATCGTGAAACAACATGCGCCCGATGCCGTGCTCTGCGACTTCTCCGTCTGGCGCGAGGCCCCGCGCCTCAAGCACCGCCTGCGCGGCGAGGCGCACCGGCACAGCTTCCAGGGCCCCACGCTGCAGCGCTCGCAGGACCGGGGCGCCCTGCTGGCCGGCCTGCTGCGCACGGGCCAGCTGCATGCCTGGTCCAAGATCTCGCGCCGCAGCCTGTGGGATGCCGGCCTGCGCTTTCCTGCAGGCCGCTATTTCGAAGACATGATGACCATGCCGCAGATGGCGCTGCGCTGCAGCAGCTTCTACTACCACCCCCAGCCCTGGGTGGCCTACCGGCAGCGTGCCAACTCCATCCTTGCGTCCATGACGCCTGCCAAGGCCGCAGACCAGTCCGCCGCCCTGTGGCCGTTGGCGCAGGCCGTGCAAGCCCTGCAAGATGATGCGCTGCGCAACGACGGGCGCCTGCAGTTCGCCTGGGCGCACCAGGCTGCGCGCAACCTCATCGGCGCCCTGCGCTTTCTCGACCGGCAGCGGGACATGCCGCCCGCGCAGCGGCAGGCGCTGGCGCAGCAGTTCCTGGCGGACTTCGGCCGCATCTCCCCGCTGTCCCTGCCGGCCCTGCGCCAGGCCTATGTGCGCAGGGGCTGGGTGCTGCGCGCCTGGAAGCTGCGCAGCTGGGAGCAGTGGGCACGCCAGCAAGGAGCCCCTGCATGAGCGCCCTGAAACTGAAAACCCGGGGCGAGCTGTGGCTGGCGGCGGGCATGCGCCGCTTCTACGCCACCTTCGCACGCCGCCTGGAGCAGGGCCCCGCGCCCGACTTCCGCAGCCACGACATTGGGCCTGCGGCGCCCGTGCCCGTCTCCACGCCCATACCCCGCATCATCTGGGCCTACTGGAATGGCGACTCGGTGCCGCTGCTCATACAGCGCTGCTTTGACAACTGGGCCCGCCTGAACCCCGGCTACAGCCTGCGCATCCTCAACGACGCGCAACTGCCGCAATACGTGCCGCAACTGCCCGGCAACCTGCAGCAGCTGCCCGTGGCCAAGCGCTCGGACTGGCTGCGCCTGGAATTGCTGCACCGCCACGGCGGCATCTGGCTGGACGCCAGCACCATCCTCACCGAGCCGCTGGACTGGCTGTTGGAGCAGCAGCAGCGCAGCGGCGCCGACCTCGTCGCCTACTACCTGGAGCGTTACACCCGCGACCCGCAGGTGCCCGTGGTCGAGAACTGGCTCATGGCCGCGCCCCCGGGCAGCGCCTTCATCGCGGCCCTGCACAAGGAATACGTGGAACAGGTCCTACCGCAGACGGGCGAGGCCTATATCGCCCAGCTCCAGCAGGCCGGCGAATACGAGCAACTGCGCCAGGGCATCGACATGCCCGCCTACCTGAGCATGCACCTGGCCATGCAGCGCGTGCTGCGCGCCGGCGGCAGCTACCGGCTGCGGCTGGCCAAGGCCGAGGACGGACCCTTCTTCCTGCACGTGCAGGGTAACTGGGGCCGCACCCCGCTCAAGATCCGCCTGATGTTCTCGCGCACCGAACTGGCGCCCGTGCCACTGATCAAGCTGCGCGCGCCCGACCGCAAGAAGCTGGACTTCTACTTGGAGCGCGGCCTCTACGTGCCCGGCAGCATCGCCGACCGATACCTGCGGGGCTGATTCCCGCTCATCGCCTTCCATTGCGAGCCATAACCGGGCCGCGACGATGTGCCTGTGCCGATGCGCCATCATCGTGGCATTGCGTTTGAATGGGGGAGATGCATATGCACCAGGACTACGCCATCCTGAAGCGCCAGGACAATATCGATGCGTATTTCAAAGATATAGAGAAGATATACGTCTCCAATGGCTGGGGCAGCAGCTATCCGGAAGGCCTGCTTCGGCAGATGTTCAGTGCCTCCTACTACCTGCTGGCGACGACCACCGGCAGTGCTGTCGGCTTCCTGCGCGGCTTCACCGACGGCGCCATGGTCACGCACCTCAGTGAAATCGTCGTGGACCCCGGGCTGCAGCGGCGGGGTATCGGCAGGCTCCTCATGCAGAAATTCCTGCAGGATGTCGGCCACACCACCATTTATGCAGAGGCCCTCAATCCCCAGGCTGCCCTGCTTTTGGAGCAGCACGGCTTTGGTGAGAGCCGGGGTCTGAAGGTGTATTCAAGAAAGAGTGAGCGGGGCTGAATTCGGCAATCCAAAGGGCCCCGCATTCTCGCTTCCTGCCGTAGAGCCATCAGCCCATTGCCGTCTCATGCAGGTAATGCCACAGCACCCCTTGGCCCGCACGTTTGAGGATCACGACTGATCGGCGCGAGGTCTCCACGCCGTCCAGGCGATGGGTTTCCAGATAGCGCATGGCCAGGCCGGCCGTGTCCCGCCATACGGGCTGCATGTCGCAGACGCATATCTCCAGCCCTGGCCGCTGGCCGGCCGCGCGCCGGAACATCTGTTCCACATCGTCCAGGCCTACGAGCCTGCCCGTGGTGGTCACCATGCTGAACTCCGGGCTGAACTGGGGCATCAGCGCCTGCAGCGCTTCCTGTGCGCCCGCTGGTTGGGTGAAGACGGTGTGGATCAGCTCGTGCACCTGGTGGATGCTGCGTTCGGCGATGCCGATGTCAATGTCACGGTCGATGGGCTTGTTGTCTTGCATGGTGGTCCTCGGGGGTGTGCAGCGATCGCAGTTGCAGCAGGGGTACAAGCCCTGCCAGCGATGCGATCAGAAACGTCATGTGATAGGCCCGGCCTGCGTCCAGGCGGGTGGCGAGCGTGTTGAAAACCATCAGGAAAAACGCAGCGCCCACGCTGAAGGCCATCTGCCGGTTGAGGTTCCAGATCACGCTGGCCTGCTGCGTCTGCCGGCCGTCGAAGTCCAGCAGGGCCGTCGTCTGCGCGGTATTGGCACCCAGGCCGCCGCCCAGGCCCATCAGCCCGTAGGCGGCCGCCAGCAGCCAGGTGTCGGCAGGGGCCGCCACGGCGGCCAGCGCCGCAATGCCCAGGCTGTGCAGCACCATGCTGGCGATGAACAGGGGCCGTGCGCCCGCGCGGTTGTACAGCCGGCCGCCCACCAGCATGGACACCAGGGCGCCGCCTGCGTAGACCATCATGAATCGGCCTGTGGCCTGCGCGCTCAGGTGCAGCATGTCCTGCAGGTAGAAGATGTTGAGCAGGTTCACGCCCGTGAACACGCCGGGAATGGCGTGGTAGACAGCCACCGACATGCGCAGGCGCGGGCTTTTGAGCAGTTGCAGTTCCACAATGGGGTGGGCCGTCTTGCGGGCATGGATGGCATACAGCACCGTGAAGGCCAGGCCCGCCGCCATGCCCAGCCAGGCCAGCGCCAGGCCCTGGCCCGAACCTTGTGAGCCATAGAGCGACATGCCCAGTAGCCAGGCGGCCAGCGCGGCGCTGACCAGCACCAGGCCCCTGAGGTCGGGCCGCTGCCGGGCCGTGGCCGGTGCATCGCGCACCCACAGCCAGGCCAGGCCTGCGGCGGCCAGGGCCAGCGCAATATTGGAATGGAACACCCAGCGCCAGGAGCCGTGGTCCACGATCAGCCCGCCCAGCCAGGGCGAGAGGGCCGGTGCGATCAGCGCCACGGCCATGACCAGCGTGGAGACACGCGCGCGCTCCGGTCCCTGGAACCGGTTGAAGGCCAGGGCCTGGCCCACTGGGATCACCAGCCCGCCCGCCATGCCCTGGATGAAGCGCCAGCCCACCAGCTGGCCGAAGCTGCCCGCCTCGCCGCAGGCCCAGGCGGCCAGGGCGAAGGCCAGCATGGAGCCCGCCATCAGCCCGCGCGCGCCCCAGCGGTCGGCCAGCCAGGGGGCGAGGGGAATGGCCAGCGTCAATCCCAGCATGTAGGCATTGGCCACCCAGGCCCCGGCCGAGATGCCCACATGGAACTCGGCCGCAATCGTGGGCAGCGCGACGGCGGGCATGAAGATGTTGATGCAGTCGACGAAGAAACCCATCAGGAAAACGGTGGCCAGGCGGTATCGGTATGTCATCTTGCGCTTTCAGGAGGGGCAAGACTAAAGAGCGCGGGCGGCCACGTCGATGGGGCTATGCTGGACTCTTTGTTTGACTGGATTGAACAATGACCCCCACAGGCACGGCCATGCACACGCTGCTCCACCGCGCGCAGACCTTTCTGGCCGTGGTGGATTTCGGCTCGTACACCAGGGCGGCGGACTTCCTGGGCATCAGCAAGGCCATGGCCAGCCTGCACGTCAAGGCGCTGGAAGAGGCGCTATCGGTGGCCCTGCTGGTGCGCAACACCCGCAGCATCGCCCTGACGGAAACCGGGCGGGAGTTCTACGACGAGTTCAAGGGCATCGTCCGCGACGTGGGCAGCGCCTTCGACAACGCCATGCACAGCGGCAACCGCATCGCGGGCCGGCTGCGCATCAGCACCACCAGCGAATACGGGGAGAAGTACATTCTTCCGCTGATCCCGGCCTTCCTGGAGCGCTACCCGGGCATCTCGGTGGCCTATGACGTCAACTCATCACTGAGCGACCTGGTGGCCGAAAAGCTGGACCTGGTCGTGCGCCTGGGCCACCTGGCGGACTCCAGCTTCAAAAGCCGCAGGCTGGCCGGCTACGACATCGTGCTGGTGGCCTCGGCCGCCTTCCTGCGCAGCCATCCCGTGCGCAGGCCCGAAGACCTGGCAGACCTGCCCTGGATTGCCAACAGCAACCTCGCCCATCCCACGGCCTGGACGCTGCGCACTGCCGGCGGCCAGGGCGTGGACGTGGTGGGCCGGGCGGCCCACCAATCCAACTCCTCCACCGCCATCCGCGCCCTGGCCCGGTCCTCGCTGGGCGTGGCCGTGCTGCCTGCGTGGTTTGTGGAGGACGACCTGGCCGGCGGCGTGCTGCAGCGCGTGCTGCCGGACCACGCCCTGCCGCCCCAGCCCATCAGCGTGGTCTTTCCCGACAGCAGCCACCTGCCGCGCAAGACCCGCGTGTTCATCGACTTCCTGTGCGAGCACCTGGGCCGGGATTGAGGGCTCGGCTGGCCGGCCCGCCCTGGCCCCGTTAAACTGCCCGCAAGCCGAAAGGCCCGGTGCGTAGAAACACCTTCCGTGAGGTTGCAGCCCCCACCTTAAAGCGGGGCTTTGTCATGCCTTATCTCGTCGGATTGGCGCATTTGCTTGCGCCTGTCCGCATGGTTTCGGGCGTGGTGGGGGCTATCCGCAAGGACGCCCGCACGGCTACGGACGTGTTTCTAACCACCACGCCCACCTGTTGTGCGTAGAAACTCAACCGGTGGTTTTCTGTGATCTCGTAGGAAAACAGACCATGACCCTCCCCATCCTTGCCAGCCCCAGCGCTGCGCTTGCCCCTTCCAGCCCTCTTCTCTATCAGGAGGGCTGACCCCATGACATCCCGCAAAAACACTGCCGGCGCGGCAGTGCAGGCGCAGCCGTTGCCGAAGCGATCACAAGCCGCAAGGCCTTCCGACTGGCCCAGCGCGTGGCAGGCCATGCATGTCTGTCTGGTCGTCATCGAGGGGAGGCTGGTCACCCTGGCCGAGGTCTGTGGCAAAAAGCCCGACCGCAAGGCCCGCCAGTTCGACGTGGAATGCGCGGTGGAGCTGGCGCTGGCGCACATACGCCGCATGCGCGCCGACCCGCCGGACAGCCACCAGGCGTTCGAGCAGCAGTGGCACCTGGCGTCCTGCGCCATCGAACTGGCCGATGGCGCCTACCGCTTCCCCCGCTCGCGCTACGGCCGCCTGCTCAAGCGCACCCGCTGGCATTTCGACCTGCTCAGGGACCTGGTGGAACGTGTGGAGTGGCAGCACCGGCGCGGCTGAGCCGCAGGCGGCAGCTCAGGCCAGCGGCAGCCGCAGCACGAAGCAGGCGCCCGGCTGGCCGTCGGCGCGGCCTTCGCAGTGCACGCTGCCGCCGTGGCGCTGGGCGATGGAGCGCACCAGGGCCAGGCCCAGGCCCACGCCGCCCGAGCGCTCGCTGGCGCCGGGCAGGCGGAAGAACTTCTCGAAGATGCGCTCGCGGTGGGCCGGCGCCACGCCGGGGCCATGGTCGCAGACGCGGATCTCGGCCATGGCGTCCTGGCGCGCAAGCTCCAGCGTGATGGCGCCCTGGCTGTAGCGGCGCGCGTTCTCCAGCAGGTTGCGCACGGCACGGCGCAGCAGCTTGGAGATGCCGGGCACTTCCAGCGCGTCGGTGGACTGCAGGTCCAGATCGGCATCCACGCGCGCGCATTCCTCGGCGGCCAGGCCGATCAGGTCCACGGGCTCGATCGTGCCCACGTCGCCCTCATAGGTCTCCAGCCGGCTGGCCAGCAGGATCTCGTCCACCAGCTGGTCCAGCTCGCTGATGTTGCGCTGGATCTCGGCGCGCGCGCGGGCGCTGGCCGGGTCGTCGCCCATGAATTCCAGGCCCATGCGGATGCGCGTCAGCGGCGAGCGCAGCTCGTGCGAGGCATTGGCCAGCAGCGATTTGTGCGAGGTCACCAGGGTCTCGATGCGCGCGGCGGCGGCGTTGAACTGGTGGGCCAGGTCGGCCACCTCGTCGCTGCCGTGCTCGGGCACGCGCACCGACAGGTCGCCCTCGCCAAAGCGCTTGACGCCGCGCTGCAGGTTCTCCAGCCGCTTGAGCAGGCGGCGGATGATGGGGAACACGCCCACGGCCACGGCCACGCCCACCAGGCCCAGCAGCCACAGAAAGCCGAAGGGCGGGCGCAGCCAGAAGGCGGCTGCGCCGTCGTGCGGCGGGCGGTCGCCGCGCGGCGGGCGCGGCGCCATGTGCAGCATGTAGGTCTGGCCGTCCGTGCCTTCGATCTCGAAGCGCAGGCCCTCCTCGGGCGGGCCGGGCAGGCGCCGCGCACGGCCCTGGGCGATCACGTTGCCCTGGCCGTCGCGCATGGCCACGTCGCGCGAGGGCGGCGAGCTGGCGCTTTGCACGTTCTGCGCGTTCTGCTCGGCCGCGATCTGCCATGCCCAGGCCACCGTCAGCGTGAGCACGGCCACGCCACCGACCACGGCCAGCCAGATGCGCAGGTACAGGCGCTGGGAGAAGAGGGACAGCAGCTTCATGCAGCGGTCAGTCTTGTTGTTTGGCGAAGACGTAGCCCACGCCGCGCACGGTCAGGATGCGCTTGGGCGCCTTGGGGTCGGCCTCGATGGCGGCGCGGATGCGGCCCATGTGCACGTCGATGGAGCGGTCGAAGGCCTCCAGTTCGCGGCCTCGCACGGCCTCCATGATCTGGTCGCGCGTGAGCACGCGGCCCGCGCGCTCGGCCAGCGTGACCAGCAGGTCGAACTGGTAGGAGGTCAGCTCGCAGGGCTGGCCCGCCACGGTGACGCTGCGCGCGTCGCGGTCGATCTCCAGGCTGCCGAAGCGCAGCGCCGTGGCCGGCTGGCCTGCGGCCGAGCCCTCGCCGCCGCCGCCGCGCCGGCGCAGGATGGCGCGGATGCGCGCCAGCAGCTCGCGCGGCTCGAAGGGCTTGGGCAGGTAGTCGTCGGCGCCGATCTCCAGGCCGATGATGCGGTCCATGGGGTCGCCCTTGGCCGTGAGCATCAGCACCGGCACCTGGGCTGCGGGGCCGGGCAGGGCGCGGATGCGCCGGCAGACCTCCAGGCCGTCCATGTCGGGCAGCATGAGGTCGAGGATGACGAGGTCGGGCAGGTCGGCGCCGGCCACGCCGTCGGCGGGCTGCAGCTGCTCCAGGCCGCTGCGGGCGTCGCCCATGTGCGTGACCTGCAGGCCGTTGTTGCCCAGGTAGTCACCCACCATCTGCGCGAGGCGGGTGTCGTCTTCGATCATCAGAAGATGGTGCGTACTCATGGAGGGCAGTGTATTCATGCTGGGGCCTGGCGTCGTATTGCGACGATGCTCGCAGCGCCCCGTCAGCCGCGCTTGTCGCTTGCGTAAAGTTCGGTAAAACAGCGCAGCCTGCGGCCAGCCGCTCAACTGCCGCGTTGCGCGGGCCGCACCGCATGCACGCGCGAGGCCAGCGCGATCAGCACCAGCACGGGCAGGCCCAGCAGGGCCGTGGCCTGGAAGAAGCTCACGTAGCCATGCGCATCGACAAAGGCGCCCGAGAAGCCGGCCAGCCACTTGGGCGCCAGCAGCATCATGGAGCTGAACAGCGCGTACTGCGTGGCCGAGTACTGCACATTGGTCAGCCCCGACAGGTAGGCGATGAAGGCCGCCGAGGCGATGCCGCCGGCCAGGTTGTCCGCGCTCACCACCCAGACCAGCGCATTCACGTCATGGCCGCGCGTGGCCAGCCAGGCGAACAGCAGGTTGGTGGCGGCCGACAGCGCGGCGCCCAGCATCAGCACGCGCATCACGCCCCAGCGCATGGCCAGCGCCCCGCCCAGGAAGGCGCCCGCCAGCGTCATGATCACGCCGTACACCTTGGTCACGGCGGCCACCTCGTCCTTGGTGAAGCCCATGTCCACGTAGAAGGGGTTGGCCATGATGCCCATGACCACGTCGCTGATGCGGTAGATGGCGATCAGGCCCAGCACCAGCAGCGCCTGCCAGCGGTAGCGGCCCAGGAAGTCGGCAAAGGGCTCGACCAGCGCGCCACGCAGCCACTCGGCCGCGTTGCGGGCAGGCGCCAGCGGGCGCGGCACCGGTTCCGGCGAGAGCAGCACGGTCAGCATGCCCACGGCCATGGAGGCGGCCATGGCCAAGTAGGACACCTGCCAGGCACCGCTCTGGTAGCCCGCCGTGCCCGCCACCTCGGCGCGGGCGGCCAGCCACAGCACGCCGGCGCCGGCCCATATCATGGCCAGCCGGTAGCCGGTCTGGTAGGTGGCGGCCAGCGCGGCCTGGCGCTCGGTGTCGGCCGATTCGATGCGGTAGGCATCCAGCGCAATGTCCTGCGTGGCCGAGCCGAAGGCCACGGCCAGCGCGCACCACACCAGCGGCGTGAGAGAGACGCGCGGATCATTGAACGCCATGCCGCACAGCCCGGCGACGATGAGCATCTGCGCGAACAGCAGCCAGCCGCGCCGCCGCCCCAGCCAGCGCGTGAGCAGCGGCAGCGGCATGCGGTCCACCAGCGGCGACCAGACCCACTTGAAGGCATAGGCCAGGCCCACCCAGCTCAGGTAGCCGATGGTGGTGCGGTCCACGCCGGCCTCGCGCAGCCAGAACGACAACGTGCCCAGCACCAGCAGCAGCGGAAGGCCTGCCGAAAAACCCAGGGCCAGCATGCGCAGGCTGGCCGGCTCGGCATAGACGCGCAGGGTCTGGGCCCAACTGCGGCGGGGCGCTTCAGTGGGGGTGGAAGGGGCGGAGGAGGTGGTGGTGGACGGCTCGGTCATGTTGGGCTGCGGCAGGCTGCGGCCATTATCGGGCCCATGGTGGCGCGGACTGGCGCGCGCTACCATCGCGGGCACAGGATGCCGCCATGGCCTACACCCTCTCTTCCCTCCACAGCGATGCCGCCGCGCAAGACGGCGCGGCCGATGCCACCGATACCGCCTTCGCGCCGCACAGCTCGGTGCGCAGCTACAGCGGCGAGCACCAGGCCCACGCCCACGGCCATGCGCAGATCCTCTATGCGCTGCAGGGCCGCATGGAGCTGGAGGTGGGCGGGCGCAGCGCCTTTGTGGACGCCGTCAGCGGCATGCTCATCCCCGCCGGCGTGGACCACGGCTACCTGGCGGCGCCGCGCTCGCGCGTGTTCGTCATCGATGCGCCCAGCGGCCCGGGGCTGGACCGGATGCGGCGCTTTTCCGTGCCGCCCGCCCTGCGCGGCCGGGAGTCGGAAGGCCCGGCCACAGAGCAGCTGGCCCAGGTGCTGCAGGCGCCCGGCCTGCTGGCGCGCCGGGGGCTGGACCTGCAGCAACTGACCACGAGCGTACAGGCCGCATTGCACGAGGACTGGCCCACGGCCCGGCTGGCCGCCCTGTGCCATATGAGCGCCCAGCGCTTTCACGCGCGCTTCGTGGAGCTGGCGGGCCAGCCGCCCCAGGCCTGGCTGCGCGGCCTGCGCCTGGATGCGGCCGAGCGCGGGCTGGCGCGGGGCCTGCCGCTGGAGGCCACGGCGCTGCGATGCGGCTATGCCTCGGCCAGCGCGCTGGCCTATGCGCTGCGGCGCGACCGGGGCGTGACGGCGCGGCAGCTGCGCGGCTAGCCCGTTCACAGTCTTGCGGACTACGAGCGTTTCTCGACAAATGCCCGGCCGCGCCAGGCGCAACATGGCGCCATGGTTCGCAACTCTTCCGCTTCTTCCTCCGCCGTCGGCATCGCCTTCGTTTCGGTGGCTGCCGTGCTCTGGGGCACGACGGGCACGGCGCAAAGCCTGGGCGCAGGCGGGCTGTCGCCGTTCTGGGTGGGCGCCGCGCAGTTGGCGGTTTCCAGCCTGTTTCTGGGGGCGCTGCTGGCGGTTTCCCATTGGAGGCTGCGCGGGCGGGCCGGGCAGGGCGGGGCGCGCGTCCAGCCTCTGCTGCCCAACCCGGTGCACCTGGGACTGCGCCCGGCCTGGTTCCTGCTGGCATCCATGGGAATCGGCGGCTACAGCATCTTCTTCTACGAGGGCGTGACGCTCACGGGCGTGGCCGTGGGCACGGCCGTGGCCATTGGCAGCGGCCCCATCTGGGCCGGGCTGATGCAGGCGCTGGTGCTGCGCGCGCCCCTGTCGGCCCTGTGGTGGGCCGGCACGCTGGTGAGCGTGGCGGGAGGCGCGGCCATGGTGATGGCCCGGGGCGGCGCCACGCTGTCCTGGAGCGGCCTGGCCCTGTGCCTGCTGGCGGGGCTGTCGTACGCGGGCTATGCGCTGATCAACAAGCGCCTGGTCACCCACATGTCGCCGCGCGTGGTGAATTTCTATGTCTTCATCGGGGCGGCCTGCATGGCGGTGCCGATTGCGCTGGTGCAAAGCGGCCTGCCGCAGTGGAGCCTGGCAGCCGTGCTGGTGGTGGTCTACCTGGGCGTGGTGGTGTCGGGCCTGGCGCACATGCTGTTTTCCATCGGGCTGCGCAGCATCTCCGGCCCCACGGGCGTGACGCTGAGCCTGATCGAGCCCGTGGCGGCCTTCGTGCTGGCGGTGTGGGTCGTGGGCGAGCGGCAGCCGCTGCAATCGTGGCTGGGGCTGCTGGCCGTGCTGGCGGGGCTGATGCTGGTGATCGGCGCCGAGATGCGCTCGCAGCGGGCCGTGATGGCCGCGCAGATGGCGTGACTCTTTGTAGGCCGGCGCCGCTCTTCACGATGCGCTGTTCTCCGCATGTTGCAGGCATGCATGGCCGCTAGACTTGGCGGCATGCAGCAGCCAACCCATCTCTCCTCCGAGCCCTGTGCCCCGTCCGCCTGGGGCTGTGCCTGCGCGCCCTGGCGCGCGCGTCGCGGTTTCTTGCTGGCCGGTAGCGCGGCGGCCATGGGCCTGGCCACGGCGCCGGTGGCGGCCCAGGTGCAGGTGGGCGGTGCCTCGGGCCTGCGCAAGCTGGTGCCGGCCGAGACGCTGGAAGGCGCCGCCACCGACCAGTACCAGCAACTGCTGGCCAAGGCCCGCGCCCAGGGCGCGCTGGCCGGCGACAGCAACCCGCAGCTGCTGCGGCTGCGCGCCATCGCCCGGCGGCTGATCCCCTACACCGCGCAATGGAATCCGCGCGCCAATGCCTGGCGCTGGGAGGTGAACCTGATCGGCAGCAAGGAGATCAATGCCTTTTGCATGCCGGGCGGCAAGATCGCCTTCTACACCGGCATCATCGACCAGCTGCAGCTGACCGACGACGAGATCGCCATGATCATGGGCCACGAAATGGCCCATGCGCTGCGCGAGCACTCGCGCGAGCAGCTGGCCAAGAACCAGGCCACCAGCATCGGCATCTCGCTGGGCGCCCAATTGCTGGGCCTGGGCGACCTGGGCAATGCGGCGGCCCGCCTGGGCGGCCAGTTGCTGTCGCTGAAATTCAGCCGGGGCGACGAGAGCGAGGCCGACCTCGTGGGCCTGGAGCTGGCCGCGCGCGCCGGCTACAACCCCCAGGCCTCGGTCTCGCTGTGGCGCAAGATGGGCCAGGCCACGGGCGACCGCGGTGGCCTGGAATTCTTGTCCACCCACCCCGCAGGCCCCGAGCGCATCCGCGAGCTGGAGCGCAACATCCCGCGCGTGGAAGGCCTCTACGAGGCCGCACGGCGCGGGTAGGCAGCCGCCTTCAGGCGGCGGCTTTTTGCTTGGGTTGATAGCCCATCACGGCTTTCACTTCAAGGTACTCCTTGAAGCCGTGCTCGCCCCATTCCCGGCCCGTGCCCGACTGTTTGTAGCCACCGAACGGCGCGCCGAAGTCCGGCCCCGCGCCGTTGAGGTGGACCATGCCGGTGCGCAGGCGCGAGGCCACGCGGCGTGCGCGCTCCAGGCTGCCGGACTGCACATAGCCCGACAGGCCGTAGGGCGTGTCGTTGGCCTGGGCGATGGCCTCCTCCTCCGTGTCGTAGGGCAGGATGACCAGCACGGGGCCAAAGATCTCCTCGCGCGCAATGGTCATGTCGTTGCGCACGTCGGCAAACACCGTGGGCCGCACGAAGTAGCCGCGCGCAAGGCCCTCGGGGCGGCCCGTGCCGCCGGCCACCAGGGTGGCGCCTTCGGCGATGCCGGCCTCGATCAGGCCCTGGATCTTGCGGAACTGCGCCTCGCTGACCACGGGGCCCATGTGCATGGCGCCCGTGTCGGCCAGTGCATCGCCCACCTTCATGCCTTCGGCAGCGGCCTTGGCCGCGGCCACGGCGCGCGCATGCAGGGCGCGCGGCACGAACATGCGCGTGGGCGCGTTGCAGCTCTGACCGGAGTTGGTGAAGCAGGTGTTCACGCCCTGGGTCACGGCCTTTTCGATGTCGGCGTCGTCCAGCACGATGTTGGCCGACTTGCCGCCCAGCTCCTGGGTCACGCGCTTGACGGTATCGGCCGAGGCCTTGGCCACGGCAATGCCCGCGCGCGTGGAGCCGGTGAAGGTCATCATGTCGATGCCGGGGTGCACGGACATGGCCTCGCCCACCGAGGGGCCGTCGCCGTTGACCAGGTTGAACACGCCGGCCGGCACGCCCGCTTCGTGCAGGATCTCGGCCACCAGGATGGCGTTCAGCGGCGCGATCTCCGAGGGCTTGAGCACCATGGTGCAGCCCGCCGCCAGGGCCGGTGCCACCTTGCACATGATCTGGTTGATGGGCCAGTTCCAGGGCGTGATCATGCCCACCACGCCCACGGGCTCATGCACGATGCCGGTGGTGCCGCGCACGCTCTCGAACTCGAATTCCCTGAGCACCTGCAGGGTCTGCTTCAGGTGCCCCGCGCCCACCGTGGCCTGGGCCGCGCGTGACAGCCACAGCGGCGCGCCCATCTCCAGCGAGATGGTCTGAGCCACCTCGTCGATGCGGCGCATGTAGACCGCCAGCACCTTGTCCAGCAGGGCCAGCCGCTCGTCGCGCGTGGTTTGCGAGAAGCCGTCGAACGCGCGGCGTGCGGCGGCCACGGCTGCATCGACATCGGCGGCCGAGCCCATGCTGATGCGGGCCGCCACCTCCTCGGTGGACGGATTGATCACATCCAGCGTGCGCGGCACGGCCGGGGGAACCCATTGGCCGTCGATATAGAACTGCAGGTGCTCTTGCGTGCTCATGAAGCTGTCTCCGTGTCTCGTTGTCATTGGGTGGAAGGGGTGTCGAAGGTGACGCGCTGGTTCACGCGGTAGTGGGGCCAGTAGTCGGCCACAGCATAGTGCTGCGTGCTGCGGTTGTCCCAGATGGCGATGCCGCCCGCGTCCCATTGATGATGCACCATGAACTCCGGCTTCTTCAGCCAGTCCAGCAGGAAGGCGAGCACGCCGCGCGCCTCGTGCCGGTCCACGCCCGTGATGTGGCGCGTGAAATCGGCATTGACGAAGATGCACTTGCGGCCTGAATCGGGGTTGGTGCGCACCACGGGATGCGTCACGGGCTTGAACTGGCGCAGCGCCTCGAACAGCGCCTCCTCGCCCTTGCGGCCCAGGTATTCCCGGAAGCCCGATTCCTCCCAGGTATGGACCGCCTGCAGGCCTTCCAGGTACTGCTGCATGCCGGGCGAGAGCCAGTCATAGGCCTTGCTGGTGCTGGTCCAGCAGGTGTTGCCGCCGGCCGGCGGCGTGGTCACGATCTGGATCACGGTGCCCAGCGGCGGCTGCTGCTTCCAGCTGATGTCGGTGTGCCAGTTGTCTATGGCGGGCGGGCGGTCCTTGTCGGAGATGATCATCTCCACGTCGGGCATGCCGCTCTTGCGCTCGAAGTACGAGCCCTTGGACAGCGGGCCGAACACCTGCGCCAGCGCCACATGCTGCTCGGCCGTGATGGCCTGGGGCCGGAAGAAGATGACCTCGAAGTCGTACAGGGCCTGTCGCAGTTCCGCCTGCACCTCGGGGGACAGGGGGCGGGTCAGGTCCACGCCCTCGATCCAGGCCGCGAAGTTGGGCATGCGCGGCACGGGGCGGATGTGGTGGTAGCGGGCGTCGATGTCGATCAGCTGCATGGGGGCGGCATTGGCCATGGGGTACTCCTTGGAGGAACGGATGGGAGGGGAGGAAGAGGGGGAAGGTGGGGAGAGAGGGCTGGCGGGCTCACTGCCAGTGCAGCAGCCGCCTCTCGGCCCAGGACATGAAGCGCACCATGCCCACGCCCAGCAGGGCCAGCACCAGCAGCAGCGCCATGACGCCATTGATGTCGAAGGTGGAGCCCAGGTAGGCCAGGGTCTGGCCCAGGCCCTTTTCGCTGGCGATGATCTCGGTGCCCACCACGCCCAGCAGGGCATAGATCAATCCCAGCCGCAGGCCCGAGAAGATCACCGGGACGGCGCCGGGCAGCGTGACCTCGAAGAAGGTGGTGGCGGCGCTGGCGCCCAGCGTGCGGCACAGCGTCACATGGTCCTGGCTGACGCCCCGCATGCCTGCCACCGTGGCCGACAGCACGATGAAGAAGGTCAGCGAGCAGCCCACGGCGATCTTGCTGCCCAGCCCCAGCCCGAACCACAGGATGAACAGGGGCGCCAGCGCGATGCGCGGCATCACGTTCAGCGCGTTGAAGTAGGGCTCCGCAAAGCGCTCGATGGCCGGCCAGCGCACGAAGGCCAGCCCCGTGGCGAAGGCGGCCACGCTGCCCAGCACGAAGGAGCAGCCCACGGCGGCCAGCGTCCAGCCCAGGTCGGACCAGAACCGGGCCGTGCCCGCATGGTTCCAGAGATAGGCGGCCACGCCGCTGGGCTGGCCGAAGAAGGTGGGGTCCAGCCAGCGGCGCGCGGCGGCCCATTCGGCCAGTCCCAGCACGAGACAGATGAACAGCGCATGCAGCGCCAGCCATTGCAGACGGTCAGCCTTCATGGTGCACCCATCCCGATTCAAGCTGCGACCACAGGGCCGCATAGAGTTCATGGAAGCGCGGCGACTTCTGCAGGTCGCGGATGGAGCGCGGGCGCGGCAGGTCTATGGGCAGGTCGGCGATGATGCGGCCCGGGCGCGAGGACATCACCACCACGCGGTCGGAGACGGCCACGGCCTCGGCCAGGTCGTGGGTCACGAACAGCACGCTGTGGCGGTGCTGCTGGCACAGGCGCAGCAGCAGGTCCTGCAGCTGCAGCTTGGTCTGCGCGTCCAGGGCGCCGAAGGGCTCGTCCATCAGCAGCAGCTGCGCGTCCAGCGCAAAGGTGCGCGCCAGCGCCGTGCGCTGGCGCATGCCGTGGGACAAGGCCTTGGGCAGGGCCTGCGCATGGTCGGCCAGGCCCACCTCCTGCAGCATGCGCAGTGCGCGCTCCGTGCTGTCGGCCGTGCCGACGCCGCGCACGCGCGCGCCGAAGGCGGCGTTCTCCAGCGCCGTGCACCAGGGCAGCAGGCTGTCGCGCGCCAGCATGTAGCCCACGCGGGAACTGCCCAGGCGCGGTGCCTCGCCCAGCACGCGCAGCGTGCCGGCGCCGGTGTGGGCCACCAGGCCCGCGCAGAGGTTGAGCAGGCTGGTCTTGCCGCAGCCGCTGGGCCCGACCAGCGAGACGAATTCGCCCTCGGCCACCTGCAGCGCAATGTTGTCCAGCACCTGCGTGCGGCCGTCGAAGCTCAGGTGCAGGCCGTCGGCGGCAATGGCCTGCGGCGGCGGCAGCTGCGATCCATTGGAAGTCATGGCGCGCGCCCCCTTCACTGCGCCAGCAGGGGCGCAGTGTCGATCAGCCGGCTGATCTGCCCCGTGCGCTGCAGGTAGCGCGCGGCATGCTGCAGGGCCTTGGGGTCCACCGCAAACTGCATGGAAGGAATGGCGTTGCGCAGCGCCACTTCCAGGATCCGTTCGCCGCCGGTCGTGTTGATGCGGAAGCTGTCCTGCGCGACTTTGAGCAATGCATCGAAATGGGCCGGTTCGCGGGCATAGTCGGCCGCCTCGTTCATGGCGCGGCGCAAGCCCTCCACGGCCTGGGCGTTCTTGCGCAGGAAGTCGGCGCGCACCACCTGCAGCACGCCGGCGCCGTTGGTGTCCACCACCTCGGCGGGACCCTGGCCCCTGCGTGGATCGACGACGATGCGGCAGGCCTGGCTGACCTCGCAAAAGCCGTCCATGGGCGAGAACAGCATCAGGCCATCGACCTGTTTTTGCGCAATCGCCGGAAAGGCGGTGTTGGGCGAGCCCACGGCGACGATGGTGACGTCATCCGCCTTCATGCCGGCGCCCTGCAGCAGGCTCACGAGCTGGAACTCGGCCGCGCTGCCTCGCGCCGTCACGCCGATGCGCCGGCCCCTGAAGTCCTGCATCACGGCGGGATAGCCCTGGGCGGCATGCGGGGTGGGCAGGGCTGACGAGGCCATGAGGAAGAACGTCGGCGCGCTGGCGCCGCTGCCGATCACCTTGAGGTCGGCGCCCTTGTTGACCGCCTGAAGCAGCACCTCGGGCGGCGTAAACGCCACTTCGAGGTCACCGGCCAGCAAGGTCTGCAGCGCCAGCGGCGCCTGCGGGATGGGGCGCAGTTCGCAGCGTATGCCGTGCTTCTCGCACAGTCCCCGCGCGTTGGCCACGCGCACCAGGAAGTTGCCGATGCCGGGGTAGTCCTGGATACGCAGCGTGGGCGTCTGTGCCAGGGCTGCCTGGGTCGAGAGCAGGGCGAACACGAAGGCGGATACCAGGGCGAGCGTGGTGCGGATCATGGGGCGGGCTCCATACGTGTGGGTATGGGGCCGATTACAAGGACGGTGCTATGCGCCAATTGCCGCGAAAGGGACAATGGGCGGGTGAACACCAAGCTCGGTTCCCCCAACACGTCTTTGGCGCAGGCGCGCAGCGAGCGCTATCGCGTGGACCTGCTGGCCGAATTGCCGGCCGCATCGGCACGCGGGCTGCGGGCCATAGGCTCCAGGCGCCGCTACCGCGATGGACAGTTCGTGCAAAAGCGCGGCGATGCGGCCGACCATGCGCTGGTGCTGCTGTCAGGGCGCTTTCGTGTCGTGGCCTTCACCGTGGGTGGCACCGAGCGCATGACGCGCTGGCTGGAGGCCGGGGAGATCACCGGCATCAGCTCGGTGCTGGGCAATGCGCCCGTGCCCGTGGACCTGGTGGCCGATGGCGATGTCGAGGTGCTGGTGCTGCCGCGCCAGCCGCTGCTGGACTTCCTGGAGCGCGATGCGCCCGCATGCCTGGCTGTGGCGCGCCTGCTGAGCCTGCGCGTGAACGGGCTGCTGGACACCATCTTCATCAGTTCGGAGGACACGCTGCATGCCCGGGTCTGGGCCACCTTGCAGGTTCTGGCGGCAGAGAACGGCCAGCCCCTGCCCGGTGGCCGCACCCTGCTGCGCATATCGCAGGGCGATCTGTCGCATGTGGTGGGCGCCTCGCGCCAGCGCGTGAACGAGGAGCTGCGCAAGCTGCAGGCGGGCGGCAGCGTGCGTCTGGGCTATCGGTGGATCGAGGTGCTGGGCTGAGACAGCTGCAGGCTCAGGTCCCGCCCACGTAGGGGTTGCTCTTGCGCTCGCGGCCGAAGCTGCTTTCGGGGCCGTGGCCCGGGATGAACACGGTCTGGTCGCCCATGGGCCACAGGCGCTGGACGATGCTGTCGATCAGCTGCTGGTGGTTGCCCTGGGGAAAGTCGGTGCGGCCGATGCTGCCCGCGAACAGCACGTCGCCCACGAAGGCGCGGTCGATCTGCGGCGCATGGAACACCACGTGGCCGGGCGTATGGCCGGGGCAGTGGCGCACCTGCAGCGTTTCCTGGCCGATGCTCACCGTGTCGCCATCGTGCAGCCAGCGCGTGGGCGTGAAGGGGTCCGAATGCGGGAAGCCGAACATGGCGCCCTGCTGAGGCAGCGCATCGATCCAGAACTGGTCTCCGGGATGGGGGCCGATGATGGGCAACTGCTGTGCATCGGCCAGCTCGCGCGTGCCGCCCGCGTGGTCTATGTGGGCGTGCGTGAGCCAGATGGCCTTGAGCGCCAGGCCCAGGCGCTCTATCTCCCAGCCGATCTGCTCCAGGTCGCCGCCCGGATCGATGACGGCGGCTTCCATGGTCTGGTCGCACCAGACCAGCGAGCAGTTCTGCTGGAAGGCGGTGACGGGGATGGTGTGGTACTGGAGCATGGGCGGCGTGGGTGCTTCTGGCGAAAGCGCCCATTATTCCCGCTCCTTCCCCTGATGGCAGCGCAGGGCCGCCCCGCTTGCGCCCTCAGGTGGTCGGCTGGCCGCATTGCCCGCAGAACCGCGCACCGGCCGGATGGCTGGCGCTGCAGCTCCTGCAGGCCTGCGGCAGCACCGCGCCGCCACACTGCGGGCAAAAGCGAGAGTTGGCGGCAATGGATGCACGGCAGCCGGGGCAGACCGCAGCCACGGCTGCAGGCGGGTATGCGCCGCCAGCGTGATGCCCGCCGATATGGACGCCGATATTGCCGCCGTGATGGCCGCCGCGCGTGTGTTGTCCGAACAGTCTTTGCAAGAGTCCCATGGTGCCTTCCTTCGCACTGCGCGGCTGCGCCGCTGCAGTCGCTCAAAGGTGCATTGGGACACGGCAGCGGTGCGCCAGGTCGTGGATGGCGATCATTTAATGTGGCTGTCATTTCGCGGCAATCCGGCGTCTTGTGACGGACAGGCGACATCCTCGCGGGCAGACCCCGTGGCTGCCGCCACGCGGCCGTGATACAAGCTAGCCGTGCCGCCAAGCCAGCCTGCCGTCATGCAGGCGCGCAAGGATTTTTTCGAGGATGGGCCGGGCCGCCGCCTGCGCAATGCAGCGCAGGGCGGGTACCGGCATCACGCGAGGGAGAACCGGTATGTTGATTGGCGTGCCTGCCGAGACCATGGCAGGAGAAACCCGGGTGGCTGCGACCCCCGAGACCGTCAAGAAGCTGCGTGCGCAAGGCCATGTGCTGCGCGTGCAGGCGGGGGCGGGAGTGGCGGCCAGCGTGCCCGATGCCTTGTACGAGGCAGCGGGCGCGGAGATCGTCGATGTGGCTGGCGCCCTGGGCGCCGACCTGGTGCTCAAGGTCCGTATCCCTTCGGAGGACGAGTTGCCCGGCATCCGCAAGGGCGCAACGCTGGTCGGCATGCTGGACCCGTTCCAGCCCGCAGGACTGCAGCGCCTGGCCGATGCGGGAGTGACGGCCTATGCGCTGGAGGCGGCTCCGCGCACCACGCGTGCGCAGAGCATGGACGTGCTGTCCAGCCAGGCCAATATCGCCGGCTACAAGGCCGTGATGATTGCGGCCAACCAGTACCAGCGCTTCTTTCCCATGCTGATGACGGCGGCCGGCACGGTGAAGGCCGCGCGCGTCGTGGTGCTGGGCGTGGGCGTGGCCGGCCTGCAGGCCATCGCCACGGCCAAGCGCCTGGGCGCCGTGATCGAGGCCAGCGATGTGCGGCCCAGCGTGCGTGAGCAGGTCGAATCCCTGGGCGGCAAGTTCATCGACGTGCCCTACGAGACCGTCGAGGAAAAGGAGGCCGCCGAAGGCGTGGGCGGCTACGCCCGCCCCATGCCGCAAAGCTGGCTGGACCGCCAGAAGGCCGAGGTGGCCAAGCGCGTGGCCCAGGCCGACGTGGTCATCACCACGGCGCTGATCCCGGGCCGGCCCGCTCCCGTGCTGGTCACGGCCGAGATGGTGCAGGCCATGAAGCCCGGCGCCGTCATCGTGGACCTGGCGGCCGAGCGCGGCGGCAACTGCCCGCTGACCCAGGCCGGCATGACCGTGGTCACGCATGGCGTGACCATCGTGGGCCTGACCAACCTGGCGGCGCTGGTGGCGGCCGATGCCTCGGCCCTGTATGCACGCAACGTGCTCGATTTTCTCAAGCTCATCATCAACAAGGATGGCGCCCTGCATGTGGACATGGAGGACGACATCGTGGCCGCGTGCCTGATGGCCCATGAAGGCCAACTCGCAGCACAGCGGAGGAAATGACATGGAAGCCGTATCCCCCACCATCATCCATCTCATCATCTTCGTGCTGGCCATCTACGTGGGCTACCACGTGGTCTGGACCGTCACGCCCGCGCTGCACACGCCGCTGATGGCGGTGACCAATGCCATCTCGGCCATCGTCATCGTCGGCGCCATGCTGGCGGCGGCGCTCACGGAAACGGGCCTGGGCAAGACCATGGGCGTGCTGGCCGTGGCGCTGGCCGCGGTCAATGTGTTCGGCGGCTTCCTGGTCACGCGGCGCATGCTGGAGATGTTCCGCAAGAAAGAGCGCAAGAGCGCTCCGGCCAAGGATGCCAAGGCGGAGGGCCAGTCATGAGCATGAACCTCGTCACGTTGCTCTACCTGGTGGCCAGCGTCTGCTTCATCCAGGCGCTCAAGGGGCTGTCGCATCCCACCACCTCCATACGCGGCAACCTGTTCGGCATGGCCGGCATGGTGATCGCCGTGCTGACCACGGCGGCGCTCATCGTGCAGCTGGCCGGCGGCAATGCATTGGGGCTGGGCTGGGTGCTGCTGGGCCTGCTGGTCGGCGGCACGGCCGGTGCGGTCATGGCCCAGCGCGTGGAGATGACCAAGATGCCCGAGCTGGTGGCCTTCATGCACAGCATGATCGGCCTGGCGGCGGTGTTCATCGCCGTGGCCGCCGTGGCCGAGCCCTGGGCCTTTGCCATCACGGCCAAGGGCGGCGCCATTCCGGGCGGCAACCGCGTGGAGCTGGCGCTGGGCGCCTTCATCGGCGCCGTGACCTTCACGGGCTCGGTGATCGCCTTCGGCAAGCTCAGCGGCAAGTACAAGTTCCGCCTGTTCCAGGGCGCGCCCGTGCAGTTCAAGGGCCAGCATGCGCTCAACGCCGTGCTGGGGCTGGCAGCAGCCTTCTTCGTCTTCGGCTTCTGGCACAGCCAAAGCTGGATGGACATCGTGCTGGTCATCGCCCTGGGACTGCTGCTGGGCGTGCTGCTGATCATTCCGATCGGCGGCGCGGACATGCCGGTGGTCGTGTCCATGCTCAACAGCTACTCGGGCTGGGCGGCGGCGGGCATCGGCTTCTCGCTGAACAACAGCATGCTGATCATTGCGGGTTCGCTGGTGGGCAGCTCGGGCGCCATCCTGAGCTACATCATGTGCAAGGCCATGAACCGCTCGTTCTTCAGCGTGATCCTGGGCGGCTTCGGCGGCGAGGCCACCAGCGCGGCGGCAGGCTCCCAGCAGCAGCGCAACGTGAAAAGCGGCAGCGCCGACGATGCAGCCTTCGTCCTGGGCAATGCCGAGACCGTGGTCATCGTGCCCGGCTACGGCCTGGCCGTGGCGCGTGCCCAGCACGCGGTCAAGGAGCTGGCCGACAAGCTCACCGAGCGCGGCGTGACCGTGAAGTACGCCATCCACCCGGTGGCCGGCCGCATGCCCGGCCACATGAACGTGCTGCTGGCCGAGGCCGAGGTGCCCTACGACCAGGTCTTCGAGATGGAGGACATCAACAGCGAGTTCGGCCAGGCCGATGTGGCCATCATCCTGGGCGCCAACGACGTGGTGAACCCCGCCGCACACGTCAAGGGCAGCCCCATCTACGGCATGCCCATCCTGGAGGCCTACAAGGCCAAGACGGTGATCGTCAACAAGCGCTCCATGGCGGCCGGCTATGCGGGCCTGGACAACGAGCTGTTCTACATGGACAAGACCATGATGGTCTTCGGCGACGCCAAGAAGGTGGTGGAGGACATGGGCAAGGCGCTGGAGTGAGGCGTGCGCCCGGGCTGAAGTCCGAGGAGGGCAGGGCCCAAGCCCTGGCCTCCTTGAAAACGATCTTGGGTCAGCCCCCCGACCGGGTCAGCAATTCGTCCAGCGCATCGGCGATGGCTTGGCCTTCATGCTCCAGTGAGGCCACCACTTCACCCAATTGATCCAGGGCGACTGAAACCATGTCCAGGGCATGCAGGACGACCGGCACGCCTTCAATGACAAACACGGGATTCATCCTCGCACCCACGGTTGGAGTGCCGCGCGGCAGCAGAGCTCGTCTGCGAACGAACCCACCGAGATGTTGACCGCGTTCCAGTCGCTGGCGCAGGCGTCGGCAAGCCGTTGGCGCTCACGCTGTGCGCCCTCCTGCCTGGCAACGTATTCGGCCAGCAGGGATTCCATGGTGGCCGAGAGATTGTCGGTATAGGCCTTGGCCTGCGTCACCAGATCTGCATTGATCGTGAGATGGATTGGCCGCTTGGCGCTGGAGACAGCAATGGATTTCATCTCGGAACCCTCAGATAAAGATCATGCGCACAGTGTCTGTATGAGAGCGCGACGAGTCAAACCGCCGCGACCCAAGGCCCTGCTTGAACGTCTCACAGCTTCATGTCGTAGCCGATGGTCACCGGCGCATGGTCCGAGAACTTCACATCCTTGTAGATGTTCTCGGTGCGGGCCAGCGCGGCGGTAGCGGGGGTGGCCAGGTGGTAGTCCAGGCGCCATCCCACGTTGTTGGCGTAGGCCTGGCCGCGGTTGCTCCACCATGTGTAGCAGGTGTCGGTGGTGTCGGGCTGGAGCAGGCGATAAACGTCCACCAGGCCGCCAGTCGGCTCAGTTTTGTTCAACAATTTTGTCATCCACTCGCGTTCCTCGGGCGTGAAACCGCTGTTTTTCTGGTTGCTGCGCCAGTTCTTGAGGTCGATCTGCTGGTGGGCGATGTTGATGTCGCCGCAGAGGATGAACTCGCGTTCGCCCTTCATGCGCATCAGGTGGGCGTGCATTTCGGCCAGGAAGCGGAACTTGGCCGTCTGGCGCAGTTCGCCGGAGCTGCCGCTGGGAAAGTAGGCGCTGATGATGGACAGCTTGCGCGATGGCGTGTCGAAGCGCGCCTCCACGTAGCGGCCTTCGGCGTCGAATTCGTGCGAGCCGAAGCCGACCACGACGTCGCTGGGCTCGTGGCGGCTGTAGACGCCCACGCCCGAGTAGCCCTTTTTCTCGGCGTAGTGGAAGTGGCCGCGCAGGCCGGCCAGCAGCTCGAAGCGTCCGGTCATGTCGGCGGCCTGGGCCTTGATTTCCTGCACGCAAATACAATCCGGCGCAGTGGCCTCGATCCAGGCTTCGACGCCCTTGGTCGAGGCCGAGCGGATGCCGTTGAGGTTGAGGCTGGTCAATTTGAACAAGGATGAATCCATGGTGGTGAGTAATCTGCAGGCCGATGACGCAGGCCGTCTGGCGCAGGAATTTGTGCAATTCGCCGTTGACGCAGGGGTGCTGCGTTTCGGCGAGTTCAAGACCAAGGCCGGGCGCATGAGCCCGTACTTCTTCAATGCCGGCCTGTTCGATGACGGCGGCAAGATGGGCCGTCTCGCCGAATTCTATGCAAAAGCCATTGCGGCCAGCGGCATCGAGTTCGACATGATCTTCGGCCCGGCCTACAAGGGCATCCCGCTGGCGGCCACCGTGGCGGTGGAGCTGGCCCGCATGGGCATCAACAAGCCCTTTGCGTACAACCGCAAGGAAGCCAAGGACCACGGCGAGGGCGGCACCCTGGTGGGCGCGCCCCTCAAGGGCCGCGTGCTGATCGTGGACGACGTGATGAGCGCCGGCACGGCCGCGCGCGAGTCCATCGCCATCATCCGCGCCGCCGGTGCCACGCCGCATGCCGTGGCCATCGCGCTGGACCGCCAGGAAATGGCCACGGAAAATGGCCAGGACGTGCCCCACAGCGCCGTGCAGTACGTGCGCAACCAGCTGGGCATGCAGGTCTGCACTATTGCAAAACTGGCAGACTTATTGCTTTATCTTGAGATTCAAGGTGGCAGCGCAGGCAGTGGCCACCATGAGCGCGTGCTGGCCTACCGCCAGCGTTATGGAGTCAACGACAAGGGGTGAGCGGTTGATGAAGCGGGCGATGCATGCACGATCCTTGCTGTGTGCCATGGGCTTGGCCACGCTGGGCTGCGCCGTGCTCGCCCAGGATATGCCCCTGGGGCCGGGCATCTATTCATGCACCGACGCCCGTGGCCGCCGCCTGACGGCCGACCGCCCGATTGCCGAATGCGTGGACCGCGACCAGCGCGTGCTGGGCAACTCCGGCGTGGAGCTGCGCCGCGTGGGCCCCACGCTGACCGACAACGAACGCGCCGAGCTGGACGCCCAGCGCCGCCGCGACCAGGCAGAGCAGCGCCGCATGCGCGAGGAGCGCTCGCGCGACAAGGCGTTGATCACGCGCTACCCCAACCAGGCCGCCCACGATGCCGAGCGTGCCGAGGCCATCTCCCAGGTCGATCAGGTCATCTCCGTGGCGCGCCAGCGCCAGCAGGAACTGCAGACGCGGCGCACGGCCCTGAATGCCGAGATGGAGTTCTACAGGAAAGACCCCGCCAAGGCGCCGGCATCGCTGCGCCGCCAGCTCGACGAGAACACGGCCTCGCAGGAGGAGCAGCAGCGCTTCGTCCAGCAGCAGGACCAGGAAAAGCGCCGCATCCAGGAGCGCTTCGATGCCGAGCTGCAGCAGCTGCGCCAGCTGTGGGCTGCGAGCGCACGCCGCTGAGGCTGGCCCAACGCCGCGCCCGCCGCCGCGTTCTTTCTTCTTCCTGCCCCTCCTTTCCTTCCTCCTTCTCGTTGCACGCTTGCTGAGTCGAATTCGTCCTGCATGCGGCGCCCGCATGCAGGGCTAGGCTTTGCGCATCGAGTCTGCGGGCTGACATCAAGGGAGGCAGCATGACGGTGTGGCGTTGGTTGATGGCCTTGCTGCTGTGGGCAGCCGGGGCCTGGCTGTCCTGGGGCGGCGCCCAGCTCCTGCTGGCCGGCGGCAGCGGCTACTACGTGATCGCCGGCCTGCTGCTGCTGGTGGTGGGGTGGGGCGTGGCGCGCCGTTCGGCCATGGCGCTGTGGCTGTTTGCGCTGTGGCTGCTGGGCACCGCGCTGTGGGCGGTCTGGGAGATAGGGTTGGACTGGTGGCCGCTGGCGGGGCGCCTGGGGGTGCCCTGGTTGATGGGCCTGCTGCTGGTGCTGCCCTGGTCGGTGCGTGCGCTGCGCCATGAGCCCGACATGGGCCAGAACCGGGGCTTGGCACCGGCCCATGCGGCGCTGGCGCTGGTGGTGCTGGGCACGGCCATTCTTGCGAGCCTGTCCTTCGGGCGGCAGCGCGATGCCCATGAAACCCAGGGCCAGTTTGCGGGCGCGGCCGCCGCCGCGTCGGACCTGCCGGCCGACGGCCAGGTCACGGCCGTGCAGAACATGTCCATGGTGGCCTCCGATGCCGGCGGCCTGCGCAGCCCGCCGGTGCTGCAGGGCGATGCCACCGATGCCGTGCCCGATGGTGAATGGCATGCCTACGGCCGCACCGGAGCGGGCCAGCGCTATTCGCCGCTGCGCCAGATCGGCCCGCACAACGTGCGGCTGCTGCAATTGGCCTGGGAGTTCCGCACGGGCGATGTGCGCGGCAAGCCCGGCGATCCCGAAGAAACCACGTTCGAGGTCACGCCGCTGAAGATCGGCGAGCGCCTGTTCCTGTGCACGCCCCACCAGTCGGTGATTGCGCTCGATGCCACCACGGGCAAGCAGCTGTGGCGGCGCGACCTGCCCATGCCCAAGGGGCTGGCGCTGCAGCACCTGACCTGCCGGGGCCTGTCCTACCAGTCGGCGCAGGCGGCCGCGCAGTTCGATGCGGCGGCGGGGCAGACGCATTCGGCGGTGGCGCCGGCTGCAAGGAAGGCCGGCGCACAGGCGGCACGGGCGGTACAGGCTGATCCGGCTTCCTCGGTCTCCCCGGCCCCTTCCTCCGATGATGGCCGCTGTACCGCCAAGCTGTTCATGGCCACGGCCGACGGCAAGGTGGTCGCCCTCAATCCCGCCGACGGCCAGACCTGCGGCAACGTGGCGGGCGGCCAGGGCCAGATCGACCTCTGGCAGGGCATGCCCGAGCGCAAGCCGGGCTCGTACTACTCGACCTCGCCGGTGGTGGTGGCGCGCGACCGCATCATCGTGGGCGGCACGGTGCTGGACAACCATTCCACACGCGAGCCTTCGGGGGTGATCCGTGCGTTCGACATCCGCTCGGGTGCGCTGCTGTGGGCCTGGGACCCAGGGCGGCCAGCGACCAGCACGCCGCTGCCCGAAGGGCAGACCTACGTGCCCAGCTCGCCCAACAGCTGGTCCATCTCCAGCGTGGACGAGACGCTGGGCCTCGTCTTCGTGCCCATGGGCAATGCGCCGCCCGACCAATGGGGCGGCCGGCGCAGCGCCGAGGCCGAGCAGTATTCGTCCTCCGTGGTGGCGCTGGACATCGCCACGGGCGCCGTGCGCTGGGTGTTCCAGACCGTGCACCACGATCTCTGGGACTATGACGTACCCTCGCAGCCCAGCCTGATCGACCTGGAGATCGGCGGCCACAGCGTGCCCGCCCTGGTGCAGCCCACCAAGCAGGGCGAGCTTTTCGTGCTGGACCGGCGCACGGGCCAGCCGCTGCTGCCCGTTACCGAGGTGGCTGCGCCGCAGGGCGCGGCACGCGGCGACCGCACGGCGCCCACGCAGCCGCATTCGCAGCTGAGCTTCAATCCCCCGGCCCTGACCGAACGCGACATGTGGGGTGCCACGCCCTTCGAGCAGCTGTGGTGCCGGCTGGCCTTCCACCGGCTGCGCTACGAGGGGCGCTTCACGCCGCCCTCGGAGCAGGGCTCGCTGATCTATCCGGGCAACTTCGGCGTCTTCAACTGGGGTGGCGTGGCCGTGGATCCGCGCCGGCAGGTGGTGTTTGCCACGCCCACGCGGCTGGCCTTCGTCTCCACCCTGGTGCCGCGTGCGGACGATACCTCGCTGCTGGTGCAAGATGGCGGCCCGCCCAAGGACGGCCTGCCCGCGCTCAACGAAAATTTCGGCGCACCGTTTGCGGTGCGGCTCAAGCCCTTTGTCTCGCCGCTGGGCATTCCCTGCCAGGCGCCGCCCTGGGGCTTTGTGGCGGGTGCCGACCTGCGCACGGGCCAGATCGTCTGGCAGCGCCGCAACGGCACGCCGCGCGACCTGAGCCCGCTGCCGCTGGGCTTTCGCATGGGCGTGCCCGGCATTGGCGGCCCGGTGGTGACCGCTGGCGGCGTGGCCTTCTACTCGGGGGCTCTGGACAACTATGTACGCGCCTACGACGTGGACAGCGGCCGCCAGCTCTGGCAGGACCGCCTGCCTGCTGGCGGCCAGGCCACGCCCATGACCTACCTGGGCACGGACCAGCGCCAGTACCTGGTGGTGGTGGCGGGTGGCCATGGTTCGACCGGCACCAAGGCTGGCGACAGCGTGCGTGCCTATGTGCTGCCCAAGGAGGTGGCGGCGCCCTGAGCGCTCAGCGCCGGCTCATGCCGATCCGGCCCGGCCCAGCATGCGCAGCACGCGCGTGACCAGCAGCGCGGCCACCCAGGCGAGTCCGCCGATCAGCAGCGGCAGGCGCAGCAGCGCGCCTTGCTGGGCGAACAGCATCAGCGCGTCTGCCTTCCACAGCGCGGCATAGCCCGTGTACAGGCCGTAGGCCAGCCAGGCCAGGGCGCCCAGGGCGAACAGGGCCGCCATGCGCCGGGCGCTGCGGCCATCGCGCGAATCCGCGGGCAGGGCGCGCGTGCCGTGCCAGACCCAGCCGATGGAGGCGAGCACCAGCAAGGCACTGGCTGCCACGGACAGCTGCAGCCAGGTATGGGGGGAGAGTGAGGACATCAAAAGGAAACTGCGCGCCGGCAAAGTGCCGGCCGCAGCGAGTGTAGCGGCGCAGTGCCCTGCGTGGTTTCGGTGCTCAGGCCGGTTGCCAGACGGTGGCGCCGTGGCCCTGGCCGCCGCTGCCGGGGACGGAATGGATGCCCAGCACGGCTGCATGGCGCTGCAGCAGGGCGTCGAACTGCTCGATGCTTTCCGCCGTGGCCGGGGCGTCGTCGTATTCGCTGGCCACCTGGTCCGTGGTGAAGGAGCTGGCGCCGAACTTCTGGACGATGTTGCGCAGCTTGTCGAGGTTGGGGCTGGAGGATGGTGTCATGGCAACTCCTTGGGGTCATGGACGCCTGCTGCGCCGCAGGCCTGTGGGCCAGTGTAGCCCCGGGGCCTGGAGCGGCCATCCGGGGCATCCCCGCAAAGCGGCGTAGGACTTGGAACCCGCCGTCAGCCGCCCGTGGCCACGGGGCCGGCGCTCAGCACTTCGGCCAGCGGCTTGCGCGGCGTGGGCACCTCGCGCTCGCGCAGATCGTCGGGCAGGGCGGCTGCATCGCCGCGCCAGCCCACGGCGATCACCACCTCGGGCTCCAGGTGCTCGGGCAGGCGCAGCACCTCGCGTGCGGCGTCGGCCGAGAAGCCGCCCATGGCGTGCGTGGCCAGGCCCATGGCATGGGCCTCCAGCGCCAGGTAGCCCCAGGCGCAGCCCGCGTCGAAGCTGTGCTTGCCGGGCGAGGCCTGGCGGTCGGACATCAGCACGATCAGCGCGCCCGCCTCCAGGCACCAGCGGCGGTTGAACTCGTTGGGAATGGTGCTGAAGGCCTGCCAGTTCGCATCGCCGCGCAGCGCATAGGCAAAGTGCCAGGGCTGCTTGTTGCTGGCCGAAGGCGCCCAGCGCGCGGCGTCGGCCAGCTGCTCGACCTGGGCCTTGCTCAGTGCCTCGGGCCTGAAGGCGCGCGGCGACATGCGGCCCAGGAACTGCGGATGGATGGGGGTGGTGGTGTTGCGTGTCATGCGGATAGGCGGCAAGCAGAAAGGAAAGCGGCAACGATAGCGCAAGGCCTCAGGGCTGGCGCGGTGCCTGGCCATGCTGTTGGCTGATCACGCGCAGGTGGCGCTCCATGCGGATGAAGACCAGCACCATCACCACCAGCACGAGGAATGACATCAGCATGCTCCAGAAGGCCGTCTCCACGGCGCCGAAGCGTTCCTTCCAGGAGCTGCTGCCGTGGCTGTCCTCGCCGCGCAGCGCGCGCGCCGCATTGTCCAGGGACAGCGTGTAGTTCAGCAGCACCGTGGACAGGATCTGCTGGGCCGTCTGCGCCTGCAGCCGCGGCTCCAGCGCGGCATTGCCGAAGACCTGCTCCAGCGCGGCGGGCAAGCCCTGCACATAGGCCGCATAGGCGCCCTTGCCGTGTTCCAGCTCGGCGGCCTGGGCACGCTCGTGGATGGCGGCGGCGGTATCCACGGGATCGACCATCCAGCTGTCTTCCTCGTCGGCGGAGGCGGCTGCGGCAGCCGCTGCGTCGGCAGCCGCTGCATCGGCAGCCGCTGCATCGGCCGCCGCATCCACGGCCCCGGCATCGCCTTCGCGCTGGCCGCGCTCCTGGATGTGGCGCTGCACATCGGCCTCGGACGGCAGGGCGTCGCCTTGCAGCAGCCGGTGCAGCGGTGCCAGGCCCCGGGCCTGGTGGTCCCGCTCGGTGCGCTCGCGCCGCGCAGGATCCTTGTTCACGAAGGCGCGCACCAGGGCGTCGGCCTTCTGGAAGGCGGGGCGCAGCGCCGGATCGGCCAGGCGCTTTTCCATGGTGGGTTCGCCGCCGCCCGCGCCCAGGTCGCGGCTGGTTTCGTCCACGACGAACTGCAGGTCGGGCCTGGCATCCTTCCAGTTCAATTCCTGGGCCACGGCCTGGGGCGCCTCGGCCTTGCCGGGCCTGAAGCTCTCCCAGGTCCACAGTGCCATGCCCACCAGCACGAGCAGGGAGAACACCAGCAGCACCACGCGCACCACCTGCACCAGCAGGTCCTCGATCCTGCGCAGCATGTTTGTAATCATCGGATTCCTCGGTTGGTTCGTAAAACAAGGGCGCGTCCGGCCCGCCTGCAGGCCTGTTCTGTTGCTATTGATTTGAAAGCGCCGGACGCAGACGCGCGAATTCTAGGAAGGCTGCCGCGCACGGGCGCACCGGTTCTCAATGTTTTACATTTCGCGTCAATCTCGAAGTGTGCATGTGCTCCCGTGGCATGCGCCGTCCTGCAATGGGTGTCTGCCGGATGGCGGGATATTCATGGCCGCAGGGCGCATGGTTCTCCCGCTTGCGGGCGCGCCGGCTTTGGGCCTACCGGCTGTAGCGGCTTCCCGAATCCGCTGTAATGCTCGCTTTGATTTCTGACTGACTAGAGAGGGCTCGCCCATGACCAAAACGTCGCTGGATAAATCGAAGATCAAGTTCCTGCTGCTCGAAGGCATCCATCCTTCCGCACTCGAAGTGCTGCGCAACGCGGGCTACACCAATGTGGAGACCGTGACGGGCGCGCTGGAAGGCGAGGAGCTCAAGCGCAAGATCGCCGACGTGCACTTCGTCGGCATCCGTTCGCGCACGCAGCTGACGGCCGACGTGTTCGCCGCCGCGCAAAAGCTCGTGGCCGTGGGCTGCTTTTGCATCGGCACCAACCAGGTGGACCTGGACGCGGCGCGCGAGCGTGGCGTGGTGGTCTTCAACGCGCCTTACTCCAACACGCGCTCGGTGGCCGAGCTGGTGCTGGCCGAAGCCATTCTGCTGCTGCGCGGCGTGCCTGCCAAGAACGCCTCCGCCCACCGCGGCGGCTGGCTCAAGAGCGCCGAGAACTCCTACGAAATCCGCGGCAAGACGCTGGGCATCGTGGGCTACGGCTCCATCGGCACCCAGCTGTCGGTGATGGCCGAGTCGGTGGGCATGCAGGTGCTCTTCCATGACGTGTCCACCAAGCTGCCGCTGGGCAATGCGCGCCAGGCCGCATCGCTGGCCGATCTGCTGGCCAGCAGCGACATCGTCACCCTGCACGTGCCCGAGCTGCCCTCCACCCAGTGGATGATCGGCGCCAAGGAAATCGCGGCCATGAAGCCCGGCGCCATCCTGATCAATGCCTCGCGCGGCACCGTGGTGGAAATCGAGCCGCTGGCCGAGGCCCTGAAGGCCGGCAAGCTGCTGGGCGCCGCCATCGACGTGTTCCCCACCGAGCCGCGCAGCAACAAGGATGAATTCGTCTCGCCCCTGCGCGGCCTGGACAACGTCATCCTGACACCGCACGTGGGCGGCTCCACCATGGAGGCCCAGGCCAACATCGGCCTGGAAGTGGCCGAGAAGCTGGTCAAGTACAGCGACAACGGCACCACCACCTCGGCGGTGAACTTCCCCGAAGTGGCCCTGCCCGCCCACCCCGGCCAGAACCGCATCCTGCACGTGCACCACAACCAGCCCGGCGTGCTGTCGGCCATCAACCAGGTGTTTGCCGAGAACGGCATCAACATTGCCGGCCAGTACCTGCGCACCGACGAGAAGGTGGGCTATGTGGTGATCGACCTGGCGGCCCAGTCCTCGGGCCTGGCGGTCGAGAAACTGACCCAGGTTCCCGGCACCATCCGCTGCCGCGTGCTGTTCTGATGGCCAGGTTTCAGGATGCTGCGCTTGGGCGCACTTCCTGAAACTGGCGCATTGCCGGCTCGCCCTATCTGCCCGGCTGCAGCAGCAGCCGCATCAGGTCCGTGCGCGTGATCAGGCCGGTCAGCCGGCCTTCGCGCATCACGGGAATGCAGGGCACGCTGTGCCGGGCCAGGGCGTCCAGCAACTGGCCCACGGGCGTGTCCTCGTCCACGCTGAGTTCAGGCGCATGAACCAGCTGGGGCAGCTCCGACAGGCGGGGCACGGCCCGGCTCTTGCCGGGCAGGCGCTGGCCCAGCCAGTTCAACAAAGAAGGTTTTGCCGCAGATTCGGCCGGGCGCACGGGGCTCATCCACAGCCACTCGTACAGCTCGGCACGGGAGACCGTGCCGGCCAGGCCGCCATCGGCGTCCAGCACCGGCAGGCTCTTGGCCGGGTGTGCGCGAAAGCGTGCGGCCACGGCGTGCACGTCGTCGTCCAAGGAGCAGCTCACGGGATCGCGCGTCATCAGCTGGGCGCAGCGCACGCCGCCCAGGCGGTGCTCGATGGCGGTTTCCTCGGCGGCGGCCAGCAGCTCGGCCAGGTCGTCGGCTTCCAGGTTGTTTTCCTGGCCGAAGCGCAGCAGCAGCGCCTCCAGATCGGCATGGGACAGGCCCAGGCGCGAGGCATGGCGATGGGCCGAATCGGCGGGCGAGGCCTTGGGCGCCGTGTCGGCATGGTGGGGATAGCGCCGGCCCGTGGCGCGGTGGAGCGCCGTGGCCGCCAGGACCAGCGCCAGCGTCAGCGCGCCCACGGGCACGAAGGGCAGCATCCAGCCGGCGGCCAGCGAGGCCTTGGCATTGAGCACCGTCAGCAGGGCCATGGCGCCACCCGGCGGATGCAGCGAGCGCGTCAGCAGCATGCAGCCTATGGCGCCACCCACGGCCAGCGCAGGGGCCAGCTGGGGAGGGCTCCACTGCAGCACGAACAGGGCCCAGAGCGCCGACACCGTATTGCCCACTACGCAGGACCAGGGCTGGGCCAGCGGGCTGGTGGGCACGGCGAACAGCAGCACGGCCGTGGCGCCCAGCGGCGCGAACAGGCGCAGGGGAAGATCCCAGGTGCCCGCATGCGCCACCCAGACCAGGGCCGTGGCCAGCCCCATGCCCACGATGGAGCCCATGGCCACGCGCCACATGTCCGCAGGCGCGGGGCGTGGCACCACCGGCCCCCATGCTTTTCTGTTCCAGCCCATGGCCTTGTTGTCTTGTTGTCTTTGCCTGCGCGGCCCCGGGGAGGGCTGCAAAAGCGCGTCATTTTAGGAAGGGACGCCGCTCTTGCTGGCAACATGGGCTTTGCACTGCCTTGGTGCAAACCTGGAAGATTCAGTCCACCACGGACTGGTACACGCCCTCGCGCATCACCCAGCGGTAGGGAATGCGCTGGGCCATGGACTGCATCATGAGGATGGCGAACAGGTCCTCCTTCGGATCCACCCAGAAGAAGGTGCCGTAGATGCCGCTCCATGAAAAGTCGCCCACGCTGCCCGGCAGCGGGTTGAGGCCCGGCGCCGTGCGCACCGCAAAGCCCAGGCCGAAGCCCTGGCCCACCTCGGGCGAGGGCAACTGGGCGCCGAAATACGCCATGTCCGGCCCCATGCGCACGCTGGCGGGCAGGTGGTTGGAGGTCATCAGCTCCACGGTCTTGCGCGAGACCAGGCGCACGCCGTCCAGCGTGCCGCCGTTGCGCCAGAACAGGCACAGCCGCGCGTAGTCGGCCATGGTCGAGACCATGCCACCGCCGCCCGACTCGAACACCATGGCACGCGTGACCGGGGGGATGGGCGGCATCTGTTTCTGCGGCCCTTCGGGCTGGGGCCGCGCGGCGCGTGCGATCTCGCTGTCGGGCGCATGAAAGCCCGTGTCGGCCATGCCCAGCGGCCCGGTGATGTGCTCGCGCACGAAGGCGGCCAGCGTCTGGCCGCTGACCACCTCGACCACGCGGCCCAGCACATCGGTGGACATGCCGTATTCCCAGGTCTCGCCGGGCTGGGCCACCAGCGGCAGCTGCGCGAGCCTGGTGATGAACTGCGCATTGGTGAACTTGCCGCTGAACAGGCCCGCATCCAGGTACATCTTCTTGACGGGGTGCTCGGTGCCGGCGAATCCATAGGGAATGCCGGAGGTGTGGCGCAGCAGGTCCTGCAGCGTGATGGAGCGTGCCAGCGGCGCGCGCTCCAGGCCCACGCGCAGCGCGGCCAGCTCGGGCAGGTACTGCTCCACAGGCTCGATGATGGACAGCCGACCCTGCTCGGCCAGCATCATGATGGCCAGCGAGGTGATGGGCTTGCTCATGGAGGCGATGCGGAAGATGGCATCGGGCCGCATGGCCGTGCCGGCCTCGGGGTCCAGCAGGCCGAAGCTCTCCAGGTAGGCCAGCTTGCCGCGCCGTGCCACCAGGGCCACGGCGCCCGGGATCTCGCCGGTGTCCACGCCGCGCTGCAGCCGGGCCGACAGGCGTGCCAGGCGCGCGCCGCCCAGGCCCACGGCTTCAGGGGAGTCGGCCCAGGGCAGGCCGGGGATGTGCAGGCGGTCGGTGCTGGCGGTCATGCTGTCTCCTCAGGTGCGATGGCAGGGATTCTGGAGACATGCAGGCGCAGGCGCTGTTCGGTGCGGGACAGCGGGCGCGGAGCGTGCACACGAAAAAAAGCCCGCCACGGTGGGCGGGCCTGGTGGACCGGGTGGACCGGGCGTGTGGTCAGGCCAGCTTGGCCTTGAGCAGCTCGTTGACCTGCGCCGGGTTGGCCTTGCCCTTGGAAGCCTTCATGACCTGGCCGACCAGGGCGTTGAAGGCCTTGTCCTTGCCTGCGCGGTACTGCTCCACGTTGGCCGGATTGGCGGCGATCACCTCGTCGATGATCTTCTCCAGCGCGCCCGTGTCGTTCATCTGCTTGAGGCCCTTGGCCTCGATGATGGCGTCGACATCGCTGCCTTCACCGCTCCACAGCGCCTCGAACACCTGCTTGGCGGCGTTGTTGGAGATGGTGCCGTCGCCGATGCGCTGGATCAGCGCGGCCAGCTGGGCGCTGGAGACCTTGGCGGCCTCCATGCCGATTTCCTCGGTGTTCAGGCGGCGCGAGATCTCGCCCATGATCCAGTTGCTGGCCAGCTTGGGCGCATTGCAGGCCCGGGCCGTGTCCTCGAAGTAGGCGGCCATGGCCTGGCTTTGCGTCAGCGTGGTGGCGTCGTACTCGGGCAGGCCGTATTGCTCGACAAAGCGCGCGGCCATGGCGCGCGGCAGCTCGGGCATGTCGGCCCTGACCTGTTCCACCCACTCGGGCGCGACCACCAGCGGCGGCAGGTCGGGGTCGGGGAAGTAGCGGTAGTCGGCCGCGTCTTCCTTGGTGCGCATGGAGCGCGTCTCGCCCGTGTCGGGGTCGAACAGCACGGTGGCCTGCTGGATGCGGCGGCCGTCCTCGATTTCCTCGATCTGCCAGCGGATCTCGTAGTCGATGGCCAGCTGCATGTTCTTGAAGCTGTTGAGGTTCTTGATCTCGCGGCGCGTGCCCAGCGGCTGGCCGGGCTTGCGCACGGAGACGTTGGCGTCGCAGCGAAAGCTGCCTTCCTGCATGTTGCCGTCGCAGATGCCGATCCAGGTGACGATCTGGTGCAGCGTCTTGGCGTAGGCCACGGCTTCTTCCGTGCTGCGGATGTCGGGCTCGGTCACGATCTCCAGCAGCGGCGTGCCGGCGCGGTTCAGATCGATGCCCGACTGGCCGATGAAGTCCTCGTGCAGCGACTTGCCGGCATCTTCCTCCAGGTGGGCGCGCACCAGGCGGATGGTCTTCTTCTCGTCGCCGAGGAAGAAGGACACCTCGCCGCCCTGGACCACGGGAATCTCGAACTGCGAGATCTGGTAGCCCTTGGGCAGGTCGGGATAGAAGTAGTTCTTGCGCGCGAAGATGCTGCGCGGCGCAATGTGCGAGCCCAGCGCCAGGCCGAGGCGGATGGCGCACTCGACGGCCTTTTTGTTCATCACCGGCAGCGTGCCGGGCAGCGCCATGTCCACGGCGCAGGCCTGGGTGTTGGGCTCGGCGCCGAAGGCGGTGCTGGCGCGGCTGAAGATCTTGGACTGGGTGGCCAGCTGGGCGTGGGTCTCGAAGCCGATGACGACTTCATAGCCCTGGATGAGTTTCGCGGTCATGGGGTCTCAGATGCCCTTCGGAGCTTGAAGGTGGAAATCGGTGGCCTGCTGGAAGCGGTGGGCGGCGTTGAGCAACTGGCCTTCCTTGAAGTAGTTGCCGATCAGCTGCAGGCCCACGGGCATGCCGGCCTCGCCAAAGCCTGCGGGCACGCTCATGCCGGGCAGGCCGGCCAGCGATGCGGGCAGCGTGAAGATGTCGGCCAGGTAGTTGGCCAGTGGGTCGCTCTTTCCGCCCAGCTGCCAGGCCACGGTGGGCGCGGCGGGGCCGGCGATCACGTCGCACTGCTGGAAGGCGGCCTGGAAGTCGTCGGCGATCATGCGGCGGATCTTCTGCGCCTGCAGGTAGTAGGCGTCGTAGTAGCCCTCGGACAGCACGTAGGCGCCGATCATGATGCGGCGCTTGACCTCGTCGCCGAAGCCTTCGGCGCGGGTCTTCTTGTACATGTCCACCAGGTCCGTGTAGTCCTTGGCGCGGTGGCCGAACTTCACGCCGTCGAAGCGCGAGAGGTTGGACGATGCCTCGGCCGGGGCCAGGATGTAGTACACGGGAATCGACAGCTCGGTGCGCGGCAGCGAGATAGGCACCAGTCGGGCGCCCAGCTTCTCGTATTCCTTGAGCGCGCCATCCACGGCGGCGCGCACGTCGGCCGACAGGCCTTCGCCGAAGAACTCGGCGGGGATGCCGATGCGCAGGCCTTCGATGCCGTCGTTCAGGCGGGCCGTGAAGTCCTCGGCGGGCACGTCCAGGCTGGTGGAGTCGCGGTCCAGGTCGGGGCCGCACATCTCGGACAGCAGCAGGGCGCAGTCCTCGGCGCTCTTGCCCATGGGACCGGCCTGGTCCAGGCTGGAGGCGAAGGCGATCATGCCGTAGCGGCTGGCGCGGCCATAGGTGGGCTTGATGCCCGTGATGCCGCAAAACGATGCGGGCTGGCGGATGGAGCCGCCCGTGTCGGTGCCGGTGACGGCGGGCGCCAGGCCGGCGGCCACGGCCACGGCCGAGCCGCCCGAGGAGCCGCCGGGCACGCGGTCCAGGTTCCAGGGATTGCGCACGGGCGCGGGTGCGTCGAAGCCCACGGGCGCGACGGCCGAGTTCTCGTTGGCCGAGCCCATGGCGAATTCGTCGCAGTTGAGCTTGCCCAGCGTCACGGCGCCGGCCTCGGCCAGGCGGGTGACCACGGTGGCGTCGAAGGGCGAGCGGTAGCCGGCCAGCATCTTGCTGGAGGCCGTGGTCGGGAAGTCGCGCGTGACGAAGATGTCCTTGTGCGCAATGGGCACGCCAGCCAGGCGGCCGCCCTTGTCTTGGGCAATCAGGGCGTCGGCAGCGCGGGCCTGGGCCAGGGTGGCCTCTTCGTCGATGCTGACGAAGGCGCCCAGGTTCTGGTGCGCCTGGGCGCGGGCCAGGAAATGCTGGGCGGCTTCGACGGCGCCGAGCTTGCGCTCGCGCAGCAGGGCCGACAGGGCCGACACGCCGAGCGTGTGCAGATCAGTGGTTTGCTGGGTCATGTATGGGATGCGGAAAACGGGGACGGATGCCAGGGGTCAGGAAGCAGGGCGAGCGACGCCCGGCGCTCACTCGATCACCTTGGGGACCAGGAACAGGCCGCGCTCGACGGCCGGGGCGCTGCGCTGATTGGCGTCGCGCTGGTCGGGCTCGCTGGCAATGTCCTCGCGCAGGCGCAGGGCAATGTCCTGGATGGCGGCGACCGGATGTGACAGCGGGCTGACGCCCGAAGTATCCACAGCCTGCATCTTCTCCACGATGCCGAAAAAATCATTGAGCTGGCCTAGCATGCGCTCACTCTCTGCGGAAGAGAGCTCGAGCCGTGCGAGGTTCGCGATGCGTGCGATGTCTTGTGCGTTCAGTGCCATAGGAATTTTGAAGGGGGCAACGGGATGTAAACCCGCATTTCAAGCCCCGGCAGTACAAGTTATTCACAGGGGATACGGTATTATCTCGGCTTTGCCGCAAGACCCTCTCCGAGCTGGTCATTGTGCGAAAAGCCAACCCCATCCAGACTCCCTAACTTTCATCCCGGCGATGGCAGGCCGACGAGCATGCCGTGCCTGAGAGGACTCTCGTAATGTTCGGAGCTTTCCGTCGGTATTTCTCCACCGACCTTGCCATTGATCTTGGCACAGCCAACACCCTGATTTTCGCCCGCGACAAGGGCATTGTTCTGGACGAACCCTCCGTTGTCGCCATCCGCCACGAAGGCGGCCCGCATGGCAAGAAGGTGATCCAGGCGGTGGGCCGTGAAGCCAAGGCCATGCTGGGCAAGGTGCCCGGCAACATCGAGGCCATCCGCCCGATGAAGGATGGCGTGATTGCCGACTTCGTCATCACCGAGCAGATGATCAAGCAGTTCATCAAGATGGTGCATCCGCGCTCGGTGCTCACGCCCAGCCCGCGCATCATCATCTGCGTGCCCTGCGGCTCCACCCAGGTCGAGCGCCGCGCCATCAAGGACGCGGCCGAGGCGGCAGGCGCCACCTCCGTCTACCTGATCGAGGAACCCATGGCCGCCGGCATCGGTGCCGGCCTGCCGGTGTCCGAGGCCTCGGGCTCCATGGTGGTGGACATCGGTGGCGGTACCACCGAAGTCGGCGTGATCTCGCTGGGCGGCATGGTCTACAAGGGCTCCGTGCGCGTGGGCGGCGACAAGTTCGACGAAGCCATCATCAGCTACATCCGCCGCAACTACGGCATGCTGATCGGCGAGCCCACGGCCGAATCCATCAAGAAGAACATCGGCTCGGCCTTCCCCGGCTCCGAAGTCAAGGAGATGGAAGTCAAGGGCCGCAACCTCTCCGAAGGCGTGCCGCGCAGCTTCACCATCTCGTCCAACGAGGTGCTCGAAGCCCTGACCGACCCGCTCAACCAGATCGTCAGCGCCGTCAAGAACGCGCTGGAGCAGACCCCGCCCGAGCTGGGCGCCGACATTGCCGAGCGCGGCATGATGCTCACCGGCGGCGGCGCGCTGCTGCGCGACCTGGACCGCCTGCTGGCCGAAGAGACGGGCCTGCCCGTGCTCGTGGCCGAGGAACCGCTGACCTGTGTGGTGCGCGGCTGCGGCATGGCGCTGGAGACCATGGACCGCCAGGGCAGCATCTTCACCAGCGACTGACGCGGCGCAGGCCGGGGCCCGTTGTCGCGGGCCCGGGCGGCAGCCGACCGACTGCAACGTTTTTCTTCTCCCTTCCGTGGTGACCTGCATGCTTGCCCTGCCTTCCTTCGCACCGGGCCCGGCCCGTGCTTTCCAGGCCGCAGCAAGTGCGGCAGGGCAGGCCCTGCCGCGCGGGAGGGGCGCATGAATCCCAACACCCTGGACCACTCGGCGCCCTCGCTGTTCAAGCGGCGGCCCTCGCGCGTCTCCCAACTGGCCATCTACAGCGCATTGGCGCTGTTTCTGATGGTGGCCGACGCGCGTTTCAGGATCACCGACCCCGTGCGCGTGGCCGTGTCCACCGTGCTGTACCCCGTGCAGTGGGTGATGCTCAAGCCGGTGGAGGCCGTGCACGACGCCAGCCGCTACCTGGGCTCGCTGGACGAGGCCCAGGCACGGGAGCAGGGCGCGCGCAAGGAACTGGTGGCCATGGCCCAGCGTGCCTCGCTGGCCGACGAACTGATCCAGGAAAACGACCATCTGCGCGAGCTGCTGCAGCTGCGCGACCGCCTGACCACGCCCGGCACGGCGGCCGAAGTGGTCTACGACAGCCCCGACCTCTATACCCGCCGTGTGGTCATCGACCGCGGCCAGGTGGACGGCATCGCCCAGGGCTCGCCCGTGCTCGATGAAAAGGGCGTGGTCGGCCAGGTCACGCGCGTGTATCCGCTGCGTTCCGAGGTCACCCTGCTCATCGACCGCGACCAGGCCATTCCCGTCTTCAACCCGCGCACCGGTGCACGCAGCGTGGCCTATGGCGACCCGTCGCCGCTGCGCACCGGCGGCATCGAGCTGCGCTTCATGCCCAGCAATGCCGATGTGCAGGAAGGCGACCTGCTGACCACCAGCGGCGTCGACGGCCTGTACCCGCCGGGCCTGCCCGTGGCCAAGGTGGTCTCGGTGGAGCGCCGCGCGGACTCGGCCTTCTCCCGCATCTACTGCGAACCCGTGGGCCGCGTGCAGGGCGTGCGCCACGTGGTGGTGCTCAAGCCGCTGGACCGCGCCACGCATCCCGAGGCGGAAGGCGCTGCTGAACCCCTGCGCGCCGGCAAGGGCAAGGAAAAAGACAAGGGCAAGGAAAAAGACAAGTCCAAGGATGGCAAGGGCAAGGAAGCCTCCAAGGACGGTGGCAAGGTCGGCAAGACAGATGCGCCGGCCACGCCTGCAGCACCCGCTGCTCCCGCCGCACCCGCCTCCGCCAGGAAGGAGCCCGCATGATCATGCCGCGCGGCCAGCAGCTGCTGCTGCCGGTCAATCCCCTGTTCATCGTCGTCAGCCTGCTGGCGGCGCTGGCACTCAACATGCTGCCCTTGGGACGCCAGGCCTGGCAACCCGACCTGCTCATGGTGCTGCTGGCCTTCTGGGCATTGAACCAGCCCCAGCGCGTGGGCATGGGCGTGGCCTTCCTGCTGGGCCTGTGCATGGACGTGGACCGCTCCTCCCTGCTGGGCCAGCATGCGCTGGCCTATGCGCTGCTGGTGTTCGCGGCCGGCGCCATGGGCCGGCGCCTGTCGTGGTTCTCCACGCCCGTGCAGGCGCTGCACCTGCTGCCGCTGTTTGCCGTGGTGCACGGCCTGCAGGTGCTGCTGCGCATGGTGGCCGGTGGCATCATGCCCGGCCCGCTGGTGGTCGTCGCGCCTTTGATCGAGGCCTTGCTGTGGCCCCTGGTCAGCGGCCTGCTGCTGGCGCCTCAGCGCCGCCCGCCGGACAGTGACGAGAACCGTCCCCTGTGAGGCTTGACGCGTGATGGAAATCCGCAATACAGAAGCCGAGCTGCAGCGATTCAGGTTGCGCGCATGGGTGATGAGCGTGGTGGTGCTGCTGGCCTTCGGGCTGGTGGTGGCGCGCTTGCTGGTGCTGCAGGTGCAGCGCCATGAGGAGCTGTCCGAGCGCGCCGAAAGCAACCGCACGGCCGTGGTGCCCATCGTGCCCAACCGGGGCCAGATCCTGGACCGCAACGGCGTGGTGCTGGCCACCAACTACTCGGCCTACACGCTGGAGATCATGCCCTCGCGCGCGGGCAACCTTGAAGAGACCATCGACAGCCTGGCCGAGATCGTCGAGATCACGCCGCGCGACCGGCGCAAGTTCAAGCGCCTGGTGGACGACTCCCGCAGCTTCGACTCCCTGCCCATCCGCACGCGCCTGACCGATGACGAGGTCGCGCGCTTTGCCGCGCAGCGCTACCGCTTCCCGGGCGTGGACATCAAGGCGCGGCTGTTCCGCACCTATCCCATGCAGGACACGGCCAGCCATGTCATCGGCTACATAGGCCGCATCAACCAGCGCGAGAAAGAGGCGCTGGAAGACTCCGACGACGCCGCCAACTACCGTGGTACCGACGTCATCGGCAAGCTGGGCGTGGAGCAGAGCTACGAAACCGACCTCCACGGCCAGACCGGCTGGGAGGAAATGGAAACCTCGGCCGGCGGACATGCCGTGCGCAAGCTCGGCAGCCGCCCCGCCACGCCCGGCGACAGCCTGGTGCTGTCGCTGGACATCAAGCTGCAGCGCATGGTGGAGGAGCTGTACGGCGACCGCCGCGGCGCCCTGGTGGCCATCGATCCGCGCAGCGGCGAAGTGCTGGCCATGGTCAGCCGTCCCACCTTCGACCTGAACCTCTTCGTCGATGGCATCGACCAGGAGAGCTGGACCACGCTCAACGAATCCATCAACCGCCCGCTGCTCAACCGCGCGCTGCGGGGCACCTATCCGCCGGGCTCCACCTACAAGCCCTTCATGGCGATTGCCGCGCTGGAGTCGGGCAAGCGCCGCCCCGACACCACCATCATGGACAACGGCAGCTGGACCTTCGGCGGCCACACCTTCCGCTCGGGCCACCCCAACGGGCCGACCAACCTGCGCCGCTCCATCATCAAGTCGTCCAACGTGTACTACTACATGCTGGCCAACGACATGGGCGTGGACATGATCCACGACTACATGAAGCCGCTGGGCTTCGGCCAGCTCACCGGCATCGATGTGCGCGGCGAGGCGCGCGGCGTGCTGCCCAGCACCGAGTGGAAGCGCAACACCTACAAGCGGCCCGAGCAGAAGAAGTGGTACGCGGGCGAGACCATCTCGCTGGGCATCGGCCAGGGCTACAACAACTTCACCATCCTGCAGCTGGCCAATGCCATGTCCACGCTGGCGGCCAAGGGCGTCAAGCACCGCCCCCACTTGGCCGTGGGCCGTGTCGATGCCGTCACGCAGCAGTTCTCGGCCATCAACAAGGACCCTGGCACCAGCATGGGCTACAAGCCCGAGAACGTGGAGGCCGTGCGCGCCGCCGTGGCCGCCGTGACGGTGGAGGGCACCTCGCGCGGCATCTTCGGCAACGCGCCCTACACATCCACCGGCAAGACCGGCACGGCCCAGGCCGTGGGCGTGCGCCAGAACGAGAAGTACAACGCGGCACGCCTGTCCGAGTTCCAGCGCGACCACTCGCTGTACATCGCCTACGCGCCGGCCGACAACCCCACCATTGCCGTCGCTGCCATCGTGGAGAACGCCGGCTTCGGTGCCGCTGCCGCCGCACCGCTGGCGCGCCGCGTGTTCGACTACTGGCTGCTGGGCCGCTACCCCAGCCTGGAAGACATGGCCGCCATGCGCAAGGGCCAGGCCGGCGTGCCCATAGGCACCCCGCGCCGCGTCTCCGAAATCACGCTGGATGCGGAAACCGTGAACCTGCCCGGCCTGCCGCGCTACGAGCCGCCCGAGGCATCGGCGCCTGTGGCATCCAACCGCGCTGCCGCGCTGCCGCCGCCGTCTGCTGGCGAGCTGGAGGATTGAGAAAGCAAAAAAGCCGGCATTGCCGGCTCTTTGCTTTCTTGAGCAGCCTGTGTGCGCAGGCCCGGGCCTCAATGCCCCATGCGCCCGATGAACGCCGCGATCCGCTCGCTGGCCGGGTTGCCGAAGAATTCGGCCGGTGGCGCCTCGTGGGCGATGCAGCCCTGGTCGAAGAACATCACGCGGTCGGCGACCTCGCGGGCGAAGCCCATTTCGTGGGTGACCACGATCATGGTCATGCCGCCGCGTGCCAGCTCGCGCATCACGTCCAGCACCTCCTGCACCATCTCCGGGTCCAGCGCGCTGGTGGGCTCGTCGAACAGCATCACCTGCGGCTCCATGGCCAGGGCGCGGGCAATGGCCACGCGCTGCTGCTGGCCGCCCGACAGCTGCCACGGGTACTTGTGGGCGTGGGCCTGCATGCCCACGCGCTCCAGCAGGGCCATGGCCTTGGCATTGGCCTGGGCGCGCGGCGTTTTGTGGATGCGGCGCGGCGCCAGGGTCACGTTGTCCAGCACCGTCATGTGGCCGAACAGGTTGAACTGCTGGAACACCATGCCCACTTCGCAGCGCTGCTTTTGCAGCGTGGCTTCGTTGTCGGTGACTTCGACGCCGTCGATGGTGATGCGCCCGCCATCATGCGGCTCCAGCCGGTTGATGGCGCGCAGCAGCGTGGACTTGCCCGAGCCCGAGGCGCCGATGATCACCGTCACCTCGCCCGTGCAGAACTGCGTGGAAACGCCCTTGAGCACCTGGTGGCTTCCAAAGGACTTGGTGACCTTGTCGGCCACGATGTAGGGCATGCCCCGTGCCAGCTTGTCGGCGCTCATTTGTGGCGGCCCTCCACGTCGAAGCGGTACTCCACGGCAGCCGTGACCTGGGTCACCAGCGTGGTCAGCACCAGGTAGGTCACGCCCACGGTGACCAGGGTCTCCACGGGCTGGAAGGTGGCCGACTGGATGCGGTTGCCCACATTGGTCAGCTCCACCACGCCGATGGCGTACGCCAGCGACGAATCCTTGAGCAGGGCCACGAAGTTGCTCACCAGCGGCGGCAGCGAGATCTTGAAGGCCTGCGGGAACACCACGTCCATGAAGACGCGGCTGCGCGGCAGGCCCAGCGCGCGTGCGGCCTCGGCCTGGCCGCGCGGCACGGCCTGCAGGCCGGCACGCACGGCTTCGGCGTTGTAGGCGCCCACGTTCAGCGCCAGCGCAATGCAGGCGGCGGCGAAGTCGGGCAGGTTCAGGCCCGGGATCAGCACCGGCAGCGCGAAGTAGATGAACAGGATCTGCACCAGCAGCGGCGTGCCACGGATCGCCCAGACGTAAAAGCCTGCAGCCCAGCGCAGGGCGGCCGTGCGTGAGGTGCGCGCCAGCGCGGCGGCGATGCCCAGCACCAGGCCGGCGGCGCCGCTGGCCAGCGTCAGGTACAGCGTGGTGCGCGCGCCATCGGCGAAGGTGTCGGCATTGGAGCCTATGGGCTCGGGCAGCAGGGACAGCAACTGCCCCAGCAGCGAAACCACGAGCACCATCAGCAGCAGTGCCGTGACCAGGGTGGCGTTGCTGCGCTGCGAGCGGCTCCAGTGGGCGGGCCAGAGGACGGTAAGCATAGGTGGGCTAGAAACAAAAAGGCGCCCTGCAAGTGGGCGCCGGTCGGGCAGATCTGCCCGGGGCCTCAGTCAGGGCAGCGGATGTCTTCGTGGAAATATTTCTGCGACAGCTTGGCGTAGCTGCCGTCGGCCAGGGCGTCCTTGAAGGCCTTGTTCCAGGCGTCGGCCAGCGACTTGTTGTCCTTGGCCACGGCGGCGGCGATGCGCTCGACCAGCAGCATCTCGCCCTGCTTGAGCTGGGCATTGGGGTTCTTCTGCTGCAGTTCCTTGGCAATGAAGCGCTCGGTCACCCAGGCGTCCACCCGCTTGGACAGCAGCGCATTGCGCGCGGCCTCGTTCGTGGGGAAGTTGACCAGGCGCTTGATGCCGGTCACGTTCTTCTCCATGTACTGCAGATAGGTGGAGCCGGTCTGCACCGACACCGTCTTGCCCGCCAGGTCCTTGGCCGAACGGATGGCCGGGTCCAGCGACATCACGATGCCGCCCGAGCAGTAGTGGGGCTGGGTGAAAGTCACGGCCTTCTCGCGCTCGGGCGTGATGCCGTGCGAGGAAATCACCAAATCCCAGCGGTCCTGCTGCAGGCCGGTCAGCAGGGCGTCGAAGCTGATGGTCTTCCACTCGTACTTCACGCCCATCTTGCCGGCCAGCATCTGTGCCAGCTCGACCTCGAACCCGGTCAGCTGCTTGCCCTCGAAATGGGCAAAGGGCGCGTAATAGCCTTCGGTGGCCAGGCGCAACGTGCCTTCCTTCTGGATGGCGTCGAAGGGGCGGGCCTGAACGCCTGCGGCGGTCCACAGGGCCAGCGCGGCGGCGGCGATGACGGTAATGCGTTTCATGGAAGCTCCAGGAGGGCTGTCGCTCAGGACCTGACCCCGGCGCCGCAAGGGGGGGAAAGCGCCAACGCACGGATCGGTGCATGGCCATGGACGGCGGGGCCGATTGCGTGGCTGCGCGGCGGGTCGGGTGCAGCCGCTGGCAGGGGTGCGACATGCACCTGCCGCCGCAGCTCAAGGCGAAAAGTCGGCAATTATAGAAGGTTGCCGTCGCCGATGCCGATGGCAGGTGTTGCGGATGCCGCTGGCCTGCGTGCTCAGGCGATGAAGGCGTCGTAGCCGGTCTTGAGGATCAGCAGGCTCACCACGCCGATGAAGATGCCCCGCACGAAGCCCGTTCCGTGGCGCAGGGCCATGTGCGTGCCCAGCATGGCGCCCAGCACGTTGGCCACCGCCATGGGGACGGCCAGGTGCCACCAGATATGGCCCTTGAGCGTGAACAGCGCCAGCGCCGCCAGGTTGGTGGCCATGTTCAGCAGCTTGGCCGAGGCCGAGGCGTTCAGGAAGTCATAGCCCATCAGCCGCACGAACAGGAACACGAAGAAGCTGCCCGTGCCGGGGCCGAAGAACCCGTCGTAGAAGCCGATGGCCAGGCCGATGGCGCAGGCGATCAGCGTCTCGGCGCGGCCCGAATAGCGCGGCGTGTGGTTGCGGCCCATGTCCTTGCGCACCAGCGTATAGACCAGCACGCCCAGCAGCACCAGCGGCAGCAACTGGCGCAGGAAGTCGGGGGAGATCTGCGTGACGGCCCAGGCCCCCGCAAAGGAGCCCGCCATGCCCACGCAGGCGGCCAGCATCATCGCGCGCCAGGGCAATTGCACCTTGCGGCCGTACTGCCAGGTGGACATGGCCGTGCCCCAGACGGAGGCGCTCTTGTTGGTGCCCAGCAGGGTGGCCGGTGGTGCGGTGGGGAAGGTGGCGAACAGCGCGGGCAGCAGGATGAGGCCTCCGCCGCCCACGATGGCGTCCACGAAGCCGGCCAGCATCGAGGCCAGCGAGACGATGATCCATTCCATAGGGCGGCGATTGTCGCACCGCCACGGTGCCGCATCAGGCTGGCCGCAGGCATAAAAAAAGCGCCGGACTTGCCGGCGCTCTGGGAAATGCATCTTGGGATGCTATTTATGAATGTTGATCTGGTTGTGTACGAGTTGTCTCCTCGGCCCCTCTTGTGCAGCACTGTGGTACCGCGAGAGTGGATGGACTTTAATGGCCGCACCTGGGTGGTGCATCGGGGATTTCCCGCAGTTGCCGCGAAAGTGCGGGATTGCACCAGCAAGGGGCTGGGACGATGATTGCCGGTTGCCGGACGTTCAGCGCATGCGCAGCACCAGCTTGCCGAAAGCACCCCGCTCCAGATGCTCCAGGGCTGCCGGCAGATCGGCCAGCGCGTATTCGCTGTCGATCACAGGTTGCAGCTTCAGCCAGTCCACGGCACGCACCAGATCCTGCAGCGCACGCCGGTGTGCCACGCCGATGCCCTGAACGGTGGCGCGTCCCAGCAGCAGCGGATAGACCGAGCCGCGCAGCTCGTCGCCCTGCAGATTGCCGATCACCGACACGCGGCCTCCCTGTGCCAGGGCCGATAGTGAGCGGCCGAAGTTATCCCCCCCGGCCAGTTCCAGCACATGGTCGGCGCCGCGTCCTCCCGTGAGGGCGCGCACCTCGGCGGCCCAGTCCGGCGTGCGGTGGCGGTGGATGCCGTGGTCTGCACCCAGCTGTGCAGCCCGCGCCAGCTTGTCGTCGCTGCCCGAAACCACCACCACGCGCGCACCCTGGGCATGGGCGATCTGCATGGCGAACAGCGCCACGCCGCCCGTGCCCATGATGACCACGGTGTCCCCGGGCCGCGTGGGCGCGGACTCGGCCAGCGCGAACCAGGCGGTTGCGCCCGCGCACGTCAGGGTGCTGGCCTGCGCAAAGTCCAGCTGACGGGGCGCGGCGACCAGGTTGTCTTCGCCCAGCACCACGTATTCCGACAGCATGCCCGGCCCGGGCGAGCCCAGCGGCAGGCTGGTGCGCGGCTGCACGCCGTCCTGCCAGCCGCAGAAGAAGGTGCTGATCACGGCGTCGCCAACCGCGAACTCCGCGACGCCCGGGCCGATGGCGACCACCTCGCCAGCCATGTCCGAGCCGGGCACCAGGGGCAGGGCCGGCCCCATGCCCATGCCGTCGCGCAGGATCAGCAGATCGCGGTAGTTCAGCGATGCCGCATGCACACGCACCAGTACCTGGCCCTGCCCGGGCTCGGGAATGGGGACTTGCACCAGCTGCAGGTTTTCATGGCCCAGGGCGGGCAGTTGCCATTGCTGCATGAATGGGGAAGACGCAGGCGCGGTCATGGAAGGCGGTCCTTTCGAGGCAGATATCAAACAGGACTTCAGTCTATTGATTCCTCCATAATTGCATTGATTCAATTGAGGCTATGGTTTGTAGAATTTATGGAACCAATTGCAAATGACAGGCTGGCAGGCGTCAGCGCTTTCGTCGCCTCGGCCGAGGCCGGCAGCTTCGCCCAGGCGGCCGAGCGCCTGGGCCTTACGCGCTCGGCTGTTGGCAAGGCCGTGGCGCGGCTGGAAGAGCGCCTGGGCGCGCGGCTGTTCGTGCGCACCACGCGCAGCCTGGGGCTGACCGAGGACGGTCAGATGTTCTACGAGCGCTGCGCGCAGGCGCTGGAGGACCTGGATGCCGCCCGGCACATGCTGGAAGCCGGGCGGCGGGAAGTGGTGGGCCGGCTGCGCATCAGCGCACCCGTGGTCTTCGGCCGCCACCACGTGGCTCCCTTGCTGCTGGAGCTGGCGCAGCTGCATCCGCGCCTGCGCATCGAGGCCAGCTTCACCGACCGCCAGCTGGACTTCGCCGATGACGGCATCGACCTGGCCATACGCAGCGGGGAACTGTCTGACAGCGACTGGCTGGTTGCGCGGCGCCTTGGCATGCAAACCATGGTGCTGTGCGCATCACCCGCCTATCTGCAGGCCCATGGCGCGCCGCGCAGCGTGGCCGACCTGGCCGGGCATCGCTGTATTGCCTATATGCGCAGCGGCCGCGCCGCCCCCTGGAGGCTGGCCGGTGAGGATGGATCGCTGGCCGCGCCCGTGCTGGAGCCGACGCTGGGCTTTGACGACATAGAAACCATCGCCACGGCCACGCTGCAGGGCGCGGGCCTGGCCCACATGCCGCTGTGGCGGGTGCGCAGCGCGCTGGACAGCGGGGCGCTGGTGCGCCTGCTGCCCGACGTGCCGGCCGCGCGCATTCCCCTGCATGTGCTGTGGCCGCGCACGCGCTTTCTGCCCTACCGGCTGCGCGTGACCATCGATGCGCTGTTGGCGGCGATTCCGCCGCTGCTGCAGGAGCCGTCCTAGGCGGCCAGCGCAACGGCCGGTTCCGTGCTCTGCCGTGCCGGCTCCTGGCCCCGGCCCTGCCTGTCCGCAAGAATCCAGCCGGCGGCCTTCTCCGCCATCATCAGCGTCGGGCTGTTGGTGTTGCCGCTGGTGATGCGCGGCATGGCGCCTGCATCGATCACGCGCAGGCCCTGTACGCCGCGCACGCGCAGGCGGCTGTCGAGCACAGCCATGGGGTCGTCGGCGCGGCCCATCTTCGTGGTTCCCACGGGGTGGAAGATGGTGGTGGCAATGTCGCCGGCCAGGCGGGCCAGGTCCTCGTCGCTCTGGTATTGCACGCCGGGCTTCCATTCCTCGGGGGCAAAGCGCGCCAGCGCGCTCTGGCTGACGATGCGCCGCGTCACGCGCAGGCTGTCGGCGGCCACCTGCCGGTCCTCGGGCGTGGACAGGTAGTGCGGCGCAATGGCAGGCGCCTGGCGGAAGTCCCCGCTGCGGATGCGTACCGTGCCCCGGCTGGTGGGGTTGAGGTTGCAGACGCTGGCCGTGAAGGCTGGAAAACCGTGCAGCGGCTCGCCGAAGGCGTCCAGCGACAGCGGCTGCACGTGGTACTGGATATTGGGGTGCGCCTGCTGCGGGCTGCTGCGCGTGAAGGCGCCCAGCTGCGAGGGCGCCATGCTCATGGGGCCGCTGCGGCGCAGCATGTACTCCAGGCCGATGCCGGCCTTGCCCCACAGCGAATTGGCCATGGTGTTGAGCGTGCGCGCCCCCTTGATCTTGTAGACCGAGCGGATCTGCAGATGGTCCTGCAGGTTCTCGCCCACGCCGGGCAGGTCGTGGCGCACGGCGATGCCGTGGCCTTGCAGCAGCGCCCCCGGGCCTATGCCCGACAGCTGCAGGATCTGCGGGGAGTTCACGGCGCCCGCGCACAGCAGGACCTCCTGGCTGGCCTGCACATCGACCATTTCCGAGCCGGTCCAGACCTGGGCGCCGCTGCAGCGCAGGCCGCCGGCGGGCAACTGCTCGAACAGCAGCCGGCTGACCTGGGCATGGGTCCACAGCTCGAAGTTGGGGCGGCCATAGCAGGTGGGCCGCAGGAAGGCCTTGGCGGTGTTCCAGCGCAGGCCGCCCTTCTGGTTGACCTCGAAGTAGCCCACCCCCTCGTTGCTGCCGCCGTTGAAGTCCTCGGTGGCCGGAATGCCGGCCTGCTGGGCGGCTTCGGCAAAGGCGTCCAGGATGTCCCAGCGCAGGCGCTGCCGCTCCACGCGCCATTCGCCGCTGCCGCCTGTGCCCGTGCCGCCGTGCAGGGCGCGAAAGCGCGAATCGGCGTTGCCCCCGGCGTCCAGCCGCCAATGGCTTTCATGCTGGCGAAAGGCCGGCAGCACCTGGTCCCAGCGCCAGGCGTCGTCGCCGGTCAGCTCGGCCCAGCCGTCGTAGTCGCGGGCCTGGCCGCGCATGTAGATCATGCCGTTGATGCTGGAGCAGCCGCCCAGCGTCTTGCCGCGCGGATAGCGCAGGCTGCGGCCGTTGAGCCCTTCGTCGGGTTCGGTCTGGTAGAGCCAGTCGGTGCGCGGATTGCCGATGCAGTACAGGTAGCCCACGGGGATGTGGATCCAGTGGTAGTCGTCCTTGGCGCCCGCCTCGATCAGCAGCACGCGGCTGCGGCCGTCGCGCGAGAGCCTGTTGGCCAGGAGGGCGCCTGCCGTGCCGGCGCCGATGACGATGTAGTCGAAGGTGGTATTGCTCATGGAGATGGGCGGGCGTCCGCTGCGGGCCGGAACGTCCTTGGGAGCCGGGGTTGGTGCTTCGGCCCATTGTGCGGACGGCATGCGCACTGTCGAGAGGGAAAGCGCGCTGGACTCCTTTTTTCGCAGCAGCGCATGCAGCAGCGATGGCGGTCCCGCTGGTTTTTTGATAAAAATTGCACGCGTAGGGCAAAGCCGTCGCGCACACGGCGTTGCGGGGCAATCTGCGGGCCGCGCCGCTCGGTTATCCTGCGGTCTTGGCGGGCGTGCCACCGTGCCTGCCCACGCGCCTCGGCCTCGCCTTCGCAACCCCCAAGGACTTCCTGCACTTGTCTGCCCTCAACAATCCCCCCCAATGCAGCCTGCGCCGTGACAACGACGGCCAATGGGCGTTGCTGACCGGCTCCTGGGGCGCGGCCGAGCTGGGCCGGCGGGCGCAATGGCGCAGGCTGCGTGCACAGCTGGCCGACGCCAAGGGCGATGACCTGGGCTGGAACCTGCAAGGGCTGGACTGGCTGGACCACGTGGGCGCGCAACTGCTGTGGAACCACTGGGGCCGTCGCCTGCCCGCGCGCCTGGCGGCCAGCGACGCGCAGCGCGCCATGCTCGACCGCGTGGCCCGTTTTTCCAAGGAGCCTGCACCGCCGGCCCCGCGCCTGAGCCTGCTGGAGCACATCGACAGCCTGGGCTGCCTGGTCATCAACGCCTGTGGCCATTTCGCACAGCTGACGCGGCTCATCGGCCAGTTGCTGATCGACCTGGTGCGCTTTGCGCGTGCCCCGCACCGGGGCCCCTGGCGCGACATTTCCGGCCACCTCTACTCCATGGGCGCCACGGCCCTGCCCATCACGGCCCTGGTGGGCTTTCTGATCGGCGTGGTGCTGGCCTACCTGATGGCGCTGCAGCTGCGCCAGTTCGGGGCGGAATCCTTCATCGTCAACATCCTGGGCATCTCGCTGATCCGCGAGCTGGGCCCGCTGCTGGCAGCCATCTTGGTGGCGGGCCGCACGGGCTCGGCCATCACCGCCCAGATCGGCGTGATGCGCGTCACCGAAGAGCTGGACGCCATGCAGGTCATGGGCATACCGCACGGCTTTCGCCTGGTGCTGCCGCGTGCGCTGGCGCTGGCCATTGCCATGCCGCTGGTCTCGCTGTGGACCACGCTGGCCGCGCTGGCCGGCGGCATGCTGGCCGCCGACCTGACCATGGGCGTCACGGGCGCCTACTTTGCCGAGGCGCTGCCTGCCGCCGTGAAGATCGGCAACCTCTGGATCGCCATGGGCAAGTCCGTGGTCTTCGGCGCCCTCATCGCCTTGATCGGCTGCCACTGGGGCCTGCGCGTGGAGCCCAATACGCAGAGCCTGGGCAAGGGCACGACGGCCTCGGTGGTGTCGGCCATCACCATGGTCATCGTGGTGGATGCGATCTTCGCAATCCTTTTCAAAGATGTCGGAATCTGATGGCCATGGACACCGAAACCTCCTCCACGCCCGCAGCCGACGAGCCCATCGTGCGCATCGCCGGGCTGTGGAGCGTGTTTGGCGAAGGCGAGAACGCCTTTGCCGTGCACCAGGACCTGGACCTGGATGTGCAGCGCGGCGAGATGCTGTCCATCGTCGGCGGCTCGGGCACGGGCAAGACCGTGCTGCTGCGCCAGATGCTGGGGCTGCTGGAGCCCACCAAGGGCCGTGTCGAAGTGCTGGGCCGCCCGGCCAGCGAAATGGGCCGCGAGGGTGCTGCCAGCCGCGTGGGCATGCTGTTCCAGCACGGGGCGCTGTACTCGGCCTTCAGCGTGCTGGACAACGTGGCCTTCGCGCTGCGCGAGCAGGGCACGCTGCCCGACGAACTGGTGCGCGACGCGGCCCTGGTCAAGCTGCAGATGGTGGGCCTCAAGCCCGAGCATGCCTCGCGCATGCCGGCCGATCTCTCGGGCGGCATGATCAAGCGCGTGGCGCTGGCGCGGGCGCTGATCATGGACCCGCCCCTGCTGCTGCTCGACGAGCCCACGGCCGGCCTGGACCCCACCAGCTCCGACGAATTCTGCGAACTGCTGCGCGAGCTGCGTGCCGAACTGGGCCTGACCGTCATCATGGTCACGCACGACCTGGACACGCTGTTCGCACTGTCCTCGCGCGTGGCCGTGCTGGCCGAGAAGAAGGTGCTGGTCAGCGGCCCGCCGCGCGAGGTGGCCGAGTTCAAGCATCCGTTCATCGAGCATTTCTTCCAGGGCGAGCGCGGCAGGCGCGCGATGAGCACGGTATGAGAAGCCCCCCTGAGTCGCTTCGCGCCTTCCCCCCTCTCGCCTTGCGGGGGGGGACGACACCCTCGCGGCGGGGCGGCCCTTGCTCGGTGTCCCTTGCCTTGGGGTGCGCCGGTTTTGAAGGCCGCGCTCTGAGTGCTGGCCCTGGGGACTGTGGCCCCATGCCTTGTTTTGCTGGGCTCAACGTTATGGACCATTGATATGGAAAACAAATCACATGCCATGGCGGCCGGCATTTTCGTGCTGGTCGTGGCGGCCCTGCTGGCGGGGCTGGCGATCTGGCTGACGCGCGATACGCGGCAGTACAACGAGTACGAGCTGTCCACCAAGGATGGCATCAGCGGCCTGCAGGCCCAGGCGGCCGTGCGCTACAAGGGCGTGGCCGTGGGCAAGGTCACGCGGATCGGGTTCGATCCGCAGACTAATGGCAATGTGCTGATCCGCATCGCCATCGGTGTGAACACGCCCATCACGCCCACCACGTTCGCCGTGCTGGGCTACCAGGGCGTCACGGGCCTGGCCCATGTGCAGCTCGATGATGCAGACCAGCCCCAGCCCCAACTGCCCCCGGGCCCCAGCGGCCTGCCGCGCCTGCCGCTGCGCTCTTCGCCCCTGAGCATGCTGGCCGACCAGGGGCAGGTGCTGCTGGAGCGCGCCGATGAAATCTCGCGCCGCCTCAGCGACATGCTGGACACCGACAACCAAAAGCGCGTGAGCCAGGCGCTGGAGAACATTGCGGCCGCTGCCGCAGGCGTGCAGCAGCTCACGCAGAACCTGGACCGCACGCTGTCCACCCAGGTGCCGCAGCTCGCCGCCGACGCCCACAACACCCTGCAGTCGCTGGAGAAGGCCAGCAACGGAGCCGCCGCCGTGGCGTCCGAGCTGCAGCAGACCGTGCGCCGCGTGAACGCGCAGGACGGGCCGCTGGAGCAGATCGCCCAGAGCACGCGCGCACTGACCCGCATGGCCGATTCGCTGGGCCGCAGCACGGTGCCGCACGCCAACCGAGCGGCCGATGATGTCTCGCGCGCCGCGCGCCAGATGGGCACGGCCGCCAGCCGCTTCAGCGACAACCCGCAGGCCGTGATCTACGGGCCGGGCCAGGCCCGTCCGGGGCCGGGCGAGCCCGGCTTCGTCGCCCCGTCTGCAGCCACCCAGCCCTGACCGAGGAACCCGCATGTCCCCATCTCGCAAGACCGCCGTGGCCAGCGCTGGACTGGCCGCCGCCCTGATCCTGCTGGCCGGCTGCTCGGCCCTGCCGCAGCCCCCCGCCCAGCCCGCGCGCTATGACTTCGGCCTGGCGCCGCTGTCCACGCCCGCGCAGTCCGCCACATCCGCAGCCCCGCAGGCACGCACGCCGCTGGCGCTGGCCGATGTGGAGGCCCCCGCCCTGTCCGACGGCAGCACGGCCATGTTCTACCGCCTGGCCTATGCCAACGGCCAGGAACTGCGCCCCTACCAGCTGGCGCGCTGGAGCCAGCCTCCTGCACTGCTGCTGCAGCAGCGCCTGCGCAGCCAACTGGGCCTGCAGCGCCCCGTGCTGGCCAGCAGCGAAAGCGTGGCCCAGCCGCGCCTGCAAGGCGCCGTGCCCACGCTGCTGCGCGTGGACATCGAAGAGTTCAGCCAGGTCTTTGACGCGCCCGGCTCCAGTGCCGGCGTGGTGCGCCTGCGCGCCACCCTGGTCGAGCAAAGCGGTGCCGTGGACCGCCTGCTCGGACAGAAGGTGTTCGAGGTGCGCAGTCCTGCAGCTTCGGGCGATGCGGCGGGCGGCGCCCAGGCCCTGGCCAAGGCCACGGATGCGGCCATTGCGCAGATCGATGCGTGGCTGGGGCAGCAGGGGCACTGAGCTGCTGCTGGATTTCCAGCCCATCCATTCTCTTGAGAACGGCTGGTGGGTGCATTGCATCCGCTGGCCGTTTTTTGTTTTCGGCAACTGGCTCTGCAAGCAAGTGGACTTTTTCTGCCCCTGCCGGATGGTTGCTTTTCGAGGCCGGGTCTCGGCCCGGCAGCCGACTGCCCTTTTCTTGATTCGCCAAGAAAGGCCAGATCACGAAGCAAGCCTGTCCTTCGGCAGGCTTGCAACCCCGCAACCGCCACGGCGCAGGTGCGGACATACGGGGAAAAGGCCGGGTACTCAGGGCAGGGGCGGGCCGCGCCTGACCCAGCGCTTCCCGCGCGTCCGTCAGGGGCTGTAGTCCCGATCCCACCGTCTCGGCTGCCCCTGGGACGACCGTCAACACTAGGTCCAGACTACGGCGCGCGGCGCGCAGGTTTTTTACAGTGGAACCGTCGCTGATGCAGATCGCGGCTTTGAAAAAACAAGGCCTGATTGCACGGCACGACTTCAACATCACTGAAAGGAACAAGCCATGAATGAAGACCGCATCAAGGGCAACTGGAAGCAATTCACCGGCAAGATCCGTGAGCAATGGGGCAAGCTCACCGATGACGATCTGGACGTGATCGCCGGCAAGCGCGAGCAATTCCTGGGCAAGCTGCAGGAGCGCCAGGGTCTGGCCCGCGACGCTGCCGAAAAGCAGCTAACCGACTGGCAAAAGCGCAACCCCGACTTCCGCTTCGAAGACTGACGAGAGTGGACTGCGGATGGGCTGGTCGCCCTGGCCGGTGCCTCCATCCGCTCCTCGACAGCCGGCATGCCCCCAGGGCATGCACCCAAGGCCCGCCGCCGCAGGCATCAAGGGCCACCTCAGTACAAATACAAGGAGTTCCATCATGCAAACACCGCAACGCTTTCGCCACATGCTGTCCGCCGTCGCCCTGGGCCTGATGGCCTCCGGCGCCATGGCCATGACCAATGCCGAGCACACGGCCGCCAAGAACCAGATCGAGGCCGATTACAAGGCTGCCAAGGAACAGTGCAAGCCGCTCAAGGACAACGCCAAGGACGTCTGCGAGAAGCAGGCCAAGGGCCAGGAAAACGTCGCCAAGGCTGAACTGGAATCGCGCCGCAATCCTTCGCCCAAGAACAGTGAAAAGGCACTCAAGGCCAAGGCTGATGCGGACTACGACATCGCCAAGGAAAAGTGCGATGACCTCAAGGGCGACGCCAAGGACGTCTGCGTGAAGGATGCCAAGGCTGCCCATGTGCGTGCCGTCGAAGCCGCCAAGGTGAACAAGGCCCAGGCCGAACCTGCCGCCAACTCTGCCGCCAAGGCCGCCAACGTGGCCGAGACCCGCAAGGACGCTGCCGAGGAAACCCGCGAAGCCGACTACAAGGCTGCCAAGGCCCGTTGCGACACCATGAGCGGTGACGCCAAGGATGCCTGCGTGGCGGATGCCAAGCGTAAATATGGACAGTAAGCTCCCCCTGAGCGGCTGACGCCGCTTCCCCCTCTCTACCCGCTTCGCGGGGGAGGGGGACGGCGCCCTCGCCGCGAGGCGGCTCTTGCTTGGCGTCCCTGATGTTGGGCCGCGCCAGTTTTATCCGCCTTGACCAAGCCCCGCTCGCGGGGCTTTGCTGTTTTCGGGTTGGCTGATGTGGGTCAAACGGGTTGGGCGGTGCTGTTCCTAAGCTGCAGTCTTTCATGATGAAGGCAGGAGAAGCGTATGGCCGTGCTGGAATGGAGCGGAGCGCTGGCATTGGAGTTGCCGGCCATGGACGAGGTGCACCAGGAGTTCGTGCTGCTGCTGGCCGAGGTGGAGGCGGCCGATGATGCGCAGCTGTGCGTGCGCTGGGACGAGCTGATCGCGCATACGCAAGTGCACTTCGACCAGGAAGACCGCTGGATGCAGTCCACGCGGTTCACCAGCACCAACTGCCACAGCCTGCAGCACAAGGTGGTGCTGCAGGTGATGCGAGAGGGGGCGGCCAAGGCGGCAGCGGGGGATCTGGCCGTGATCCGCAGCATGGCGGGCGAGCTGGCGGCCTGGTTCGTGCACCATGCGCAGACCATGGATGCGGCGCTGGCCCTGCATCTGCGCAGCGCGGGCTTCGATCCCGCCACGGGCTCGCTGGCCCACCCCGAGGCCTTGCCCGAGCAGCCCATCACGGGCTGCGGCGGTGCCTGCGACGGCAGCGCCGACCGCGCGCGGGCCGTGCCGGCCTGATCCGGCGGGCCTTCAATCGGCCAGCCAGCCCGCTCAGGGCACGATCGCGGGCGAGGCCAGGATGGGGAAGATCTTCACCAGCCCGCCCGCCATCACCTCCACGGCCAGGGCCGCGAGGATCAGGCCCATGAGCCGCGTCATCACGTTGATGCCGGTCTTGCCCAGCACGCGCGCAATCGGGTCGGCCAGCGAAAAGCAGACCATCACCACCAGCGCCACCACCACGCCATAGCCCACCAGCGCCAGGTGCTGCCAGATGGTGCGTGCCTGGTCGGCATAGATCACCACGGTGGACATGGAGGCCGGCCCCGTCAGCAGCGGAATCGTCAGCGGCACCACGGCAATGCTGTTGCCCATGGCGGCCTTTTCCGCGCCTGCCGCCAGCGTGGGCGCGTTGGGCCGTTCCTCGGCCGGGCGGGCGTTGAGCATGTTCATCGCGCTGATCAGCAGCAGCAGGCCGCCGCCCACCTGGAAGCTCTGCAGCGAGATGTTGAAGAAGTCCAGCACCTGCAGCCCGATGATGGCGCAGGCCGCGATCACGCAGAACGAGGCCAGCGCCGCCGTGCGAATGGTCTGCTGGCGCTGCTGGGCGCTGAATCCCTCGGTGTAGTGGATGAAGAAGGGGACGATGGCCAGCGGGTTGATGATGGCCACCAAAGTGATCAGCGGTTTGAGGTCCATGGTTGCCTTGGAGCTAGAGGTTGCCGCCCGAGATATCGACCAGGCTGCCCGTGGTGTAGTGCGAGCCGTCGGACATCAGCCAGAGGATGGCGTCGGCAACCTCCTCGGCCCTGCCGCCGCGCTGCATGGGCACGTTGGGCGCCAGGCGCTCGACGCGGTCGGGCTGTCCGCCGCTGGCGTGGATGTCGGTCTCTATCAAGCCGGGCCGCACGGCGTTCACGCGTATGCCCTGGGCGGCGACTTCCTTGGCCAGGCCCAGCGTCATCACGTCCAACGCGCCCTTGGCGGCCGCATAGTCCACGTACTGGCCCGGTGCGCCCAGCCGCGAAGCGATGCTGGAGACGTTCACGATGGCGCCACCCCGTCCGCCGTGGCGGGTGCTCATACGCCGCACGGCCTCGCGCGCGCAGATGAAGCTGCCGATGGTATTGACGCGGAACATGCGCTCCAGCCGCTGCACGCTCATCTCGGCCACGGTCTGCGCGCGGTCCACCACACCGGCGTTGTTGACCAGGGCATCCAGCCGGCCGAACTGCGCATCCACCGCACCGAACAGGGCTAGCACCTCGGCTTCGTCGCCCACATCGGCCTGCACGGCCAGCGCGCGTGTGCCGGCCAGTTGCACGTCGGCCACCACGGCCTCGGCCGCATCGCGCTGGTGCTGGTAGCTGATCACCACGTCCCAGCCCCGGTGCGCTGCCATGCGTGCCGTTGCGGCGCCTATGCCGCGGCTGCCGCCGGTGATGAGCACGACTTTTCGTTCCATCGAATGTCTCCTGTGAAAGAATTGCCGCACGGGCCGGCCCGCCGCCATTACAGCATTGCGGGGCGCGTCCGCCCACCGGGAAATCACAACAGGTTCTCAGACAGAAAGGAACGCGGACATGGGCAGTTTTGTGCAGTTGACTTCATTGGATGGCACGTCTTCGCCGGCCTGGGTGGCCCGCCCCGACGTGCCCGCGCGCGGTGCCATCGTCGTGCTGCAGGAGATCTTCGGCGTCAACGCCCATATCCGCGCCGTGACCGACCGGCTTGCGGCGCGGGGCTATGTGGCCGTGGCGCCGTCGCTGTTCACGCGTGTGGAGCCGGGTGTGGACCTGGGCTACGGCGACGCCGACCGTGCCAAGGGCATGGCGCTGAAATCCGCCGCCGAGGCGCTGCCCCAGCCCGGCGTGCTGCCCGAGATCGAGGCCGCCATCGCCCATGCCGCCACGCTGGTGCCCGGCGGCAAGGTGGGCATCGTGGGCTTTTGCTGGGGCGGCCTGTGGGCCTGGCGCGCGGCCTGCAACCTGCCCAGCCTGTCGGCTGCGGCCTGCTACTACGGCGGCGGCATGACCACGCCGCTGGAGATGGGCCGCGAGCCGCTGTGCCCCGTCATCGCCCACTTCGGCCGGCGCGATGCGCACATTCCCGTGGACGCCGTGCAGGCCTTCGCCCAGGCGCAAAAGCATGTGCAGGTGCACCTGTACGACGCCGACCACGGCTTCAACTGCGACCAGCGCAGCGCCTACGACGAGGCCAGCGCCCTGCAGGCGCGCGATCGCACGCTGGCCTTCTTCGACCAGCACCTGGCCTGATCTGCCGTGCCGGGCGTGGCCCGGCATGGAAAATCCAGGCATCGGGATTTCCGGGAGTGCTGCTTGAAACCCGGTGCCTGATGCAATAGGCTTTCCAGAAGTCTCAACAGGAAAGGATGTCCATGCGACCGTCCGTGGTACTCGACATGCATCGCAGCGCAGTGCGTGAAATGGCCAGCCGTTTCCGCACTGCGAACCCGCGCGTCTTCGGCTCCGTGCTGCATGGCACCGACCGGGACGGCAGCGACCTCGACCTGCTGGTCGATGCATTGCCGGGCGCGACGCTGTTCGACCTGGGCGGCCTGCAGGACGAGCTGGAATCGCTGCTCGGCCTTCGCGTTGATCTGCTGACGCCCGGAGACCTGCCGCTGAAGTTCCGTGCCCAGGTGCTTGCGGAGGCGCAGCCGATATGAACGGGCATCGCCTTCCCGATTACCTCGATCACATACAGCAGGCCGCAACGGATGCCTGTAGCTTCGTGGAGGGCTTGGCCAAGGAGGATTTCCTGGAGGACAAGCGCACCCAGCAGGCCGTCATCATGAGCCTCGTCATCATCGGCGAGGCTGTCACGAAGGTCATGGATGGCTATGCCGAGTTCGCCCAGACACACGGGCAAGTGCCATGGCGCAACATGCGCGGCATGCGCAACCGCATCGCCCATGGCTATTTCGACATCAACCTCGATCTGGTGTGGGACACCGTGCAGACGGCCTTGCCTGAATTGCTCAGGCAATGGCCATCCATTCGCCGGGATGCGGACGGCGCCAGGCCGGGCTGACCGGTGCTGCGCGAGTGTCCGCAACTGGCCTGATCAACCCCCGGGGTCCGGATCACAGGCCGGCCCCGGCGTCGCCTTGCGCGCCTGCACGGTCTGCAGCGTGCCCCGCAGCGCGCGCTGCTGCGCGGTCAGGAAGCTCATCAGCCCGCCCAGGTCGCTCAGTTGTTGGTCTGGGCCGGCCATGCAGCACAGGTCGATCACCATGCCCATCTGGTGCATGCAGTCCTTGAGGCGATAGACCTCGTATTCGGAAATGGGGTAGTACAGGCTGGTCTCTTCCCTCAGCACTTGCGGGGAAGAGAAGAAAGGCGGGGAGGCGTGTGCTCCGCTGAGTGCATTGAGGTCAGACATGGCGGCTCCTTTGGCATGAACTGGCACCCCCTTGCGGAGGTTCCGCACAGCCCCGCCAAAAACGGAACCGTGCCCGGCGCAGCACCGGGAAGATGAAAAAAGCCGCTGCCTCGTGAAAAAGGCGTGCGGCTGCTGCGCCTACGTTGTTCCGGGCCGCCAAGCCCGTATCCCCCGAGGGGATCGCGAAATGGTACTCCAAATGCGCGTCCTGCCGCGCTCTGAAGCCAGGTTCAACCTTGGGGTTGCTGCGCGTGCAGCCCCATGTGGTACAGCCCCCAGGGCGCCTGCGCAAAACGTTCCTTGAGCGGCTTGCCTGCCAGATCGGCAATGCGGTCGGCGTCATACATGGCCCATTGCGGGCCCAGGCCGCCCAGGCCCAGGCGCCGGCCGTCCATGTGCGTGGCCAGCAGCATGCGCCATTGCAGGGCCTGCGCCAGCGGCAGCTGGGCGCGGTAGCCGTCGATGGCCTGCAGGGTGATCCACTGGCCCTTGGCCGCTGCGGCGGCGGTGTCCACGCCGGCCGCCTGCAGCACGGTGGCCAGCAGCGGGCCGCGCAGCCGGTGGGGCTGGCCGTCGTATTCGATATGGGGCGTGATCTCCACCGTGGGCAGGCGCTCCAGCGCACCGGCCCCTGTGGTCCAGGCCGTGTCGAAGGCCAGGCCATGGTTTTTCAGCAGCAGATCGGCTACTGGGTCCAGCGGCCCCCGGTTGCCGCGCACGCCGGGGCCGCTGATGGTGAGCACGGCGGCTTCGGTGCTTTTTCCGGGGGCGGCGGGGGCGGCCAGGGCGCTTTCGCACAGGGCCAGGCCGGTGGCTGCGCTGGCGGCCAGCAGGCTGCGGCGTGAAAGCGGGCTCCGGCTTGCGGATGCGGTCATGGGGAACTCCTGGGGGTGCGTGGCGATGTGCCAGCGCCGATTTTCCGTGAAGTGCCCATCCTGCGCGACAACGCCGCGCCCGCTGCGGTCAGCAGGCTCAGCAGCGCAATCCCCCCGGCGCCCAGCGCTGGAATGGGCGCCGCAGATGGTGCGGGGGCCGCCGTGACGGTCACGGTGTTGCTGTCCGAGCCGGAGGTATTGCCATCACCGGGCACATAGCGCGCCTGCACCGTGGCCGTGCCCGGTGGCAGCCGGGGCACGCTGCAGCTGGCCTGCCCGCCGGTCACCGCAACGCTGGCGCACAGCACCTGCGTTCCGTTCAAGAAATCCACGGTGCCGCTGGCGCCGGCAGGCAGCGTGACCTGGACGCTGAAAGTCACGCTCTGGCCATGGCCTGGCGCAGCGGGGGAGGCCGACAGGTGGGCGCTGGTGGCTGCCGGGCCGATCACCACGGTCACGGCTGCGGCTTCGGTGGTAGCGCCGTTGGCATCGGTGGCGGTCAGCGTGAAGCTGTAGCTGCCTGCCGCCTGCGTGGCTGGGGCCGAGAGGGTGTCGGCGGCCTGGCTGAAGCCTGCGGGCAAACCGCTCACGCTGTAGCTGAACGGCCCCACGCCGCCGCTGGGCACGGGCGCCAGCGGCTGGCTGTAGGCCGTGCCGTAGGTGCCGGAGGGCAGGCTTGCCGTGACGCTGAAGGCCGTGAAGCTGGCCTGCACGCTCCTGGCTGCATCGATGGTGACGCTGCAGGTGGGCGTGCTGCCGCTGCAGGCGCCGCTCCAGGCGGCAAAGGCATGGCCAGCGTCGGGCGTGGCGGCCAGGGTCACCAGGGTGGGCGCGCCTTCGAAGTAGCCATAGCCGGCCTGGCACAGGCCGCCTGGGCGGCCGCAGTCCTGTATGGCACCCGTGGCTGCAGGCGGGGAGGCCTGCGCCGATACGCCGCCCGCGCCGCTGGTCAGAACGGTCAATGCCGCCTGGAAGACGTTCGCCTCCACGGCGCCGATGTCGCACCGTGCACCCTGAGGCCTGACCACGCCGCGCTGGTCCGTGCCGGGTGCGGCCGTGCAGGCTACCCCGTCCAGTGCCGGGCTGCCGGTGGTGTTCAACATGGTCTGGGTGGGGCCGCCGTGGCTGGCCAGGGGGCCGAGCTGCGGGTTGCCCGTGGTGAAGGCCAGGGCGCTGATGTCGGCATTGTTCAGGGCCTGCGCCAGGCCCAGCAGATTGTTGCTGCCGCTGGCATCGCTGGTGCCGCCATTGCGCAGGTCCAGAACCACGTCCCTGCCAGCGGGCTGTTTGGTGGCCGGCTCGAACACGCTGTCCTGGGCAATGCTGGCCTGCATTTCCAGCGAGGCGCCGCTGCGGGTGCAGCTGATGTTGCCACCCGCACTGCAGGCCGCCTGGGAATCGCCCAGGCTATAGATGGCGCCGCCTTGCGCGGCCGGGTTGTCGTCGCCATTGGCCTGCACGGTATTGCCGGCCAGGGTGGAGAAACGGATGGTGAGCACGCCGTTGTAGTTGAAAACGGCGCCACCCAGGCCGGCGCCGCCGCCGCTGCTGTTGCCCAGCCCGCCGTGTGCACCGTTGCCAGCCAGGGTGACCTGGTTCAGCGTCAAGGTGCCTGCGTTGTTGAAAATGGCCCCTCCCATGCCGCCTGCGCCACCGCCAGCGTCGAAGGGGCCGCCCCCACCGTTGCCGGCGCCGAAGCCGCCACCGCTGCCACGACGGCCACCACCACCGCCAAAGCCGCCACCGCCGGAGCCGCCGCCGCCACCACCGAAGCCGCCGTTCTTGCCGCTGGCGCTGCCACTGCCACCGCCCAGGCCGCCATCGTTCGGGCCGCCAGCGTTCGGCCCTCCCCCCGGGGACAAAGTCCCATCCTCGCCCACGCCGGCACCTGCAAAGGAGTTCAAGGAAAGCCTGCCTCCTTGCCCCCCTTGTGCGTGATTGCGCGTGAGCGTGCTGCGTTCGATGGTGAGCTGGCCCCGATTGAAGATGGCACCGCCCGCACCCAGCGCGCCGCCGCCAAAGCGGCTGGAGCCGCCTGTGGCCTGCCCCCCGGCCAGGGTCAGGCCGCGCAGGACCAGGCCACCCTGCGCATCGATGTCGAACAGCCGGAAACCGGGTGCGGTACCGAGGCGCTGCACGCTCACGCCCTGGGGCGTCAGGCCATTGGCGGTGGCATCGATGGTGATGTGCTTGCCGCTGATGAAGAAGGCGCTGGGGCCGAACTGCGAGACGTAGCCGGGCCAGCTGGCCAGCGGCAGGCAGGTGGCGCCGGCGGCCTGCCCGGTGTCCAGGCAGTTGGTAAAGCGGGTCAGCGAGATGGTCTGTCCATCCAGGGCCGCGCCGAAGACGATGGTGTCGCCATCGGCGGCATGGTTGATGGCGTCGCGCAGGGTGTCGCAGTTGCGGTCGCCTGCGGCAGGCGAGCATTGCGCACGAGACAGCGGCTCGGTGTCTGCAATCTCGCCGGCGGTGGTGACGGTGAGTGTGGCGGCCTGGGCCGCGGCGCCGGCAAGGGCCAGGGCCAACCCGCCCGTCAGGCCCAGGAATGTCCGGCCCCAGGGGCTCGGCGTGGGCATGGGTGGTGCGTCGGCTGCAGCAGACGGGTGGATGATGGACATGGCGGGCCCCCTCGGTAGGCACAGCATCTCGGTGATGTGCTGAAGAGGGCAAATCTATGGGGTGTCCGGCTTTCTGTATGTCCCCCGTTCGGGCTACATGGCCGATGAGAGGGGCGGGGTCGCCATGCCGCTCATGTCGCCCATGTCGCCTATCCGGGCGACATGACAGCGGTCTTGTTCCATGTGAACATGCGGCCCTCGCCACGCACTCCACCTCCATGGACACGCACACAGACCCTTACTCTGCCGCCGCGACGGGTGGCGCCACACCCATCCGCGTGGCCGTGGTGGAGGACGACGCCGCCTGCCGCCATGCCCTGGTGGGCGTGATCAATGCCGCGAAGGACATGGTCCTGTGCTGGGCGGCAGCCAGCCGCACGGAGGCCCTGCACCAGCTCGGCCGGGCCGATGGGGCCGGTGCCATGGACGTGATGCTGGTGGACCTGGGCCTGCCCGACGGCAGCGGCCTGGAGGTGATTGCTGCCGTGCGCACCTGCCACCCCGGGGCGGCGGTGATGGTCAGCACCATCTTTGGCGACGAGCAGCATGTGCTGGCCGCCATCGAGGCCGGCGCCATGGGTTATCTGCTCAAGGACCTGGCCGCCGACGCGGTGCTGGAGGAAGTGCGCAGCCTGCACGCGGGCGGCAGCCCCATCAATCCCATGGTGGCGCGCAAGCTGCTGCTGCGCCAGCAGCGGGCCGGGGCGGTGGCCGGGCTGCAGCCGCCTGCCGAGCGCCAGGCCGTCGCGCAGGCGCTGTCCGCGCGCGAGCTGGAGGTGCTGCGCCTGGTGGCGCGCGGCCATACGCTGGACGAGGTGGCGCGCCAGCTGGGCGTGTCGCGCCACACGGTGCGCACCTTCGTGCGGCGCATCTACGGCAAGCTGCAGGTGTCCAGCCGCACGCAGATGATGCATGTGGCCTTGCAGCGCGGCTGGCTGGTCGAGGGGCGGCAATGAGCGCCGCCACGGTGGGCAGATGACGCAGCCGCTGCTGCAGGGGAGGGTCTTGCTGGTTTCGGCGGGACTGGTGGCGTTGGCGATGCTGCTGGCGGGGGCGTTCGGGCTGCGTGGCCCCGCCGCAGGCGAAGCGGTGCAACTGCGCCAGGCGCAGCTGTGGCGGTCGGACAGCCCGCACTGGGCGCCGCCTGCGGCGCTTGCGTCGGCCGACGACGCGGTGCTGGATGCATCGACGCCGTGGAGCGATGTGGACCTGCCCTATGGGGGCGACAGGGCCGTGTCGGGCAGCGGCGACCTGGCAGCGGCGCCGCCCGAGGTGCGCTGGTTCCGCGCCGTGGTGCCGCCGGAGGCGCTGGCGCCCACGCCCCAGGGCGCGCGCCTGTACATCCCGCGCTGGCAGACGGTGGGCACGGTGGCGGTGTATGTGGACGGGGCGCTGGCCTGGCAGACGCGCGGCAGCCGGGTATGGAACAGTTTCAACCGGCCGGTGTGGCTGGACCTGGGCGGGCTGGCGCAGCCGGGCAGGCCGCTGCAGGTGCATGTGCGCATGGCCAGCCAGCAGGGCGTGGGCGGGGCGCTGTCCAGCCTGTGGGCGGGGCCGGCCGAGTCGCTGCGCCTGTCCTGGCGGCTGCGCAGCCTGCTCCAGGCCGATCTGGTGGTCTACACGGCGGGCTCCTACCTGGTGCTGGGCCTGTTCGCGCTGGCGCTGTGGACGCTGCAGCGGCGGCGCGGGGATGTGGTGTTCCTGCTGTTCTTCCTGATGTCGCTGTGCCAGTTGCTGGGCTCGCTGCAGTTCATGGTGGACGGCGAGGGGCTGGCGCTGTCGGACGGCTGGTTCTCCTGGCTGACGCTGGCCGGCCTCATGGGCGCCACGGTGGCGGCCTTCCATTTCCTGTGCCTGATGCAGCGCAGGCGCCGGCCCTGGCTGGGCCGGGTGCTGCAGGGCTACGTGGGCACGGTGCTGCTGGTGGCGGTGCCGCTGTGGGGGCCGGCGCACGAGACCATCCTGCCGCTGCTGCGGCTGCTGATGGTGCCGCCGGAGATCCTGGTGCTGTGCATGGCCGTGGCGGGCGCCTGGCGCATGCGCGATGGCGGCAGCACCATGCTGGCCGTGTGGATGCTGCTGTCATTTCCCCTCGGCTTCCATGACCTGGCGCTGCAGAGCTACCTGATCAGCATGGAGAGCATCTATCTCACGCCCTATGTGTACCTGGGGCTGTTCACGCTGTTCCTGCTGGTGGCCTACCGGCGCTACAACGGCGCGCTGGCCGTGGCAGAGAATGCCAACCTGCATCTGGCGGAACGGCTCAAGGCCCAGGAGGCGGAGCTGGCCCAGGCCCATGAGCGCCTGCTGGCCGTGGAGCGCGAGCAGACGCTGATGCAGGAGCGCCAGCGCCTGATGCGCGAGATGCACGACGGCGTGGGCTCCTCGCTGATGAGCGCGCTGCGCGTGGTGGAGTTCAACCAGGCCGGCACGGTGGACCTGGTGCAGCTGCTGCAGGAGTGCATCGATGACCTGAAGCTGTCCATCGACTCGCTGGAGCCGCTGGACTGCGATCTGCTGGCGCTGCTGGCCGGGCTGCGCTACCGGCTGGGGCCGCGCCTGGAGGGGGCGGGGCTGCGGCTGCACTGGGAGGTGAGCGACCTGCCCGCGCTGCCCTGGCTGGACGCGCAGGCCGCCCTGCATGTGCTGCGCATCCTGCAGGAGGTGCTGACCAACATCATCAAGCACAGCGGCGCGCGCGAGATCACGGTGCGCACGGCCCAGGCCCCGCTGGACGGCCGGGCCGGCGTGCAGGTGCTGGTGGAGGACGACGGCCACCCCTTCGACCGCGCCCGGGCACCCACCGAGGGCCGCAAGGGACTGGTGAACATGCGCACGCGCGCGCTGGCGCTGCAGGCGCGGCTGGACTGGGCGCCGCTGGCCGGCGGCAATCGCTTCACGCTGTGGATGCCGCTGGAGCGGGCGGGGCCCTAGCCCTGCGCCGTGCGCGCCATGTAGCGCTTGCGCCAGAAGAACATGGTCAGGCCCACGGCAATCGCCATCATCGAGCCCATGGCCCACCAGAAGCCGTCCTGCTTGTGCACCAGGGGGATGAACTCGAAGTTCATGCCGAAGATGCCGGCAATCAGGTTCAGCGGCAGGAACACGGCCGTCAGCGCGGTCAGCGTGCGCATGATGTCGTTGGTGCGGTTGCTCTGCACCGAAAAATGCATCTGCACCACGGTCTCGGTGCTTTGCTCCAGCCGCCGCACGTGGTGGACCACGCGCTCTATGTGTTCCAGCACGTCGCGGCTGCGCACCTTGAGCAGGTCCAGCTCGCGCAGCGCCGCCACGCCCTCGGGAGGCGCCCAGGTCTCCAGCGCGTCGATCCAGTCCTGCACGGCGGCGCGCTGGTCTTCGCAGACTTCGTCCAGCTCATGCAGGGCCAGCCGTGCGTCCAGCAGCGCCCCCCAGTTGGCAAAGCGCGTGCGCGGGCGCAGCAGCTCGGTCTGCCAGTGGTCCAGCTGGCGCGACAGTTCGCGGCGCAGGTCCAGGAAGCCGTCCACGATGAGGTTGACCACGCGCAGCATGAGGTCGGCCGGGCTGGCCGGCAGCCGCGTGCCGGATGTGGGGTTCAGCCGTCCCTCGCGCAGATCGCTGGGCATGGCGGCCAGCAGCCGCGCGGCATAGGCGTCGCGCACGGTGCAGTCGTCGGGGTGCACGGACAGCAGCACCTGGTCGAACATGGCAAAGCCCACGGGGCTGGTGTCGATGTTGCGCAGCACGGGCGGGCCTGTGCGGCGCACGGGAGGCGAGGGGGGCGCCGCCTGCGCCGCAGGCGAAGAGGCCGTGCCGGCCTGCGCGGCGGCACGCGCCTGCCCGCTGGCCAGGCGGCGAAAGACCAGCAGGTCGTACTGCGAGGTGTAGTCGTAGCGCGATGGCAGCTGGGCGTTGAGCAGGTCCGAGACATGCAGGTCCACCAGCTGCTGGCCCGACAGCAGCTGCAGCGTGCGCTGCACGTCGGCCAGCCGCTCCTGCAAGGTGGCGCGGGTGCAGGAGATCCACAGGAAGCCCTGCGCGGGCGCCTGCCCGGGCAGGTCGGCCAGTTCGGTGGCGCCGCCCGGCTGCAGGTGGAAGATGCGCATGCTCCTGGCGTTCCCGGCTGGGGGAGCGGCTCCCGTGCCCGTGGGCGGCGTCACCGGCGGCATGCGTTCAGCCGCGCAGCTTGCGCGCGGCGTCGATGGCGAAGTAGGTCAGGATGCCGTCGGCACCCGCGCGCTTGAAGGCCAGCAGCGATTCCATCATCACCTGGTCATGGTCCAGCCAGCCGTTGGCGGCGGCGGCCTTGAGCATGGCGTACTCGCCGCTGACCTGGTAGGCGAAGGTGGGCACGCCGAATTCGTCCTTGACGCGGCGCACTACGTCCAGGTACGGCATGCCGGGCTTGACCATGACCATGTCGGCACCCTCGGCCAGGTCCTGGGCGACTTCGCGCAGGGCCTCGTCGGTGTTGGCGGGGTCCATCTGGTAGACGTTCTTGTCGGCCTTGCCCAGCGCGCCGCGCGTACCCACGGCGTCGCGGAACGGGCCGTAGAAGGCGCTGGCGTACTTGGCGCTGTAGGCCATGATGCGCGTGTGGATGTGGCCGTGGGCCTCCAGCGCCTCGCGGATGGCGCCGATGCGGCCGTCCATCATGTCGCTGGGCGCCACCATGTCAACGCCGGCCTCGGCATGGGTGAGGGCCTGGCCCACCAGGACCTGCACGGTCTCGTCATTGATGATGTAGCCGGACTCGTCGAGGATGCCGTCCTGGCCGTGGCTGGTGTAGGGGTCCAGGGCCACGTCGGTCATCACGCCCAGTTGCGGGAACTCCTTCTTGAGCGCCCGCACCACGCGCGGGATCAGGCCGTCGGGGTTGAGCGCCTCCTTGCCGTCGGGCGTCTTCAGCGAGGTCTCGATGGCGGGGAACAGCGCCAGGAACGGGATCTCCAGCTGCACGCACTGCTCTGCCACGGGCAGCAGCAGGTCCAGGCTCAGGCGGTCCACGCCGGGCATGGAGGGCACGGCCTCGCGCTGGTTCGTGCCTTCGTGCACGAACACGGGGTAGATGAAGTCATGGGCCGTGAGCACGTTCTCGCGCACCAGATTGCGCGTGAAGGCATCGCGGCGCAGGCGGCGGGGGCGGTTGTGCGGGAAGGGGGTGGGGCTGGACAGGTGCATGCCGAAAATTGTGCCCCATTCCCGCCGCAGGCCCCGCAACCCCGGCGACGACGCCGGCACGCGGGACTCGGCTTTTGCGCCTGCGCAGCCTGGCGCACCCCTGTACGCACGTACACTGCCCGCATGCTGTGGGTCAAAGCCTTTCATATCGTTTTCGTGGCAAGCTGGTTCGCGGGCCTGTTCTATCTGCCTCGCATCTTCGTCAACGTGGCCATGGTCACGCCCGGCTCGGTGGCCGAGCGCGAGCGCCTGCTGCTCATGGCACGCAAGCTGCTGCGCTTCACCACGCTGCTGGCCGTGCCCGCATTGGGCCTGGGCCTGTGGCTGTACCTGGGCTACGGCATCGGCAAGGGGCCGGGCAACGGCTGGATGCATGCCAAGCTGGCCGGCGTGCTGCTGGTCATCGGCTACCACCATGCCTGCGGGCGCCTGCTGCGCAAGCTGATCGACAACCGGGACCAGCACAGCCACCGCTGGTTCCGCTTCTTCAACGAGGTGCCGGTGCTGCTGCTGGCGGCCATCGTCATCCTGGTGGTCGTCAAACCTTTCTGAGAAACCGTTCCAACGAAGAGGGAGGCAGGGGCGTGGTGCAAAGGACTTCGGCCTGGCCGCTGGCACTGGTCTATGCGGTGCTCATCGTTTTCGCCAGCCTGTTTCCCTTCGATGGCTGGCGTGCCCAGGGCATTGATCCGCTGGTCTTCCTGACAGCAAAGATCCCGCCGCCGTACTGGACCTGGTTCGACGTCAATACCAATATCGTCGGCTACGCGCCGCTGGGCTTTTTCCTGGCGCTGGCCCTGGTGCGCAGCGGCAGCCCGCGCGCGGCCGTGCCGCTGGCGGCGCTGGCAGGCACCCTGCTGTCGCTGTCCATGGAGTTCCTGCAGATCTACCTGCCGCGGCGCGTTCCCTCCAACCTGGATCTGGTGCTCAATGCGGGCGGCACCTTGTTGGGCGCGCTGGTGGCGCTGCTGCTGGAGCGCCTGGGCGCCCTGGCGCGCTGGAGCGCCTTTCGCACCCATTGGCTGGGCGAGGATGGCGGCGGCGCCATGGTGCTGCTGGCGCTGTGGCCCTGGGCGCTGCTCTTTCCCGCCGCCGTGCCCTTTGGCCTGGGCCAGGTGCTGGAGCGGCTGGAGCAGGGGCTGCTGGACCTGCTCGAAGGCACGCCCTTTCTCATGTGGCTGCCGCTGCGCGAGTCGGCCCTGACGCCGCTGTCGCCCGTGACCGAGATGCTGTGCGTGATGCTGGGCCTGTGGGTGCCCTGCCTGCTGGCCTATTGCGTGATGCGCCACATGGGCCGGCGCGCCGTGCTGGCGGGCTCGGCCATCGTGATCGGCATCGCGGTCTCGGCGATGTCGGCCGCGCTGAGCTGGGGGCCTGCCCATGCCTGGGAGTGGGTGGACCTGCCGGTGCGCATGGGCGTATGGGGCGGCGTGGGCCTGGCCATGGTGGCCCTGCCGCTGCCGCGCCGCGCCTGTGCAGCCCTGCTGATGCTGGTGCTGGTGCTGCAACTGAGCATCCTGAACCAGGCGCCCACCAGTGCCTATTTCTCCGAGACGCTGCAGGCCTGGGAGCAGGGGCGTTTCATCCGCTTCTACGGGCTGGGGCAGTGGCTGGGCTGGCTGTGGCCCTATGCCACCCTGGTCTACGTGCTGCTCAGGGTGGCGCGCCGCGATGCAGGGCCGCTGCCGCCTGCACCTTCAGCGCCCCCGGCGCCTTCGGGGCAGCAGACGCAGGCCTAGAATCCGCTGCATGAGCGAAAACCCACGTCCCGGGGCCGAAGGCGGCCAGCAAGGCGCAGGCAACTACTATGCGCGCCACATCTTCTTTTGCCTCAACGAGAGGCCTGGCGGCGAGGACTGCTGTGCGCTGCACGGCGCCAAGGCAGGCTTCGACCACTGCAAGAAGCAGGTCAAGCAGCTGGGCCTGGCCGGCAAGGGCCAGGTGCGCGTGAACAAGGCCGGCTGCCTGGACCGCTGCGCGGGCGGGCCCGTGGCCGTGGTCTACCCCGAAGGCACCTGGTACACCTTCGTGGACGAGACCGATATCGACGAGATCGTCGAGTCCCATCTCAAGAACGGCCAGCCCGTGGAGCGCCTGCTGCTGCCGCCCGACGTGGGCCGCTGAGCACCGGCTGGAACTTTGGGCCTTTCCGGGCATCAGTGCTTTGTCAGCTTGGACTGGCTGCTACTACTAGGATAGCGATTGTGAATGCGCAGACCGAACGTTTGACCCTGACCGGCCTTGCCGGGGCCGTGGAGGCCCTGCGCGACGCGCCGGCCGCCGATGCGACTGCGCGCGGCGTGGCCATCATCGCCCACCCCCATCCGCTGTTTGGCGGCACCATGGACAACAAGGTGGTGCAGACCCTGGCGCGGGCCTTCGTGCAGTGCGGCTACACGGCCGTACGCTTCAACTTCCGTGGCGTGGGTGCCAGTGCCGGCGAGCACGACGCAGGCATCGGCGAGGCCGAGGACATGCTGTCCGTGGTCCGCCAGGTCGCTCCCGAAGGGCCGATCGCGCTGGCGGGCTTTTCCTTCGGCGCCTTCGTCACCAGCCATGTGCTGGCGGGCCTGTGGAATGAAGGCCGGGTGGAAAAGGCTGTGCTGGTGGGCACGGCGGCCAGCCGTTTCTCGGTGGCCCCCGTGCCGCCCGAAGCCCATGACCGGACATTGGTGGTGCACGGCGAGGCCGATGACACGGTGCCGCTGTCGGCCGTCATGGACTGGGCGCGCCCGCAGATACTGCCTGTTACCGTCGTGCCCGGGGGCGGTCATTTCTTTCACGGACAATTGCCGCTGCTCAAGAGTCTCGTGGTCCGCCATTTGCGCTCACTTCCCTAGCGGCCCGCGCCGCTGCTCAATAGGCCCGCCCCAGCCGGCGGGCATCTTCCGCCTTTCCTGCTTTACCTGCCCTTTAGCGAGAGTTTTCCTCATGAAGCCCATTTCCTCCACGCTGCGAGTCCTGGCACTGGCAGCGGCCATGGCGCCGGCCCTGGCGCTGGCGCAGATCACCCCGCCCCAGCCGCCCGAGATCGCGGCGCGCAACTATCTGCTGGTCGATGTCACCGCCAACCAGGTGCTGGGTGCCAAGGACATCGATGCGCCCATCGAGCAGGCCTCGCTGACCAAGCTCATGACCGGCTACCTGGTCTTCGACGCACTGCGTGCCAAGAAGATCACGCTGGAGCAGCGCCTGCCCGTCAGCGAGCGCGCCTGGAAGATGCCGGGCTCGCGCATGTTCATCGACCCCAAGATGCAGGTGCCGGTGGATGACCTGATCAAGGGCATGATCGTGCAGTCCGGCAACGACGCCACCATGGCCCTGGCCGAAGGCGTGGGCGGCTCGGCCGAGAACTTCGTGCGGCTCATGAACGAGCAGGCCAAGGCGCTGGGCATGAAGAACACCAGCTACAAGAACCCCGAAGGCCTGACCGAGCCCGGCCACCTGACCACGGCGCGCGACCTGTCCATCCTCGCGCAGCGCCTGATGCAGGACTTCCCCGAGTACATGCACTACTACTCGACCAAGAAGTACTTCTACCCGGGCACGCCGGCCTCCAACGGCACCAACCGCAACTCGCTGCTGTTCCGCGACCCGACCGTGGACGGCCTCAAGACCGGCCACACCGCTGCGGCCGGCTACTGCCTGGTGGCCACGGCCAAGCGCGATCTGCCCAACGTGGGCAGCCGCCGCCTGATCTCCATCGTGCTGGGCGCCGCCAGCGAGAACGCGCGCGCCAATGAAAGCCAGAAGCTGCTGAACTGGGGCTATGCGGCCTTCGACTCGGTCAAGCTGTTCGACGCCGAGCAGGCCGTGGCCACGCCCGAGGTCTGGAAGGGCAAGGCGGGCACCGTCAAGATCGGCCGCACCACGCCCATCGTGGTCACCGTGCCGGCCGGCAGTGGCGGCAAGCTGAGCACCGAAGTCGTGCGCCAAGACCCGCTGATCGCTCCGTTCACCAAGGGCCAGGCCATGGGCACGCTCAAGGTCAAGCTGGGGGCCGACACCGTGGCCGAAGTGCCGCTGGTGGCGCTTGAAGGCGTGGAGCAGGCTGGCTTCTTCGGCCGTGCCTGGGATGCGATCCGCCTCTGGATCAAGTAAGCCCCGCGCCTGTCGCGCAGGCCCTCGCGTACCGGCTTGAAGGGGGTGCAGTTGTGCGATCTCCTGCAAGCTGGTACAGTCGAGGGCTTTTCGGAATTTCCGAAGGGATTCACGTTTTCGCTTTTCGCAAGCAATTCACGTTTAGGGACGTTTATTAATGCCAACCATTAACCAACTCGTGCGTCAGGGCCGCACGGTCGAAGTTGTCAAATCCAAGAGCCCTGCTATGGAAAACTGCCCTCAGCGCCGCGGCGTGTGCACCCGTGTGTACACCACGACGCCCAAGAAGCCTAACTCCGCTCTGCGTAAGGTTGCCAAGGTGCGCCTGACCAACGGCTTCGAGGTCATCTCCTACATCGGTGGTGAAGGCCACAACCTGCAAGAGCACAGCGTTGTGCTGGTGCGCGGCGGCCGTGTGAAGGACTTGCCCGGTGTGCGTTACCACATCGTGCGTGGCTCCCTTGACCTGCAAGGCGTCAAGGACCGCAAGCAAGCCCGTTCCAAGTACGGCGCGAAGAAGCCCAAGGCCAAGTAAGCCCTGCGTTTTTTCGAAGAAGGTGCTGTATCCCGCGTGGCGCGAGATCCAGCGTAGTGACCCCAAACGCAAGTGTTTTGCGCGGGTCGAGTAAGTGGGAGTCCTGTTGGCTCTCGCGGTGTCTGAAAAGACGCCAACTGAAGCAAGATAGAGGTAAAAAATGCCACGTCGTCGCGAAGTCCCCAAACGTGAAATCCTGCCGGATCCCAAGTTCGGCAATGTCGAGCTGTCCAAGTTCATGAACGTGATCATGGAAGGCGGCAAGAAGGCGGTCGCAGAACGCATCATCTACGGTGCCCTGGACCTGATTCAAAAGAAGCACCCTGACAAAGACCCGCTGGAAGCCTTCATCGTTGCCATCAACAACGTGAAGCCCATGGTCGAAGTGAAGTCCCGCCGCGTCGGCGGTGCCAACTACCAGGTGCCCGTCGAAGTGCGTCCCGTGCGTCGCCTGGCCCTGTCCATGCGTTGGCTGAAGGAAGCTGCACGCAAGCGCGGCGAGAAGTCCATGGCCCAGCGCCTGGCCAACGAGCTGCTCGAGGCCACCGAAGGCCGTGGCGGCGCCATGAAGCGCCGTGACGAAGTGCACCGCATGGCCGAAGCCAACAAGGCGTTCAGCCACTTCCGCTTCTAAGAGCGCTTCGCTCCTGATCAGACGGGCCGCATGCATTTTTGCCTGCGGCCTTGTCTCGATTAGGAGCATCCCCAGATAAGACTGCTGTCCGTCTGCACCATGAGGCTGGAACGGGCAGAGACTCCCTCCATACGATCAATCAAGGATCCATCATGGCTCGCAAGACCCCCATCGAGCGCTACCGCAATATCGGTATCTCCGCCCACATCGACGCCGGCAAAACCACCACCACCGAACGTATCCTGTTCTACACCGGTGTGACCCACAAGCTGGGCGAAGTGCACGACGGCGCTGCTACGACCGACTGGATGGAGCAAGAGCAAGAGCGCGGCATCACCATCACTTCCGCTGCAGTGACCTGCTTCTGGAAGGGCATGGACCTGTCCTACCCCGAGCACCGTTTCAACATCATCGACACCCCCGGCCACGTGGACTTCACCATTGAGGTGGAGCGTTCCATGCGCGTGCTGGACGGTGCCTGCATGGTGTACTGCGCAGTGGGCGGCGTGCAGCCCCAGTCGGAAACCGTGTGGCGTCAGGCCAACAAGTACAAGGTGCCTCGTCTGGCCTTCGTGAACAAGATGGACCGTACCGGCGCCAACTTCTTCAAGGTCGTCGAGCAGATGAAGCTGCGCCTGAAGGCCAACCCCGTGCCCGTCGTGATCCCGATCGGTGCCGAAGAAAACTTCAAGGGCGTGGTCGACCTCGTCAAGATGAAGGCCATCATCTGGGACGAAGCCTCGCAAGGCATGAAGTTCGAATACCACGAAATCCCCGCCGAGCTGGTGGAGACCGCCAACAAGTGGCGTGAAAACCTCGTGGAAGCGGCTGCCGAAGCCAGCGAAGACCTGATGAACAAGTACCTGGAAGAAGGTACTCTGTCCGAAGAAGACGTGAAGGCCGGCCTGCGCGCTCGTACGCTGGCTACCGAAATCCAGCCCATGCTGTGCGGTACCGCCTTCAAGAACAAGGGTGTGCAGCGCATGCTGGACGCCGTGATCGACTACCTGCCGGCGCCTGTGGACATCCCTGACGTCACCGGTACCGATCCCGAAAACGAAGAAACCAAGCTCAGCCGCAAGGCAGACGACGGCGAAAAGTTCTCGGCCCTGGCCTTCAAGCTGATGACCGACCCGTTCGTCGGCCAGCTGACCTTCGTGCGCGTGTACTCGGGCGTCCTGACCAAGGGCGACACCGTGTTCAACTCGGTCAAGGGCAAGAAGGAGCGTATCGGCCGTATCGTGCAGATGATGGCCAACGAGCGCGTGGAAGTCGAAGAAATCCGCGCCGGCGACATCGCTGCCTGCGTGGGCCTGAAGGACGTGACCACCGGCGAAACGCTGTGCGCCGTCGAAGCTCCCATCGTGCTGGAACGCATGGTCTTCCCCGAGCCCGTGATTGCACAGGCCGTGGAGCCCAAGTCCAAGGCCGACCAGGAAAAGATGGGCATCGCCCTGTCGCGCCTGGCTGCTGAAGATCCGTCCTTCCGCGTGCGCACCGATGAAGAATCGGGCCAGACCATCATCGCCGGCATGGGCGAGCTGCACCTGGAAATCATCGTTGACCGCATGAAGCGCGAATTCAACGTGGAAGCCAACGTGGGCAAGCCCCAGGTGGCCTACCGCGAAACCATTCGCCAGAAGGTTACCGATGTGGACGGCAAGTTCGTTCGCCAGTCCGGCGGCAAGGGCCAGTACGGCCACGTCGTGCTGACCCTGGAACCCCAGGAAGCCGGCAAGGGCTTCGAGTTCGTCGACGAAATCAAGGGCGGTGTGGTTCCTCGCGAATACATCCCTGCGGTCGAGAAGGGCGTGATCGAGGCGCTGACTTCCGGCGTGCTGGCCGGCTACCCCGTGGTGGACGTCAAGGTGCGCCTGACCTTCGGTTCGTACCACGATGTGGACTCGAACGAAATGGCCTTCAAGATGGCTGCCATCTTCGGCTTCAAGGAAGGCGCCAAGAAGGCCAGCCCCGTCATCCTCGAGCCCATGATGGCCGTGGAAGTCGAGACGCCTGAAGACTACGCCGGCACCGTGATGGGCGACCTGTCCTCGCGTCGCGGCATGGTCCAGGGCATGGACGACATGGCCGGCGGTGGCAAGTCCATCAAGGCCGAAGTGCCGCTGTCGGAAATGTTCGGCTACGCCACTTCGCTGCGTTCGCAGACGCAAGGCCGCGCTACGTACACGATGGAGTTCAAGCACTACGCCGAAGCTCCCCGCAACGTGGCCGAAGCCATCGTGGCTGCTCGCGCCAAGTAAGGCTTTTTGTATAATCGAAGGCTTTTGAGTCGCAGCCCCTGAAAAGGGGCTGCGATTTTTGCCGGTCTGCGATCCCATGCCGTCCTGTCACCTGTGCGGGGCGACCAAGCAATGGGATGCAGACCTTAAACATCACACAGGTTTTGCTCTTTCGGAGAAATCATGGCAAAGGAAAAATTCGAGCGTACCAAGCCCCACGTCAACGTGGGCACCATCGGTCACGTGGACCACGGCAAGACGACCCTGACGGCTGCCATCGCCACCGTTCTGTCCAAGAAGTTCGGCGGCGAAGCCAAGGCTTACGACCAGATCGACGCAGCACCTGAAGAAAAGGCCCGCGGCATCACGATCAACACCGCCCACGTCGAGTACGAAACGGCCAACCGCCACTACGCTCACGTTGACTGCCCCGGCCACGCCGACTACGTCAAGAACATGATCACCGGCGCTGCTCAGATGGACGGCGCTATCTTGGTGTGCTCGGCCGCTGACGGCCCGATGCCCCAGACCCGCGAGCACATCCTGCTGGCTCGTCAGGTGGGCGTGCCCTACATCATCGTGTTCCTGAACAAGTGCGACATGGTGGACGACGAAGAGCTGCTGGAGCTGGTCGAAATGGAAGTGCGCGAGCTGCTGGCCAAGTACGACTTCCCCGGCGACGACACCCCCATCATCCGCGGCTCGGCCAAGCTGGCCCTGGAAGGTGACGCAAGCGACAAGGGCGAGCCCGCCATCCTGCGTCTGGCTGAAGCCCTGGACACCTACATCCCCACGCCCGAGCGCGCTGTGGACGGTGCCTTCGCAATGCCCGTGGAAGACGTGTTCTCGATCTCCGGCCGTGGCACCGTGGTGACCGGTCGCGTGGAGCGCGGCATCATCAAGGTCGGCGAAGAAATCGAAATCGTCGGTATCCGCGACACCCAGAAGACCATCGTCACCGGCGTGGAAATGTTCCGCAAGCTGCTGGACCAAGGCCAGGCTGGCGACAACGTGGGCCTGCTGCTGCGCGGCACCAAGCGTGAAGACGTGGAACGCGGCCAAGTGCTGTGCAAGCCCGGCTCCATCAAGCCCCACACCCACTTCACGGCTGAGGTGTACGTGCTGTCCAAGGACGAAGGTGGTCGCCACACTCCGTTCTTCAACAACTACCGTCCCCAGTTCTATTTCCGCACGACCGACGTGACCGGCTCCATCGAGCTGCCCGCCGACAAGGAAATGGTGATGCCTGGCGATAACGTGTCGATCACCGTCAAGCTGATCGCCCCCATCGCCATGGAAGAAGGTCTGCGCTTCGCTATCCGCGAAGGCGGCCGTACCGTGGGCGCTGGCGTGGTTGCAAAGATCATTGCGTAATTCTTAGAAAACTAGGAATACACAATGTCCAAGCAAAAAATCCGCATCCGCCTGAAGGCGTTTGACTACAAGCTGATCGACCAGTCGGCTGCTGAAATCGTTGACACTGCCAAGCGCACCGGCGCCATCGTCAAGGGTCCCGTGCCCCTGCCGACACGCATGAAGCGCTTCGACATCCTGCGCTCGCCGCACGTCAACAAGACCAGCCGCGACCAGTTCGAAATCCGCACTCACCAGCGCCTGATGGACATCGTTGACCCGACTGACAAGACGGTTGACGCTCTGATGAAGCTGGACCTGCCCGCAGGTGTGGACGTCGAGATCAAGCTGCAATAAGTACTTCACAGGCCCCTTGCGGGGCCGTTGAAGGGCTTTGATTTAACGCGAACTTGCTTGAAAAGGCAGTTCGCGTTAAAATTTGGGGCTTCGCCTTTCTTGAGCGAAGTTTTATCAACCTTCTTTCGTGCGCAAGTCCTTGGTCATCTGGGGCGGGAGCGCAACGCTGGGCCAATTGCAGTTTCAGCGGCGGAAGTTTTGGAGCAAACAAATGAGTCTGAGCAACTCCCTCGGGTTGCTGGGTCGCAAGGTGGGCATGATGCGTCTGTTCACTGATGATGGGGACGCAGTGCCTGTCACAGTGGTGGATGTGTCGAACAACCGCGTGACTCAGGTCAAAACCCAAGAGAACGATGGCTACGTGGCCCTGCAGGTCACTTTCGGTTCGCGCAAGGCATCTCGCGTGACCAAGCCAGAAGCCGGCCACCTTGCCAAGGCAGGTGTCGAAGCCGGTGAAGTGATGGGTGAATTCCGCGTGACCGAAGAAACCGCTGGCAAGTACGCCGCAGGCTCCGTCCTGCCCGTCGCCGAGCTGTTCTCGGTGGGCCAGAAGGTGGACGTGCAAGGCACTTCCATCGGTAAGGGCTTCGCCGGCACCATCAAGCGTCACAACTTCCGCTCGCAGCGCGCCTCGCACGGCAACAGCCGTTCGCACAATGTTCCCGGCTCCATCTCGATGGCCCAGGATCCAGGTCGCGTGTTCCCGGGCAAGAAGATGACCGGCCACATGGGCGATGAAACCATCACCACCCAAAATCTCGACGTGGTTCGCATTGACGAAGCACGCCAACTGCTCTTGATCAAGGGCGCTGTTCCGGGCTCCAAGGGTGGCTTCGTGACGGTGCGCCCCGCCATCAAGGCCAAAGCTTCCAAGGGAGCGAACTAATGCAGCTCGAACTCCTGAATGAACAAGGCCAGGCCGCATCCAAGTTTGATGCGCCCGAGACTGTTTTCGGCCGTGAATTCAACGAAGACCTCGTCCACCAGATCGTGATCGCCTACCGTGCCAACGCACGCCAGGGCACTCGCGCTCAGAAGGACCGCGAGCAGGTTCGTCACACGACCGCCAAGCCGTTCAAGCAAAAGGGCACCGGCCGTGCTCGTGCCGGTATGTCCTCCTCGCCTCTGTGGCGTGGCGGCGGCCGCATCTTCCCGAATCTGCCTGAAGAAAACTTCACGCAGAAGATCAACAAGAAGATGTACCGCGCCGGCATGGTTGCCATCCTGTCGCAGCTGGCCCGCGAAGGCCGTCTGGCCGTGGTGGACTCGCTCAAGCTCGAAAGCCCCAAGACCAAGGTGCTGGCCGACAAGTTCAAGGCCATGAACCTGGAATCGGTCATGGTGATCGCTGAAGAAGTCGACGAGAACCTGTACCTGGCTTCCCGCAATCTGAAGAACGTGTTCGTGGTCGAGCCGCGCTACGCCGACCCCGTGTCGCTGGTGCACTACAAGAAAGTGCTCGTCACCAAGGGTGCGATCGACAAACTCAAGGAGATGTTCGAATGAGCACGCTCAAGTTTGACGAAGGTCGTCTGATGCAGGTGTTGGTTGCTCCCATCGTGTCCGAAAAGGCCACCATGGTTGCAGAGAAGTCCAACGCCGTGACGTTCAAGGTGCTGCAGAGCGCCACCAAGCATGAAATCAAGGCCGCCGTGGAACTGATGTTCAAGGTGGAAGTTGCTGGTGTCTCCGTGGTGAACATCAAGGGCAAGACCAAGCGCTTTGGCAAGACCACCGGCCGCCGCGACCACGTTCGCAAGGCCTACGTGATGCTCAAGCCCGGTCAAGAGCTGAACCTGTCCGGGGAGGCTGCGTAATCATGGCTGTTATCAAGCTCAAACCGACGACCCCCGGCCAACGCGGCACGGTCAAGGTCACGCGTGACCATCTGCACAAGGGTGCAGGTTTCGCCCCCCTGCTGGAGCCTCAGCACCAGAAGTCGGGCCGTAACAACAACGGTCACATCACCACCCGTCACAAGGGCGGTGGCCACAAGCACCACTATCGCGTGGTGGACTTCAAGCGCACCAAGGACGGCATCCCCGCCAAGGTCGAGCGCATTGAGTACGACCCCAACCGTACGGCCCACATCGCTCTGGTGTGCTATGCCGACGGCGAGCGTCGCTACATCATTGCTCCGCGCAACCTGGAAGTCGGCGCAACGATCGTCAGCGGTTCGGAAGCCCCGATCCGCGTGGGCAACACCCTGCCGATCCGCAACATCCCCGTGGGTTCGACCATCCACTGCATCGAACTGAAGATCGGCGCTGGCGCGCAGATCGCCCGTTCGGCAGGTACGTCGGCTACGCTGCTGGCCCGTGAAGGCATCTACGCCCAAGTGCGTATGCGTTCCGGCGAAGTGCGCAAGGTGCACATCGAATGCCGCGCGACCATCGGTGAAGTCGCCAACGAAGAGCACAGCCTGCGCCGTCTGGGCAAGGCCGGTGTGAAGCGCTGGATGGGTATCCGCCCGACCGTTCGCGGCGTGGTGATGAACCCTGTCGATCACCCGCACGGTGGTGGTGAAGGCAAGACCGGTGAAGGTCGTCACGCTGTTGACCCATGGGGCAACCTGACGAAGGGCTACCGTACCCGTAACAACAAGCGCACGCAGTCGATGATTGTGTCGCGTCGTAAGAAGTAAAGGGTAGCAAATGACTCGTTCTCTTAAAAAGGGTCCGTTTGTTGACCATCACTTGCTGGCAAAGGCCGAGAAGGCCGTCGCCACCAAGGACAAGAAGCCCGTCAAGACCTGGTCGCGTCGCTCCATGGTTCTGCCCGAGTTCATCGGTCTGACCATTGCCGTGCACAACGGCAAGCAGCACGTGCCCGTGTATGTGACTGACCAGATGGTCGGCCACAAGCTCGGCGAATTCGCGCTGACCCGTACCTTCAAGGGTCACCCGGCGGACAAAAAAGCCAAGAAGTAAGGAATAGAACATGTCTGAAACACGTGCTGTTCTCCGTGGCGTCCGCCTGTCTGTGGACAAGGGTCGCCTGGTCGCGGACCTGATCCGCGGCAAGAAAGTGGACCAAGCCCTGAACATCCTGACGTTCACGCAGAAAAAAGCTGCCGTGATCATCAAGAAGGTGCTCGAGTCCGCCATCGCCAACGCCGAGCACAACGACGGCGCCGACATCGACGAACTGAAGGTCAAGACCATCTTCGTCGAACAAGGCACCACGCTCAAGCGCTTCACCGCGCGTGCAAAGGGCCGCGGCAATCGCATCAGCAAGCCCACGTGCCACGTGTACGTGACGGTTGGCAACTGAAAGGCCTGGGAAGAATATGGGACAGAAAATCCATCCTACCGGCTTCCGCCTGGCTGTTAGCCGCAACTGGGCCAGCCGTTGGTACGCAAGCAACCGCGACTTCGCCGGCATGCTGGCCGAAGACATCAAGGTGCGCGAGTTCCTGAAGGCCAAGCTGAAGAACGCCGCCGTGTCGCGCATCCTGATCGAGCGTCCTGCAAAGAACGCCCGCATCACGATCTTCTCGGCACGTCCTGGTGTCGTGATCGGCAAGAAGGGCGAGGACATCGAGAACCTGAAGAAGGAACTCGCAACCCGTCTGGGCGTGCCCGTGGCTGTGAACATCGAAGAAGTGCGCAAGCCTGAAATCGATGCCAAGCTGATCGCCGACTCGATCTGCCAGCAGCTCGAAAAGCGCATCATGTTCCGCCGCGCCATGAAGCGTGCGATGCAAAACGCCATGCGTCTGGGTGCCCAAGGCATCAAGATCATGTCTTCGGGCCGTCTGAACGGTATCGAAATTGCACGCTGCGAGTGGTACCGCGAAGGCCGTGTGCCACTTCACACGCTGCGCGCCGACATCGACTATGGCTTCTCCGAAGCCAAGACGACCTACGGTGTGATCGGTGTGAAGGTCTGGGTCTACAAGGGTGACACGCTGGGTCGTAACGACCTGCCGGCAGCCGAGACCCCCCGCCCCGAAGAAGAGCGTCGTCCTCGCGGCCCCCGTCGCGATGGTCGCGGCGATGGTCGTCGTGACGGTGCTGGCCGTGGTGCCCGCCGCCCCGCAGGCGCTAACGCAGCACCTGCAGACGGCAGCGACAAGCCCGCCGGCGCTGGCGCTGATTCCGTTAAGCGCGTTCGCAAGACTGACGCGCCCGCTACAGCAGCGGACGGTAAAGGAGAATAAAGATGCTGCAACCTGCTCGCCGCAAATACCGCAAGGAGCAAAAGGGTCGCAACACCGGTATTGCAACGCGTGGTAACTCCGTTGCTTTCGGTGACTTCGGCCTGAAGTCCACTGACCGTGGTCGCCTGACGGCACGTCAGATCGAAGCGGCTCGCCGCGCGATCTCGCGTCACGTCAAGCGCGGCGGTCGTATCTGGATCCGCGTGTTCCCGGACAAGCCAATCTCTACCAAGCCCGCAGAAGTGCGTATGGGTAACGGTAAGGGCAACCCCGAGTACTACGTGGCCGAAATCCAGCCCGGCAAGGTGCTCTACGAAATCGTGGGCGTCCCTGAAGAGCTGGCTCGTGAAGCGTTCCGCCTGGCCGCTGCAAAGCTGCCGCTGCGTACGACCTTCGTGTCCCGTCAAATTGGTGCCTAAGGAGAACAACATGACGAAAGCTGCTGAACTCCGCCAAAAAGACGTTGCCGGCCTGGAAGCCGAAGTGAAGTCCCTGCAAAAGGCTCACTTTGGTCTGCGTATGCAGAAGGCCACGCAACAGCTGGGTAACACGAACACGCTGCGTACCACGCGCCGTGACATCGCCCGCGCCAAGACCATCCTTGCTGAAAAGCAAGCCGCCAAGTAATCAGGAAGCCGACATGACGGAAGCTAAAAAATCCCTCAAGCGCACCTTGATTGGCAAGGTGGTCAGCGACAAGCGTGCCAAGACCGTGACGGTCATGGTTGAACGCCGCGTCAAGCACCCGATCTATGACAAGATCATGATCAAGTCCAGCAAGTACCACGCTCACGACGAGCAAGGTGAGTACAAGCTGGGCGACGTGATCGAAATCACGGAAAGCCGCCCGCTGTCCAAGACCAAGAACTGGGTTGCTACCCGCTTGGTGCAAAAGGCTGCTCTGGTGTAAGCCTACCTAGGCCCACCGGCTGCAAAGCCACAGGAAACGACCCACAATGTGGGTCGTTTTTTCGTTTGGGGACCGCCATTTCGGCGGCCCCCGGTTTTGCACCACAAAGGAGATAGAGATGATCAAAGTCGGAGATGCCCTGCCCGCTGCCACCCTGATGGAATACGTGGAAGTCGAAGGCAATGGCTGCAGCATCGGCCCCAACCCCGTGAAGCTGCCCGAAGCCGCTGCAGGCAAGACCATCGCGGTCTTCGCCGTGCCCGGTGCATTCACTCCCACCTGCTCGGCCAAGCATGTGCCCGGCTTCGTGGAGCAGGCCGAAGCCTTCAAGGCTGCCGGCGTGGACGAGATCTGGTGCCTGTCGGTCAACGACGCCTTCGTGATGGGCGCATGGGCCCGCGACCAGAAGACCGATGGCAAGGTGCGCATGCTGGCCGACGGCGACGCCGCATTCGCCAAGGCCACAGGCCTGACGCTGGATCTGAACGGCAAGGGCCTGGGCCTGCGCAGCAACCGCTATTCCATGCTGGTCAAGGACGGCAAGGTCGTCACGCTGAACGTGGAAGGCCCTGGCAAGTTCGAGGTCAGCGACGCGGCCACTTTGCTGGGCCAGGCCAAGGCCTGATCGCGCTGCAGGCCTTCTGGCCTGCGCACCGCGCTATTGCGAAAAAAGGCATTGCACCCGGGTGCAATGCCTTTTTGTATTGGGGGCGCTGGTTCAGCCAGGCCGGCCTAGAAAATATCGGCCTTGAGGTAGTGCGCCCCCGCGATGGGGTTGTGATAGTAGGGCGGGATTTCCTCGAAGCCCAGGTCGACGTAGAGGGCGCGGGCCGATTCCATGTCGTCCAGCGTGTCCAGCAGCACATGGTCATAGCCGGCCTGGCGCGCCACATCAAGCATGGCTTCGGCCAGCTGCCGACCCAGTCCGAAACCGCGAAAGGCCTTGCGCACGAACAGGCGCCTCATCTCGGCGGCATTGGCGTAGTCGCAGTTGTCCAGGGGGCGCAGGGCGCAGCAGCCGGCCACTGCGCCATCGACCCTGGCCAGCAGGATGTGGCCGCGCGGCGCAGCGTAGTCGCCGGGCAGATCGGCGATCTCGGCCTCGAAATCTTGAAATTGCAGATCGACATCCAGGCTTGCAGCATACTCCCGGAAGATCTGGCGGACTTCGTCCCAGTCTTCCGCGGGATTCGGCGCCAGCAAGGCGACAGCAGGCTTGTCCACGGGCACTCAGCTAAAACGACGGAAAGCGCAGTGTAGCGGCAAGCGGCCCACCTCTGGCTGCGCCGTCAGAAAGCGCCGCCAAGCTGCTGTACCCACCATGCCGCAGCACCTGCCCCGAAGGCCAGGGCCAAGGCCAGCCAACGGCTGCCTGCCGTGTCGCGTGAGGCGGGTACTGGCGCGGACAACTGTTTGTCCCCGGTCACCATGGCTCGCACCAGGCCGCGCCCGCGCCAGGCATAGAACACGATGGCCAGAAGATGCAGGGCCACCAGTGCGTACAGCAAATACTGTCCCCAATGCGCGTGATAGGCCGTGGCCTGCGCCACCGTGTCGCCCGATGCGAAGCGGCTCAGCGGCCCGGAGAACGCAATCTCGTCATCGCTGAGCAATCCGCTGCCTACCTGGGCGATCAGCACCGCCAGCATGGCCAGCACGGACAGAGCGCCCAACGGGCTGTGGCCTGCGCTGTCGCTCTCCGCTCCTTGTCCGCGCAAATGGCGAAGCAGGGCGGAAGGTGCATGGATGAAGCTGGCAAAGCGCGACCAGCGGCCACCCACCAGGCCCCACAACAGGCGAAACAGCAGCAAGGCCAGCATGACATGGCCCAGCAGCACATGCCAGTTCATGGCATTGCCACCCAGTTTGGCCGTCACGACCAGGGCAATCACGGTTGCGGCCAGCAGCCAGTGAAACAGCCGGGTGGGCAGGTCCCAGATGCGGACCTTGTGCTTGGCGGCGCCTTGTGCGGTCGGTTCTTGTGCCATGGCATGAGCGTGTGGGTGGGAATGAGTGCATTGTGCCGACCTGCATTCCGGAGCCGGCAGTCAATGCACCCTGGCTGCGGTCAATCAAAGCTGCGCCCGCAAGGCGTCACTGCCATACTGGCCCGGCAGATTTCCCCACACTCGAAAAGGAAAACCACGATGAAGAAAGTTTCTGCATGGGCGCTGGCCGCCCTGGTGGCCGCTACCGCGCTGCCGGCTTCCGCCCAGTTTGCCAAGTCCGAGGACGCCATCAAGTACCGCCAGGGCGCGCTCGCCGTGCTGGGCCAGCACTTCGGTCGCCTGGGTGCGATGGCGAACGGAAAGATCCCCTTCGATGCCAAGGCGGCCCAGGAAAACGCCGAGGTGGTGGCCTTCATGGCCAAGCTGCCCTGGGCAGGTTTCGGCGCAGGCACGGAGGGTGGAAAGGCCAAGCCTGAAATCTGGAAGGAGCAGGCCAAGTTCCAGGATCTGTCGGAGAAGATGCAGGCCGAGACGGTCAAGCTCGCGGCTGCGGCCAAGTCCGGCAACCTGGACCAGCTCAAGGCGGCCTTCGGCCCGGCCGCTGCCAGCTGCAAGGCCTGCCACGACAGCTTCCGCAGCCGCTGATCGGCATGCAGATGCAAAAAAACCGGCGTGATGCCGGTTTTTTCTGGGCTTGCCTGCGCCGTATCAGGCTTCGGCCAGCAGTTTCTCGATCAGCCGGTGCAACTCGGCGAAGTCAGGCGCTCCCACATAGCGCTTCACGATGTCGCCGCGCTTGTTGACGATGTAGGTGGTGGGCGTCAGTTGCACATCACCCCAGGCGCGGGCCACGGCGCCGGTGTTGTCCAGCGCCACCTTGAACGGCAGCTTGCGCGAATCGGCGAAGTTCACCACATAGCTGGGCGGGTCGTAGCTCATGGCCACGGCCAGGGTCTCGAAGCCCTGGCCCTGGAATTTCTGGTGGGTGGCGACGATCTCCGGCATCTCGGCCACGCAGGTGGTGCAGCTGGTGGCCCAGAAATTGACCAGCGTCACCTTGCCCTTGAAATCGGCCGTGGTCTGCTTGCTGCCATCCAGCAGCACGAAGGTCGATTGCGGCGCCGCCGTCTGGCCTGCGCCCGAATACACCCATGCGCCCATTCCGGCGGCTGCGGCGATCACCACGCCTGCGATCCAATGTTTGCTTGCCATAGCGACGATTGTGCCCAAAGTTGTGCCCGTAGGCCTGCACGCATGCCGTGCACCGCGTTTTGAGGCGCGGCAAGGGCAAAAGTTCGGGTCTCGGTCAAGCGGGCCGTGTCGATAATGCCGGCATGACATTGATGGAAAGCTTTTTGATCCCCATGGCAAGGCTCCGCGCTCCTGCCATGCGGCTTGCTGCCGCTGTGCTGGTGTTGACGCCCTTGGCCGCATGCAGTCCCCGGCTGGATTGGCGGCAGGTTGCGGTCGAGGGCACGCCACTGCGTGTGCTTTTGCCTTGCGATCCGCAATCGGCCACCCGGCCGGTGGAACTGGGCCAGGGCATGGGCACGGTGCAGATGTCCATGATGGGATGCGACGCCGATGCGTCCACCTACGCGGTTTCCCACTTCCTGGTCAGCGAGCCCTCCAGGGCCGCCGAGATGCTGTCGTACTGGCAGGCGGCCGTGCTCGGTCAGATGAATCCGGGTGCGCCGGGACAGGCGCCGGCCGGCGCCAAGCAATTGCGCTCCAAGGAAGATGGCTCCTTCGTGCCTGCAGGCGCCTTGAATCTGCCGCAGTCGCTGCGCACCACGTTTGAAGGCGTGGGCCCCCAGGGCTGGAAGCTCACGGCCCATGGCGTGTGGTTTGCACGAATGGAGCCGGCGGGCGCGCGCCTCTACCATGCCGTGATCTACAGCGACAAGCCGCGCACAGACGAGGCCAACAACTTCTTCGCCAGCCTGCAACTGCAGTAGCAACAGGTTTGGAGCCACGGATGCGGGAGGCAACTGTGGCATGGAGCGCAGCGCAGGCGCGCCGTTTGCCCTGCATGCGCCTTCGCACGCCATAATCGACTCCGAACCCTGTGACTTCATGACCACGCGCATCCTTTTGTTCACCCACGCACCTTTGGCCCAGGCACTGCGCGAATGCGCCCTGCATGTGTTCGCCGACAGTGCCGAGGACGTCCTTGCCCTGGATGTGCCCGCTCAGGAGCCGCCCGAGGCCACCCTGATGCGTGCCGAGCAGTTGCTTGAAGACCATGGCGGCCTGCTGGGGCTGCCCACGCTGGTGCTGACCGACCTCTTTGGTGCGACGCCCTGCAACGTGGCGCAGCGCCTTGTGGCGCAACTGCCTGCCGGGCGGCTGGTGGCCGGGGTGAACTTGCCCATGCTGCTGCGCTCCATAGGCTATCGCCACGAGGCGCTGGAAGCCGTGGCCGAGCGTGCCTTGGCGGGAGGCAGCCATGGGGTGATGCAGGTGGGCGTGAACACGCCTCAGAACCAGAGTCCGCGACCATCCAATGATCAAGACCCCTATCACCATCAGCAATAAACTGGGCCTGCACGCCCGCGCCTCCGCCAAGCTCACCAAGCTTGCAGGCAGCTTTCCCTGCGAAGTCTGGATGAGCAAGGGCGAGCGGCGCATCAATGCCAAGAGCATTATGGGTGTGATGATGCTGGCTGCCGGCATGGGCTCCGAGGTGCTGCTGGAGACCGACGGAGCACAGGAGCAGGAAGCCATGGATGCGCTGACCGCCCTGATCAACGACAAGTTTGGCGAAGGCCAGTAATGTGCCTTTGCGGCGCTGGCAGACGGTGAGCGCAACAGAGCAACACGCGCTGGAACTGGACGATGCCGCATTGCGACGGTCCGGGGCCTGCGCAGCAGCAGGCAAAGGACAGGCGCAATGACGTTTGCAATCCACGGACTGGCCGTGTCACGGGGTATCGCCATAGGGCGTGCGGTGGTGGTGGCCTCCAGCCGCATGGAGGTGGTGCACTACTTCATCCGGCCCGACCAGGTGGACGCGGAAATCGACCGCGCCCGCAGTGCGCGCAATGCCGTCATCGACGAGCTGCGCCGCCTGCAGGATGAAATGCCCAAGGATGCGCCGGGCGAGCTGGATGCCTTGCTCGACGTCCACCTGCTGCTTTTGCAGGACGAGGCCCTGGCCGCCGCCATCAAGCACTGGATATCCGATCGCCTCTACAACGCCGAATGGGCGCTGACCACGCAACTGGAGGTCGTCTCGCGCCAGTTCGACGAGATGGAGGACGAATACCTGCGCGAGCGCAAGGCGGACCTCGAGCAGGTGGTCGAGCGCATCCTGCGCCATATGAAGGGCATGGCCAGCCCCGTGCCCGCACCGGCCGAGCTGTTGGCAGTCGAGGAAACGGGGGAGGGCACGCCGCCGCAGCAGCCGCTGCTGCTCGATGGCGCCACCGAGGCGCCGCTGGTTCTGGTGGCGCAGGACCTGTCGCCAGTGGACATGCTGCAGTTCAAGAGCCGGTTGTTTGCCGGCTTCATCACGGCCGTGGGTGGCCGCACTTCGCACACGGCCATCGTGGCGCGCAGCATGGACATTCCTGCCGTGGTCGGCGCCCGGGCTGCAGGGCAACTGATCCGCCAGGACGACTGGATCATCATCGACGGCAATGCAGGGGTCGTCATCGTCGATCCCTCACCCATCATCCTGGCCGAATATGGCTTTCGCCAGCGCCAGAACGAGCTCGAGCGCGAGCGCCTCTCGCGCCTGCGCCACACGCCTGCGCTGACGCTGGACGGAGAGCGTATCGAGCTGCTGGCCAACATCGAGCAGCCCGGCGACGGGCCTGCGGCCGTGCATGCGGGCGCGGTGGGCGTGGGGCTGTTCCGCACGGAATTCCTGTTCATGGGGCGTGGCGGCAACCTGCCTGGCGAGGAAGAGCAATACCGGGCCTACCGCGAAGCCGTGGATGGAATGCAGGGCATGCCCGTGACCATTCGCACGCTGGACGTGGGCGCCGACAAGCCGCTGGACAAGGCCCAGCCCAAGGACTACTACCTGAACCCCGCGCTGGGTCTGCGCGCCATCCGCTGGAGCCTGGCCGATCCGGCCATGTTCCGCACCCAGCTGCGCGCCATCCTGCGTGCTGCCGCGCATGGGCAGATCCATCTGCTGTTCCCCATGCTGGCCCACCAAAGCGAGATCGAGCAGACCCTGGCCCAGGTGAGGTTGGCGCAAAGCGAGCTTGACGCGCGCGGCGTGGCGCACGGCCCGGTCAAGCTGGGCGCCATGATCGAGGTGCCTGCGGCAGCGCTGATCGTGCGCACCTTCCTGCGCTATTTCGACTTCCTGTCCATCGGCACCAACGACCTGATCCAGTACACGCTGGCCATCGACCGCGCCGACGAGACCGTGGCCCATCTCTACGATCCCCTGCATCCCGCCGTGCTCAAGCTGGTGGCGGATGTGATCGCCGAAGGAAGGGCGCAAGGCAAGAGCGTCTGTGTCTGCGGGGAGACCGCCGGCGATGTGGCCATGACGCGCCTGCTGCTGGGCCTGGGCCTGCGCAGCTTTTCCATGCATCCGGCGCAGATCCTGGTCGTCAAGCAGGAAATCTTGCGTGCCGACACACGCAAGCTGGCCGCCTGGGCGCAGGAAGTCCTTCGTTCGGACAGCCCGGCAGCGCTGCTGAGCCCATGACTTCGGTCAAGTGAAGGCGCGAGGCAAAAAAATCACAACTTCAGTTGCGATTGATTCTCATTCGATGTTATGATCCGCTCCAATGCAGCAAGAAGCTCTCTGGTGGGGAATTCGAGCTGCAAGCTTTTTCAGTTTCATCGTGGGGCGACTCGCCAGGCCTGTTCAGCCTGCAGCAAGTCGGTTTGCCAGCCAGCGGTCTGCCGGTTAGCCAGGCTTTTTTTCTACGTGGAACGGGAAAGCACGATTGCATTCAATTCAAGCAGGGCATGCACGTTGGCCCTGCTTTTTTATTGCCTTCAACTGCGTCGGCATCAGTTGCTTTCCGGCTCAGGATGGCCTCGCACGACAAAGCGCCGCGAAAACCCCAGGGGGCGCGTGACGGCGCGCGGATCGCCAAGAAATGGCAGCCGGAATCCAGGTTCCTGCAGGATTTCGACACTCCAGTCCGTATTTCCCATGAATCGAAATCGCACCAGCGATCGTTCGTCCGATGGCAGCAACGAGAAGCTGCCCGTGGAATACATGCTGCCTATCACGGCCTTGTCGAGTGCGTGCAAATTCTCGTCGAGCAGCGTGATCCGCAGCATCTCCTCCATGGGCGTGTCATCGGTGGTGAACAGAAGGTAGAGGTCGTTCCATTCAAAGGCTGCCTCGAGAATGGTGCCGTCCACCAGAATGGGCGTTGCATTCCCGTTGAGCACCAGGCGGCTTTGCGGTACCTGCCCTGCAGGATGGGATGCGGCGGGCTGCAGTGACAACTGCCGGTCGGAGAGGATGCGCATCTGTTGTCCTGAAGTTTCACCAGAGGAATTCGACGCCTATGGCAGCCAGTGCCCCGCCGACAAAAGCGCCGACCACCACGCAGGCAGGTGCCCCGGGCCCGCAGGCCAGCCCGGCCAGGGCACCACCTGCCATGCCTCCACCGATCCCGGCACCTGTGACGGCCAATTCCTTGCCGGCGGCCTCCACCTTGTTGTCTGCGTTGGCGATGGTGTAGACCGATACCGCAATGGAGAAGACCAGGAGGCCGCGTCCTGCCCGGGAGAGCGTGCGCATTCTCTGGGTGATGGCGGCATTGGACTTGCCGGCGGATTTGACGATTTCGCCATACACGGCGTTTTGCTGGGCCGCCGTGAGGCGATCGAACCGCACGTTGGGGCCGTGCAATTGCTGGGCCTTGCGGGCAATCAGCTCATTGAGCGTCTTGCCCTCGCTCTTGATGCGTTGCGCCATGGCTCTGCCCACGGGGGTGCTGCGGCCTCGGATGATCTCCATGATGACATTGCGGGCCTCCTGGGCCTGTTGTGCAGCCTGTCCCCAGGTGATGCGGCCGCTCGTGGCCTGCAACTGAAGCTCGTTGGCTATGGCCTGAATCTGTCGGGCATAGGCCAGGCGTGCAGATGAGTCCAGCGAGAGATGCACCCCGGCATTGGCAACCTCTGCTTTCAGTGCCTGTATGGCGGCATCGAATGCTGCACGGTCCTTTTGCTCGTCATTGGCCATATGCACTTATCCCTTTGTCAATGGAGCGGCGCCCGAATGCCCGAAATCCGGGATTTCATGTCGTTGAGCCGCATTCCTGGGTCGTTCGGATTTTTTTGAATGCAGAAAGCATTCGGAAAATCGGCATCATAAAGAGATCGGGAATTTCATCAACCGAGATGCCGGTGACCCATGGCATCGATTGTTTGTTGCTGAATGTGTATTCAGGTCAAAACCGGCGCCTGAATGCCATGCCTCCAGACATGAAAAGGGGATGGCCTGCAAAGGCCATCCCCGAAGTGCGTGAAGAAGGCCGCCCTGCAGGCAGGCGGCCATTGCCGGCTCAGACGCCGGCGGCGTGTGCCTGCTGGTCCGCGTGGTAGCTCGAGCGCACCATGGCGCCCACGGCTGCATGCGTGAAGCCCATCTTGTACGCCTCTTCCTCGAACATCTTGAAGGTGTCGGGGTGCACGTAGCGACGCACCGGCAGGTGGCTGTTGCTGGGTGCCAGGTATTGGCCGATGGTCAGCATGTCGATGTCATGCGCACGCATGTCGCGCATGACCTGCAGGATTTCCTCATCGGTCTCGCCCAGGCCGACCATGATGCCGCTCTTGGTCGGAACCTTGGGGTGCAAGGCCTTGAACTTCTTGAGCAGGTTCAGCGAGAACTGGTAGTCCGAGCCGGGACGCGCTTCCTTGTACAGGCGTGGTGCGGTCTCCAGATTGTGGTTCATCACATCGGGAGGCGCGGCCTTGAGGATTTCTAGCGCACGGTCGTCGCGGCCACGGAAGTCGGGCACCAGGATCTCGATCTGGGTCAGCGGCGAGAGCTCGCGGATGTTCTTGATGCACTCGACGAAGTGGCCCGAGCCGCCATCGCGCAGGTCGTCGCGATCCACGCTGGTGATGACCACGTATTTCAGGCGCAGCTCGGCAATCGTCTTGGCGAGGTTGAGCGGCTCGTTGGTGTCCAGCGGGTCGGGACGGCCGTGACCCACGTCGCAGAACGGGCAGCGGCGCGTGCACTTGTCGCCCATGATCATGAAGGTGGCCGTGCCCTTGCCAAAGCACTCGCCGATGTTGGGGCAGGAGGCTTCCTCGCAGACCGTGTGCAGCTTGTTGGCGCGCAGGATGTCCTTGATCTCGTAGAAGCGCGTGGTGGGGCTGCCCGCCTTGACGCGAATCCACTCGGGCTTCTTGAGTGCTTCGCCATGCTCGACCTTGATCGGAATGCGCGAAAGCTTCGCTGCCGCCTTCTGCTTGGCCAGCGGGTTGTACTCGGCTTGTGACTGCGCTTCGCGCACGACGGTGTTGGTGGTCATGGTTCTGGATTCAGGGGGCTAGGCGGCGCTGCAACTGTCGTCCCAGCACGCGCGCGGCTTCGTCCCAGGTTGTCTGAACGCCGATTGTAGAAAGGTCCACCGTTTGCAGCCCTGCGTAGCCGCAAGGGTTGATCCGGCCGTAGGGTTCCAGGTCCATGGCGGCGTTCAATGCAACGCCGTGATAGGCGCAATGCCGGCTGACCTTGATGCCCAGGGCTGCAATCTTGCCCAGCCCCGAAAAATCGGGTTGGGGCGCGGGCGAGCCGGGTGCGCGCAGTTGCGGGCGCTGGGGCAGCATGGCATGGCTGCGAGGGTCGTCGAGGCGCACGTAGATGCCGGGGGCGCCTTCCACGCGGTGGCCGGTGATGCCGAAATGCTCCAGCGTGCGGATGACCGCATCCTCGATGCGGAACACGTATTCCTTGACGAAGTAGCCCAGGCGCTGCAGATCCAGCAAGGGATAGGCGACCACCTGGCCCGGGCCGTGGTAGGTGACCTGTCCGCCGCGGTTGGTGGCCACCACGGGAATGTCGCCAGGGCTCAGCAAGTGGTCACTTTTGCCGGCGAGGCCTTGTGTGAAATGCGGGGCGTGCTCGCAGATCCAGAGCTCGTCGCGCGTGCCGGCATCGCGTTGGCTGGTGAAGGCCTGCATGGCCTGCACCGTGGCCTCGTAGTCCGTGCGGCCCAGCAGGCGCAGGTCCAATGACTGCGACTGCTGCGCGTCAAGGGTGCTCACAGCACCACTTTCACCAGCGGATGCGAGGTGAAGGCGCGGTACAGATCGTCGAGTTGTTCGCGGCTGGTCGCCGTCACCGTGACGGTGACGCCCAGGTATTTGCCGCTGCTGCTGGGGCGCAATTCAATGGTGCTGGCGTCAAAGGCAGGGTCGAAGCGTTGGGCGATCTGGGTGATCTCGTGCACCAGATGCTCGGCCTTGACGCCCATGACCTTGATGGGGAACTGCGACGGGTACTCGATCAGCGAATCCTTGCGCGGGTCCGCGCCCGGCTCGGTGGCTGGGGTGGGGGTAGGGGTGGAGGCGTCGGTCATAGGTGAATCAAGGTTAATCGCTTGGCGTTGGAGGCGATTGTGCGCTATCGTTCGCGGCCATGTCGCAGCCCGGGGCTGCCGCGTCGTCCGCCACGAGAACTCCACACACAACAAACAAGTGGCCTGCGGCGCGAGGCTGGCGCTGTTGGCCGGCTGCCACACAGCCCGGTCGCCGCCTCCGTTTTGGGCATGCCCGTAACAACCCCTATCGTTCGGCAGGGGTTTTTACTTATAATCAGAGGCTTTGTGAAAAAGTCTTGTCTGGTCTGCGGCCTTAGAGAATTCAATGAAAAACTACGCCGCCGACACAGACGCTGACAGGGAACTTGAGGGCGAGGATTCCGACTTCAAGCCCCTGACCTCCGAGGAGGCTCAGGAGTGGCGCACGCGAAACCCGCAGATGTCTGTGTGGCGTTTCGTGGTGGTCCAGGCGGTGGTGGGCGTGCTGGTGGCACTGGTCGCATGGCTGGTGACGGGGCGCGCCGAGGTCGGATGGTCGGCTGCCTACGGTGCCTTGTCGGTGGTGTTGCCGGCAGCGCTGTTTGCGCGTGCCGTCGTACGAAAGAGGCCGGGCGGCGCTGCAGCCGCCATGGTGGGAATTTTTGGCTGGGAACTGGTGAAGCTGGTGCTGTGCATTGCCATGCTGGCGGCTGCACCCAAGCTGGTCCCGGGGCTGAGTTGGCTGGCGCTGCTGGCGGGCTTGGTAGTCGTCATGAAAACGTATTGGGTCGCGCTGATAGTGCGATCCAGTGTCCGAAAAACCGATTGATATTTGAAGAGAAGTTGACCGATGGCCGCAGACGCGCACGCACCTACTGCAAGTGAATACATCGTTCACCACCTGCAGCACCTCCAGAACATCAAGCAAAAGTCGATCATCGACTTTTCGGTCATCAACCTGGACTCGATCGTCGTCAGCGCCACGCTGGGCGTGCTGAGCCTGTTCGTGCTGTGGCTTGCCGCGCGCAAGGCCACATCGGGCGTTCCGGGGCGCTTCCAGGCGGCTGTAGAGCTGCTGGTCGAGATGGTGGACAACCAGGCCAAGGCCAACATCCACAACGCGCAAAGCCGCAAGTTCATCGCTCCCCTGGCACTGACCGTGTTCGTGTGGATCTTCATGATGAACGCCATGGACATGCTGCCGGTGGACCTGCTGCCGGTGCTGTGGCAGGGCTTCCAGGGTGACTCGCACGCCTACCTGCGCGTCGTTCCCACGGCTGACCTCTCGACCACGCTGGGCCTGTCCTCGGCCGTGCTGATCCTGTGCTTCTTCTACAGCATCAAGATCAAGGGCATGGGCGGCTGGGCCCACGAACTGGTGACTGCCCCGTTCGGCACCAGCAAGAATCCCGTGTTTGCACTGATCCTGGGTGTCGTGAACCTGGCCATGCAAATCATTGAATATGTCGCCAAGACGGTTTCGCATGGCATGCGACTGTTCGGCAACATGTACGCTGGTGAGTTGGTGTTCTGTCTGATCGCTCTGATGGGCGGTGCGGCTGCCATGTCGCTTTCCGGTGTGTTGCTCCCCTTGGGGCACATCATTGCAGGCTCTATCTGGGCGATCTTCCACATTCTGATCATCACCCTGCAGGCCTTCATTTTCATGATGCTGACGCTGATCTATCTCGGCCAGGCGCATGAAGCCCACTGACCATTTCCTTTCCCTCTCAACCTTTCTCTTTCTTTAATCTCAGGAGTCATCATGGAAAACATTCTCGGTCTCGTCGCTCTGGCTTGTGGTCTGATCGTTGGTCTGGGCGCTATCGGCGCTTCGATCGGTATCGCCCTGATGGGTGGCAAGTTCCTGGAATCGTCGGCACGTCAGCCTGAGCTGATCAACGAACTGCAAACCAAGATGTTCATCTTGGCCGGTCTGATCGACGCTGCCTTCCTGATCGGTGTGGCCATCGCTCTGCTGTTCGCTTTCGCCAACCCCTTCGTCCTGGCCTAAGCTCCGATCAACGCCCTAGATAGAAAGGTGTTGCCGTGAGTATCAACGCGACCCTGTTCGTCCAGGCCATCGTTTTCCTGATCCTGGTGCTGTTCACGATGAAGTTCGTGTGGCCCCCGATCGCGAAGGCGCTGGATGAACGAGCTCTGAAAATCGCCGATGGCCTCGCTGCTGCCGACAAGGCCAAGACCGACCTGGCCGCTGCCAACAAGCGCGTCGAGCAGGAACTGGCCCAGACGCGCAACGAAACGGCATCGCGGCTTGCGGACGCCGAACGCCGTGCCCAGGCCATCATCGAAGAAGCCAAGGCCCGTGCCTCCGAAGAAGGCAACAAGATTGTTGCTGCTGCCCGCGCCGAGGCCGAGCAGCAGACAATCCAGGCCCGTGAAGCCCTGCGCGAGCAAGTGGCTGCGCTGGCCGTCAAGGGCGCCGAGCAGATCCTGCGCAAGGAAGTGGATGCCGGCGTCCATGCCGACCTGCTGAACCGCCTGAAGACCGAGCTGTAAGGAAGAGCAAACATGGCAGAACTCGCCACCATTGCCCGTCCTTACGCAGATGCCCTGTTCAAGGCCAGCACCCAGCAGGGTGCTGACCTGTCCGGCACTGTTGCCTGGGCGGAGGAATTGGCGGCGATTGCCGCCAATCCGCAATTGCGCCAGCTGGCCGACGACCCCAAGGTGACCGACGAACAACTGTTCGACGTCATCAGCGGCGTGGCCGGCTCGGCATTGCCCGATGCCGCACGCAACTTTCTGCGCGTCATCATTGAAAACGGCCGACTGCAAGCCCTGCCAGAAGTGGCGGCCCAGTTTCGCAGCCTCGTGAACCGCGCCGGTGGCTCGTCCGACGCCGTGGTTCAAAGCGCATTCCCCATAGATGCTGCCGCACTGGCCGCACTCGGGACTTCGCTGGAGAAGCGTTTCGGCCGAAAGCTGAACCTGTCGGTGCAGCAAGATCAGTCCCTGATCGGTGGCATCCGCGTCGTGGTGGGTGATGAAGTTCTTGACACCTCCGTCAAGGCCCGCCTGGAACAAATGAAAGCGGCCCTCATTGCGTAACAACGCGACTGAGGTCTCGGCTAACCAAAGCTAAAGAAGGAAAGAGTCATGCAACTCAATCCCGCAGAAATTTCTGAACTGATCAAGAGCCGCATCGAGGGTCTGGCTGGCAGCAGCGACATCCGTAACGAAGGCACCGTGGTTTCGGTGACCGACGGTATCGTGCGCGTGCACGGCCTGTCGGACGTGATGCAAGGCGAAATGCTGGAATTCCCCGCAGGCAAGGACGGCCAGCCCTCCTTCGGCCTGGCGCTGAACCTCGAGCGCGACTCCGTCGGCGCCGTGATTCTGGGCGAGTACGAGCACATCTCCGAAGGCGACACCGTCAAGTGCACGGGCCGCATTCTGGAAGTGCCCGTCGGCCCCGAACTCATCGGCCGCGTGGTCAACGCCCTGGGTCAGCCCATCGACGGCAAGGGCCCGATCAACGCCAAGATGACGGACGTGATCGAGAAGGTCGCTCCCGGCGTGATCGCACGCCAGTCCGTGGACCAGCCCCTGCAGACCGGCATCAAGTCCATCGACTCGATGGTGCCCGTCGGCCGTGGCCAGCGCGAACTGATCATCGGCGACCGCCAGACCGGCAAGACCGCCGTGGCCATCGACGCCATCATCAACCAGAAGGGTCAGGGCGTTACCTGCATCTACGTTGCGATCGGCCAGAAGGCTTCCTCGATCAAGAACGTGGTGCGTGCCCTGGAGCAGGCCGGCGCGATGGAATACACCATCGTCGTGGCTGCCACCGCTTCCGAATCCGCTGCCATGCAGTACGTGTCGGCCTACTCGGGCTGCACGATGGGCGAGTACTTCCGCGACCGCGGCGAAGACGCGCTGATCGTCTATGACGACCTGTCCAAGCAGGCCGTAGCCTACCGCCAGGTTTCGCTGCTGCTGCGCCGTCCCCCGGGCCGCGAAGCCTTCCCCGGCGACGTGTTCTATCTCCACAGCCGCCTGCTCGAGCGCGCAGCCCGCGTGAATGCCGACTATGTCGAAGCCTTCACCAAGGGTGAAGTCAAGGGCAAGACGGGTTCGCTGACGGCTCTGCCCATCATCGAAACCCAGGCGGGTGACGTGTCGGCCTTCGTGCCCACCAACGTGATCTCGATCACGGACGGCCAGATCTTCCTGGAAACCAGCCTGTTCAACGCCGGTATCCGCCCCGCCATCAACGCCGGTATCTCGGTGTCGCGCGTCGGTGGTGCTGCACAGACCAAGCTGGTCAAGGGCCAGTCCGGCGGTATCCGTACCGACCTGGCGCAATACCGTGAGCTGGCTGCCTTCGCGCAGTTCGCCTCCGACCTGGACGAAGCCACCCGCAAGCAGCTCGACCGCGGTGCCCGCGTGACCGAACTGCTCAAGCAGGCCCAGTACAGCCCCCTGTCCACCGCCCTGATGGGCGCTTCGCTGTTCGCAGTGAACAAGGGCTACATGGACGACATCCAGGTCAAGCAAGTGCTGGCTTTCGAGTCTGGTCTGCACCAGTTCCTGAAGACCAGCCACGGCGCCCTGATCGACAAGCTGAACGCTTCCAAGGCCATGGACAAGGATTCCGAAGCCGAATTGAACGCCGCCATCGTTGCGTTCAAGAAGTCGTTCGCTTAAACCGGACGAGGAGCCATCATGGCAGCAGGTAAGGAAATTCGCGGCAAGATCAAATCGGTGGAAAACACCAAGAAGATCACCAAAGCCATGGAAATGGTGGCCGCATCCAAGATGCGCAAGGCGCAGGAACGGATGCTGGCTGCACGCCCGTACAGCGAAAAGATCCGCAACATTGCAGTCCATCTTGGCCAAGCCAACCCCGAGTACGTGCACCCGTTCATGCAAGTGAACGGTGATGCCAAGACTGCCGGCGTCATCGTTGTGACGACGGACAAGGGGTTGTGCGGCGGCATGAACACCAACGTGTTGCGTGCTGTCACGGCCAAGCTGCGGGAGCTGCAGGATCAAGGCGTGTCGGCAGAAGCGGTGGCCATTGGCAACAAGGGTCTGGGCTTTCTGAACCGTGTCGGCGCCAAGGTGGTTTCGCACGCGACGGGTCTGGGCGATACGCCCCATCTGGAAAAGCTGATCGGCCCTGTGAAGGTGCTGCTCGATGCGTACGCAGCGGGCAAGCTGAGCGCGGTGTACCTGAGCTACACCAAGTTCATCAACACCATGAAGCAGGAATCGGTGGTGGAGCAGTTGCTGCCCCTGTCGTCCGAGAGCATGCAGGCCGAGAAGACGTCTGGCCATAGCTGGGACTACATCTACGAACCCGATGCGCAGTCCGTGATCGACGAGCTGCTCGTGCGTTACGCAGAGTCCCTGGTCTACCAAGCGGTTGCAGAAAACATGGCGTCCGAGCAATCGGCGCGCATGGTGGCCATGAAGGCCGCGACCGACAACGCCGGCAACGTCATCAGCGAGTTGAAGCTCGTCTACAACAAGACGCGTCAGGCAGCCATCACGACCGAACTGTCGGAAATCGTGGCTGGCGCCGCTGCGGTGTAAACGGCTTTAACAGACAAACTAATTGGAGCAAAAAATGGCTCAAGTGCAAGGCAAGATTGTTCAATGTATTGGCGCTGTGGTGGACGTCGAGTTCCCCCGCAACGCAATGCCCAAGGTGTTCGATGCCCTGAAGCTCGACGGCTCGGCCCTGACGCTGGAAGTGCAGCAACTGCTGGGTGACGGCGTTGTGCGTACCATCGCCCTGGGCTCGTCCGACGGTCTGCGTCGTGGCCTGATGGTGTCCAACACCGGCAACCCCATCACCGTGCCCGTGGGCAAGGCGACGCTGGGTCGCATCATGGACGTGCTGGGCAACCCCATCGACGAACGCGGTCCCGTGGATCAGGCCCTGACGGCCCCCATCCACCGCAAGGCACCGGCTTATGACGAGCTGTCGCCTTCGCAGGAACTGCTGGAAACCGGCATCAAGGTGATCGACCTGATCTCTCCCTTCGCCAAGGGCGGCAAGGTGGGTCTGTTCGGTGGCGCCGGCGTGGGCAAGACCGTGAACATGATGGAACTCATCAACAACATCGCCAAGGGCCACGGTGGTCTGTCGGTGTTTGCCGGTGTGGGTGAACGTACCCGTGAAGGTAATGACTTCTATCACGAAATGTCGGACGCCGGCGTGGTCAACCAGGAGTCGCTGAACGACTCCAAGGTCGCCATGGTCTACGGCCAGATGAACGAACCCCCGGGCAACCGTCTGCGCGTGGCGCTGACCGGCCTGACCATGGCCGAAGCCTTCCGTGACGAAGGCAAGGACGTGCTGTTCTTCGTGGACAACATCTACCGCTACACGCTGGCCGGTACCGAAGTGTCCGCTCTGCTGGGCCGCATGCCTTCCGCCGTGGGCTACCAGCCCACGCTGGCCGAGGAAATGGGCCGCCTGCAAGAGCGCATCACCTCGACCAAGGTCGGTTCGATCACTTCCATCCAGGCCGTTTACGTGCCTGCCGATGACTTGACCGACCCCTCGCCTGCCACGACGTTCGCCCACTTGGACTCCACCGTGGTGCTGTCGCGTGACATCGCTTCGCTGGGTATCTACCCCGCTGTCGACCCGCTGGACTCCACCAGCCGCCAGCTGGACCCCCAGGTCGTGGGTGAAGAGCACTACAAGGTAGCCCGCGAAGTGCAGGGCACGCTGCAGCGCTACAAGGAACTGCGCGACATCATCGCCATTCTGGGCATGGACGAGCTGGCTCCCGAAGACAAGCTGACCGTGGCCCGCGCCCGCAAGATCCAGCGTTTCCTGTCGCAGCCTTTCCACGTGGCCGAAGTGTTCACTGGCGCTCCCGGCAAGTACGTGTCGCTGGCTGAAACCATCCGTGGTTTCAAGATGATCTGCGCCGGCGAGTGCGATCACCTGCCCGAGCAGGCCTTCTACATGGTTGGCACCATCGACGAAGCCTTCGAGAAGGCCAAGAAGCTGGCGGCTTGAGCCTGCGGCACCCCCTGAGCGACTACGTCGCCTCCCCCTCTCTACCCGCTTTGCGGGGGAGGGGGACGACACCCTCGCCGAGGGGCGGCCCTTGCTCGGTGTCCCCGATCTGGGCCCTGCCGGTTCCAAGTTCCAGTCCTACCTTTTCTGAGGAGCAAAGATGAACACCATCCACGTTGATGTGGTCAGTGCCGAAGAGTCCATCTTCTCCGGTGAAGCGCGCTTTGTCGCCCTGCCCGGTGAATCCGGCGAACTGGGCATTTTTCCCCGCCACACTCCGCTGATCACGCGCATCAAGCCCGGCTCGGTGCGTATCGAGATGGCTGACGGCAGCGAAGAGTTCGTCTTCGTGGCCGGCGGCATCCTGGAAGTGCAGCCCAACTGCGTGACCGTGCTGTCCGACACCGCCATCCGCGGTGCCGACCTGGACGCCGAGAAGGCCGAGAAGGCCAAGCTCGAAGCCGAGGAAGCGCTGAAGAACGCCAAGAGCGAAGTCGATCTGGCGCGTGCCCAGTCCGAGCTGGCCGTCATGGCCGCCCAGATCGCGGCCCTGCGCAAGTTCCGCCAAAAGCGCTGAGCCCTCCCGGGACCAGCCGCAATAAAGCCGCCCTCGGGCGGCTTTTTTCATGGTGCGCAGGCGTCTCAGTCGCCGCAGCGGGCCTGGTAGACGTAGGTCACGGCGTTGTCCTTGGGGTCGACCGTGCGCGACTTGTGCGTCACGGCCTTGGCTGGCACGGGGCACAGCGCGCGGATCTGCTGCTCGCATCGCTTGGGGTCGTCCTCGCGCAGCTTGCAGCTGAGCACATAATCGTACTCTTGCGAGTCATCGAGGACGGGGCTTGCGCAGGCGCTCAGGGCCAGCACGGCGGCCAGCAGGCCCAGGCGGGCCAGGGTGTTCTTCATGGTGTGGATGCTCCTTGATGAAATGGCGTGACGCTATCACAGCCTCCGTGCCCGCGATAGCTCGATGAAGGGGGCGCTCGGCCTGAGGGCCGTTTTGCCTCAGTGCCGCTGTATCACGACGGTATCGGGAAGATTGTCGCCACCTTCGTGCACAGGCTGCAACGGGTCGCGCGGGAAGTTGGTTTCCAGCAGCAGGCTCACGCGCTCGAGCGCCGCCGTCATGCCCATGGCATAGTGGCCGCCCTGGAAAGCGGCCTGCATGTCACTGATCAGCGTCTGCCACTGCTGCGCAGGCAGGGTGCGCGCCAGGGCGCGGTCGGCGACGATCTCGATGGCGTGGTCGGCCAGCAGCAGATAGATCAGGGCGCCGTTGTTGTGCTCGGTATCCCAGACGCGCAGCTTGCCGAACAGCGTGATGGCGCGCTCGCGCGGCGTGGCATCGCGCCAGATGTAGCTGGGCGGCAGGCCGGGCTCGACGCAGATACGGATCTGTCCTGTATGGCGCTGCTCGCTCATGGTGATCAGGCGCTCCAGCTCCGCCAGGGTCTCGGGTGGGAGTGCACGCCGCAGCTGCCCTTCGGCCCAATGGTGGCGCAGCAGCCGGACCAGACGCTGAACAAAGCCTGTGATTGCAGCCGCCATCTCACCAACTCCCCGAGGCGCCGCCGCCCCCAAAACTGCCGCCTCCCCCGGAGCTGAAGCCTCCGCCGCCACTGCTTCGTCCGCCGCCTCCGCCAAAACCACCGCCGTAGCCACCCCCTCCGCCCCATCCACCGCCACCCCTGCCGGAGCGGCCGCTGCCCAGCAAGGTGAACAGCAGAGCGATGATGCCCGCTCCGCCTGCCACCAGCAGACTGGTGGTCACCACATAGGCGGCAATGCCGGCGCCTGTGCCTGCCAGCACCGAGGCCAGGGGCCGGCCCAGCATCGAGCGCAGGATGGGGCCCGCGATGACCACACCGAAAAAGAAGAACAGCATCAGGTCTTCCATGTCGAAGCCACGGTCCGGGCTTTTGGAAGAAGGGGCATTGGGGGAGGGGGCCGGCAACTGCTCGCCCGCAATGCGTGCAGCCACCTGGTCCAGCGCAGCGGCGATGCCGCCCGCATAGTCGCCCTGGCGAAAGCGCGGGGTCATCTGCTGGTCGATGATGCGAGCGGCAGCCAGGTCGGGGATGGCGCCTTCCAGCGCGCGGGCCACTTCCAGCCGCATGCGCCTGTCGTTCTTGGCAATCACCATCAACAGCCCGTCGCCCACGTCGCGGCGGCCTATCTTCCAGTCGCTGGCCACGCGCCAGGCATAGGCGGCGATGTCCTCGGGCACCGTGGTGGCCACCATCAGCACAACGACCTGCGAGCCCGACTTCTGTTCAATGCTGCGCAGCCTGTCTTCAATGGCCCGTGCCTCGTCGGGCGACAGCGTGCCCGTCTGGTCGATGAGCCGGGCCGTCAGCGGGGGGACGGGTTGCGGAGCCTGCGCCAGCGCGCTTCCTGGCAGCAACAACGCTGCCAGGAGCAGGGCGCAGAGCATGCGCCAGAGCGGCGCCAGGGATGTGGTCACGGTTTACTTGTTGCCGAAGTCCACCGTGGGCGGGCGAGAGATTTCGGCCTCGTTCTGCACGCTGAAGGTGGGCTTGGGCTCATAGCTGAAGACCTTGGCCGTCAGATTGGTCGGAAAGCTGCGCGCCAGCACGTTGTAGGACTGCACGGCCTGGATGTACTGGTTGCGCGCCACGGTGATGCGGTTCTCCGTGCCCTCCAGCGTGACGCGCAGGTCACGGAAGCCTTGATTGGCCTGCAACTGGGGGTAGCGCTCGGCCACCACCATCAGCCGGGACAGCGCACTGGACAGCTCACCCTGCGCCTGCTGGAACTTGTTGAAAGCCTCGGGGTTGTTGACCAGCTCGGGCGTGGCCTGGATGGAGGTGGCCTTGGCGCGCGCCTCCACCACCTTGGTCAGGGTCTCCTGCTCGAAATTGGCCTCGCCCTTGACCGAGGCCACGATGTTGGGCACCAGGTCGGCACGGCGCTGGTACTGGTTGAGCACCTCGCTCCAGGCCGACTTGGTCTGTTCGTCAAGGCGCTGGAAATCGTTGTAGCCGCAGCCGGTCAGTACCAGAACGGTGGCAAGTGTGGCGATTAGACGTTTCATGAGATGACAACCTGAAAGCGACAATGGAAGACAGTATCGTGCACGATGCTGCGCATCGCTGGCGATTGTGCTGCGCACCCGGCCCGCCGCCCTGTAGGGCAAAGGCCATTCGCAGCGACTGGGACAAGGATTGCAAACGGGCTCTATGCATCAATTCAACGCGGCGCGCTGGCTGCCCGGTGGCCACGCACAGACCATCTGGCCGGCGCTGTTCGCGCACCGTCGGCCGGCCGGCCATGCGGCACCCCGGTGGCGGTGGGAGCGCTGGGATACCCCGGATGGCGACTTCATCGATGTCGCCTTCGGCAGTGCTCCCACCCTGCCTGCCGATGCGCCATGGCTGGTGCTTTTCCATGGCCTTGAAGGCTCGGCGAACAGCCACTATGCCCAGGCCATGGCCTGTGTGGCCGAACAGCGCGGCTGGCACATGGCCGTGCCGCACTTTCGCGGCTGCAGCGGCGAGGTCAACCGGGCGCCGCGCGCCTATCACTCGGGCGATGTGCAGGAGGTGGACTGGATACTGCGCCGCCTGCGCGAGCGGTCTTCTCGCCCGCTGCATGCGGTCGGTGTCTCCCTGGGCGGCAACGCGCTGGCACGCTGGGCGGGCGTGCAGGCGGACAAGGCTGCCGAGGTGGTGCAGGCCCTGGCGGCGGTGAGTGCGCCGCTGGACCTGGCCGCCGGGGGAACGGCGCTGGGGAAAGGGCTGAACCGCTGGATCTACACGCGCATGTTCCTGCGCACCCTGGTGCCCAAGGCGCTGCTCAAGTGGGCGCAGTTTCCCGGTCTCTTCGATCGTGATGCCGTGCTGCGTGCGCGTGATCTGAGAGAGTTTGACGATGCGTTCACGGCGCCGGTCCACGGCTTTCGTGATGCGCAGGACTATTGGCATCGGGCGGCGGCCAAACCGCTGCTGGGCAGCATTGCCGTGCCTGCACTGCTGCTCAATGCGCTGGACGATCCCTTTGTCCCTTCGTACAGCCTGCCGGCGCCAGGCGAAGTCGGCCCGCGGGTTACGCTGTGGCATCCGCCGCACGGCGGTCATGTGGGTTTTGCACAGGGGCGTTGGCCGGGACATGTACTGGCCATGCCGCAGGCCGTCACGCAGTGGCTGGCGCACAGCGAAAAAGGATGAATGCAATGGACGATATCGTGAAGCAGGCCATGGCCAAATGGCCCCATGTACCTGCCTGCAGCGGCTGGCTGGGGCTGGACGAGCGCGGGCGCTGGTATCTGCGCGATGAACAGGCCCAGGCCAGCGGCGCTTTCGACAGCGCAATCCCGGGAGCCAAGGGCGCGGAGGTGCGCAACGAAAAGCTGGCGGACTTCATCGCCCGCAACTACCTGGCCGAGCCCGATGGTCGATGGTTCTTCCAGAACGGTCCCCAGCGCGTGTATGTGGAGCTGGAGAATGCTCCCTGGATATGGCGGTTGCGCTGGGATGGCGAGGGCCTGCAGATGCACAGCCATACAGGAGCCGAACTGGATGCCGGGGCCATCACCGAAGCGCTGATGGACGAGACGGGGCGCCTGTACCTGGCGATGCCTTCCGGCCTGGGCCTGGTCCATACGCAGGACATGATCGATGCCGCGGCTGCGCTGGAGGCGGGCGCGTTGCCGGCCTGTGAAGAGGTGCGGGCCGAGGCGTTGCCGCAGCGCTACGGTTTCGTGCGCAGTCCTGCGCGGGCATGAAAAAACCGGCCGAAGCCGGTTGGTTCCAGAAGTCCCGCGTGTTGCTCAATTGGCGGGGGCTGCTGCGCCTTCTGCCGCGGCGCCTTCTGCGGCAGGGGCCTTGGGTTCTTCGAACTTGCCGCCCGCCGCGTTGGCCATGTAGACCACGCCGCGTGCAATTTCGGTGTCGTTGAAGTCGCCGCCACCCTGAGGGGCCATGGCGCCCTTGCCCTTGAGTGCCGAGTGCACCAGGCCTTCCAGTCCCTGTGCAAGGCGAGGGCCCCAGGCCGCAGCATCCTCGAACTTGGGTGCTCCTGCAGCGCCCGTGGCGTGGCAAGCGGCGCACTGGCCCTTGTAGACCTCTTCGCCCGCGCGCAGGGGGCGGTTGGCATCACGGATCTCCACAAGGCCGATCTTCTGCAGGCGCTGAGCCTTGGCCATTTCGGTCTGGGAAGCGCCGGCACCGGACTTGTCGGCCGAACTCACGTACTGCACGAGGCCGATGATCACGAACACCGGAACCACGAACGAGAAAAACACCGCTATCAGCAGTTGCCTGGGATTCTTGATCGGGCCCGTATGGGCTTCTTCGGTGTGGGTTGCGCTCATGAAGTCCTCTTGTGTTGTGGGGGCGTGAGTCAACAACAAATTATATCGACGGCCCTCTTGCAGACACTGCGCGCAGACCCGGGTTGACCTGGGACGCACATATGCCATGAGATGGATCAAGCAATTGGCAAATGCTTGCCGCACTGAATGACAAAGAGGCGTTCACCTTGCGGTGAACGCCTCTTTGCGGTTGGCGCGGCAGATGCGGTTATTGCTGCGCGGGAGTTTGCGTGGTTGCAGCCGCTGTCGCCGTCCTGTCGGTCCAGCCGCCGCCCAGAGCCTTGTACAGCTCGATCTGATTGAGCAGTTGCGCCAGGCGCACGCTCACGGTGGATTGCTCCAGCGCGAACAGGGTGCGCTGTGCGTCCAGCAGGTCCAGGTAGCTGGCCACGCCGTTGCTGTAGCGCAGGTCGGACAGCTTCAGGCGTGCCTGCTCGGCTTCGAGCTGGGCGCGCTGGGCCATGATCTGGTCACGCAGCGTGCCTTGGCTGTCCAGTGCGTCGGAGACTTCGCGGAAGGCGCTCTGGATGGACTTCTCGTACTGCGCAATGGCCACTTCGCGATCGACCTTGGCCGCAGCCAGATTGGCCGAGTTGCGGCCCGCATCGAAGATGGGCAGCAGGGCCGAGGGCGCCAGGGTGAAACCCCAGCTGCCGCTCTTGAACAGGCCCGACAGCTCGTTGCTGGCCGTGCCGAACTGCCCGGTCAGCGTGATGCGCGGGAAGAAGGCCGCACGCGCCGCGCCGATGTTGGCATTGGCGCTGATCAGTTGCTGCTCGGCCTGGCGGATGTCGGGGCGCTGCGTGAGCAGGTCAGACGGCAGGCCGGCCGGCACTGCAGGCAGGTCGGCCGTGTCGCGCAGGCCCTGGCTGGAGCCCAGGCTGGCGACCACGTCCGCAGGCAGCGCCTGGCCCAGCAGCAGCACCAGGGCGTTCTCGTCCAGGGCACGCTGGCGCTGCTGCTGCGCCAGGGTGGCGCGCGCAGCTTCGGTCAGCGAGACGGCCTGGCGGTAGTCCAGCTCGGAGGCCACGCCCGTGTCGAAGCGCAGCTTGGTCAGCTTGATCGACTCTTCGCGGGTCTGCAGCGTGTCGCGCGAGATCTTCAGCAACTGCTCGTCGGCCAGCAGCGTGTACCAGCCGCTGGCCACGGCGGCCACCAGGCTGGTCTGCGCGGCGCGGCGCGCTTCCTCGGTGGCCAGGTACTGGGCCAGGGCCGCTTCCTTCAGGCTGCCGATGCGCCCGAAGAAGTCCAGCTCCCAGGAGGTCACGGCCAGGCCGACCTGGTAGCTGTTGACGTACTTGGTGCCGGAGCCCGTGGTATTCGGGGCGCGGCTGGCGTTGACGCCTGCACCGACCGTCGGGAACTGGTCGGCGCGCGTGATCCGGTACTGCGCCTGGGCGCGCTCGATATTGAGCGCGGCCACGCGCAGGTCGCGGTTGTTGTCCAGCGCGGTGCGCACCAGTTGCTGCAGGCGTGCGTCCTGGAAGAAATCCTGCCAGGGCAGCTGTGCGGCAGCCGTTCCGCCTTCTGCCGCAGCAGTGGCGTTCGCGCGGGTGTATTGGGCCGCGACCGGAGCGGCAGGGCGCTCGTAGGTGGGGATGAGCGAGCATCCCGCCAGGAGCACGGCGGTGGCGATGGCCACCGGGGTACTGCGATTAATCATGGCTCAAGGCCTCCTTGCCGGCCGGTGTGGACGGCGGGTTGTGCGTTTTGATCTTGCCCTTGAACAGCTTGCGCACCACGACGAAGAAGGTGGGCACGAACAGCACGGCCAGCACGGTGCCGGTGATCATGCCGCCGAGCACGCCGGTGCCGATGGCACGCTGGCTGGCGGAGCTGGCGCCGGAGGCGATCACCAGAGGCACCACGCCCAGGCCGAAGGCCAGCGAGGTCATGATGATGGGCCGGAACCGCAGGTGCGCGGCTTCCAGCGCGGCCTCGATCAGGCCCTTGCCTTCGGCCTGCAGGTCCTTGGCGAACTCCACGATCAGGATGGCGTTCTTTGCCGACAGGCCAATCACCGTCACCAGTCCGATCTGGAAGTACACGTCGTTGGAATAGTTGCGCAGCAAGGTGGCAAGCACCACGCCCAGCAGACCCAGCGGCACGACCAGAATCACCGACAGCGGAATCGACCAGCTCTCGTACAGAGCGGCCAAGCACAGGAACACGGCCAGGATGGCGAAGGCGTACAGGAAGATGGCTTGCGAGCCCGCCAGCTTTTCCTCACGCGACTGGCCGGTCCACTCGAAGCCGAAGCCTTCGGGCAGCTTGGCAGCCAGCTTTTCCATCTCGTCCATGGCATCGCCCGAGCTGAAGCCCGGAGCAGCCGAGCCTTCGATGCGCACGGCCGGGTAGCCGTTGTAGCGCACCGTCTGCTGCGCGCCCTTGACCCACTTGGTGGTCGCGAACGTGGACAGCGGCACCGGATCGCCCTTGGCATTGCGCGCGTTCAGGCGCAGCAGATCGTCGGGCTGCATGCGGGCCGGAGCGTCGGCCTGCACGATCACGCGCTGCAGACGACCCTGGTTGGGGAAGTCATTGACGTAGGACGAGCCCAGTGCCGTGGACAGCGCCGCATTGATCGAGGTGAAGTCCACGCCCAGTGCGTTGGCCTTGTCGCGGTCGATCTCGATGCGCAGCTGCGGCGCGTCTTCCAGGCCGTCGGGACGCACGCCGGCCAGCACCTTGCTCTGCCCGGCCATGCCCAGCAGCATGTTGCGCGCATTGATCAGCGCATCGTGGCCGTGGCCGGCACGGTCCTGCAGGCGGAACGAGAAGCCCACGGCATTGCCCAGTTCGGGAATGGGCGGCGGGTTTACGGCGAACACGAAGGCGTCGCGTATGCCCGCCGTCATGCCCATGATGCGGCCCGTCATGGCATCCACCGTGGAGTCCGCTCCCTTGCGTTCAGACCAGTCCTTGAGCGGCACGAAGGCGAGGGCGGCGTTCTGGCCCTGGCCGGAGAAGCTGAAGCCCAGCACGCTGACCATGTTGGCCACTTCGGGTTGCGGCAGCACGGCCTCCTCGACCTGCTTCATGACTTCCAGCGTGCGCTCCTTGGCGGCGCCAGGAGGCAGTTGCACGTTGACGATGAAGTAGCCCTGGTCCTCGGTCGGCAGGAACGAGGTCGGCAGGCCACGGAACACCACCACGGCGCCCGCGATCACGGCCAGGTACACGCCGATCATCAGCACCGAGCGCTTGAGCAGTCGGGCCACCCAGCCTTCATAGGACTTGGCCGAGCGTGCGAACGTGCGGTTGAACCAGCCGAAGAAGCCCTTCTTCTCGTGGTGGTGACCGGCTTCCACGGGCTTGAGCAGCGTTGCGCACAGGGCCGGTGTCAGCGTCAGCGCCATGAAGGCCGAGAAGCTGATGGAGGCGACCATCACGATGGAGAACTGCCGGTAGATATTGCCGGTGGACCCCGCGAAGAAGGCCAACGGTATGAACACCGCGATCAGCACCAGCGTAATGCCCACGATGGCGCCCGAGATCTGGCCCATGGCCTTGATCGCGGCTTCGCGCGGCGGCAGGCCTTCCTCGCTCATGATGCGCTCGACGTTCTCCACCACCACGATGGCGTCATCCACCACGATGCCGATGACCAGCACCATGCCGAACATGGCCAGCACGTTGATCGAGAAGCCCACGGCCTGCATGACCGCGAAGGTGCCCAGCAGTGCAATGGGCACCACGATGGTCGGGATCAGCGTGTAGCGCCAGTTCTGCAGGAACAGGTACATCACCAGGAACACCAGCACGATGGCTTCCAGCAGCGTGTGGGCCACCTTCTCGATGGAGATGCTCACGAATTTGGAGCTGTCGTAGGGAATGGAGTAATTCACGCCCTTGGGGAAGAACTTCTTCAGTTCCTCCATGCGTGCATGCACGGCCTTGGCCGTGGCCAGCGCATTGCCGCTGGGCGTCAGCTGCACGCCGATACCCACGGCATCCTTGCCGTTCAGGCGGGCGGAGGTCGCGTAGGCCTGGCCGCCGATCTCGATGGTGGCCACGTCCTTGAGTCGCACGGTGGAGCCATCGGCATTGGCGCGCAGCACGATGTTCTCGAACTGGCTGATCGAAGACAGCTGGCCCATCACCGTCACCGTGGCGGCGATCTTCTGGCCCGTGACGTTGGGCAGGTCGCCGATGGCGCCGCTGGCCACCTGGGCGTTCTGGCTGCGGATGGCGGCTGTCACGTCCTCGGCCGAGAGCTTGTAGCCCTGCAGCTTGGCGGTATCGAACCAGATGCGCATCGCCTTTTCCGTGCCGAACAGCTGTGCCTGGCCCACGCCTGCCACACGCTGGATTTCGGGAACGATGTTGCGCGAGGCATAGTCGCCCAGGGCCACCGTGTCATAGGCCTTGGCGTCCTCGGACGACAGCATGATGAACAGCAGGAAGTTGGACGACGCCTTGTCCACGCGAACGCCCTGCTGCGTCACTGACGCAGGCAGGCGCGGCGTGGCGCGCGAGAGGCGGTTTTGCACGTCCACCTGCGCTAGGTCCACGTTGGTGCCGGCCTCGAAGCTGATGGTGATGCTGCCCGTGCCGTCGGCCTGGGCCACCGACTCCATGTAGACCAGACCGGGCGAGCCGTTCATCTCGCGCTCGATCACGGACAGCACGCTGTCTTCGAGCACCTTCGCGGACGCGCCTGGATAGGCCGTGTTGATGACGATGGCCGGAGGAGCCACCTTGGGGTATTGAGCGATCGGAAGCTTGGTCAGCGCGATACCACCGAGGACGATGATGAACAGCGCGACGACCCATGCAAAGATCGGTCTGTCGATAAAGAACTTGGCCATTGCTGAGCCCCTTGATTACTTCTTGTCTGCCTGGTCCGCAGGCTTGGCATCGGCTGCGGCTTGCGGGGCTGGCGCTGCCGTGCCGGCCGGCTTCTGGGCGCCTGCGGCCTCGGGCTGCCACGGTACGGGCTTGACCGGCGTGCCGGGTGGCAGCATCTGCAGCTTCTGGAAGCCGTCGACCATCACCTTCTCGCCCGCCTGCAGGCCTTCGCTGACCAGCCACTGGTTGTTCTGGGCCGTGGTCACCTTCACTTGGCGCTTGGTGATCTTGCCGTCGTCGCTGACCACGCTCACGGTGTCGCCGGTCTCGGTGCGCGTCACCGCCTGCTGGGGCACGGCAATGGCGTTGGACGCCTGGGCCTGCTCCATGCGCACGCGCACATACATGCCGGGCAGCAGCAATCCCTTGGGATTGGGCACCTCGGCACGCAGCGTGACCTGGCCGGTGGAGCTGTCCACGGTCAGGTCGGTGAACAGCAGCTTGCCCTTGAGTTCGTAGGCCGTGCCATCGTCCAGGCGCACTTCGACGCTGGCGGCTTCGGCGCCATCGGCCTTCTTGAGCTTGCCCTGCTCCATCGCGCGGCGCAGCCGGAAGGCTTCGCTGGACGACTGGGTGAAATTCACATAGACCGGATTGATCTGCTGGACCACGGCCAGCGGGGTCGCCTCGCCCTGGCCGACCAGCGCGCCTTCGGTCACCAGAGACTGGCCGATGCGGCCAGAAATGGGGGCGGTGACGCTGGTATAGCCAAGATTGATCTCGGCGGTCCGCACGGAGGCCTTGCCGGCCGCGACGTCAGCCTGGGCCTGCTTGTAGGCAGCCTCTGCATTGACGAAGTCCTGCTTGCTGATCGCGTTGGCGGCAACCAGCGGGCGGTAGCGTTCCAGTTGCGCCAGTGCCTGGGCCTGGTTGGCCTCGGCACGGGCCTGCGTGGCCTTGGCACTTTGCAGCGTCGCCTGGTAGGGCGCCGGATCGATGCGGTACAGCACCTGGCCGGCCTTCACGTCGCTGCCTTCCTTGAACAGGCGCTCCTGCACGATGCCGGCGCTACGGGCCCGGATCTGGGCCACGCGGCGCGCGTCCACGCGGCCGGGCAACTCGGTCACAAGTCCCACATCGGCGGGGGTGGCCACCACCACACCTACAGGGACGGCGGGCATCTGCTGCTGTGCGGCAGCTTGTTCTTCGGGCTTTTTCCCGCAGGCGGCCATGGCCATTGCGGCGGTGACGGCCAGGGCCACGGTGGTGAGGCGCAGACTGTTGTAAGGGGACGGAGCGGCTGACACATTGCTGCGTGTGCTGGGCATGATGGGTCCTTGTGCTGAATCAAATAACGATGTTGACGTTCCGGTCAGCGCTATCCGGAACGCCCGTGTCCACGGGCAAGTCGCGGATTATACATACATACATGAATGTATAATGACCGCAGTTGCTGCAAGGCGGCGCGAAGCATGGCGTAGCGTGGCATGGCCGGGCTCAACGATGGAAGGAAATACATCTTGGCACGACGAACGAAAGAAGATGCGTTTGCAACGCGCAACAGTCTGCTGGACGCTGCGGAGCAAGTGTTCTACGAGCAGGGTGTCGCCCGGGCCTCGCTCAACGAGATTGCCCAGCGAGCCGGCGCCACGCGCGGTGCGGTCTACTGGCATTTCAAGGACAAGCTGGATCTCTTCTATGCCATGCTGGATCGCGTCACGCTCCCGCTGGAGCAGGCCGCTCAGGGCGACTGCGAAGATGACTCCGAGTGCGATGCGCTGGAATATGTGCGGCGCCTGATGGCGGTGGTCTTCGGGCGCATTGCGGATGACGACAGCACGCGGCGCGTCTTCGAGATCCTGTTGCTCAAGGTGGAGTACGTGGGCGAACTCATGCCGGTGCAGGAGCGCAATCGCGCGGCACTGGACTCCTTTTCGTCCCGGCTGGAGTTGGCGCTGTGTGCCGCCGCCGAAAGCCATGCAGTCACCATGCCCATGTCGGCGCACCAAGCATCGATCGCACTGTGCGCCATGTTTGACGGGCTGCTGCAGAGCTGGCTGCTGGGGCGGGCTTTCGATCTCAAGCAAGTGGGTGCCCAGGCGGTGGATGTCTGCCTGCGCGGGCTGGGCTTCACGGTTTCGGAGGCTCCTGCCCAATGAGCGGGCGGGGCCGCGGGGCTTGTACGCGGTAGTGCAAAGTCATGCGACAATCATCGGCTTGTGCAGGGCAGCGATGCCTTGAGCGGCTGTAGCTCAGTGGATAGAGTATTGGCCTCCGAAGCCAAGGGTCGTGGGTTCGATCCCCGCCAGCCGCGCCACATTTTTCTTGGATCGCCTCGGTGGCCTGAGAAAAAAATGCACTGAATTTTTTCAGACGAAAAAAACGGTGCTAGAATTCAAATCTCTTCGGAGGGGTGCCCGAGTGGCTAAAGGGGGCAGACTGTAAATCTGTTGGCTTACGCCTACACTGGTTCGAATCCAGTCCCCTCCACCAGTAATGGTGAAGAAGAGAAGTCATCTGAAAAGGTGGCAGCGTGCAGTCAATCTGTGCGGGAGTAGTTCAATGGTAGAACCCTAGCCTTCCAAGCTAATGACGCGGGTTCGATTCCCGTCTCCCGCTCCAGTTTGCAAGCAAAGTTTTTTGAGGTTGCTTCGGCGGCTTCAAGGCCCATGTGGCTCAGTGGTAGAGCACTCCCTTGGTAAGGGAGAGGTCGGCAGTTCGATCCTGCCCATGGGCACCATTCTCTCTGGTGCGCTCGCTAGATGGGGTTGCGCCAAATCCTGTTGTAGTGATTTAGATTTTTTTCGGAGTCGGAAAAATGGCTAAAGAAAAATTCGAGCGTACCAAGCCCCACGTCAACGTGGGCACCATCGGTCACGTGGACCACGGCAAGACGACCCTGACGGCTGCCATCGCCACCGTTCTGTCCAAGAAGTTCGGCGGCGAAGCCAAGGCTTACGACCAGATCGACGCAGCACCTGAAGAAAAGGCCCGCGGCATCACGATCAACACCGCCCACGTCGAGTACGAAACGGCCAACCGCCACTACGCTCACGTTGACTGCCCCGGCCACGCCGACTACGTCAAGAACATGATCACCGGCGCTGCTCAGATGGACGGCGCTATCTTGGTGTGCTCGGCCGCTGACGGCCCGATGCCCCAGACCCGCGAGCACATCCTGCTGGCTCGTCAGGTGGGCGTGCCCTACATCATCGTGTTCCTGAACAAGTGCGACATGGTGGACGACGAAGAGCTGCTGGAGCTGGTCGAAATGGAAGTGCGCGAGCTGCTGGCCAAGTACGACTTCCCCGGCGACGACACCCCCATCATCCGCGGCTCGGCCAAGCTGGCCCTGGAAGGTGACGCAAGCGACAAGGGCGAGCCCGCCATCCTGCGTCTGGCTGAAGCCCTGGACACCTACATCCCCACGCCCGAGCGCGCTGTGGACGGTGCCTTCGCAATGCCCGTGGAAGACGTGTTCTCGATCTCCGGCCGTGGCACCGTGGTGACCGGTCGCGTGGAGCGCGGCATCATCAAGGTCGGCGAAGAAATCGAAATCGTCGGTATCCGCGACACCCAGAAGACCATCGTCACCGGCGTGGAAATGTTCCGCAAGCTGCTGGACCAAGGCCAGGCTGGCGACAACGTGGGCCTGCTGCTGCGCGGCACCAAGCGTGAAGACGTGGAACGCGGCCAAGTGCTGTGCAAGCCCGGCTCCATCAAGCCCCACACCCACTTCACGGCTGAGGTGTACGTGCTGTCCAAGGACGAAGGTGGTCGCCACACTCCGTTCTTCAACAACTACCGTCCCCAGTTCTATTTCCGCACGACCGACGTGACCGGCTCCATCGAGCTGCCCGCCGACAAGGAAATGGTGATGCCTGGCGATAACGTGTCGATCACCGTCAAGCTGATCGCCCCCATCGCCATGGAAGAAGGTCTGCGCTTCGCTATCCGCGAAGGCGGCCGTACCGTGGGCGCTGGCGTGGTTGCCAAGATCATTGCCTAATTGATTCGTAGGGGTATAGCTCAATTGGCAGAGCGTCGGTCTCCAAAACCGAAGGTTGTAGGTTCGATTCCTACTGCCCCTGCCACCTGATGGTGGAATCGCAACGAGCCCGCCCCAAAGCGGGCTTCGGTGTCTTGGCGTTGCGCAAAAAATGCGCATTAGAAATGGATTATGGCCACTACTCAGGTTGAAACGGTCAGCTCCGGAGCTGACAAAGCCAAGCTTGCCGCAGTCGCGGCTTTAGTCGTTGCTGCGATCGCAGGTTTCTATCTGCTGAGCAAGCAAGGGCCCATCGTTCAGTGGCTGGTGCTGCTGGTCGGTCTGGCTGCGGCTGCTGGCACGTTCCTTGTTTCCGAGCCCGGAAAGCGTTTCGTCAGCTTTGCGCAGGATGCCTGGCGCGAAGTCAAGAAGGTCGTCTGGCCGACGCGCAAGGAGACCATGCAGATGACCTTGTACGTCTTCGGCTTTGTGGTCATCATGGCCTTGTTCCTGTGGTTCACGGACAAGACGCTGGAGTGGGTCCTGTATGACCTGATTTTGGGCTGGAGGAAGTAATGGATGCTGTCGAAACAGGTGTGAACGACGGAGGGGCAACGCCTGCCAATCCGGATCTGCGCTGGTACATCGTCCATGCCTACTCCGGCATGGAAAAGGCCGTGGAGCGCAACATCATCGAGCGCATCGCGCGTTCGGACATGCAGTCCAAGTTCGGCCGCATCCTGGTTCCCACCGAGGAAGTGGTGGAGATGAAGAACGGCCAGCGCCGTACCACCGAACGCCGCTTGTTCCCTGGCTACGTGTTCGTCGAGATGGTCATGGACGACGACACCTGGCACCTGGTCAAGCACACCAGCAAGGTGACGGGTTTCGTGGGTGGTGCCAAGAACCGCCCCGCACCGATCTCCGAAGAGGAAGTGCGCAAGATCGTCAGCCAGATGCAGGAAGGCACGGACAAGCCGCGCCACAAGATCGAATTCATGCCCGGCGAACTGGTGCGTGTCAAGGAAGGCCCCTTCACGGACTTCAATGGCTCGGTCGAAGAGGTCAACTACGAAAAGAGCCGCCTGCGCGTCTCGGTGATGATCTTCGGTCGCTCTACGCCGGTCGAGCTTGAATTTGCCCAGGTTGAAAAAACCTGAGTTACCGCTTACAATCTCTGGCTCTGCATTTTTAGGCTCGGTGCAGGGCGTGTCAGCAAGAGTCTTTTAACCCCCGGGGAGCTGCCGGCTGCAACTATTGTTGGTTGGGCCGGCGGCGCTATACCCGCAAGGAGCATTCAATGGCGAAGAAAATCGTCGGCTTCATCAAGCTGCAAGTGCCAGCTGGTAAGGCCAATCCCTCTCCTCCGATCGGTCCTGCGCTGGGTCAGCGCGGCCTCAACATCATGGAATTCTGCAAGGCGTTCAACGCCCAGACCCAAGGTGTCGAGCCCGGCCTGCCCCTGCCCGTGGTCATCACGGCCTTTGCCGACAAGAGCTTCACCTTCATCATCAAGACGCCTCCGGCGACTGTGCTGATCAAGAAGGCCATCAAGCTGGACAAGGGCTCCTCCAACCCCCTGAAGAACAAGGTCGGCAAGATCACCCGCGCTCAGCTGGAAGAGATCGCCAACACCAAGCTGAAGGACATGAACGCTGCTGACGTCGACGCCGCCGTGCGTACGCTGGCTGGTTCGGCCCGTTCGATGGGCGTGATTGTGGAGGGCGTGTAAATGGCCAAGTTGACCAAGAAGCAAAAGGCTCTCCAGGGCAAGGTGGAGTCCACCAAGCTGTACGCTTTCGCCGACGCCGTGGCGCTGGTGAAGGAAGCCGCCACCGCCAAGTTCGATGAATCCATCGACGTGGCCGTGCAACTGGGCGTGGACGCCAAGAAGTCTGACCAAGTGGTTCGTGGCGCCGTCGTGCTGCCCCACGGCACTGGCAAGACCGCCCGCGTGGCCGTGTTCGCCCAAGGCGCCAAGGCTGAAGAAGCCAAGGCTGCTGGCGCCGACGTGGTCGGCATGGACGACCTGGCTGCCCGCGTGAAGGCTGGCGACATGCCCTTCGACGTGGTCATCGCTGCCCCCGACGCCATGCGCGTCGTCGGTACGCTGGGTCAGATCCTGGGCCCGCGCGGCCTGATGCCCAACCCCAAGGTGGGTACGGTGACTCCCGATGTGGCCACGGCCGTGAAGAACGCCAAGGCTGGTCAGGTGCAATACCGTGTCGACAAGGCCGGCATCATCCACGCCACCATCGGCCGCCGCTCGTTCGACAACGAGAAGCTGCAAGGCAACCTGGCTGCGCTGATCGACGCCCTGAACAAGTCCAAACCCGCCTCGAGCAAGGGCCTGTACCTGCGCAAGGTGGCTGTTTCGTCGACCATGGGTGTGGGCGTTCGCGTCGACACGCAAACCATCTCGGCCTGATAGCCAAGAAATCTTGAGGCGGCTTGCGGGCTGCCTCAGTGGTGGGCCGGCGCAGCGATGCGCCGGGTCATCCAAGACCGTTGGTGTGCCTTGCGGCACTTAAACCTCAGGGGCCAACGCAGATGGCGATCCCGCTGCAGATGGATGCATTTCCAAAACAGTTGGTCGCTGCAACAAGAGCGCGCATGAGGGGCCTGCCCCGAGTGTGCATTTGAAGGAGTAGACCTTGAGTCTTAATCGCAGTGAGAAAGAAGCGGTCATCAATGAAGTGACCAGCCTCGCCGCAAAAGCTCAAACGCTTGTGATCGCGGAATACCGCGGCATCACGGTCGCCGACATGACCAAACTGCGCGTTGACGCCCGCAGCAAGGGTGTGAGCCTGAGCGTGTTGAAGAACACGCTGGCCCGCCGTGCTGTGGCTGGCAGCCAGTTCGACGTTGTCGCCGACCAGATGACCGGCCCTCTGATCTATGGCTTCTCTGAAGACGCAGTGGCTGCCGCCAAGGTGGTGGCCGACTTCGCGAAAACCAACGACAAGCTGGTGATCCGCGGTGGTGCGTTTGCAGGCAAGGCCCTGGACGTGAACGGTGTGAAGCAACTGGCGAACATCCCCTCGAAGGAAGTTCTGCTGGCACAACTGTGTGGCTTGCTGATGTCGCCTATCTCGCGTACGGCCGTTGTGCTGGGCGCCCTGGCGGCAAAGAAGAGCGAAGGCTCTGCCGAAGAACCGGCAGCCGAAGCAGTCGCAGCCTGAGCGCGCGGCAGTTAACCAATATTGTTAGGAAATCAAAATGGCATTCGATAAAGACGCATTTCTGACCGCGCTCGACGGCATGACGGTCCTGGAACTCAATGACCTGGTGAAGGCCATTGAAGAGAAGTTCGGCGTGAGCGCTGCCGCCATGGCCGCTCCCGCTGCTGGTGGCGCTGCTGGCGGCGCTGCTGCTGCAGAAGAAAAGACCGAGTTCAACGTTGTGCTGACCGAAGCCGGCGCGAACAAGGTTTCCGTCATCAAGGCCGTGCGTGAAATCACCGGCCTGGGTCTGAAGGAAGCCAAGGACCTGGTCGACGGCGCTCCCAAGAACGTCAAGGAAGGCGTTGCCAAGGCTGACGCTGAAGCCGCTGTGAAGAAGCTGGTGGAAGCCGGTGCCAAGGCTGAACTGAAGTAATTCAGTCCCCTCAAGGGCTGGAGGCTCCGAAAAAGGGCCTCCAGCCTTTGGCGCTTGTGGAGAGCGTATCCATAGAGCACACTAGAAAGCGGTCTGGAGCAGCCTGTTTTCTAGTGTCTTCTGACAACCCGACAGCAGAAGATGCCTTGGTTCGGGCGATGTGCAACGCATCGCCGTCAGCCATGGTTGGTAGTGGCCAACCGCCAAGCCCGCAGGGAGCTTTCCATGTGGGGCAGTCGTCGCAGACCCAGGACTCATGTCTTTGCCCGGAGATCTCATGGCCTATTCTTACACCGAACGCAAGCGAATCCGCAAAAGCTTCGGGAGCCGCGACAGCGTGCTCGAAGTGCCTTACCTGCTGCAGATGCAAAAAGATGCATATACCGCATTCTTGCAGGCAGATGTAGCCCCCAAAAAACGCACCATCGAAGGCCTGCAAGCGGCCTTCAACTCTGCCTTCCCCATCGTCTCCCACAACGGTTTTGTGGAGATGAAGTTCGTCGAGTACAACCTCGCCAAGCCTGCTTTCGATGTGCGCGAGTGCCAGACCCGTGGTCTGACCTTCGCCTCTGCCGTGCGCGCCAAGGTTCAACTGATCATCTATGACCGTGAGTCTTCGACCTCGCAGTCCAAGGTGGTCAAGGAAGTCAAGGAGCAAGAGGTCTACATGGGCGAAGTGCCCCTGATGACCGACAAGGGCTCGTTCATCATCAACGGTACCGAGCGCGTCATCGTCTCGCAGCTGCACCGCTCGCCTGGCGTGTTCTTTGAACACGACAAGGGCAAGACCCACAGCTCGGGCAAGCTGCTGTTCTCGGCACGCATCATTCCTTACCGCGGCTCGTGGCTGGACTTCGAGTTCGACCCCAAGGACCTGCTGTTCTTCCGCGTCGACCGTCGTCGCAAGATGCCCGTTTCCATTCTGCTGAAGGCCATCGGCCTGACGCCGGAATCGATCCTGGCCAATTTCTTCGTCAACGACAACTTCCGCCTCATGGATTCGGGCGCGCAGATGGAGTTCGTCCCCGAGCGCCTGCGCGGCGAGGTCGCGCGCTTCGACATCACCGACAAGTCGGGCAAGGTCGTGGTCGCCAAGGACAAGCGCGTCACTGCTCGCCACACGCGTGAGCTGGAGCAGTCGGGCACCAAGTTCATCAGCGTCCCCGAAGATTTCCTGATCGGCCGCGTGGTCGCCAAGAACATCGTCGATCCGGACACTGGCGAGATCATCGCCAAGGCCAACGAAGAGCTGACCGAGTCCCTGCTCAAGAAGCTGCGCAGCGCCGGCATCCAGGATCTGCAGTGCATCTACACGAACGAGCTGGACCAGGGCGCCTACATTTCGCAGACCCTGCGCACCGACGAAACCGTCGATGAGTTCGCTGCGCGCGTGGCCATCTACCGCATGATGCGCCCCGGCGAGCCGCCGACCGAGGACGCCGTGCAGGCCCTGTTCCAGCGCCTGTTCTACAACCCCGACACCTACGATCTTTCGCGCGTGGGCCGGATGAAGTTCAACGCCAAGGTCGGCCGCGATGGCGCCACCGGCCCCATGGTGCTGTCCAACGAGGACATCCTGGCCGTGGTCAAGATCCTGGTGGATCTGCGCAACGGCAAGGGCGAGGTCGATGACATCGACCACCTGGGCAACCGCCGCGTGCGTTGCGTGGGCGAACTGGCCGAGAACCAGTACCGCACGGGCCTGGCACGTATCGAGAAGGCCGTGAAGGAGCGTCTGGGTCAGGCCGAGCAAGAGCCGCTGATGCCCCATGACCTGATCAACAGCAAGCCGATTTCGGCCGCCCTGAAGGAATTCTTCGGTGCGTCGCAGCTGTCGCAGTTCATGGACCAGACCAATCCTCTGGCCGAAATCACGCACAAGCGTCGCGTCTCGGCCCTGGGCCCGGGCGGTCTGACGCGCGAGCGCGCAGGCTTCGAAGTGCGCGACGTGCACGTGACCCACTACGGCCGCGTCTGCCCTATCGAAACGCCTGAAGGCCCGAACATCGGCCTGATCAATTCGCTGGCCCTGTACGCCCGCCTGAACGAGTACGGCTTCATCGAGACGCCTTACCGTCGCGTGGCCGACGGCAAGGTCACGATGGAGATCGATTACCTGTCGGCCATCGAGGAAGGCAAGTACATCATCGCCCAGGCCAATGCCGAGCTGGATGCCGAAGGCCGCCTGATCGGCGACCTGGTGTCGGCACGCGAAAAGGGTGATTCGACCCTGGTGTCGGCCGAGCGCGTTCAGTACATGGACGTGTCGCCCGCACAGATCGTGTCGGTGGCTGCCTCGCTGATTCCGTTCCTGGAGCACGATGACGCGAACCGCGCATTGATGGGCGCCAACATGTCGCGTCAGGCCGTGCCTGTGCTGCGTCCCGAAAAGCCCATGGTGGGCACGGGCATCGAGCGCGTGGCGGCAGTGGACTCCGGCACCGTGGTGACGGCAACCCGCGGCGGTATCGTGGACTATGTCGATGCAACGCGCATCGTGGTCCGCGTGAACGATGCGGAAGCCGTGGCCGGCGAAGTCGGCGTGGACATCTACAACCTCATCAAGTACCAGCGTTCCAACCAGAACACCAACATCCACCAGCGTCCCATCGTCAAGCGTGGCGACAAGCTGGCCAAGGGTGACGTGGTGGCCGACGGCGCATCGACCGACCTGGGCGAAATCGCCATCGGTCAGAACATGCTGATCGCCTTCATGCCCTGGAACGGCTACAACTTCGAGGATTCGATCCTGATCAACGAGCGCGTGGTGGCCGAAGACCGCTACACCTCGATCCATATCGAAGAACTCGTGGTGATGGCCCGCGACACCAAGCTCGGTGCCGAGGAAATCACGCGCGACATCCCGAACCTGTCCGAGCAGCAGCTCAACCGCCTGGACGAGTCCGGCATCATCTACGTGGGTGCGGAAGTGCAGCCCGGCGATGTGCTGGTCGGCAAGGTCACGCCCAAGGGCGAGACCACGCTGACGCCTGAAGAGAAGCTGCTGCGCGCCATCTTCGGCGAGAAGGCTTCCGACGTGAAGGACACCTCGCTGCGCGTGGACCAGGGCTCGCAAGGCACCGTGATCGACGTGCAGGTCTTCACCCGTGAAGGCATCCAGCGCGACAAGCGTGCCCAGCAGATCATCGACGATGAACTCAAGCGCTACCGCCTGGACCTGAACGACCAGCTGCGCATCGTCGAGGCCGACGCCTTCGACCGTATCGAGAAGCTGCTCAATGGCCGCGTGGCCAACGGCGGCCCGCAAAAGCTGGCCAAGGGCGCCAAGATCGACAAGGCCTACCTGGACGGCGTGGAGAAGTTCCACTGGTTCGACATCCGTCCTGCAGAGGACGAGGTCGCCACCCAGCTCGAGTCCATCAAGAACTCGCTGGAGCAGACGCGCCACAGCTTCGACCTGGCTTTCGAAGAAAAGCGCAAGAAGCTCACCCAGGGCGACGAGCTGCCCGCTGGCGTGCTCAAGATGGTCAAGGTCTACCTGGCCGTCAAGCGCCGCCTGCAGCCCGGCGACAAGATGGCCGGCCGCCACGGCAACAAGGGCGTGGTCTCCAAGATCGTTCCGGTCGAGGACATGCCCTACATGGCCGACGGCTCCACTGCCGACATCGTGCTGAACCCGCTGGGCGTGCCTTCGCGCATGAACATCGGCCAGGTGCTGGAAGTGCATCTGGGCTGGGCCGGCAAGGGCCTGGGCCAGCGCATCGGCGACATGCTGCAGCAGGAAGCCCGTGCCGCCGAAATCCGTGCCTTCATGGAAGAGATCTACAACTCGCGCGGCCGCAAGGAAGACCTGGCCCAGCTCGATGACAACGAGATCGTGTCCATGGCGCAGGCGCTGACCACGGGCGTGCCGTTTGCCACGCCGGTGTTCGACGGCGCTTCCGAGCAGGAAATCCAGGACATGCTGCATCTGGCATATCCGGAAGAGCTGAAGGAGCGCAAGGGCCTGACCGAAAGCCGCACGCAGGCCTACCTGTATGACGGCCGCACCGGTGACCGCTTCGAGCGTCCGACCACCATCGGCTACATGCACTACCTGAAGCTGCACCACTTGGTCGACGACAAGATGCACGCCCGCTCCACGGGTCCGTACTCTCTGGTGACGCAGCAGCCCCTGGGCGGCAAGGCCCAGTTCGGCGGCCAGCGTTTCGGGGAAATGGAAGTGTGGGCGCTGGAAGCCTACGGCGCCGCCTATGTGCTGCAGGAAATGCTGACCGTGAAGTCCGACGACGTGGTGGGCCGTACCAAGGTGTACGAATCCATCGTCAAGGGCGAGCACGCCATCGAGGCAGGCATGCCCGAGTCGTTCAACGTGCTGGTCAAGGAAATCCGCTCCCTGGGCCTCGACATCGAGCTTGAGCGTTCTTAAATATTGAAAAGGGAAAGAGTCTTATGAAATCTCTACTCGACCTGTTCAAGCAATTCACGCCCGATGAGCATTTCGATGCCATCAAGATCGGTCTGGCTTCTCCCGAGAAGATCCGTTCCTGGTCCTTCGGCGAGGTGAAGAAGCCCGAGACCATCAACTACCGCACGTTCAAGCCCGAGCGCGATGGTCTGTTCTGCGCCAAGATCTTTGGCCCCATCAAGGACTACGAGTGCCTGTGCGGCAAGTACAAGCGCCTCAAGCACCGCGGCGTGATCTGCGAGAAGTGCGGCGTCGAAGTGACCCAGACCAAGGTGCGCCGCGAGCGCATGGGCCACATCGACCTGGCTGCGCCCTGCGCCCACATCTGGTTCCTGAAGTCGCTGCCGTCGCGTCTGGGCCTGGTGCTCGACATGACGCTGCGCGACATCGAGCGCGTGCTGTACTTCGAAGCCTACGTGGTGACCGACCCCGGCATGACCCCGCTGAAGAAGTTCAGCATCATGACCGAGGACGACTACGAGGCCAAGCGCACCGAGTACGGTGACGAGTTCGAAGCCAAGATGGGCGCCGAAGGCATCAAGGACCTGCTCGAAGGCATCGACATCGACGTCGAGACCGAGCGCCTGCGCGGCGACCTGACCGGCTCCGAAGTCAAGGTCAAGAAGAACGCCAAGCGCCTGAAGCTGCTGGAAGCGTTCAAGAAGTCCGGCATCAAGCCGGGCTGGATGGTCATGGAAGTGCTGCCCGTGCTGCCCCCGGACCTGCGTCCGCTGGTGCCGCTGGACGGCGGCCGCTTCGCAACGTCCGACCTGAACGACCTGTACCGCCGCGTCATCAACCGCAACTCGCGTCTGCGCCGCCTGCTGGAGCTGAAGGCTCCGGAAATCATCGCGCGCAACGAAAAGCGCATGCTGCAGGAAGCGGTGGACTCGCTGCTGGACAACGGCCGCCGTGGCAAGGCCATGACGGGCGCCAACAAGCGTGCCCTGAAGTCGCTGGCCGACATGATCAAGGGCAAGAGCGGCCGTTTCCGCCAGAACTTGCTGGGCAAGCGCGTGGACTACTCGGGCCGTTCCGTGATCACGGTGGGTCCGTACCTCAAGCTGCACCAGTGCGGTCTGCCCAAGCTGATGGCGCTGGAACTGTTCAAGCCCTTCATCTTCGCGCAGCTCGAGCAGCGCGGCATCGCCACCACCATCAAGGCGGCGAAGAAGGAAGTGGAATCCGGCACGCCCGTGGTGTGGGACATCCTCGAAGAGGTCATCAAGGAGCACCCGGTCATGCTGAACCGTGCTCCCACGCTGCACCGCCTGGGCATCCAGGCCTTCGAGCCCATCCTGATCGAAGGCAAGGCCATCCAGCTGCACCCGCTCGTCTGCGCGGCCTTCAACGCCGACTTCGACGGTGACCAGATGGCCGTCCACGTTCCGCTGTCGGTGGAAGCACAGATGGAAGCCCGCACGCTGATGCTGGCCTCCAACAACGTGCTGTTCCCCGCATCGGGCGAGCCCTCCATCGTTCCTTCGCAGGACGTGGTGCTGGGTCTGTACCACGCGACGCGCGAGCGCATCAACGGCAAGGGCGAGGGCATGGTCTTCGCCGACATCGGCGAAGTGCAGCGCGCGCTGGACGCCGAGCAGGTCGAGCTGGCCGCCAAGATCAGCGTTCGCCTGACCGAGTGGACGAAGAACAAGGACTCCGGCGAGTTCGAGCCTTCGACCAGCCTGGTGGAAACTACCGTGGGCCGCGCCCTGATGTCCGAGATCCTTCCCAAGGGCCTGCCGTTCAGCCACATGAACAAGGCGCTCAAGAAGAAGGAGATCTCCAAGCTCATCAATGCCTCGTTCCGCAAGTGCGGTCTGAAGGCCACGGTGGTGTTTGCCGACAAGCTGCTGCAAAACGGCTTCCGCCTGTCCACGCACGCCGGCATCTCGATCGCCATCGGCGACATGCTGGTGCCGCCGCAAAAGGCCGAGATCATCGGCCGTGCCGAAGCCGAGGTGAAGGAGATCGAACAGCAGTACGTCTCCGGTCTCGTGACCGCTGGCGAGCGCTACAACAAGGTGGTGGACATCTGGGGCAAGGCCGGCGACGAAGTCTCCAAGGTCATGATGGCCCAGCTGGCCAAGGAAAAGGTCATCGACCGCCACGGCAACGAAGTCGAGCAGGAATCGTTCAACGCCATCTACATGATGGCCGACTCCGGCGCCCGCGGCTCGGCCGCGCAGATCCGCCAGCTGGCCGGCATGCGTGGCCTGATGGCCAAGCCTGACGGCTCCATCATCGAGACGCCCATTACGGCGAACTTCCGTGAAGGCCTGAACGTTCTGCAGTACTTCATCTCCACCCACGGCGCCCGAAAGGGTCTGGCCGACACGGCGTTGAAGACGGCCAACTCCGGCTACCTGACGCGTCGTCTGGTGGACGTGACGCAGGATCTGGTGGTCAACGAGGACGATTGCGGCACGAGCAATGGCGCACTGATGCGCGCCATCGTCGAAGGCGGTGAAGTCATCGAATCGCTGCGCGACCGCGTGCTGGGCCGTACCACGGCCGAGGACGTCGTGCATCCCGAGACGCTGGCCGTGCTGCTGCCCGCAGGCACGCTGCTCAACGAAGACGTGATCGACGAGCTGGAATCGCAAGGCGTCGACGAGATCAAGGTCCGCACCGCGCTGACCTGCGAAACCCGCTACGGCCTGTGCGCCAAGTGCTACGGCCGCGACCTGGGCCGCGGCGGCCTGATCAACCTCGGCGAAGCCGTGGGTGTGATCGCCGCCCAGTCCATCGGCGAGCCCGGCACGCAGCTGACCATGCGTACCTTCCACATCGGTGGTGCCGCTTCGCGCGCTGCCATCGCCTCGAGCGTGGAAGCCAAGTCCAACGGCTCCATCAGCTTCAACAGCACGATGCGCTACGTCAGCAACACCAAGGGTGAGCTGGTCGTGATTTCGCGTTCGGGCGAAATCGTCATCAGCGACAACGGCCGCGAGCGTGAGCGCCACAAGGTGCCCTACGGTGCCGTGCTGACCGTCAGGCCCGACCAGCAGGTCAAGGCCGGTCTGATCCTGGCCAACTGGGATCCGCTGACCCGACCCATCATTACCGAGTACGCCGGCCAGGTGCGCTTCGAGAATGTGGAAGAGGGCCTGACCGTGGCCAAGCAGGTCGATGAAGTGACCGGCCTGTCCACGCTGGTGGTGATCGATCCCAAGCGCCGTGGCTCTGCCAAGGTCGTGCGTCCCCAGGTCAAGCTGATCGATGCCAACAACCAGGAAGTCAAGATCCCCGGCACCGACCACTCGGTGACGATCGGCTTCCAGGTCGGCGCGCTGATCCAGGTGCGTGACGGCCAGGACGTGGGCCCCGGCGAAGTGCTGGCCCGTATCCCTGTCGAAGGCCAGAAGACCCGCGACATTACCGGCGGTCTGCCCCGCGTGGCCGAGCTGTTCGAAGCCCGCACGCCCAAGGACAAGGGCACGCTGGCCGAGATGACCGGCACCATTTCCTTCGGCAAGGAAACCAAGGGCAAGGTGCGCATGCAGATCACCGATCTGGATGGCAAGGTCTGGGAAGAACTCGTGCCCAAGGAAAAGAACATCCTGGTGCACGAAGGCCAGGTGGTCAACAAGGGTGAGTCCATCGTCGACGGCCCGGCCGATCCGCAGGACATCCTGCGCCTGCTGGGCATCGAGGAGCTGTCGCGCTACATCGTCGATGAAGTGCAGGACGTCTACCGCCTGCAGGGTGTGAAGATCAACGACAAGCACATCGAGGTGATCGTTCGCCAGATGCTGCGCCGCGTCGTGGTCGAGAACACCGGCGACTCGACCTACATCGCTGGCGAGCAGGTCGAGCGTTCGGAGATCCTCAATACCAACGAGGCGCTGCAGCGCGAAGGCAAGATCCCTGCCACGTACTCCAACGTGCTGCTGGGTATTACCAAGGCATCGCTGTCGACCGACTCCTTCATCTCCGCCGCGTCGTTCCAGGAAACGACCCGCGTGCTCACCGAGGCTGCCATCATGGGCAAGCGCGACGAGCTGCGTGGCCTGAAGGAAAACGTCATCGTGGGTCGCCTGATCCCCGCTGGTACGGGTCTGGCATACCACCAGGCGCGCAAGGCCAAGGACGCCATGGACGACGCAGAGCGCCGCGCCATCGCCGACGCCGAAGCGGCCGAACTGGCCGGTGTGATGGCTGACGACGACGCTGGCGTGGCTGCCGTCGCCGGTGACGCTTCCGCTGACTGATAGGCGGTGTCACCCCCTGAGCGGCTGTGCCGCTTCCCCCTCTCTCGCTACGCGGGAGGGGGGCGACGCCCTCGCTGCGGGGGCGGCCCTTGCTCGGCGTCCCTCTTGTTGGGACATGCTGTCTCCTAGAGCAGTGCATGGCGCAAGTGCTTGATGATGTGACGCTCCCGGCCTGCCCTGCGCAGGCGGGAGCGTTTTTCTTTGGGAATAACCAGAGTTCGGCCGGACCAGCTTCCGGCCGGGCCATTGCAGACGATGTGGTCCTTGTCTCTTGAATGGATGCTGCTGGCACTGCTGGTGTTCTGGGCCGTCGGCGCATACAACCGGCTGGCCCGGCTGCGCAGCGGCTGCGTGCAGCAGTTCGGTACGCTCGATGCATACCTGGGCCAGTGGCATGCCATGCTGCAGGCCTTCGAGGCACAGCCCAAGGGCGAAGGCCAAAGCCCCGCCCTTGTGCATGCCCAGGCCGCGCTGCACCAGACCGCCGCGCAGTTGCAGGCGGCGCTGGTCGATGCCCGTGGCCGGCCGCTGCGCGAGAGCGCGCTGGCCTCGCTGGAGCATGCCTGCTCGGCGCTGGAGGTGGCCTGGCAGGCCATGACCAAGGTCGCCGTTGACACCGGCGCCGGCGCCGCTGGCACTGGCGCTGCGCCATCAGATGCCCCGTCGCCGGACCCCGATCCGCTGCAGCCCTGGCAGCAGCGCTGGACCGAGCACCAGGTGCGCAACCGCCTGGGACTGCAGCAATTCAACGCCGCGGCCGAGCGCTACAACGCCGCCATCGCGCAATATCCGGCCAGGCTGCTGGCCTGGCTGCTGGGCTTTCGCCCGGTGCGCAGCCTGCTGGTCGAACCTGCTCCCAGCAAGGTGCAGGAAAGTGGAACATGAACCAACGCACGCATTCTTCCCCGCGCCGCGCTGCGGCGCCCTCGCAGGCGCATGCCGCACCGGCCGCACCTCCTCTTTGGCAGCAGCTCGATGCCGTCGCCCAATGCCTGCAGGCCGTGCTCGAAGGCCAGTCCAGCCGCAGCGTGCTGGCGCGTGTGCCGCAGCCGCTGCGTCCCGGCGTGCAGGCCCTGCTGTTCCAGGTGCTGCGCCAGCTGGGCCGTGCCCAGGCGCTGCAAAAGCAGCTGGCCTCGCGCAACCCGCCGCCGCGCGTCAGCGCATTGCTGAACACCGCCCTGGCCCTGGCCTGGGATGAATCTCGCGCGCCATACCCGCCGTTCACCCTGGTCAACCAGGCCGTGGAAGCGGCCAAGCAGGGGCCGACCCGCGCGCAGTCCGGCTTTGTCAACGCCTGCCTGCGCCGCTTTCTGCGCGAGCGCGATGCCCTGGTCGCCGCCACCGAAGCCCAGCCGCAGGCGGTCTGGAACCATCCCGCCTGGTGGATTGCCCGCCTGCGCAAGGACCATCCCGATCACTGGCAGGCCATCCTGCAGGCCAACAACGAGCAGCCTCCGATGACGCTGCGCGTCAATCGCCAAAGGGCAGACCGCGCGCAGTACCAGGCGGCGCTGCAGGCCATGGACGTGCCATCGCTTGCCGTGGCCGACAGCGGCCTGCAACTGCAGCAGGCCTTGCCCGTGCAATCCCTGCCGGGCTTCGATCAGGGCCTGGCCTCCGTGCAGGATGCGGCGGCGCAACTGGCCGCACCGCTGCTGCTGCAAGGGCTGGAGCAGCCCGCCGGCCGAGCGTTGCGGGTACTTGATGCCTGCGCCGCCCCCGGTGGCAAGACGGCCCACCTGCTGGAATACGCAGCGCCGCAGACCCTGCAGGTCACGGCGCTGGAGATAGACGCCGAGCGCGCCGCGCGCATCGAGGACACGCTGGGAAGGCTGCAGTTGCAGGCGCAAGTGGTCGTGGCCGATGCGTCCCAGCCTGCGCAGTGGTTCGAGGCGCAATGCGGTGGCCAGCTGTTCGACGCCATCTTGCTGGACGCGCCCTGCACGGCCTCGGGCATCGTGCGGCGCCAGCCCGACGTGCGCTGGCTGCGCCGCGAAAGCGATGTGCACCAGCTGGCCCAGATCCAGTCCCGGCTGCTCGACACCCTGTGGCCCCTGCTGCAGCCTGGCGGGCGCCTGCTGTACTGCACCTGCTCGGTCTTCAGGCAAGAGGGCGAGGCACAGGTTCAAGCGTTTGTTGCACGCAACAGTGAGGCGCGAACACTGCCGGCGCCGGGGCATTTAATCCCGGGCAAGGACTACAAAGCCGGCATGCTGGCTGACAATGCTTTGGGTGACCACGACGGCTTCTTCTACGCCTTGCTGCAAAAGACGCGCTGACCCCCGTCCCGGGACCAGGTCGCCAGCCTGGCTGCGCCTGCTGGCGCGGCTGGCCGGGGCACTTGTGCTGGCCGCCGTGCTGGCCGGCCTGGGCCTGCAGGCCAGGGCCGATGCGCTGACCGCCGAGATCGGATCCATGCAGCTCGAGCGCTCCGACGATGGTCTGCTGCTGTCCGCCAATCTCCAGTTCGAGTTGCCCTACCAGATCGACGACGCGCTGCGTCAGGGCATTCCCATGTACTTCGTGGCCGAGGCCCAGGTCCAGCGTGAGCGCTGGTACTGGTCCGATCAGCAACTGGCCACCGCCAGCCGCCACTACCGCCTCAGCCACCAGCCGCTGACACGCCGCTGGCGCCTGCACATCTCCAATACCCCCTTCTCCAGCGCCGGGCTGGGGCTGGCCCTGGGCCAGACCTTCGAGACCCTGGAAGATGCGCTGTCCTCCATGCGGCGCATCTCGCGCTGGAAAATCATGGACACGGCACCCACGCAGTCGGGTGTCTCGGTGCAGCTGCGCTTTCGCATCGACCTTTCCCAGCTGCCAAGGCCGTTGCAGATCGGTGCGCTGGGCCGCTCGGGCTGGAACCTGCAGCTGTCGCGCGCCCAGATGCTGGAAGACGCGCCATGAACCGGGACACCGACGCCGACGAACGCATGGCCCTGCCGGCCTCGGCCGGCCTGTCGCGCGGCACGCGCTGGGCCGTGGGCGTGGGCGCCGGCCTCATGGGGCTGGTCGGCGTGCTGCTGCTGTTCCTGCTGACCCTGGCCACCAACAACCGGCTGGACTACGAGCGCAACTACAACTGGCTGTTCGCCGCCAACGTGGTCGTGGCCGGCCTGCTGCTGGCCATCCTGGTCTGGGGCGGCATCCGCCTGGCCATACGCCTGCAGCGGGGGCGCTTCGGCAGCCGCCTGCTGCTCAAGCTGGCCGGCATCTTCACGCTGGTGGGACTGGTGCCGGGCCTGCTGATCTACATCGTTTCCTACCAGTTCGTCTCGCGCTCCATCGAGAGCTGGTTCGACGTGCAGGTCGAGGGTGCGCTGTCGGCAGGCGTGAGCCTGGCCAGCTCCACGCTGGAGACCGTGGCCAACGACATGGCCAACAACACGCGCACCGCAGGCGCCCAGCTGTCCCAGGTCTCCGATGCGGGCGCCGCGCTGATCCTGGAGCGCGTGCGCGACCAGCTGGGGGCCACCGATGTCGTGCTCTGGAGTGCGTCGGAGCTTGCCGTCATGGGGCCTACGCAGACCACGCGCAGCGGCGAGTTCCCGGGCCTGCGCGCCATCGCCAGCGCAGGCCAGTCGCGCTTCAACCTGCAGCCCGAACGCCCCAGCGCGCAAATGCTGCGCTCGCTGCGCGAGCAGCGCGCCGTGGCCAGCATCGAAGGACTGGACGACGACGGCACGGCCCAGCCGGGTGCCACAGCGCCGAATGCCCAGGTCCGCACGCTGGCCGTGGTTCCCAACCCCAGCGTGGGACTGCTGACCGAGCCGCGTTATTTGCAGGCCACCATTGCGCTGCCGCAGGCGCTGGTGACCAACGCCCTTGCCGTGCAGGCCGCCAACCGCGAATACCAGGAACGCGCGCTGGCACGCGGCGGCCTGCAGCGCATGTACATAGGCACGCTCACGCTCAGCCTGTTCCTGGCGGTCTTCGGCGCCGTGGTGCTGGCCATCGTGCTGGGCAACCAGCTGGCCAGGCCGCTGCTGCTGCTGGCCCAGGGCATGCGCGACGTGGCGCGCGGCGACCTGCGGCCCAAGCCGGCGCTGCAGACGCGCGACGAGATCGGCGGGCTCACGCGCTCCTTCGCGCTCATGACCCAGCAACTGGCCGACGCGCGCGCCGAGGCCAACCGCAGCATGGGCCAGCTCGATGCCGCACGCGGCAACCTGCAGACCATCCTCGACAACCTCACATCGGGCGTCATCGTGCTGGACGCGCGGGGCGCCATCGTCCTGAGCAATCCCGGGGCCACGCGCATACTGCGCGCGCCCATGGCCGTCCATGAAGGACGGGCGCTGTCCCAGGTGCCGGGGCTGGAGCAGTTCGGCGAAGTCGTGCAGGAGCAGTTCGCGCTCTTCCTGGGCGAGCAGGGGCGCGATCGCTGGCAACTGGTGCATGAGCTGCATGCCTCCACCGATGGCGGCGTCATCCAGCACACCACCACCCTGGTCATGCGCGGTGCGGAACTGCCCGATGCGCAGCGGCTGCTGGTCTTCGACGACATCTCCGAGATCGTCTCGGCCCAGCGCGCCCAGGCCTGGGGCGAGGTGGCGCGCCGCGTGGCCCATGAGATCAAGAACCCGCTCACGCCCATCCAGCTGTCGGCCGAGCGCATGGCCATGCGGCTGACCGACAAGCTGCAGCCGGCTGACCAGGCGCTGCTGGCCAAGTCCGTCAAGACCATCGTCGATCAGGTCGGCGCCATGAAGCGCCTGGTCGATGAATTCCGCGACTACGCGCGCCTGCCTGCCGCCAATCTGCAGTCGCTGGACCTCAACGCGCTGGTGACCGACGTGCTGCAGCTGTACGGTGAAGAGAACGCCGAAGTGCGCGTGGAGTGTGTGCTGGACCCGCAATGCCCGCCGATTTCAGGCGATGGCCAGCAGCTGCGCCAGGTCATTCACAATCTTTTGCAGAATGCCCAGGACGCCACGGCCCAGCGTGCGCAGGAAAGCGGCCAGCCCCCCGGCCCCGTGACCATAGAGACGCGCTGGAACGAGTCCACGCGCCGCGTGCGCCTGAGCATCAGCGACAGCGGCACGGGCTTCGCGGCCAACATCCTTCAACGGGCCTTCGAGCCCTATGTCACGACCAAGGCGCGGGGCACCGGACTGGGCCTGGCCGTGGTCAAGAAAATCGCAGACGAGCATGGCGCCCGCATTGACCTGGGCAACAGGGACGACGGCGGGGTGATTCAAGGTGCGCAAGTGTCGCTATCATTTGCGCCTGAGCGTACAGGATAGGCCTGACGCCCCCCCGCGCCTCAGCACATAGGCTTAAGACACATGGCAAACATACTGGTGGTCGACGACGAACTGGGGATCCGGGATTTGTTGTCGGAAATCCTCAACGACGAAGGTCATAGTGTGGACGTGGCCGAGAACGCCGGCCAGGCGCGCACGGCGCGCGCCTCCAACACCTACGACCTCGTGCTGCTCGACATCTGGATGCCCGACACCGATGGCGTATCGCTGCTCAAGGAATGGGCCTCGGCGGGCCAGCTGACCATGCCGGTCATCATGATGAGCGGCCACGCCACCATCGAGACGGCGGTGGAGGCCACGCGCATCGGTGCGCTGTCCTTCCTGGAAAAGCCCATCACCATGCAGAAGCTGCTCAAGGCGGTGGAGCAGGGCCTGGCGCGCAATGCCGCCAGCCAGGCGCCGGCTGCAGCACCTGCCGCAGTGGCCGAGCCTGCCGACATCGCAGCCGTCGTCACACCTGCGGCCAGCCGTGTGCCGGTGGACAACAACGTGCCGCATGCACACCAGGGTTTCGATCTGGACCGCCCCCTGCGCGAGGCGCGCGACGGTTTCGAGAAGGCCTACTTCGAGTTCCACCTGGCGCGCGAAGGCGGCTCCATGACCCGCGTGGCCGAGAAGACCGGCCTGGAGCGCACCCACCTGTACCGCAAGCTGCGCCAGCTGGGCGTGGACCTGGGCCGCAACAAGCGCGGATAGACTTTTTGAAGGAATTTTGGCTTTTTCGTTTTTGGGTCAAAAAATCCTGCATATAATCTAGTTCTCGGCCCGGTAGCTCAGTCGGTAGAGCAGAGGATTGAAAATCCTTGTGTCGGCGGTTCGATTCCGTCCCAGGCCACCAGATACAGTGAAAAAGATTACGGACTGCTTCGCAAGAAGCAGTCCGTTTTTCTTTGTGCCTCAGGCAATGCGTGATCCTGCCTGTGCGGCGGTTGCGGCCGCCTTCAGTCGTTCGCGCTCGCAATCGTCACCAGCAGCACGCAGCCCTGGTCGCCGCGCGCGTGCACATCGTGCAGCTCGCCGGCAGGCACCAGCACCACCGAGCCGGCCACCAGCCGCAGGCTGGCCAGGCGCGTGGCAATGCCGGCCTCGCCCGCCAGGCAGTGGATGGTGGCCTCGCCGGGGGCCTGATGGCTGGGCAGGGCATGGCCGGGCGGTAGCACCAGGCGCAGCAGCTGCAGCTTCGGCGTTCGGATCAGGCTGGTGCTGATGGGCATGCCGTCGCGGGCGTGCAGGGCGATGACCTCCAGTGGCTTTGCGTGTTCGAGTGCCATGCTTGGCTCCTGCTTGATGTGGGTCAGAAGGTGGTGCCGCAGCGGCCCCGCCCGCGCGCCTGAAGATGTACGCTGAATACATCTTATGCAGGCGCACGGCGGGCCGGAAGGAGTGGACATCATGGCGCAATGGCTGGAACTGGAGGAACCCCTGCGAACCCGGGAGGCTCCGCAATGGAAGGCTTTCCTGGAGCTGGGATTCCGGCCGCTGTACCTGCTGGGCTGCCTCTGGGCTGCACTGTCGGTGGCGCTGTGGGTCCATGCGCCGCAGTGGATCGCCGGGCGCATGCCCGGCGTGTTCTGGCATGCGCACGAGATGCTGTGGGCCTTCGTGGCCACCATTGCCGTGGGCTTTCTGTTCACGGCGGGCAGCAACTGGACAGGGCGCAATCCCCTGCAGGGCCGGGCATTGGGCGCGCTGTGCCTGCTGTGGCTGGTGGCCCGCGCAGGCTTCTTGCTGCCGGGGCCGCAGGCCTTTGCGGTCGCCGCGCTGTGCGAGACGGCCTTCTTCTGCTGGGCCGCGCTGGCGCTGGGCCGTGCCATTCAGGTGGCGCGCAGCCGGCGCAACTACGGGCTGCCCCTGCTGCTGGCCGGCCTGGGCGCGGCCGATGCGCTGTACCTGTGGTCCATCTGGCAGGGCGACTACGGCGCGCTGATGCAGCGCTTCAACGCAGGCCTGCTGTGCATGGCCGTGATTGCGCTGCTGATCGCGCGGCGCGTGATCCCCTTCTTCGCCATGCGCGCCGTGTCCGGCCTGCAGATCCCCATGCACGCGGCCAGCGGCCAGTGGCAACTGGGTGCGGGCGTGGTGGCCATCGCCTGCCTGCTGGCGGGCTGGTGGCCGGGCCTGGCCGCCGGCCTGGCCGTGGCGGGCCTGATCGCCCTGTGGCAGGTGCTGGCCTGGAAGCCCCAGGCCGTGCGCCGCGTGCCGCTGCTGTGGATTCTCTACCTGGGCCACGCGGCGCTGGGTGCGGGCCTGCTGGTGGCCGGCGCGCATGCGGCGGGATGGGTGCTGCGCCCCGCCTGGCCCGTGCATGTGATCGGTGCGGGCGGCTTTGCCCTGCTCATCATCGGCATGTGCACACGGACGTCGATGGGCCACCTGGGCCTGCCGCTGCGCACCGACCGCAGCATGGTCGCCGCCTATGCCCTGGTCATTGCCGCTGCCGTGCTGCGCCTGGCGGCCCTGCTGCCCACGGCGCTGTCGCTGGCGGCGCTGCATGCCTCGGCCGCTGCCTGGGTATGGGCCTTTGCGCTGTACCTGTGGCGTTTCGCCCCGCTGCTGGTGCGCCCGCGTGCCGACCGGCAGGCATGATCGCAGGCCTGCCATGCGCCTGACTCTGATGACCGACTACGCGCTGCGCCTGCTCATGCATGTGGCGCGCCACCCCGGGCGGCTGTGCACGATTGCCGAGATCGCCCAGGCCCATGCCATCTCCGAAGCCCATCTCATGAAGGTCACGCACCAGCTGGCGCTGCGCGGCTGGATCGTGACCGTGCGCGGCAAGGGCGGCGGCATGCGCCTGGCCCATGCGCCGGCCGACATCGGCCTGGGCGACGTGGTGCGCGGCATGGAGCCGGACCTTGCCATCGTCGAATGCTTCACGGGCACCAGCCCACCTGCCTGCACGCTTGCGCAGGACTGCCGGCTGGCCGGCGTGCTGGGCGGGGCGCTGGACAGCTTCCTGGCCCATCTGGACGGCTTCACGCTGGCCGATCTGCTGCCGGCTCCCGCATCCCTGCCGCTGCCCCTGCCGCACAGGAGGCGCGCATGAGCTACGGCCTGCTGCTGACCCTGCACCTGCTGGCTGCCATCGCCTTCGCGGGTACGGTGTTCTTTGAAGTGGTGCTGCTGGCCGGGGCGCGCCGCCACCTGCCCGCCATCGTGGCGCGCGCCACCGAGCAGGCGCTGGGCGACCGAGCGGTGGCCGTCATGCCCTGGGTGCTGCTGGTGCTGTACGGCGCGGGGCTGGGTCTGGGCTGGCAGCATCGCGCGGCACTGGCTGCAGCCTTTGCCGCTCCGCTGGCCAGCAGCTTCGGCCTGCTGCTGGCGCTCAAGATCGGGCTGGCGCTCAGCGTGTTCGGACATTTCCTGGCAGCCATGTGGTGGCGCCGGCGCGGTGTGCTGGGCGGGCGCCGCTCGCACCGCCTGCACCTGAGCGTGTTCTGCCACGTGCTGGCTATCGTGCTGCTGGCCAAGGCCATGTTCTACCTGCATTGGTAATGGACCCGCGCGGTCCCGGCCCGTGTCAACCGCGTTAAGCTCGCTGCTCGCATGGCTTGGAGCACGGGAGCGCAGAGGTGGCATCGCATTGGCAGCCGGGCTTGATCGCCCTGCACGGTAATCAGACGGAGGTGCTGGCCGACACGGTGCTGGCATGGCTGGCTGCGCACCCGCTGGACGTGCTGGAGCCGGAGGTGGTGCTGGTGCAGAGCAACGGCATGGCCGAGTGGTTCAAGATGCGCATGGCCGAGCAGCTGGGCGTGTGCGCCGCCGCGCGCGTGGAACTGCCCGCGCGCTTTGTGTGGCGCAGCTACCGCCAGGTGCTGGGCCGCCAGGCCGTGCCGCGCGAATCGCCCCTGGACAAGACGCCCATGACCTGGCGGCTCATGCGCCTGCTGCCGCAGTGCCTGCATGACCCGGCCTTCGCCCCCATTGCAGGCTTTCTGCGCCCTGGCGAGCCCGAGCGGCTGCTGCAGCTGGCCCAGCGCCTGGCCGACCTTTTTGACCAATACCAGATCTACCGCGCCGACTGGCTGGACGCCTGGGAGGCCGGGCATGACGTGCTGCCCATGCCCTTGCGCCCTGGTGTGGCGGACGCCCCGGTGCCCGAAGGCCAGCTGTGGCAGCCGCGCCTGTGGCGCGCCGTGCTGGCCGAGCTGGACGAGGACCAGCGCGGCGCCACGCGCGCGCGCCTGCAGGGCCGGGTGCTGGCCGCGCTGCAGTCCGGCGAGCCGCCGGCCGCGCCGCTGGCGCGCCGCGTGGTGGTGTTCGGCATCAGCCAGCTACCGCTGAGCCTGCTGGAGTTCCTGGCCGCCATTGCCCGCCACAGCCAGGTGCTGCTGGCCGTGCCCAATCCCTGCCGCTTCCATTGGGCCGACGCCATCGACGGGCGCGAGCTGCTGCGCATGGCGCGGCGCCGCCAGCCGCTGCGCGGCGGCCGCGACCTGGCGCAGCTGCCGCTGGAGGCCATGCATGCCCACGCCCATCCGCTGCTGGCCGCCTGGGGTCGTCAAAGCCGCGACTATGTGCGCCAGCTCGACGCCTTCGACACCACGGGTGCCGCCGCGCAGCTGCAGATGCCGCGCGTGGACCTGTTCGACGAAACCGATGCCGAGGACCTGCGCACCGCGCCGCTGCTGGCCCAGGTACAGCAGCGCATCCGCGACCTGGTGCCGCTGGCCGAGCACCCGCCGCTGGAGGTGGCGCGGGCCGACCGCTCCATCGTGTTCCACAGCGCGCACAGCGTGGTGCGCGAGCTGGAGGTGCTGCACGATCAGCTGCTGCAGATGCTGGCCCGGCCGACCGATCCCGGGCAGCCGGGGCAGGCACCGCTGGCACCGCGTGACGTCGTAGTCATGCTGCCGTCCATAGAGACCGCCGCGCCCTCGATACGCGCCGTGTTCGGCCAGTACGGCAGGCATGATCCGCGCCACATTCCCTTTGACATTGCCGACCTGGGCGCACGCGCCAGCAGCCCGCTGGCCGTGGCCCTGCATTGGCTGCTGCGCCTGCCGCAGCAGCGCTGCCGGCTCAGCGAGCTGTGCGACCTGCTCGATGTGCCGGCCATCGCCGCGCGCATGGGTCTGGCGGCCGACGACCTGCCCCAGCTCACGCGCTGGATGGCCGGGGCCGGCATCCGCTGGGGACTCAATGCGCCGCAGCGCGGCGCCCTGGGCCTGCAGGCCTGCGGCGAGCACAACAGCGCCTGGTTCGGCCTGCAGCGCATGCTGCTGGGCTATGCCAGCGGCGTGGCGCAGGACGGCCAGGCCTTTGGCGGCATCGAGCCCTATGACGAAGTGGGCGGCCTGTCGGCCGAGCTGGCCGGCGTGCTGGCCGCGCTGCTGGAGCGCATGCTGGCGTGGTGGCGCGAGGCCGAGCAGCCCGCCATGCCCGAGGCCTGGGCGCAGCGCTTTCGCGCGCTGCTGCAGGACTTCTTCAAGGCGCAGGACGATGAGGACGAGGCCATGCTGGCCGCACTGGACGCCGCCCTCACGGACTGGCAGCGCGCCTGCGAGCAGGCCGGCTATGCGCAGGCCGTGGAACTGGGCGTGGCCCAGGAGGCCTGGATGCAGGCGCTGGAGCAGCCCTCGCTGTCGCAGCGCTTTCGCGCCGGTGGCGTGACCTTTTGCACGCTGATGCCCATGCGCGCCATTCCCTTCGAGGTGGTCTGCCTGCTGGGCATGAACGATGGCGACTATCCGCGCCGCGCCACGCGCAGCGACTTCGACCTGATGGCGCTGCCCGGCCAGCAGCGCCCCGGCGACCGCGCGCGCCGCGACGATGACCGCCAGCTCATGCTCGAAGCCCTGCTGTCCGCGCGCCGCGCGCTCTACATCAGCTGGACTGGCCACCATGTGCGCGACAACAGCGAGCAGCCGCCCTCGGTCCTGGTCTCCCAGCTGCGCGACTACCTGGAGGCCGGCTGGCGCGGCGAAGGCGGCCAGCCGCTGCTGGCGCAGCGCACGCAGCAGCACCCGCTGCAGCCCTTCAGCCGCCGCTATTTCGAAGAAGGTTCGCCCTGGACCACGTATGCGCGCGAATGGCGGGCCGCGCATGCGCAGTCTGACGGCACGGACGCGTTGCCTCCGCTGCCCGCGCAGCCGCGCCCGCCCTTTGTCCCGGACGCCTCGGCGCCGCTGACGCTGGCCCGGCTCACCGATTTCCTGCGCCACCCGACGCGCGCCTACCTGCGCCAGCGCCTGCAGGTGCGCTTCGAGCAGGAGGACAACCCGGTCGTGGACGAGGAACTGTTCCAGCTCGACGGCCTGACCGAATACCTGCTGGTGCAGCAGTTGCAGCAGCAGGTGGCGGCCGGCCTTTCCGAGCCCGGGCAGGCGCCCCAGGCCATGGAAGACAGCGTGCGCGCCGCCGTGGCGCGCCTCACGCGCTCGGGGCGGCTGCCGCTGGCGGGGCTGGGCGAGCGCGGCGCGCGGGCGCTGCAGTCCTCGGTCACGCCTTCGCTGCGGGCCTGGCGCCAGCAACTGGATCGGTATGCCCATCCCGCGCCGCGCAGGCGGCTGCTGATCGAGGACGATGGCCTGGTGTTCGACGACTGGATCGACGGGCTGCGCCAGTCCTGCGAAACCGAAGAGTCCCCCGATGCGGACGACGCACAGTGCTGGCTGCTGCTGGACCCGCGCAACCTGCTCAATGCCAAGGGCCGGCCCCATGCCGACAAGCTCATGCCGGTCTACCTGCGCAGCCTGGTGCTGGCCGCCAGCGGCTCGCAGGCCGAGTTGCGCGTGGTGGCGCGCGACGGCCTGGTGCAGGTCCTGCCCATGGACCCTTCCGAAGCGCTGGCACGGCTGCGTGCATTGATGGCCCTGTGGCGCGAAGGCCAGAACGGTCCGCTGCCCCTGCCGCTGCGCAGCGGCCTGGCCATGGCCGAAGGCCTTCCCGCTGCGGCACAGCAGGCCTATGAGGGCGGCCATCTGGTCGGCGGCGAAGGCGAGGACCCGTCCTGGGCCCGCTGCTATCCCGATTTCGAGGCCTTGGCTGCCGATGGGCGCTTCGAGGCCCTGGCCCATGCCGTCCACGCGCCGCTGCTCGACTGGGTGGCCGCGCAGGTGCAGGTCCAGCCCTACCAGGCGGATGCACCATGAGCACCAGCGAAGTGACCGGCGGCGTGACCAGCCATGTGCTCGACGCACAGCGTTTTCCGCTGTGGGGCAGCCGCCTGATCGAGGCCAGCGCCGGCACCGGCAAGACCTGGACCATTGCCGCGCTCTACCTGCGCCTGGTGCTGGGGCATGGCGAGGGCAGCCCGGACGGCATCAGCAGCACGGCCTTCGAGCGCCCGCTGATGCCGCCCGACATCCTCGTCATGACCTTCACGCGCGCGGCCACGCGCGAGCTGTCCGACCGCATACGCAAGCGCCTGATCGAGGCCGTGCAGTGCTTTCGTGGCGAGGCCGAACCTGCGCCCCACGACGGCTTCATGCACGCGCTGCGCGAGGCCTACCCTGAAGGCGCGGCCCGTGAACGCGCGGCTTGGCGCCTGGCCATGGCCGCCGAATGCATGGACGACGCGGCCATCCACACCATCGACGCCTGGTGCCAGCGCATGCTGCGCGAGCATGCCTTCGACAGCGGCAACCTCTTCGACGAAACGCTGGAGCCTGACGAAAGCCAGCGACAGACCGAGGCCGCGCAGGACTACTGGCGCCAGCAGTGCTACCCGCTGTCCGACGAGCTGCTGGACGAGGTCCTGAAGATCTGGCCCCACGTCGGCGCCCTGGTCGATGACATGCGCGCCCTGCTGCGCGAGCCCCCCGTGCCTGGCGCGGGCGAGGGCAGCCTGGCCGACTGCCTGCAGCGCGCCATGGAACAGCGCCGCAGCCGCCTGCTGGCCCTGGCGGCCGGCTGGGACGACAAGGCCCAGCGCCTGCAGCGGTGGCTGGATGGGCAGCTCGACGGGCAGGGCGCGTTGTGGGACAAGCGCAAGCTGCAGCCCGCGCGCTACACCGGCTGGCTGGCCGCGCTGGCCGACTGGTCGCGCGCCCCGCTGGACGGTCCGCTGGTGCTGACCGAGGCCGCGCGCCACCGCCTCAGCCCCGAAGGCCTGGCCGAGGCCTTCAAGGGATCGGCCGGCGATGTGCTCATGCCGCTGGAGCTGGCCGAGCTGCAGGCGCTGCTGGTGCAGCTGGAGCAATTGCCGCCCGTCAGCGTGGCCGTGCGCCTGCATGCGGCCGCGCGCGTGGCGCAGCGGCTGGCCCACCTCAAGCGCCAGGCTGGCAGCTTCGGCTTTGCCGACATGCTGCAGCGCCTGGACACGGCCCTGGCCGGCGACAACGGCGCCGTGCTGCGTGAGCGCATCCTGGCCCAGTACCCGGTGGCGCTGATCGATGAATTCCAGGACACCTCGCCGCTGCAGTACCGCCTGTTCGACCAGATCTACCGCACGGCGGCCAACGACCCGCACAGCGCCCTGCTGCTGATCGGCGACCCCAAGCAGTCCATCTACGGCTTTCGCGGCGCCGACATCCACAGCTACCTGCAGGCGCGCCGCGCCACCGAGGGGCGCCACTACGTGCTGGGCACCAACTACCGCTCCACCCAGGCGCTGGTGGGTGCCGTCAACCATTGGTTCGCGCAGGCCGAGCAGCGCCCGGGCGAGGGCGCCTTCATGTTCCGGCGCGGCAGCCACAACCCGCTGCCGTTCGAGCCCGTAGCCGCCCAGGGGCGCAGCGAGCAACTGCACACGCGCGACGGCGCCATGCCCGCCCTCACCGTGGCCTGGAGCGCAGGCCGGGACGAGGACACCGGCATCCCCCTGCCTTTGTCGGCCGACGAGGTACGGCGGCGCTTTGCGGCCCATTGCGCCGAGCAGATCGTGCAGTGGCTGGCCGACCCGCAGGCCGGCTTTGTGCAGCCCGATGGCCGCCTTGTGCGCCTGCGGCCTGCCGACATCGCCGTGCTGGTGCGCACGGGCCGAGAGGCGGCCGCCGTGCGCCGCGAGCTGCAGGCGCGCGCCGTGGCCTCGGTCTACCTGTCGGACCAGGATTCGGTGTTCGCCAGCGATGAGGCCCATGACCTGCTGTACTGGCTGCGCGCCGTCGCCGCGCCGCTGGATGCCCAGGCCGTGCGCGCGGGCCTGGCCACGCGGCTCATCGGCCTGTCGCTGGACGAGCTGGCCTGGCTGGCCGCCGACGAGGAAGCCTTTGACGCGCGCAGCGAGCAGCTGCGCGAACTGCACAGCATCTGGCTGCGCCTGGGCGTGCTGGCCATGCTGCGCCAGACCCTGTACCGGCTGGACCTGCCCGCGCGCTGGCTGCAGGACCCGGCCCTGGGCGGCGAGCGGCGCCTGACCAACTACCTGCACCTGGCCGAGCTGCTGCAGACCGCCAGCGCCCAGCTGGAGGGCGAGCAGGCCCTGATCCGCTGGCTGGCCACCCAGATCGAGGCGCCGGGCAGCGGCAGCGAAGAGCAGGTGGTGCGCCTGGAAAGCGATGCCGACCTGGTCAAGATCGTCACCGTGCACAAGAGCAAGGGCCTGGAGTACCCGCTGGTCTGCCTGCCGTTCGCAGGCAGCTTCCGCCCCATGGAGCGGGCCAGAACGCCCTTCCTGACCCTGTCCGCGCAGGAGGGGGTGGAAGACGATGCCGCCCCGGCCCGCCGATTGCTGCTGGACTTCAGCGACGAAGACCTGGCCCAGGCCGACCGCGAGCGGCTGCGCGAGGACCTGCGCCTGTTCTACGTGGCGCTCACCCGCCCGCGCCATGCGCTGTGGCTGGGCCTGGCCCCGCTCAGGCGCGGCAACGGCAAGGCCTGCGTGAACGAGCAGGGCGCCGCCGGCTACCTGCTGGGCGGCACCGAGCCGCGCTCGGCCCAGGGCTGGCGCGACGGCCTGCAGCAGCTGTGCGGCGAAGACCCGCACATGGCCTGGCGCGATCTGGACGCCGAGCCGCTGCAGCGCACGCGCTGGCAGCCACCGGCCGGCGCCACCCCGCTGCACGATGCCCCGGCCTACGACGCGCGCTTCGACACCCGCTGGGGCATCGGCAGCTTCTCTGCCCTGGTGCGCGCCATGGCCGCGCCCAGCCTGCCCGTGCTGCCCGTGGCCGTGCAGCGCCCGGCCGAGGATGAGCAGGCGCTGGAGCCGCCGCCATCGCCGGAACTGGCGGACATTGCCGGCCTGGCCGGCCTGGCGGGCCTGCAGCCCCTGCAGAATGGACCGGCCGGCGGGCCTGCGGTCTGGCACCGCTTTTTGCGCGGCCCCGTGGTCGGCAACTTCGTGCACGACCAGCTGGAATGGCTGGGCGGCGAAGACTTTGCCCTGCCCGTGGACGGCCAGGGTGCGCTCGCTGATCGCCTGGTGCGCCGCTGCGAGCGCGCGGGCCGGGGCGAGCAGGCGCGTGACCTGCTGGCCTGGCTCACGGCCGTGGTCCACCAGCCGCTGGCGCCGCTGGATGTGACGCTGGCCACGCTGGGGCCGCAACTGTCCGAGATGGAGTTCTGGCTGCCCGCGCGCCAGCTGCCGGCCGAGCGCATCGACCAGCTGTGCCGGCGCTTCATCCTGCCGGGGCAGGAGCGGCCCGCGCTGCCCCAGCGCTCGCTGCACGGCATGCTCATGGGCTTTGCCGACCTGGTGTTCTGCCACGAGGGCCGCTACTGGGTGCTTGACTACAAGAGCAACCACCTGGGCCCGGACGGCGCCGCCTACGGCCAGGAGGCCTTGGCCCGCGCCATGCTCCACCACCGCTACGACGTGCAGGCCGCCCTCTACCTGCTGGCCCTGCACCGGCTGCTGCGCAGCCGGCTGGGCACGGCCTACGAGCCGCAGCGCCAGCTGGGCGGCGCGCTGTACTACTTTCTGCGCGGCATCGATGGCCCGGCCGGTGGCATGCATGCCATGGCGCCCGAGCTGCCCCTGCTCGATGCGCTCGATGAACTGCTCGGTCCCGGCCGCGCCAACGCGGAGGAACTGCCATGAGCCCGCGCCCCCGTTCGCGCACCATCGATACGGCCACGCTGGACCTGTTCGATGAACGGCCGGGCGGCGACTCGCTGGGCGGCAAACCGCCGGGCTCCGTGCCGCCAGACACCAATGAAGTGCTGGCCCTGCTGCGCCGCTGGGCCGACGCGGGCCTGCTGCGCCGGCTGGATGCGGCGCTGGCCTCCTTCGTCGCCGGGCAGGATGCGCAGGCCGGGCCCGCCTTGCTGGTGGCCGCCGCGCTGCTGGCGCAGATGGAGGGGCGCGGCCACAGCTGCCTGCCCCTGGCGCCGCTGGCCGGCCACCCCAACGACGTGCTGGCCTGGCCGGCCGATGCGCTGCCCGCGCAGCAGGCCCTGTGGCAGATGCTGCCTGCGCGCCTGTCCGGCTGGGTTGCGGCGCTGAGCGCCAGCCCCGTGGTGCGCGTGGTGCACGGGGAGCAGGTAGATGGACAGGATGACAGCGAGGACCTCGGCCAGCCCCTGGTGCTGGCCGGCGCAGACGGCCCCGCGCCGCTGCTGTACCTGCGCCGCTACTGGGACTACGAACGCGCCGTGGCCGCCCATGTCATCCAGCGCACGGCGGCGCAGGCCGTGGCCGGACAGCCGCTGGACGAAGCCCAGGCCCGGCGCTGGCTGGACCGGCTGTTCCCGCCTGTGGCGGACGGTGGCCCCGTGGACTGGCAGAAGCTGGCCTGCGCGCTGGCGCTGCGCGGCCGGCTGTCGGTGATCACGGGCGGCCCCGGCACCGGCAAGACCTATACCGCCGCACGGCTGCTGGCCCTGCTGTTTGCCACGGCGCCCGACGCCGGCCAGCTGCGCGTGGCCCTGGCCGCCCCCACGGGCAAGGCGGCCGCGCGCCTGAAGCAATCGATCGACGGGGCCTTGCTGCAATTGCAGGGCAGCATGGGCGGCGAGATCGACCTGGCGGGCCTGGTGCAGCGCATGGGTGCGGCGCGCACCCTGCACTCCATGCTGGGCGCGCGGCCCGATACGCGGCACTGGGGATTCCATGCAGGGCGGCAGCTGGACGTGGACGTGCTCATCGTCGATGAGGCCTCCATGGTCCACCTGGAGATGATGGCGGCGCTGCTGGAGGCACTGCCGGCCGGCGCCCGCCTGGTGCTGCTGGGCGACAAGGACCAACTGGCTTCGGTGGAGGCGGGCGCCGTGCTGGGCGACCTGTGCCGCGATGCCCAGGCCGGGCGCTACCTGCCCGACACGCTGGACTACGCACTGCGCGTGGCCGGCCAGCGGCTGCCGCCGCAGTTCGCGGCGCCCGACGGCGATCGTGCGCCAGCGCTGGCGCAGCACACCGTCATGCTGCGCGAGAGCCGGCGCTTCGGCGGCCCCATCGGCCAGCTGGCCCACGCCGTGAATGCCGGTGAGGCGGTGAAGGCCCAGGCCCTGCTCGATGCCGGCACGCAAGCCGGCGCAGGTTCCGAGCTGTGGGAACGCCAGGGCGGCGGCGTGCACGCCGTGACCGAACTGGCCGTGCACGGGCGTGGCGGTCTTGCCAGCTATGCCCTCTATGCCCAGGCGCTGCAGGGCCGGCCGGATGCGGCCGGCGCCGACGAGGCAGCGCACCGCGCCTGGGTGGTCGCTGTGCTGCAGGCCTTCGAGCGCTTCCGGCTGCTGTGCGCCGTGCGCGAGGGCGATTGGGGCGTGTCCGGCCTCAACCGCGCGGTGGAGCAGGCCCTGGATGCGCAGGGCGTGATCCGCCGGGGCGGCGAATGGTATGCGGGCCGTCCCGTCATGGTCACGCGCAACGACGCGCAGCTGGGCGTGTTCAACGGCGACATCGGCATTGCGCTGCCGGGAGCGCACCAGGGGCAGTCAGGGCAGCTGCTGCGCGTCTACTTCCTGCAGGGCGACGAATTGCGCTCGGTCGGCGTCAGCCGCATGGCCCATGTGGAGACCGCCTTCGCCATGACGGTGCACAAAAGCCAGGGCTCGGAGTTTGAGCACACCGCCCTGGTGCTGCCCTCGCGTGGAGGCAGCGTGCTGGGGCGCGAGCTGGTCTACACCGGCATCACGCGCGCCCGCCAGGCCTTCTCGCTGTTCTCCGAGGTGCCGGGCCTGCTGGCCTCGGCCGTTGGCAGCCCCACGCAGCGCGCCAGCGGGCTGCTGCGCTGGCTGCAGGAGTGAGTGAAGGCCCCGCGGCTCAGGCAGGGGTCTTGTCGCTCGCGTAGCGGGACATCATCAGCGCCGTATTGGTCTTGCGGTCGGCATTGACCTGCTGCACCGTGGGCCGCTCGGCCATGCGCGCCAGGTACTCGCGCACGGGCAGGTCGGCCAGAACGTCGCGCCCGCCAACGATCTTGCTGGCCGCGCTGACCAGGGGCAGGTGGACGATGGCGCAGCAGTCGGCCAGCGTGAAGCTGTCGCCCGCCACAAAGGGGGAGAAACGCGCGAGTTTGGCGAAGGCCGCCACGTTCTTGTCGAGCTGGGCCAGCGTGCGCTCCCGGGTGGAGTCGCTGACCTGGCCGCCGAAGAAAGCCTGCGGGTAGAGGATGCGCGCCACCAGCTCCAGGTGCAGGTCCAGGTACACGCACAGCTCGCGCACCTTGGCGGCCTCGAAGGCGTCGGCCGGCAGCAGGGCCGGCGAGGGCGACAGCGTCTCCACGTACTCGACCATGGCGGCCGACTCGCACAGGCCCCGGCCGTCGTCGATGCGCAGGTAGGGCACCTTGCCCAGCGGAGAAAGCGCCATGTCGGTCTCTCCCAGCCAGTCCAGTTCCTCGTTGAAGGGCAGCTGCTTTTCCAGCAGGGCCAGCTTGACCTTGTTGTAGTAGTTGCTGGCCGCGAATCCGCACAGGGTGAGCATGGATGTCTCCTTGGGTTGTTTGTGGTGAAGGCGAGGGTGCGCGCCTGTGATGGTAGGGGCGGGTAGGGCATGGCGCGGTCCCGGAGATGACGACTGGGGCAGACCCCTAGAATGGCGCCATGCCGCTTCGCCTGCCCTCCACCTTGGCTGCCTGCGCCCGCTGGGCGCTGGGCCTGTGGCTGTGCGTGGCGCTGGCTTCGGCGTTTGCGCCGCTGGCGCGCGCCTCGGGCTGGGAGCGCCTGTGCTCGGCCGCTGGCGAATCGGTCTGGGTGCCCTCGCCAGCCGGTCAGGACGATGCCCTTGCCGGCAGCCACGGCATCGACTGCCCGCTGTGCCTGCCCCCGCTGGCGCCGCCGCCCGCCCGGTGCAGTGCGGCCCCGGCACCGCTGGTGGCAGATGCGCAGCCACGGGCGCACCCGGCCTCCGTCCACAGCGTGGCCATGCCGGCCCTGCCCCAGGCCCGCGCACCGCCCCGGTGACTCCCGGATTCACTCCCGCTTCCTTCGCTTGGCCAACCCTTTTTGCAAGGCACGAAGACCGTGCCGCAATGCATTGAAATTTCTGGAGAAACCGTGATGACACTGCGTCAATGGACCACCCCTTTCCTGATCGCCGCCTCCCTGTCCATGGGCCTGGCCCATGCCCATGCCGATGCGGCCCATGTCAAGGCCGACGCCGCCTGGGCGCGTGCCAGCGTGCCGGGCCAGCAGGCCACGGGCGCCTTCATGCGCCTGACGGCCGAGGAGCCGCTGCGCCTGGTGGGCGTGGAGTCGCCCGCAGCCGGCGTGGCCGAGGTGCATGAAATGAAGATGGAAGGCGATGTGATGCGCATGCGCGCCATCGACGGCCTGGACCTGCCCAAGGGCGTGGCCGTGGATCTGAAGCCCGGCGGCTACCACGTCATGCTGCAGCAGCTCAAGAGCCCGCTGCTCAAGGACAGTCAGGTACCCATCACCCTGGTGTTCAAGGACGCCAAGGGCGAGACCTCGCGCCTGAGCCTGCAGGTCCCCGTGCGCGCCATGGCGCCCGGCGCAGGTGCGGCATCGGCTGCGCAGGGCGGCGCGCATGGCGGACACGGCGGACATGCCGGCCACTCCCACTGAGCTTTTTGTCATCCACCGGGTTTGTGCGCAGCGGGCCGTGCATGACTTGCGATGGACTTGGCGTGTGCCTGGGTTAAGCTGAGCGCATGGCCGGTGTGCTTCACCGGCATGTTCTTCCAACCCAGTCCTAGCGAGTGCTGCCATGAGTGATGCGTCCTCCTTCGGTTTCGGCAAGTTCATCCCCGGTTTCGACTTCCTGCAGGGCCTGGCCCAGAGTGCAGGATCGGCCACCGCCCGGCCCCTGGGGCGCCTGCCCGAATGGGTGGCGCCCACGGTGAGCATCGAAGAGGTGGACAAGCGCATCACCGAACTCAAAGCCGTGCAGTTCTGGCTCGACCAGAACGGCAAGGCGCTGGCCGCCACCATCCAGGCCCTGGAAGTGCAGCGCATGACGCTGTCCACTTTGCAGGGCATGAACGTCAGCATGGGCGAGCTGGCGCAGGCCTTCCAGTTCCCTGCAGCCGCAACCGCCGCGGCCACCGCCGCGGCCAAGGGCGCCGCCAGCGCGGGGCAGGGCGACCTTTCGGACTGGCCCATGTCCTCGGCCGCCAGCCGGGCGAGCAAGAAGGAAAAGCCGCAGCCCGAGCCCGCACAGGCCGCTGCCGCGCCGCCTGCAGCCCCCGAGGCGGGCAAGGCCGCCGACAGACCCGCAGCCGCGGAGACTGCGGCGCCCAAGGACGAGTCCGCCCAGGCTGCCGCCATGGGCCAGGCCATGCAGTGGTGGGGCGCGTTGACCCAGCAATTCCAGCAGATCGCCGCCAAGGCCATGGCCGAGCCCATGGCCCCGGAGGCCGTGGCGGCCGCCCAGCGCGCCACCGGCATGGCCGGTGACCTGGCCAAGGCCACCATGGACCGCATGGCGGCACAGGCCAGCGCCTTTGCTGCGCAGGCGGGCAAGGCGGCGGCGGTCTCCCCTGCCAAGGCGCCGTCCGCAAAGCCGGCGGCCAAGGCTGCGGCGCAGGCCGAAGCCCCCAGGACCGCTGCCAAGGCTCCCGCCAAAGCGGCTGCCAGGAAAACCGCTGCAAAGGCTGGAGCCAAGGCGCCGGCCGCCAGCAAGCCGGCAGCCAAGAGCCGGCCGGCGCGTTGACCGATCGGGCCGGACCCATGGATGCGCAAGGCCCCAGCCACCCGCAAGCCGGGTGCTGGCGGGGCTAGAAAGAAGGTTGGTATGTCGTTGTTTCCTGTAGGCCATGCCAGCCATTCCGACTGGCGCGCCGCGGCCGACGCGGTGCTGCAGCAGCTGCGCTTGCAGATGGCCGGGCCCGGCCACGCGCAGCGGCCCCGTCTGGGACTGGTGTACCTGTCCCATGCGCATGCCGCCCACGCACGGCCGCTGCTGCAGCATCTGGCCAGGGCCCTGCCCCATGTGGCGGACTGGGCCGGCTGCTCGGCCGGCGGCGTTCTGGCCATGTCGCATGAGTACCTTTCAGGAACCGCGCTCGCGGTGATGCTGCTGGATGTACCGGCCGCCCACTACCGCCTGTATTCGGGCTTGGCGCCCCTGCATGCGCCTGGCGGCGAGGCCGGCTTCACGGCCCATTCGGCCCTGGTCCATGCCGCAGGCGGCCAGCCCGAGCTGGCCGAGCTGCTGTACGAGCTGTCCGAGCGCACCGAGTCCGGCCTGCTGTTCGGCGGCGTGGGCGATGACGGGGAAGATGGCGTGGAGGGCGTGCAGATCGCCTGCCGCACCGAGGATCTGCATGCGCAGCATGCGGACGCGCGCGGCATTTTTCGTGGTGGCTTTTCAGGCGTGGCCTTCGGTGCCGGCGTGCCCTGCATCACGGGCATGGCCCAGGGCTGCGTGCCGCTGGGCGAGGGGCTGGAGATCACCGAGGCGCGCGGGGCCCTGGTCACCGGGCTCGATGGCGATCCGGCCCTGCAGCGCCTGCTGCAACTGCTGGGCGTGGAGCTGGAAGGCAGCGACTGGCAGCCCGCGCTGACCACGGTCCGCACCACGCTGGCGGCCATTGCGCCGCCGGGCCGGGGCCTGGCCCACGGCGTGCTGACCGAAGAGGCCCAGGTGCTGACCCTGGTCGGCCTGGACCCGCTGCGCCAGGGCGTGGCCCTGTCATCGGCCGTGGAGGCCGGGCATTCGGTGATCTTCTGCCGCCGCCAGGCCCAGGTCGCGCGCCAGGAACTGCTGCAACTGGGCGCTGCGCTGCGCGATGCGGCGGAGCCCGAGGAGGCGGCGCCCGAAGGCGAGGCACAGCCCCGCATCCGTGGCGCCATCTACATCAGTTGCCGGGGCCGCGGCGGCGGCCTGTTCGGCGGCCCCGATGCCGAACTGCGCACCCTGCGCCACGCACTGGGCGATGTGCCATTGATCGGCTTCGTTGCCGAAGCCGAGATCATGGACGCCCGCCTGCACCGCTTCGCCGGGGTGCTGACGGTGTTCACTGCCTAGGCGTCGTACACGTCGTACACGTCGTACACGCCGTCCGCACCTCAGACCGCGCGCGGGCGCACGGTGCCTGCGCTGCGATCCGGGTCCATGGCTGCGGCTCCCAGAAAATCGAAATCCACGGCCGGCCGCCTGCCGCTGACCAGGTCGGCCAGCGCCATGCCGGAGCCGCAGGCATGGGTCCAGCCCAGCGTGCCGTGGCCGGTGTTCAGGAACAGGTTGGCGATGGGCGAGCGTCCGATCAGCGGCACATTGCTGGGCGTGGCGGGGCGCAGGCCGCTCCAGAACTGGGCGCGCCCGGTATCGCCGGCGCCGGGGAACAGCTGCTGCACGCGCCGCACGATGGCCTCGCAACGCACGGGGTCCAGGTTGCGGTCGTAGCCGTTGAACTCGGCCGTGCCCGCAATGCGCAGGCGGTCGCCTTGCGCGCCCGTGTAGCGCGAGAACACCAGCTTGAACTCGTCGTCCGTGAGGCTGACCTGATAGGCCTTGGCGGGGTCCAGCACCGGCAGGGTCACGGAGTAGCCCTTGGCCGGATAGATGGGCAGGCGCAACCCCAGCGGCTGGGCCAGCAGCGGGCTGAACGAGCCCATGGCCAGCACATAGGCGTCGCCCTGGATGCGTTCATAGCGGCCCTCGGCATTGGTCACCTCCACATGGTCGATATGGCGGCTGGCGCCCGCGCCCGTGGTGCGCAGCGCCGTCACGTGGTGGCTCTGGCGGAACTGCACGCCCGTGGCGGCGGCGATGCGTGCCAGCTCGCGCGTGAAGAGGTTGGCGTCGCCCGATTCATCCTCGGCCGTATAGGTGGCGCCCGCTATCTGCCCGCGCACATGGGCCAGGGCCGGCTCCAGGCGCACGGCTTCGTCGGCATCGATCAGGCGGCGGTCGCAGCCCAGGGCCTGCATCTGCTCGGTGGGCTTGAGCGCGCCCTCGAACTCGCGGGCGTTCGTATAGAAGTGCAGGATGCCCTGCATGCGCTGCTCGTACTGGATGCCGGTGTCCGACCGCAGCTGCTGCAGGGCCTCGCGGCTGTAGGTGCCCAGGCGCACGATCTGCTGGATGTTGTGGCGCGTGCGCGCGGGCGTGCAGTTGCGCAGGAAGGACAGGCCCCAGAGCCACTGGCGCATGTCGGCGCGCAGGCGGAACAGCAGGGGGGCGTCCTGCCGGCCCAGCCAGCCCAGCAGCTTCAGCGGTGCGCCGGGGTTGGCCCAGGGCTCGGCATGGCTGACCGAGATCTGCCCGCCGTTGGCGAAGCTGGTTTCGGCGCCGGGCGCGGCCTGGCGGTCGATGACGGTCACTTCATGACCGAGGGATTGCAGATAGTAGGCCGACGTGGTGCCGATCAGACCGGCTCCGAGAACGATGACGCGCATGACGATGCCCTTTCAAAGGCATGTGCCGGGTCACGCGAAAGCTGGCCGCTATGGTCTGGATAGCAGGCAGCCGACGTCCGTCGTGACGCAGCTGCCGCTCCCCCTGTCCTTGGTACCTGAGAGATTCACCGCCGTCCATGGGAACGGGGCTTGCTCCTTCGGTGCGCCGCACATTGCGTGCGGCGGCTCTCCAGACGGCATGTTGTGTTTGCAGTACGGAACCTGAGCGTGTATGGGAGTTTGCGCCTTCGGTGAGGCTCGGCACCGTGGCGCCCGCCTGCTCTCCTGCAGGGGCGATTCTATGTGGCTTGCGCAGCCAGCTCCAGTCGTATTGGGGATACCACCAGTTACCTGTATGTGGTGTGGCTGATTCAGGGTATTCCCTAGATCGCTCAAGTGCCTCCCTCGTAGCGCTGGTACGAGTCTCTGGTTCCATGTAAAAAAACTATTGAAATAGAAAAAAACATGATTTAGCCTATCGATATGTGCAGTGGTTTGTCAGTGCATGTTCTGGTCGATTGGACCTGCATGGGTTAACCATGGGTTGTATATATGTCTGATAGGCGACTTACCGTTGCACAGGTGCGGGTCCATGGAAACTGGTCCGTCACTGAAAAAATACAAGCACGGTGAATATGGTTTGTCGAGGGAGGAATGTTTTGCGTCGCAAACCCGACTGAAGGTGTGTCCGCTCAACGGGCAGTGGAGCAGCGCGCAAGCGTTGATGGAAATCCGCCTTTTTTGATTGACGCGCAGGATCTGCGCGAAACATTTTGCTTCCAACCTCATCGGCTGCAAGGTGAGTTGTGGGCTCGTGATTCAAATAGAACTATTCGAGGTACGGCGATGCAAATGCGCTGGGTACAACTGATGGCCATTGCCATTGGGAAAATCATTTTCCTGTCATATCTCCTTGAGAAAACGGGGAATATCATGCATGCTCTCAATCGCCTGCCTGGTTCGGCATTTTTTCGCAAGTGGCGTGCAGCGAAGTGCCTTTTCTCTTTGCTGCTGCTTTCATGCGCGGGTATCTCATCCACGGCACTGGCGGCGACCATCGTCTTCACGGTCACCGACAACAGCGATGCTCCCAATGCCAATGCAACGACACCAACCACCTGTGTCAGCACGCTGGGGGGCACCTTTGCTGGCGCATGTACGCTGCGAGCGGCCATTCAGGCAGCCAACTACACGCTGCAAACGCTGGATCCGAGTGCCGATGTTTCCATCGTCTTTGCGCCGACACTGACCACGTCGGTACGAACCATACAGAGCGGGACATCCAAGGATGCGGCGGGAAACCTCCATCCGTATGTCGACAATCAGACGGTTTACGTGCGCTGTGCCAATACATTCATCAGCGGAGCCCAGTCCGGCGCCGTGACGGGAGCCACCAATGCCTGTGGTCAAAGCCAGATGATCAGCGGCGGCGATACGGGCACCACCACTGGTGCCGGTGGTGCCTGGTACTGGCTCAAAGGCACCGTGCCAGCCGGCACGGGCTCGTTGACCATCGATTTCGGGGGAGTCATACAAGTCCAGAACTGGGCGGACTCCCCCTGGGAAACTTTTTATCTTGGTGGGAAGAACATCACGCTCACCAATTCGCCCAACATGACCTGTGGCGAAGCGGTATTCGTCGTTGGCTCCCCGGCGAACAATGTCACCATTGATCGCGTCGGCCTGGTGAATGTGGCTCCAACCCCTGCGGGAGAGGGGACGCCGTTCAACTGCGAGCTGTACGCGGAGATTCATCAAGGCGCACAAAACGTATTATTTACCAATAGCACGATCAATTCCGCGATATGGAATGGAAATTACGGCAATAACAAGGGCTCGGCCATTTCGGTTGCCGCAAGCAACGGTGCAGGCACGGTTTCCAACATTGTTGTCGATAATTTCACGGTAACGAATCTGCCCAACCCTATCGGGGGAATGCAGCTCGAGCAGTTCTTCCAGGTCATGTCGAACATGACCGTCAACGGATTGACGATCAAAGATTCGAATATCGCACTGAGCCCGACTGGTGGAAATGCGCCCAGGGCCGTGGTGTCGGTTGATGGAACGATCAACCTGGGCAATGGAATTGGTCTTGCCGTGACGGGTAATACCTTCTCGCTGCCTATCGCCGCCTATACCGCTTCATCGCCAATGCATGTGTCGGCACCAACGGTGAATACGGCAGCCTCAGGCACGACGCAGGTAGTGACGGTGACCGATAACAATTTCACTGGCGGCGGGGACGGTTTGAATATTAGTGGGACGGGTACGGCACCAGGGTTGATTGGCAACAACAAGATGACAAGCCAGTCGAGAAGTGCCATTCGTATCACTACGCATGATTTCTTCAAGATTTCTCAGAACACGCTGTTTTCCGTGCCTGTGGCTGCAAACTCAGGTATCAGTTTGCTGACGACGGCCAATGGACAAACCGGATGGACCCCGACCCTTGGCGTTGGCGCCAGTGACACCGCCGCCTGCACCTGGACATTCAATATCACGGCAAATGCCAATGCGAGCGAGCCGGCACCGTATACGGTGGAAGCCTTTTGGTCGCCGACCGGCGCGGGCGCCAACGACGCACAGGTCTATCTGGGCTCAGGGACCATGGCCGGAGCCTCGGGAACGCTGACCGTTCCTTCGTATCTCAGCGGCCAGGTGCGGGTCACAGTGACGGACAGCAATTCCGGTGGAGCCCAGACCTCGCAGCTTTCAACGGCGGCAAGCGTCACCGGTTTTCCCTGTGCCCTGAAATCCGGCGTTCTGGCGACGACCAACAATCAACCTGTCGGCAGCAGCGACTTGCTGGAGGTCTACATTGTTGACGGCCAAGGCAATGCCTGGACGGGGGGCAGTGACACCGTTACCTTCGCAGCGCCGCCTGCAGGTGTCACGTTCAATGGCAGCTCCGCCGCAGTCAGCTGCACGACCGACTCCAGCGGAAAGTGCGCGTCTCCCATCAATGCCAGCAGCAGTGTCGCCGGAACATTCACGACACCCGTGACCTTGTCGTCGTCAGTCGCTGGTGCCACGTTCTCCAATCTTCCATTGGGTGGAAGTCCGGTATCTGGCGCAGTGACCTATCAGCCTTCGCCGGTTGCTTACAGCTTCACCGGACTGCCGGCCAGCACGAGCGGGTCTGAAATCGCCGCGAGTCCGCCATCGATTGCGGCCAATGGCGTCTCCACCAGCACCTTGGCCGTGCAGTTGAAGGATGCGTTAGGCAACCTTGTCACCACCTGTACCGATACGGTGGCCTTCACCCTCAATGCGGGGACGCAAGGCGTTCCTGCCGTCAGCGTCACGGGCTGCAGTGCCGGCATGTACACGGGGACGGTGACATCGCCGGTGCTGGTCGGCAGCGGCACCTTCGGGTTCACCATCAACGGGGCTGCGGCTGTTGCCACCGCAACGGTCTCCTATGCGGCCGCAACGCCGAGCACGAGTGCATCGACGATAGTCGCCACTCCGGCATCGATCGTGGCCAACGGCAGCTCCACCAGCGTGCTGCGCGTGCAACTGGTCGATGCCAGCAGCAATCCGATCAACACGTGCACGAACACGGTGGCGTTCACCCTGAACGGCGGAACGCAGGGAACGCCCAATGTGGGCGCGGCCTCGTGTACCGCCGGCATCTATACGGGCACCGTCACATCGCCCACGGCGGTCGGCAGCGGGATCTTCGGATTCACCATCAACGGCTCTGCCGCAGTTGCTACGGCTTCAGTGAGCTACACGGCGGGTCCGCCAAGTACCAGCGCCTCGACCATCGTTGCGAGTCCGACCTCGATCATTGCCAATGGCACTGCAACCAGCACATTGACGGCGCAGCTCAAGGATGCATCAGGCAATTCGATTGCGACCTGTGCCAACACGGTGGCCTTCACGCTGAACGGCGGAACACAGGGCTCGCCCGCGGTCGGCGCGGGGGCGTGCAGCGCAGGGGTGTACACGGCCACCGTCACGGCACCTACCGCAGTCGGCAGCGGCACCTTTGGTTTCACCATCAATGGCTCGGCCGCCACGGCTACGGCTGCGGTGAACTACACGGCCGGCTCGCCCAGCAATGGCGCGAATGGAAACCTGATCAGTGCCAGTCCGCTCAGCGTTGTCGCAGACAACACTGCCACGAGCTCGATCAGCGTGACCCTGCGCGATGCCAATGGCAATCCCGCCACGGATACGGTGGCGCACACGATTGTCTTCACCAAAACGGGCGTGGGCACGACCACGCCGGCCGCACCCACGTGCACGATCGCGGCCAACGCCAATCCGGCCACCTGCTCCGTGACGGTGAAATCGGCCACGGTCGGCACCGCAAGTTTCACGGCGACGGACAACGGAGAGGCCGTGAGCAATGGCAGCCCGGTATCGGTCAACTTCATTGCCGGGCCGCCCAGCAATACAGCCAGTGGCAATCTGCTCAGTGCCACACCGCTCTCGGTGATGGCCGACGGTACGAGCACCGGCACGGTGACCGTCGCACTGCAGGACGCCAATGGCAATGCAACGGTCGATACGGTCGCCCACACCATCGGCTTTGTCCATACCGGCGCCGGCACGCCTTCGGCAACTTCCTGCACGATTGCGGCCAATGCGAATCCAGCGCGCTGCTCCATCACGGTGACATCCACCGTCGCGGGTGCGGCGAGCTTCACAGCCACGGACAACAACGGCACCACCACCCAGAGCGTGGCCAATGGCAGTCCGGCCGTGATCAACTTCACGGCCAATGCCGCCGACCCCGCCAGGTCGGGGGTGCGTACCGTCAGCAGTCCGGCCACGGCCAATGGCTCGGCGACGGATGTGCTTGAAGCGTTTGTGGGAGATGTCAACGGCAATCCGGTGGCCGGAAGCGTTGTCACGTTCTCTCCCACCGCAAACATCACTTTCAGCGGTACCTGCACCACCAATGCGGCCGGTACTTGCCAGGTCACCGCCAGGACAACCGTCGCGGGCTCCTACACTTCCGGCGCAAGCATCGCGGGGGGCGCATTGAGCGGCAGCGGCATCAGCTCCGGCGGCAATACGTACGGCGCTACGGCTGCCTATGTCTTTACGGCAGGTGCCGTCGATCCCGCCAATTCGACCATGTCGGTCGATGTGAACAACCAGGCAGCCGGCGGCGGCCAGGACGTCGTTTCCGTGGTCACCAAGGATGCGTTCGGCAATCCGGTCACCGGCGTTGCCGTGAACTTCAGCGTGACGCCTGCCGGAGCGGCACCTGCCACCGCCAGTTGCACGACTGCGGGTGCGGCGGCGACCTGCTCGGTGTCGTTCACCAGCGTGACCGCATCGACTTACTCGGCTGCCGCCACGGTGGGTGCAACTGCCATCGGCAACAGTCCGCAATCGATGGCCTTTGTCGCCGGCAATGCCTCGGCAAGCAATTCGGGCCTGCGTGTCGTGAGCGACAACGCGGCGGCAAATGGCACGGCAACCGATGTGGTGGAAGCGTATGTGCGCGATGCCGGTGGCAACCCCAAGGGCGGCGAGGTCGTCACCTTTGCCGGTACCCCCGGCGTGAAGCTGAACGGTGGCGCGGACGGCGCGTCAGTCACTTGCACCACTGGAACAAGCGGCGCAACTCTGGGCATCTGCTCGATCACTGCCACCAGCACAGCGAGTGGGACCTACAGCATTGCCACCAGCATTCCTGCCGGAACCCTGGGTGGCACGTTCACCGTGGGAGCAAACGCGTATTCGCCAAGCGCCGCACAAATTCATTTTGTGAGCGTGGTGAACCTTAGTGTCACCAAGGCCAACCCTGGCAGCCTGACTGTGGGCACGCCCTTCAACTATGCGTTCTCCGTGTCCAATGCCGCCAGTGCCTTCGGTCCTGCCAACAGCGTGACCATCAAGGACCTGGTGCCGGCAGGCATCAGCATCACGGGCGTGCCGACTGGTGCAAACGTGGCCAGTGCGACCTGCACGCCCAATACCTTCCCGTTTGCGGGTAACGGCAGTTCCGTGCTGACGTGTACGGTGAGCTTCACCACACCGGTGGCGGCTGGCAGCAGCACCAGCTTCAACCTGCCAGCTGTGCCGACGGCGGTGGGCTCGAGCACGAACACGGCTTCCTATGATCCGTCCGGTGGTACCAGCCCGGTCAATCCGACGGCAGGTTGCACGACGGACTGCTCGTCGACGCCCGCCACCCCAGTCAACCCTGGTTCGCCCACGCTGACGGTCAGCAAGGCCAACCCCGGCAGCCTGGCTGTGGGGACTGCGTTCAACTACGCCTTCACGGTAGCGAATGCGGCTGGAGCGTTCGGTCCCGCCACCAGCGTGACCATCAAGGACCTGGTGCCTGCTGGCATCAGCATCACGGGCGTGCCGACTGGCGCGAACGTGTCCAGTGCGACCTGCACGCCCAACACCTTCCCGTTTGCGGGCAATGGCAGCGCCGTCCTGACGTGTACGGTGAACTTCACGACCTCGGTCGCAGCCGGTGGCAGCACCAGCTTCAACCTGCCGGCTGTTCCGACGGCTGTGGGTTCGAGCACCAACACGGCCTCCTACGATCCGTCGGGCGGCATCAGCCCGGTCAATCCGACGGCAGGGTGCACAACAGACTGCGCGTCGACACCCACCACTCCTGTCACGCCTGGTTCGCCTGCACTGACGGTCAGCAAGGCCAACCCGGGTAGCCTGGCTGTGGGGACTGCGTTCAACTACGCGTTCTCCGTGTCCAACGCTGCCAGTGCCTTCGGCCCCGCCACCAGCGTGACCATCAAGGACCTGGTGCCTGCGGGCATCAGCATCACGGGCGTGCCGACCGGCGCGAACGTGGCCAGTGCGACCTGCACGCCCAACACCTTCCCGTTTGCGGGTAATGGCAGCTCCGTGCTGACGTGTACGGTGAGCTTCTCCACGCCGGTGGCGGCTGGCAGCAACAGCAGCTTCAATCTGCCGGCTGTGCCGACGGCTGTGGGCTCGAGCACGAATACGGCTTCCTACGATCCGTCGGGTGGCATCAGCCCTGTCAATCCGACGGCAGGGTGTACGACAGACTGCGCTTCCACGCCTTCCACGCCGGTGACCCCTGGTACTCCTGCGCTGACGGTCACCAAGGCCAATCCCGGCAGCCTGGCTGTGGGCACGCCGTTCAACTACGCGTTCTCCGTGTCCAATGCGGCCAGTGCCTTTGGTCCCGCCACCAGCGTGACCATCAAGGATCTGGTGCCCGCAGGCATCAGCATCACGGGCGTGCCGACCGGCGCGAACGTGGCCAGCGCGACCTGCACGCCCAATACCTTCCCGTTTGCGGGTAACGGCAGCTCCGTGCTGACGTGTACGGTGAGCTTCACCACGCCGGTGGCGGCTGGCAGCAACAGCAGCTTCAACCTGCCAGCTGTGCCGACGGCTGTGGGTTCGAGCACCAACACGGCCTCCTACGATCCGTCGGGCGGCATCAGCCCCGTCAATCCGACGGCAGGGTGCACGACAGACTGCGCTTCCACACCGGTGACTCCGGTGACGCCAGGCACGCCAGCGTTGACGGTCACCAAGGCCAATCCCGGCAGCCTGGCTGTGGGCACGCCGTTCAACTACGCGTTCTCCGTGTCCAATGCGGCCAGTGCCTTTGGTCCCGCCACCAGCGTGACCATCAAGGACCTGGTGCCGGCAGGCATCAGCATCACGGGCGTGCCGACCGGCGCGAACGTGGCCAGCGCGACTTGCACGCCCAATACCTTCCCCTTCGTGGGCAATAGCACGGCGATCCTGTCTTGCACCGTGAGCTTCACCACGCCGGTGGCGGCTGGCAGCAACAGCGGCTTCAATCTGCCGGCTGTTCCGACGGCTGTGGGCTCGAGTACGAACACGGCTTCCTACGATCCGTCGGGCGGCATCAGCCCCGTCAATCCGACGGCAGGGTGCACAACAGACTGCGCGTCGACACCCACCACACCGGTGACGCCTGGTACGCCTGCGCTGACGGTCACCAAAGCCAACCCCGGTAGCTTGGCTGTGGGGACTGCGTTCAACTACGCCTTCACGGTAGCGAATGCGGCCAGTGCCTTTGGTCCCGCCACCAGCGTGACCATCAAGGACCTGGTGCCGGCAGGCATCAGCATCACGGGCGTGCCGAGCGGTGCGAACGTGGCCAGTGCGACCTGCACGCCCAACACCTTCCCGTTTGCGGGTAACGGCAGCTCCGTGCTGACTTGCACGGTGAACTTCACGGCTTCGGTCGCAGCGGGTGGCAACACCAGCTTCAACCTGCCAGCTGTTCCGACGGCGGTGGGCTCGAGCACGAACACGGCCTCCTACGATCCGTCGGGTGGCATCAGCCCGGTCAATCCGACGGCCGGTTGCACGACGGATTGCGCATCGACGCCTTCCACGCCGGTGACGCCTGGTACTCCTGCGCTGACGGTCACCAAAGCCAACCCCGGCAGCCTGGCTGTGGGCACGCCCTTCAACTACGCCTTCACGGTAGCGAATGCGGCCGGTGCCTTCGGCCCTGCCACCAGCGTGACCATCAAGGACCTGGTGCCGGCAGGCATCAGCATCACGGGCGTGCCGACCGGCGCGAACGTAGCCAATGCGACCTGCACGCCCAATACCTTCCCGTTTGCGGGCAATGGCAGCTCCGTGCTGACGTGTACGGTGAACTTCACTGCGGCAGTGGCGGCCGGTGGCAACACCAGCTTCAACCTGCCGGCTGTTCCGACGGCGGTGGGCTCGAGCACGAACACGGCTTCCTACGATCCATCGGGCGGCATCAGCCCGGTCAATCCGACGGCCGGCTGCACGACAGACTGCGCTTCCACGCCGGTGACTCCGGTCACGCCTGGTACGCCAGCGCTGACGGTCACCAAGGCCAACCCTGGCAGTCTGGCCGTGGGCACGGCGTTCAACTACGCCTTCACGGTAGCGAATGCCGCCAGTGCCTTCGGTCCCGCCACCAGCGTGACCATCAAGGACTTGGTGCCGGCAGGCATCAGCATCACGGGCGTGCCGACTGGTGCGAACGTGGCCAGCGCGACCTGCACGCCCAACACCTTCCCGTTTGCGGGTAACGGCAGCTCCGTGCTGACGTGCACCGTGAACTTCACTGCGGCAGTGGCGGCCGGTGGCAACACCAGCTTCAACCTGCCGGCTGTGCCGACGGCTGTGGGGTCGAGCACCAACACGGCCTCCTACGATCCATCGGGCGGCATCAGCCCCGTCAATCCGACGGCAGGGTGTACGACAGACTGCGCTTCCACACCGGTGACTCCGGTCACGCCAGGCACGCCTGCGCTGACGGTCACCAAGGCCAACCCCGGCAGCCTGGCTGTGGGAACTGCGTTCAACTACGCCTTCACGGTAGCGAATGCGGCTGGAGCCTTCGGCCCCGCCAACAGCGTGACCATCAAGGACCTGGTGCCTGCGGGGATCAGCATCACGGGCGTGCCGACTGGTGCGAACGTGGCCAGCGCGACCTGCACGCCCAACACCTTCCCGTTTGCGGGTAACGGCAGCTCCGTGCTGACGTGCACCGTGAACTTCACTGCGGCAGTGGCGGCCGGTGGCAACACCAGCTTCAACCTGCCGGCTGTGCCGACGGCTGTGGGGTCGAGCACCAACACGGCCTCCTACGATCCATCGGGCGGCATCAGCCCCGTCAATCCGACGGCAGGGTGTACGACAGACTGCGCTTCCACACCGGTGACTCCGGTCACGCCAGGCACGCCTGCGCTGACGGTCACCAAGGCCAACCCCGGCAGCCTGGCTGTGGGAACTGCGTTCAACTACGCCTTCACGGTAGCGAATGCGGCTGGAGCCTTCGGCCCCGCCAACAGCGTGACCATCAAGGACCTGGTGCCTGCGGGGATCAGCATCACGGGCGTGCCGACCGGTGCGAATGTGGCCAGTGCGACCTGCACGCCCAATACCTTCCCGTTTGCGGGCAATGGCAGCTCCGTGCTGACGTGCACGGTGAACTTCACTGCGGCAGTGGCGGCCGGTGGCAGCACCAGCTTCAACCTGCCAGCTGTTCCGACGGCGGTGGGCTCGAGCACGAACACGGCCTCCTACGATCCGTCGGGCGGCATCAGCCCGGTCAATCCGACGGCAGGTTGCACTGTGAACTGTGCATCGACACCAGCAACGCCGGTCACTCCCAGCACGCAGGTGCCGGTGGCTCCGACGCTGACGGTTTCGCCGACCACGGTGGGAGGCTATCCGCAGATTTCCGGCACCGGCACGCCGGGCTACACGATCACGGTGAAGGATGGCTCGACGACGCTGTGTACGGCAATCGTCGCGGCCGATCAGACGTGGAGCTGCACGCCGGGCGGCGGCTTGCCGACGCCGGGTCTGCACACGATCAGCGCGACCCAGACCAATCCTGGCAATGGCAACACCGGACCTGCCACAACGACTTCGCTCAACGTGCTCGGAACGACCTTCACGGGTCCGACAGCCACCGGGGCAGGCAACGCCACGGCGACCTTGAGCGGTGGTGGCGCGGGCTGCGGGTTCGATGTGTCGCAGTCGTCCTTCGTCGCGGCTGCGGCGGGTGCGCCTGGCCAGTTGAGCTTCCCGTACGGCAATGTGCACTTCGTGGCCCGTGGCTGTACGCCCAGCAGCTCGATCACGGTCAGCGTCACCTGGCCGGGGCCGGTGACCGGCATGGCGTACTGGAAGTTCGGTCCAGCATCCGCAGGGGCGGCGGACTCCTGGTATCAGCCTGCGGGTGCGGTGGTGTCGGGCAATACGACCTCGGTGGTGGTCACCGATGGCGGCCAGGGTGATGACGATCGCGCAGCCAATGGCGTGATCGTGGATCCCAGCGGTCCGGCGCGTGTGGGGGCGGCACCGGGTGCCCGGCCGATCCCTGCCCTCGAACCGCGCATGCTCGCCATGGCCATGCTGCTGATGCTGGCTGCAGGCCTGTGGAATCTGCGCCGCAGACGCGGTTGACACACGGTTGAAGAGGCGCTGAACCATCGCCTGCCGAACCTGTTTCGGCAGGCGATTTCCATTGGGTAGAGGCGCTGCATCCCGGCGGCTCAAGCCTGCACGAAACCCCAGGCCGCCTTGCGGGCCTATCGCGCGTGCAACACGCCGTAAATGAGAACAATTTAGAATTTCGCGCTGATGGGTGCCTTGCATCCCTGGGTCCCGGCCGACGCACAGGCGCCTGGCCCCTTCATTCCTGCACGCCTGCCTTCCATGCACCGTTCTGTCCTGATGTTCCGTTGCGCACCGTGATGGACCGCTGAACGCCGCCGCCTGCTCCCCATGACTTTCAAGAAAATCTGGTTCCAGTTGCACTGGTTCGTCGGCATTACGGCCGGCACGGTGCTCATCGTCATCGGGCTGTCGGGCGCGGTGTTCTCGTTCCATGAGGAGATCCTGGGCTGGCTGAATCCCGGCACTGTCTCCGTGCCTGCGCGCGATGACCCACCGCTGGGGCCGCCGCAGATTGCGCAGGCGCTGCGCGAGGCCGGCGAGCAGCGCGTGGTCCAGCGCATTACCGTCTTTGCCGAGCCCGGCCGCTCGGCCCAGGTGGCCTTCAAGCCACCGGCCGGCCAGCGCCGGGGCCAGACGGTCTTTGTCGATCCCTACACGGGCGCGCAGCTGCCCGAGCAACACGGCACGGAGTTCTTCGAATGGGTGGAGCGCCTGCACCGCTGGCTGCTGCTGCCGCGCGATGACGGCAAGCCGATCACGGGCACCCTGGCCGGCCTGTTGCTGATGCTGTCGCTGTCGGGCCTGTACCTGCGCTGGCCGCGCCGGCCGCTGTCCTGGCGCATGTGGCTGACCTTCGACCCGGCGCTCAAGGGCCGCTCCTTTCTCTGGGGCCTGCACTCGGTGGCGGGCACCTGGGCCCTGGTGGCCTATGTGGTGTTCACCTGCACCGGCATGTACTGGGCCTTTGGCGTGGTGCGCAGCACGGTGGATGGCTGGGCCGGCGTGCCGCCGCGTGTGGCCGCTCCCGCGGCGCCGTCCTCGAAACCCGGTGGCGGCCGGCCTGAGCCGACTGGCGCGCAGCAGCTCATCGACATCGCGCCCGGCTGGGCCGCCTTCGAGCGCATCGCCCATGGCTGGCAGTTCGCCCAGCTGCGCCTGCCCGAGCGCGCGGGCCAGCCCCTGCAGATCAGCTGGCTGGATGCCGATGCCGCCCATGAGCGCGCGCGCAACCAGATGGCCCTGCTGCCCGATGGCACGGTGCAGCGCGACGAGCGCTATGCCGACCTGCCCACGGGCCGCCGCGCCGTGGGTGCCATCTACCCGCTGCACATGGGCACTTATTTCGGCATGCCGGGGCGCATCTTCATGACGCTGGCCTCGCTGATCATGCCCCTGTTCGCCATCACGGGCTGGATGCTCTACCTGGACCGCCGACGCAAGGCGCGCGCCCTGGCCAAGGAGCGCCAGGCGCTGATGGCGGACCCGCCACCGTCCGCCCCTGCGGGCCAGGACACCGTGCTGGTCGCCTTCGCCAGCCAGGCCGGCCGCGCCGAGCGCCTGGCCGTAGCCACCGTGGCTGCGCTGCGCGGCGCAGGCATGGCGGCCAGCCTGCAATCCGTGGCGGCGCTGGATGCCGAGCAACTGCGCCACCACCGGCGCGTGCTCTTCGTGGCCAGCACCTTCGGCGAAGGCGACCCGCCCGATGCCGCGCGCCGCTTTGCCCGCCTGCTGGGCGCGGCCTCGGGCTCGGCCCTGCCGCACCTGCAATACGGCCTGCTGGCGTTGGGCGATCGGCAGTACGCGGCCTTCTGCGGCTTTGGCCATGCACTGGACCACCAGCTGCGCCGCCTGGGCGCACAGCCCGTGTTTCCGCTGATCGAGATGGATGGCGAGGACGCCCAGGCCTGGCATGCCTGGCAGCAGGCGCTGGCAGGGCATTTCAGCGCCGTGCTGCCCGTGTGCGATGCCCTGCCTGCGTCTTCGGCGGAACCGCTTGCCGATGCCACGGCCTTTGCCTCATGGCCGCTGCAGGCGCGCAGCCTGTGCAACGCGGGCAGCCAGGGCGCAGGGCTTTATGTGCTGGACTTGGCACCGCCCGAAGGCGTGGCCCCGCTGTGGCGGGCTGGTGCGCTGGCCGAGGTGCTGCCACGCCATGGCGCAGCCACCGTGCAGGCCTGGCTGGCCGTCCAGGAATGTGATGGTTCGGCCCCCGTGCAATGGCGCCAGCAGACCTGCACGCTGGCCGAGGCGCTGGCCGCCAGCGTGCTGCCGGCCCCGGGCGACATCGCCCCCGGCACCGCGCCCCAGGCCGTGGCCGATGCGCTGCGGCCCCTGCTGCCGCGCAGCTACTCGGTCGCCTCGCTGCCGCAGGACGGCCATGTGCGGCTGCTGGTGCGCCAGGCCCGCCATGACGGCGGCCTGGGCGTGGCGTCGGGCTGGCTGACGGCGCATGCGGCCCGGGGCACCTCCGTGGCCATGAGACTGGTGGAAAACCGCGCCTTCGAGCCGCGTGAAGAGGCAGGTGCCGAGCCCGACGCTCCGGCCATCTTCATCGGCAACGGCTCCGGCTATGCCGGCCTGCGCGGCCACCTGCTGGCGCGCATGCACGCAGGCCGCCACCGCAACTGGCTGCTGTTCGGCGAACGCCAGCGGGCCCATGACGGGTACTGCGAGGCCGAGGTCTCCGGCTGGCTGGCCGCAGGCAAGCTGCAGCGCGCCGACTTCATCTACTCCCGCGACCAGGCCCGGCGCCGCTACGTGCAGGACGCCCTGCGCGAAGCCGCCGACCCCCTGCGCGACTGGATCGCCGACGGCGCCGTGCTCTACGTCTGCGGCAGCGCCGACGGCATGGCCGCAGGCGTTGATGCCGCGCTGGCCGACATCCTGGGCGCTACCGCCGTCGAAGATCTGATCGTCGAAGGCCGTTACCGCAGGGATGTGTACTGAGGTGAAGCGCCGCGTCTTAATGCACAGCGCATGAAACTGGCGCGGCCTAAGTCAGGGACACCGAGCAAGGGCCGCCCCGCCGCGAGGGTGTCGTCCCCCTCCCGCGTAGCGAGAGAGGGCGCCGTGCATACGGGGGAAGGCGCGTAAGCGCCTCAGGGGGTGATGTACCTCTCCTTGCCGAGATTGAGCATCAACCGGTTCGCCCAGCCGAACAGCGCGGCCGAGTGCAGCATGTCCAGGATTTCCTGGTCCGTGAGGCCGGCATCGCGCAGCGGCTGCAGCTGGGCAGCGCCAAAGCTGCCCGGCGCGCGCGTCAGGGCCAGCGAGGACTGGATGATGGCGCGTTCGCGCGCATTGGTGCCGGCCGTGTCGGGGTCGTCGAACATCTGTGCCATGACATCGTTGCGCTTGGCCAACTGCTCGAAGCGCTGGGCGTGGACCGATGCGCAGTACACGCAGCCGTTGGAGCGCGAGACGGCCGTGGCCGCCACCTCGCGCTCGGCGCGCGACAGGCCGCCGGGCGCGTACATGATGGCGTTGAAGGCCTGCGAGCGCTCCGACAGCACGCGCGGCTGGCGGGCCAGCAGCAGGTAGAAGTCCGAAGTGCGCGCCTTGGGGTGGCTCAGGTCCAGCACGGCCTGCTGCTCGGCCGTGGCCGTGGCGGGGTCGAGCACGGGCAGCCAGGACGTCCAGTCCAGCGTCTCGCTGGTGTAGCCGTTGCGGCGCAGCGGCTCGCCCGGTGGCGGCAGGTTGGCGGGGTGCACGAAGGGTGCGGCGGCGGCTTCGGCAGCCGGCGTGCTGGCCTGGCCGCCCAGCGCGACCATGGCCTGCACGCCCGCGAACAGGCGCAACTGGTAGGCGATGAAACCCACCAGCTGGGCCACCAGTACGGTGTCGTCGATGGACAGGCCGGACTCGGGCATGGCCAGCAGGGCCGCGCGGTCGCTCTCGGCCGGGTGCAGGGCCAGGGTGCGCACGAAGTGCAGGGCCGCATCCAGGCGGGCGTTGCCGGTCTGGGCGCCGGGCTGGGCCAGCACGGTGCGCAGCGCGGGCGTCAGGGCGTCGCCCAGGGACTCGGCACGCTGGCGGTATTCATCGGCCAGGGCCTGGACGCCGCTGACGCGGCATTGCTCGCTGGCCAGCACCAGACGCTCGGCGCGCGACAGGCTGTCGGCCAGGCCGTCGCCCAGCAGCAGGTCCTCGCAGGCCTGGGTGGCGATGGCCACCTTGTCGCGCTGGCGGCGCGTGGCGAAAACGGGGGACTGGTCGGTCAGGCCGGCCAGGCGGTCGATGGTGTCGTTGGCGGTGGTCATGGGTATCTCAGGTCTTGTCTGCCAGGGCCCGCACGCGGGCTTCGGGGTCGGCGGGCGTCCATTCGCTGCCGTCGAGCTCGGGCTCGGAATAGGACTGCAGCTGGGCGTAGTGGTGTTCCAGGTCCTCGCGGTAGAACAGCGAGGCCAGGCCCTGGGCCAGCTTGCGCGCGCCGTCGCTGATGGCGGGGATATCACCCGACACCGTGCCGTGCGACAGCGCGGCCGGATAGCAAAAGCAGTGCACATGGTCCAGGCCGGGCAGGGCGCCGGGCGTCTTTTCCTGGAACTCGAACAGCGGGCCCAGGTCGGGCGAGTCCGACAGTTCCTGGTCCTCGGCACCCGCCTCGGGCACGAAGCGGTCGCTCCAGATGCGCACATGGGGCGCCAGGTCGGCGAACTCGGGGCGCTGGCGCCAGTCGATGGCAAAGCCGGTGGAGACGATCAGGAAGTCCAGCACGAACACGCCGCGCGGCGTGCTCACGCGCAGCTTGTCGCCTGCCTGCTCCACCTTCTGCACGGCGCAGCCCAGGTTGAAGTGGGCGTTGGCGTGGCGCGAGACGCGCAGCGTGCTGCCGTGCGGCGGTGGCACCTGCTGCACGTTGATGTAGTGGCGTATGCGCCATTTCCAGGCGTCGGGCAGCAGGAACTGGCCGTGCGTGAGGCCGGGCGTGCCCGAGCCCTTGGATTTGTTGATGCGTGGCAGGTCGCTGCGGCGCACCAGCAGGTCCACGCTGGCGGCGCCGTTCTCCAGCGCGGTGGCCGCGCTGTCCATGGCCGACGAGCCCGCGCCCACCACGCCCACGTGCAGGCCTGCCAGGCGGCTGTAGTCGAGCACGTCGGAGGAATGCGCCCAGCGGCTGCGGTCCACGCCCTGCATGAAGGCGGGGATCTGCGGGCCGCCCAGGCCGTCGCGGCCCGTGGCCAGCACCACGCGGCGTGCCAGCCAGGTGCGCGAGGCGCCATCGGCCGTCACATCGACCTCGACCGTGCCGTCGGCCTGCGGGCGGATGGCCGTGACCTGGTGGCCGTTGCGCACGTCGCAGCGCATCACGCGGCGGTACCAGCGCAGGTAGTCCATCCACTGCAGGCGCGGGATCTTGTCCAGCGTGGCCCAGGCTTCGCGGCCCCATTGGGCGATGAACCAGGCGCGGAAGGTCAGCGAGGGCAGGCCCAGCGCGGGGCCGGTCAGCTCCTTGGGCGAGCGCAGGGTTTCCATGCGCGCCGTCGTGGCCCAGGGGCCTTCGAAGTCCAGCGGGGCCTTGTCCAGCAAAACGGCCGCGATGCCCAACTGGGACAGCGCGGCCGACAGGGCCAGGCCGGCCTGGCCGGCGCCGATGACCAGGACATCGTGCACGGGCTGGCCGTCGCGGGTGGAGGGAGGAATCCAGGCCTTGGCAGGCCAGCCCAGGGCGACGAGGTCGTCGCGCAGGCGTTCTTCAAGGGCAGCCAGGCCCGCAGGGGCCGCGGCTGCCGGTTCGGTCAGGGACATAGACTCACCAGGAACTCACGAGGAAAGGCGCGCCAGCGGGGCAGGGCCTGCGGGCGCGCGCGGCATCAATCGATGCTGATTTTCGCGTCTTTGACCACCTGTGCCCATTTCAGGCGGTCGTTGTGCACGGTTTTCTTGAACTGCTCGGGCGTCTCTATGCGGATGGCATTGCCCTGGGACTCGAAGCGCGCACGCACCTCGGGCAGCTCCAGCACCTCGCGCACGGCCTGGCCGAGCTTGGCCACGATGGCCGGGTCCGTGCCCTTGGGCGCGAAGATGCCGAACCAGATCGAGCTGTCGAAGCCCTTGGTGCCCGTCAGGCCGCTGGAGGCGATGGTGGGCACTTCCTTGATCACTTCCACGGGCTTGGCCGTGGTCACGCCCAGCAGGCGCACCTTGCCGCTCTTGTAGTGCGGCAGCACGGTCTGGACCTGGTTCATGATGCAGCAGGTCTCGCCGCGCAGCACCGAGGTGATGGCCTCGGGGCCGCCCTTGTAGGGCACGTGGACCATGTTCAGCCCCAGGCGCGCATTGAACTCTGCAAAGGCCATGTGCGTGCCCGCGCCGTTGCCCGTGGAGGCGTAGTTGTACTTGCCGGGGTTGGCCTTGATCTCGTCCACGAACTCCTTGAGGTTCCTGACGTTGATCACGTTGGGGTTGATGGTCAGCACGTTGGACACATCGATCAGCGGCGCCACGGGCACGAAGTCGGTTTCCACATCGAAGGGCAGCTTCTTGTAAAGCGCCGCATTGCTGCCGTGCGTGGCCGCCGTGCCGAAGGCCAGCGTGTAGCCGTCCGGCTTGGCGCGCGCCACGATCTCGCTGGCGATGTTGCCGGCCGCTCCCGACTTGTAGTCAATGATCAGGGGCTGGCCCAGGCGCTGGGACAGCGGCTCCTGCACGCCGCGCGCGATCACGTCCACGCCCGAGCCTGCCGGGAAGCCCAGGATCATGGTCACGGGCTGGTGCGGCCACGAAGCCGCCGAATCGGCTGCCACCGCTGCGGTGGAGCCGAGGACGGCCAGGGCCGCGGCGGCGGCGGGAATCCAGGAGCGGAAAAGCGAGGGGCGCATGGTGTGCAGGGAAATCCGGTGAATCAATTCCCATATTTTCCTGAGAACTTAATGAGCCACTTTTATATGCATATGTTGGTATGAAGCCAGTGTGGGCATGGCCGCAGCGCTCAGCAAAAAGCCCGCCGATGGGGCGGGCTTCATGCCGGGCGCAGGCGCCTCTCAATGGCGGTAGGGGTTGTTGGGGCGGCGGTCATGGCGGTCCGGCACGCCGTCGCGGTCACGGTCCCAGCGGCCGGGTGCGTAGCCCCAGCGGCCACCGTGCTGCGACCACACGGGCTGGCGGTACACATAGCCGGGGCGCGCCTTGACCCAGTGGCCGGCCACCCAGGCATGGCGGTGGCCTTGCGGGCGCCAGTAGCCCGGCGCCCACACATAGCCGCGGCGCGGTGCCGGAACGGCCTCGTAGCGCATGGGGGGCGGCGCGCCGAACTGCACAGAGATGGCGGCACCCGGCGCCGCGTAGGTCACGTTGGCCTGGGCCTGCGCGGTCCCGGCCCATCCGGCCAGGGCCACGGTCGCGGCGATCAGCGGTGTGCGAAGGGAAATCATGGCGGCTCCTTGTCCTTGGTTCATCGGGCTGGAGTCCCTGTGACGGGAATCCATGACTGCATGGTGCGAGTGCTGCGTCAAGCCCGGGTTGCCGCGACGCGAAGTCTTGCAATCTTGTGTATCGCCTTGGTGAAGCCTTGTTGCCAGGCGCTGCAGCGCAGGCTGCCGTCCTGCGGCCGCCGTCAGACAGTGCCTCTTCTCAGGGCCGTGAACGCCGTGAATTCCCAGCTGCGCATGGCCAGCACCAGGGTGTAGCCCTCGCGCTGGCCGGGCGGCAGGCGCTGGTCCTGCAGGTGCTGCTGGGAAAAGTCATGGGCCAGCCGCTGTATGCGTTCCACGAAGCTGGGCGCCAGATGCCGGCCGATGGAGCCGTGCACCATCAGCATGCCCTCGCCCGGCTGGTCGAAGCCGCCGCCGAAATAGTCGAGCACGGCGTTCTCGCGGAAGTACTCCATCACCGGCCCGCGCGCGCGCCAGCGGAAGGTCTTGGCCAGGCGCAGCCGGTAGCGGTTTCCGGGGCGCAGCTCGATGATGCCGATGCGGTCCAGCTGGGCCAGGTAGCGGATGCCTTCGGCCTCGGTCATGCGGTAGGTGGCCACGATCTGCTCCAGCGTCCACTGGCTGAGCACGCAGATGGCCATCAGCAGCAGCTTGCGGTCGGCGACCACGGCGTTCTCCTGCTCCGGCGTCATCTCCTGCAGCAGCGGCTGGCTGTCGGCCACGCGGCGTGCCAGGTCGGCGAAGTCCAGGCTCAGCGCGCGGCAGATGGCATCGATGCGCGACAGCGGCATGTCGCCCTTGGCCAGCATGCGCTTGACGCTGGACTCGGCCATGCCCAGGGCGCGCGCCAGGTCGGCATAGGTCATCTGGGCGGCCTTGAGTTCCTTCTTGAGGGCGATGACGAGGTCGGCAGTGGTGCTCATGGGTAGCGATTATCGATACCCGAGGTGCTGGTTTGCGCGGCGGGTGCAGAAAAACGATGCTGGAAGGGCCGGTGGCTCGCCACACTCCGCGCCACTTTCCACGAGGAGCAACACATGCCATCCACATTGATTTCACCGGCCGCCGCCCTGCGCGCGCTGTACTGGGGCGCCGCCTTGCTGCTGCTGGCCGCCTTGATTGGCCCTGCAGTGCCGCAGCCCCAGGACTTTCACGCGTTTGCCGACCAGCGCGCCTGGGGGCCGCTGCCCCATGCGCTGGATGTGCTCAGCAACCTGGGCTTTGCCTGGGCTGCCGTGACGGGGGCGCGCCTGCTGCTGGACCGGCGTAGCCAGGCGCTGGCGCCGGCCCTGCGCTGGCTGGCCGCGCTGTTCTTCACGGGGCTGGCGTGTTCGGCCATAGGCTCGTCCGTCTACCACTGGGCCCCCCACGATGCCACCCTGGCCGGCGACCGGCTGGGCATGTCCATGGCCTTTGCCGGCATGCTGGGACTGGCGCTGCAATCGCGCATTGCCGACCGCGTGGCCGTGCGCGCCGCGGTGGCCATGCTGGTCGCCGCCGTGGCCTCGGTGCTGGTCTGGCTGCATGGCGGCAACCTGCTGCCCTGGGCGCTGGTGCAGGGCGGCGGCATGCTGGCGGTGCTGGGCCTGGCCTGCGTGGCGCCGCGCCATGGCGCGCTGGCGCTGCGCCTGGGCGTGGTGATCGCCTGGTATGGCGCGGCCAAGCTGCTGGAGTGGGGCGATGCGGCCGTCTTCGAGGCCACAGCCGGGCTGGTGTCCGGCCACAGCCTCAAGCATGTGGTGGCGGCGGCCGCCGCCCTGCCCGTGATCACCGCGCTGCGTGCGGCCGGCACGGCGCGCATGGCCAGTACGGGCACAATGTGCGCCGATGCGTGCGGCCACGGCGGCGCCACCAACCGTTGAGGGAAGACAAGATGTTCCAGCAAGAGACCGGCAGCCCGTCTGCCCCCACCGCAACGGCCGGCGCCGTGCCATCGGCCGCGCACGAGCACCCCAACCAGTTCGCCCTGCTGGGCCAGCGGCGCTTTGCGCCGTTCTTCTGGACGCAGTTTTCCGGGGCGGCCAACGACAACCTGTTCAAGTTCGCGCTCACCGTGATGGTGACCTACCAGCTCAGCGTCTCCTGGCTGCCTTCGGCCATGGCGGGGCTGGTGATCGGGGCGCTGTTCATCCTGCCGTTCCTGCTGTTCTCGGCCACCTCGGGCCAGCTGACGGACAAGTGGGACAAGACCCGCATGTTCCGCCTGGTCAAGAACCTGGAGATCGCCATCATGGCGCTGGCCGCCTGGGGCTTCATCCAGGCCAATGTGCCCTTGCTGCTGGGCTGCGTCTTCCTGATGGGCCTGCACTCCACGCTGTTCGGCCCCGTGAAGTTCGCCTACCTGCCCCAGGTGCTCAGCGAGCGCGAGCTGACGGGCGGCAACGGCATGGTGGAGATGGGCACCTTCGTGGCCATCTTGCTGGGCAACGTGGCCGGCGGCCTGCTGGTGGCCGTGCCCGAGGTCGGCCATCTGCAGGTGGCCGTGGCCTGCCTGGCGCTGGCGGTGATCGGGCGGATCTTTGCGCAGTTCATCCCCAATGCGCCGGCCACCGATCCGCACCTGGTCATCAACTGGAACCCCTTCACCGAAACCTGGCGCAACCTGCAGCTGGCCCGCGAGCAGCCCGCCGTGTTCCGCTCGCTGCTGGGCATCAGCTGGATGTGGTTCTTCGGCGCCGTGTTCCTCGCCCAGTTCCCCAGCTTTGCCAAGGAGGTGCTCCATGGCGACGAGCATGTGGCCTCGCTGCTGCTGGTGGTGTTCTCGGTGGGCATCGGCACGGGCTCGCTGCTGTGCGAGGTGTTCAGCCGCCGCCATGTGGAGATCGGCCTGGTGCCGCTGGGCGCCATCGGCATGAGCGTGTTCGCCGTGGACCTGTTCTTTGCCTCGCGCGCACTGCCGGCCTCCGAGCTGATGGGCGTGGGTGCCTTCTTTGCCCAGCCCGCGCACTGGCGCGTGATGGCCGACCTGGGCATGCTGGCCCTGTCGGCCGGCATCTACAGCGTGCCCATGTACGCGCTGATCCAGATGCGCAGCCAGCCCACGCACCGCGCGCGCATCATCGCGGCCAACAACATCCTCAACGCGCTGTTCATGATCGCCTCCAGCGTGCTGGCCGGCGCGCTGCTGGCGGCGGGCTTCAGCATTCCCCAGGTTTTCCTGATCACGGGCATTGCCAATGCCGTGGTGGCGGCCTACATCTTCTTGCTGGTGCCCGAGTACCTGCTGCGCTTCGTGGCCTGGGTGGTCTCGCGCTTCGTGTACCGCTTCAAGGTGCAGGGCGACGAGCACATCCCGGCCACCGGCGCGGCCATCCTGGCCTGCAACCATGTGAGCTTTGTCGATGCCGTGCTGCTCATGGCCGCCAGCCCCCGGCCCATCTACTTCCTGATGGACCACCGCATCTTCCGCGTGCCCCTGCTGGGCTGGCTGTTCCGCCTGGCCAAGGCCATCCCCGTCGCGCCCCAGAAGGAAGATCCCGCCACCTACGAGGCTGCGTTCGAGCGCGCCGCCCAGGTGCTGCGCGAGGGCGACCTGCTGGCCATCTTCCCCGAGGGCGGCATCACGCGCGACGGGCAGCTGCAGGAGTTCCGTGGCGGCATCATGAAGATCGTCGAGCGCGCCCAGGCCGATGGCCTGCAGGTGCCCGTGGTCCCCATGGCGCTGACCAATCTCTGGGGCTCGTACTTCAGCCGCATCGAGCAGGGCGGCGCCATGGTGCGGCCCTTCCGCCGTGGCCTGTTCAACCGTGTGGGCCTGAACGTGGGCCAGCCCATGGCCCAGACCGAGGTGCAGCCCGCGCTGCTGCGCGAGCGCGTGCAGCGGCTGCTGGCGGCCTAAGAGGGGTTCTGTTCCTCCACCGTGAAGCTCAGGCCGGCATTGGCCTTGAGCCTGGCGATGAGCGCGTCGCCCATGGCAGGCGCCGTGGTCCAGATGCCGCCGGGCGTGTCCGGGGCGTCCTGCAGCAGGCAGACGGCGGCCTCGGTGATCATCTTGGACGTGGAGCCGTAGCCCGGATCGCGGTCGCCCTTGACGCCCACGCGCAGACTGTGACCGGCCGCGTCGGTGCCGATGAACAGCACGTCGTAGAAGCCCGATTCGCGCTCTTCGCGCGATGGCCCCTCGCCAGGCTTGGGGCCGTCGTCCGCGCCCAGCGACTTGTCGGCCGCCACGGCGTTGGCCAGGGCCTCGCCCTTTTCGCCCGCGCCTGTGACCATCATCTCGTCGTAGACAAAGTCGGCGCCATAGGCATGGCCCAGCAGAAAGTTGGAGCGGTGCACGTTGCGCGTGTTGATGGCCGCCATCACGAAGGGCGCCACCCACAGGCCCAGCACCTCGTCCACCATGGGCTTGCTGCCCGAGGGCTGGCGCGGGCCCTCGAAACCCGGCGTGAGCGAGAACGGATTGCGCAGCAGATCCAGCACGCCCGGCTGGGCGGCGGCCGCCGCCATGGTGGCCTTGAGGCTGGCGGCCGTGCCGCCCGAGAAGGTGCCCTTCATCTTGCGCACCCGGCCCCGCACGCGCTGGGCGGGCTGGCCGAAGCGGGCCTGCATCTCTCGCTGCAGCATGAACACGCCCAGGTCGAAGGGAATGGAATCGAAGCCGCAGGAGAACACGATGCGCGCGCCGCTGGCCCGGGCTGCGGCCTCGTGGGCATCGATCATCTGGCGCATCCACGCTGGCTCGCCGCACAGGTCCACATAGTCCACGCCGGCGCGGGCGCAGGCGGCCACGAGTTCGTTGCCGTAGAGCTGGTAGGGGCCCACCGTGGTCAGCACCAGGCGGGCCTGCTCCATCAGCGCCTGCAGGCTTGCGGGATTGCCGGTGTCGGTCACCACCAGCGGGGTATCGGCGGGCGCGCCCAGCTCGTCGCGCACGGCCGCGAGCTTGGCGGCATTGCGCCCGCCCATGGCCCAGCGCAGGCCGCTGCCTGCGGGGTAGCGCCTGAGCAGGTACTCCACCACCAGCCGGCCCGTGAAGCCGGTGGCGCCGTGGACGACGAGGTCAAAGGGTTTGGTCATGGGAGATCTCCATCAATCAGCGTGGCGAACGTGCGATTGCCCGCTGCACTGCAGCCGGGGTGGGCGCATTGTCTGTGGCGCGCCGCAGGGTTCCTGTCGCCCAGGTGCCGTGCCCGATGTCCTGTGTGCTGGTGTCACATGCAGGAACTTTTTGGGGTGTAAACAACAGTCAAAAACTTGAAAAGTACCGTTTTAAGATACTCGATGGCATGTGTCTGGCCACTGTTACGGTTGAATGCAGACACGCAAGTTACGTCTGGGCACCATGCGTCCCGTGTTCAACCAATGCCCTTGAGGGGCACCTCGGCAAATGTCCTCTTCTCCCATCGTCGTTCAGCGTGATACCCGGGCCTGGCAACTGCAGGTGTGGGTGTCGTTCGGCATTGCGGTCTCGCTGTGCGCCATCGGCCTGGCATGGCTGCCCGGCGAGCAGCTGGAGCAGGCCTTCATGGTGATGGGCTATGTGTTCTGCCTCTCGGCCGCCTTCGTGCTGGCCAAGTTCGTGCGGGACAACGAGGGCGGCCGCAGCGGCGCAGGCGACACGCCCATGTGGAAGCTGGTGGTCTGGGGCGGCTTTGCCGTGTCCATGGCGCTGACCGGCTGGGGGCTGGTGAGCATGGACATCAACGTGACCTACAAGGCCTTCCTGGGCGTGAGCTGGCTCTATCTCATCACCACCGCCTTCACGCTGGCCAAGATGCTGCGTGACCGCCACGAGGCCGACCTGGCGCAGGCCCGCATGCATGGCCGCCGCGAGGCCGCGCAACCGGCCGACGCCGAGTGATGTCCACCCCTTCCCCGCATTTCCAGGAGTCCAAGCAATGATGGTCAACCAATCCGTTTTCACGCGCCTGCCGCGTGCCCTGCTGGCCGCTGGTGCGCTGTGCGCAGCCCTGGCCATGGCGCCTGCCCATGCGCAAAGCGAGGCCTCGGTGGCGCTGTCCATGCTGCCCGTGGCCTCCGTGGTGGGCACGGCTTCGGTGGCTTCGGCGGCCGCTGGCGCCGTGGTGGCCGTGCCTGCCGCTTTGTCGGTGGGCGGCGCGGTGCTGACAGTGAAGGCAGTGCAGGCCTCGGCCACGGGCACGGTCTACCTGCTGGAGCGTGCCTCCGACGGCGCCCAGGCCAGCGTGGAAGTGGTGGGGCGAGGCGCCTCCGCCTCGGCTTACGCCGTGGGCACGGTGCTGACCTGCAGCGTGATCGGCACGGGCGTCATCATCTCGGCGGCCGGCAAGGTGCTGGCCTTCATCCCCAACGAGATGGGCAAGGCCCTGCTGCACAACGAACGCCTGTGATACCCGCCATGAAACCGCTGCTTTCTCCTTCCCCTGCAGCCCGTGCCGCCTGCCTGGGCCTGCTGCTGGCCGCCGCGCTGGGCACGGCCCATGCAGGGCGCAGCTGCGAGGACAAGCCCCTCACCCCCCAGTCCCTGCAAAAGGGCCTGGACCTGGCCCAGCGCACATCCCAGGCGCTGGATGCCGAATACGCGAAGAACGGCACCCGTGTCGTGCTGCTGGCGCGCGTGGGCCAGGACCTGAGCAAGTACGACCTGCACTACTCGCACTACGGCTGGGCCTACAGGACCCCCGAAGGCCCCTGGCGCGTGGCGCACAAACTCAACGAATGCGGCACGGCCGGCGGCCATGTCTACCGCCAGGGCCTGGGCGAGTTCTTCCTGGACGACCTGTGGCGCTACGAGGCCGGCGTTCAGGTGCCCACGCCCGCCGTGCAGCAGGCGCTGTGGACCTTTCTGACCCAGCCCCAGACCGTGCTGCGCCTGCAGCACGAGCCCTACAGCATGGTCAGCTACGCCTGGGGGCAGCGCTACCAGCAGTCCAACCAGTGGGCCACCGAAACCCTGGCCGCCGCCATGGAGCCGGCCACGGTGCAGCGGCGCCAGCAGGCCCAGGCCTGGCTGCAGTTCAAGGGCTACGAGCCGGGCGTGCTGGTCATCCGCGCGCTGTCGCGGCTGGGCGGGCGCGTGACGGCCGCCAACATCGCCTTCGACGACCATCCCAACGACAAGCGCTATGCCAGCCGCATAGAGACCGTGACCGTGGAATCGGTGACGCAGTGGCTGCAGCGCAGCCAGCTGGCGGGTCCGGTGCGCGTGCTGCCCTGAGTCGGACCGGCTCTTCCTCCGCCTGCGGTCTTCCTCGGCCGCAGGCCACTGAAACAGGAGTTTCCCCATGAGCAAGGCCCTGCGTCTGCCCGAGAAATGGTTCCGCCGAGGCCTGTGGCTGGTGGCGGTGGTGTTCGCGTCCTTCCTCATCGGCCTGGGCGGCCTGGTGGTGGGCGACCTGCCCCAGGTCGAGTCGCCGCGCACGGTGGAGGACTTCATCGCGCCCGAGGCGGCCGAGCCCGTGAAGGCCGAGATCAAGGCCGCCGATGCCGACCACGACAAGGCGGAAACGGCGCTGGAGAACGCACGGCTCAAGTACCAGGCCGCGCAGTCGCGCTACCGCTCGGCGCGCGAGACCTTCGACAACTGGGTGGCCACGCGCCGTGCCACCGCCCGGCCCGAGCAGGACAGCGAACTGCTGTCGCGCACCCAGGCGCTCGATGCCATCAAGCAGGAAGAGAACACCGCCCGCGCCTCCGTGGAGCGGCTGCAGGATACGAGCCTGCGGGCGCGGCAGCGCCTGGACGCGGCCAACCGCCAATGGGACGATCTGCGCGACGGTGCCATGGAATCCTGGCGCAAGGAGATGCGCGCCGTCGAGCTGCGTGTCTTTCTCTACCGCCTGGCGCTGACCCTGCCGCTGCTGCTGGCGGCCGGCTGGCTGTTCGCCAAACAGCGCAAGAGCACCTGGTGGCCCTTCGTCTGGGGATTCATCTTCTTTGCGCTGTTCGCTTTCTTCGTTGAACTTGTGCCGTACCTGCCCGACTACGGCGGCTACGTGCGCTATGTGGTCGGTATCGTGGTGACGGTGCTGCTGGGGCGCGCGGCCATCCTGGGCCTGAACCGCTATCTTGAAAGGCAAAAGCAGCAGGAATCGCTGCCGGAGACGCAGCGGCGCCAGGAACTGGGCTACGACGTGGCCCTGGCCCGCCTGGCCAAGGGCGTGTGCCCGGGCTGCGAGCGCCCCGTGGATCTGAAGGACGGCGCCATCGACTTCTGTCCCCACTGCGGCATCGGCCTGTTCGACCGCTGCGGCAGCTGCAGCACCCGCAAGAGCGCCTTTGTACGCTTTTGCCACAGCTGCGGCGCCCAGGCCGATGGCCACAGCAGAAAGGCGGGCGCGGTGCTGCCCCGGGCGCAGGAGCCCGGGCCGGCGCCAGGCTGAGCCGGCCTGGCCGTCAGGGGCTCCAAGCCCCTTGAAGCTGCACGGGGTTGTGGTACACCATGGCTTGCGCGCTCGGCCGGGGCGCAGATGTCTTCAGCGAGGATGCCATGTCACGCCAGCTGCCGTATCCCCCACAACACACGCCAGCGCAACCCGCCCACCCACCGGCCGGCGGGTCCGCCCATGTCCTTCCCCTTGCGGCCTGGGCCGTGGGGGCGGCCCTTCTGGCAGGTCATGTGCTGGCGGGCCCTTCTTCATGGAAAGCATGGGCGGCCTACGCCGCGCTGTCGGCATTGGCTGGCATGGCCTGGATCTGGCGCTGCCATGCAGCCGGCTTGCCGCTGACCCGGACGCTGCGCGGCCATGGCTGGATACAGGCCACGATGGCCTTGCTGCTGGCGGCATGGCAGCCGACCCTGGCCTGGGCTTGTGCCCTGCTGTGGCTGGCGGCCGTCGCCTGGCTGCCCTGGGATGGCGAGCGCGAGCAGGCGCTGCATCTGCCCACGGGCCAGGTGGTGGTGCTGTGCGCCATGCTGGCCATGCTCTGCGCCGTGGTGGTGGCCAGGCCCATGCCGCAGATGGCGCCGGGCCCGGTCGCCGTGCGCATCCTGTGGCTGGCCAGCGTGCTGCTGCCGCTGGCCGTGCATGCGCTGGCGCTGTGGCAGGCGCTGAGCCGCATGCAGCGCCAGTACACCGAGGAGCTGGCGCAGCTGTCGAGCTATTGCGGCCAACTGGCCGACGATGTGCAGCAGTTGCAAAAACGCGTGGGCTCGCTGCAATTGCCCACGGGGCGCGACACACTCACCGGCGTGGCCAATTACGCGCGATTGATGGATGTCGTCGATGGCCTGCGCGAACGCCATGCCCGCAAGCCCGAGCCGTTTTGCGTGGTGCTGCTGGAGCTGGACCCGTGGGTGGAGCGCGTGGGTGTTCACCAGGCCTACAAGGGCCCCTCGCTGCAGGACCGCGTGCTGCTCATGCTCAGCGGCCTGCTGGTCACGCATCTGCGCACCGTGGACGGCATAGGCCGCTACCGCGACGACACCTTCATGCTGGTGATGCCCGATACCGCCTCGGTCCAGGCCGTCTGGGCCCTGCAGCGCGTGCGCGAGGGTGTGCGCCAGCAGCGCTGGAGCGAAACGCCCATCCCCGATCCCGACAAGGACCCGCTAACCCTGACCCTGGCCGTGGCGGAGTTCCAGGCGGGCGAGACCTCGGAGCGGCTGGTGCAGCGGGCCGAGGCAGCCCTGTTGCATGGCCGTGCCTGCGGGCGCAACCAGATCGTGGTGGCCGAGGATGTGCGGCCGCCGCGCGCGTCCTAGACGCACAGCCTGCGATAGGGCCTGTTCATCCCCTGCGGGGGAGCGCGCTCCTCGGGATTTCCCGGATGCGGTCACAATGGGCGCCCATCGGGGCCGCCGGCCCGCCGCGCTTCATTGCATGCCCGTGCTTTCCTCCATTTCCCGGAATCTTCCCGACCGCCTCCTTTGGGGGCCGAAGCCGGCGTCACCGCTGGTGGACGAGGCGCTGCACCTGGAGCGCTGGAAACGCCGCACCTGGCAGCTGCACATCTCCGTGCTGCTCAGCCATCTCTATGCGCTGCTGCTGTTCCTGGGCCATGCATGGGCCGGCTACGCGCCCTGGCCCGTGGTGCTGGGCTATGGACTGTGGGTGGCGGCCGGCATGGGCTTCATCACCTGGGCCTATGCCAGCGACTGGTGCCACAGGCTGCGCGATCCGGGCATGTTCCTCACGCACCAGCTGGTGTCCATCATCGGCGTGCTGGGCATGGTCATGGCGGCACCCGCGCTGGCGTTCCAGTCGATGGTGATGCTGATCGCCTTCAGCGCCGACGGTTTTCTCGCACGCAGCCGCACCAGCTTCTGGCTGACGTGGATAGGCACCCTCGTTGCCGTGGCCGCCATCATCTGCTGGCGGGGTCCGCTGATGCGCATGACCACGGACACGGCTGCGGGCCAGCTGCTGGCCTTCGGCGTGGTGCTGGGGGCCGTGGTGCGCTGCAGCGTGCAGGCGACCTTCTTTCGCAGCATGCAGTACCGGCTGGGCATCGCCAATGACAAGCTGGCCGCTGCGCTGGCGCAGATCGAGGCCTTGCTGCGCCATGACGACCTGACCGGCGTCAGCAATCGGCGCGGCGTGATGGAGCGGCTGCACGAAGTGCGCACCGCCGCCCAGGAGCGTGGCGAGGTGCTGTGCGTGGCGTTGCTGGACATAGACCACTTCAAGCGCATCAACGACAGCTTTGGCCATGAAGGCGGCGACCGCGTGTTGCGCGCTTTCGGCGCGCTGCTGAAGTCGCAGCTGCGCAGTACAGATGGCGTGGGCCGCTATGGCGGCGAGGAATTCCTGCTGGTGCTGCCGGACACCGGCCTTGCTCAGGCCGGCGAATTGCTGGAGCGCCTGCGCCTGCGCATTGCCGAGGCTCCGTGGACGCACACCCTGGGCGATGGCGCCCGCGTCACCTGCACGCTGGGCGCGGCGCAGTACCGCACGGGCGAATCGGTAGAGGCCACCATCGCGCGCGCCGATGCGGCGCTGTACCGAGGCAAGGCCCAGGGCCGCAACTGCACGGTGCTGGAGCCGCAACAGGCCCCGCAGGTCTTGAGCGGCGCCCCGGCCCCCCGGACTGATGCCGGAATGCCTGACCGCTTGTGAGTGCAGCTCACGACGAGTGACAGAAAACATCGTTATTCATGCGCACCGATCGTCCATAGCATCGGCATCCATGCTCGGAATGGACAAGGGTGCAAATATGAACCAATGGTTCGCTGAAATCGCCGGCAACGGGCCCGAGGGCGCTGGCATCGTGGTGTCTGCGCAAGGCTGGGATAGGCATCTGCAGTCCGGCCCCCGCCAGTTGCAGGCCGGCCCGCTCCGCACCGAACTGGCCGACGGCGGCCTGCGCAATGTCCGCTATGGCGGCGTCGACATCCTGCGCTCCATGGCCTTTGTGGCGCGCGACGGACAGGGTGACCGCTGTGTGCATGGCGCGGGCGAACTGAGCCTGCGCGAGCGGGCCGGCCGCTTCGAGGCCTTCTACGAAACGGTGGTGGACTGCGAGGAGCTGAGCCTGGCCTGGCGCGTGCGCATCGTGGGTTCGGCGCGCGGACTGAGCTTCACGTGCTGGGCGCGTGCCCAGGGGGATGTCGACGGCGGCCTGCAGCGGGGCCTGCGCGCCGGGCGGGCGGGCCTGGAACTGGTGTATCCGCTCAAGGTCCTGGCTGGCCGGCCCGTGCATGTCCAGCATGTCGATGGCAGCGCCGAAACCACCGTGCTGCCCGAGCCCGATGCGCTGCAGCGCCTGTCGCAGCTGTCTGGCATCGCCCATGAGCCCGCACCGGGCCTGCAGGTGGATTGCCGCCTGGAAGGCGCCGAGTTCGAGATGCTGGGCCAGCGCTGTGGCGGCAAGGCCTTTTTCCGGCTGCAGCCGCGCGCGTTGTCTCCTTCGCCCTCCTACCCGTTGACCCGGGGCCGGACCCTGGTGCAGATGGCCGGCCTCTCGTTTGTCTCGCCCGGCGCCCTGCAGTAGCACCGCAAGCAGCGCCGGGCCTGGCCTGGCCGGGTCAGCCTGTGCCTTGCAGGCGGGCGGCCTGCACGGTGGCCTCCAGCAGCTTTCTCTCCCTTTGCAGGTGGGCGGTGAACTGGGCTTGCTCCATGACCATGGGCTTGAAGCCGGCCTCGGCCAGCTTGCGCACCAGTTCCGGCTCGGCCAGCACGGCGGCGGTCTCCCGGGCCAGGCGCTCTGCAATGCGGGCATCGGTGCGGGCTGGCAGCAGCAGGCCTTGCCAGGCTTCGACATCGAACGCCTGCCAGACCGCCGTGTCCGACAGGCTGGGTGTCTGCGGCAAGGTGGCGGCCCGCTGGCGCGATGTCACCCCCAGGCCGCGCAGCTTGCCCTCGCGCACGAAGGACTGGACCAGGGCCACGGGCAGCACGGCCAGGTCGATCTGCCCGCCTGCCAGCTCGGTCAGCGCCTGCGGGCCGGATTTGTAGGGCACATGCGTCCATGACAGGCCGGCCTGCTGCTGGAGCATTTCGGCCGTCAGGTGCAGGCTGGTGCCCACGCCGTCGGTGCCCACGGTCAGCCGGCCCGGTTGCTGGCGTGACAGCTGCACCAGCTCGGCCGCCGTGGCGGCCGGCAGGTCGGGGCGGCCTGCCAGCACGAAGGCCGAAGAGGCCACGGGCGCCACGGGCAGCAGCTCCCTGAGGCCGTCATAGCGAAAGCGTTCTGGCGAGACCAGCGGCGCGATCAGCACGCAGCTGGCCACGCCAAACAGCACGGTGTGCCCGTCGGGCCGGGCCTTGATGACACGCTGGGTGGCGATGGTGCCCGAGGCGCCCACCGTGTTCTCTATGACCACGGGCTGGTGCAGCCGCTCGGCCAGCCTCGGCATGACCAGGCGTGCGGCCACGTCCACGCTGCCGCCTGGCGAAAAGGGCACCACCACGGTCAGCGGCTGGCTGGGCCAGGCGTCGGCCCCAGCCGTGGAGGCGCGGGCTGCCGGCGAAAGCCAGGGCGCGCCCAGCATCCAGGCCGCCAGTTGCCTGCGGTTGAGGCTCATGCCAGCCTCCCGGCATCGCCCAGCCAGGGCAGCTGGTCCGCGTGGTAGCGCCAGGTCTGGAACACGCTGTTGAGCCGGCCGGGGCCGGTGCGGCGCGCTGCGGCATCGGGATACTCGGCGAACCAGGGCAGGATGTATTCCCAGACCACTTCCCCCGCAGGCGTGACCTCGAAGAGCCGGCCCGTGGCCGATTCGGTGATGTGGGTGTTGCCGTTCCACAGGCGCTGGGCATTGCCCATGAAGGCGGTGTAGAAGGCGTTGACCATCTCGTCCTGGTAGCTCCAGACCACGCGGTGGTCGGCCGGATCGATCTCCACCACGCGCGAGAAGGCCACGTGGGCGCCTTCGCGGAAGTTGCCGTTGTCGAAGGCCAGGATGTGGCCGTTGGCCAGCGCCACGGGCGCATGCTGGTGCGAGACCACGGAAGGCGGAATGTGCAGCGTCACCGCGCCGCTGGCCTTGTCCACGGCGATGATGCCGGAGGTGGTGCGCAGGCTCATGAGCACACTGCCGTCGGCCCTCACGCCCAGGCCGTTGACCAGCGGCCAGTGGTAGCGGCCAAAGCCCGGGTGGATGGGGAAGTCCTCGGGCTCCAGGTGCTCCCAGGCCTTCCATTCCCAGACCAGGCGGCCGCTGCGGTCCACCTCGCGGATCACGTCGCCGTACATCACCTCGCCGGTTCCGTGCGCGGTGCCGCCGGGCACGCGCTCGGCAAAGCCCTCGGGCACGGGCGCGCAGGCGGCATAGAGCAGGTGGCCGTTGGGCAGCCATTGCGCGTCATGGTGGTGGTCCGGGTCCTCGTGGCGCCAGACGATCTCGCCCTGTGGCGTGACCTCGTAGAAATCGCCGCCGTGCCACATGGACCACGGCGCATAGCGGTCGGGCGAGCGGGGATGGTTGCCGTTGTAGCCCAGGTTGCCGTTGGGCAGGATCACGGCATGGCGGCCCGCGCGCACGGGCAGCTTCCATTCATGGGCCACGCGGCCCTCGATGTCCACCAGGTAGACATGGCCGTCGGCCGTCTGCGGCGCGATCAGGGTGTAGCCGCCGGCCGAAAGGGCGGGGTCGTGGGCGATGAGTCCGACGCCGCGGCGGCGCTGGGTGACTTGGTCTACGGTGCTTGCCATGGGCTGCTTTCAAAGGAGGGCGGGGAATGAGCGCCACTGTAGGCAGTCGCAAGCGTCAGGAATAGCTGTTTGTTTTGGATGAGGTGTCAGATAAAAATTTACACTCCGCGCCATGCCCGCAATCTCCCAGGCCTTTCGCTGTTTCGACGAGGTGGCTCGCCGTGGCTCGGTGCGCAAGGCCGCCGTCACGCTGCACCTGACGGCGGCCGCCGTGAACCAGCAGATCCTCAATCTGGAGGCCCAGGTCGGCGTGCCGCTGTTCGACCGCCTGCCGCGCGGCATGCAGCTGACAACCGCCGGGGAGCTGATGCTGGCGGCCGTGCGGCGCAGCCAGCGTGACTTCGACAACGCGCTGGCCCAGGTGGAGGACCTGCGCGCCCTGCGCCGGGGCCATGTGCGCGTGGGCGTGTCCCATGCCACGGCCGAGTACCTGCTGCCCCTGGTGATCGCCAGCCTGCACGGGCGCTATCCGGGCATCACCTTCAGCGTGCGCTCGGGCACGGGCGAGGAGCTGCTGCGCGGCGTTGCGCAGGGAGAGATCGATGTGGCCTATTGCCTGCGCCGCCCGCCGCCGCCCGGCGTGCAGGAGGTGCGGGCCTGGCCCCAGCCGCTGGGCGCGGTGATGGCTCCCGGCCATCCGCTGGCCACCGAGCCGCGCCTGCTGCGCCTGCGCGATTGCGTGGCCTATCCGCTGATCCTGATGGCGCCGGGCATGGAGCTGCGCAGCATGCTGGAGCAGATGGACAGCGCAGCCCTGCACCAGCAGCGGCCGCTGGTGGAGACCAGCTCCGTGCCCATGGTGCGGCGCCTGGTGGCCGGCAGCACGGCCCTGGGATTCCTGGTGCCCGACAACGTGGCCGAGGATGTGGCGGCCGGCCGCCTGCTCTGGCGGCCCCTGCACGATGCAGGAGCACAGCTGCCAAGCTGTCTGTACCAGCGCATCGGCTACACCAGGGCGGCCGCCATGCGCCTGTTTCTGGACGAGCTGGAGCGCGTGGCCGACGAGATGCGCGCCGGCTTCGAGACCGGCGTGTCCTGGTCGCTCAAGGATATGGCGACCTGAGCGACCCTGGCCACCTGAGTGACCTGAACGATCGGCTGCGGGGCGTCAGACGCCCCGGGCGCGCTCGGCCTTGAAGCGTGCGCGCATTTCAGTGAAGTTGCCCGCCTCCAGCGCATTGCGCACTTCCTGCATCAGATTCAGGTAGTAGTGCAGGTTGTGGATGGTGGTGAGCATGGGGCCCAGCATCTCGCCGCAGCGGTCCAGGTGGTGCAGGTAGGCGCGCGAGAAGCCGTCGCGTCCGCCTTGCTCCCAGCTCACGCCGCTGGCACCGGCGCAGGCGTGGCAGGTGCAGCTGGGGTCCAGCGGCTGGTGGTCGGTCTTGTGGCGGGCATTGCGGATCTTCAGGTCGCCATAGCGCGTGAAGATGGTGCCGTTGCGCGCATTGCGCGTGGGCATGACGCAGTCGAACATGTCCACGCCGTCGGCCACGCCCTGCACCAGGTCCTCGGGCGTGCCCACGCCCATCAGGTAGCGCGGCTTGTGGGCCGGCAGGCGGTGGGGCGTGTGGGCCATGATGGCCAGCATCTCGTCCTTGGGCTCGCCCACCGAGACGCCGCCCACGGCGTAGCCGGGGAAGTCCATCTCGACCAGGGCCTGCAGCGATTCCTCGCGCAGGTTCTCGTACATGCCGCCCTGCACGATGCCGAACAGCGCATTGGGGTTGCCCAGGCGCTGGAATTCGTCGCTGGAGCGCTTGGCCCAGCGGCGGCTCATCTCCATGCTCTTGCGTGCCTCGGCCTCGGTGGTCTTGTGGCCGTTGGTCTCGTAGGGCGTGCATTCGTCCAGCTGCATGACGATGTCCGAGTTCAGGATCGTCTGGATCTGCATGCTGACTTCGGGCGACATGAACAGCTTGTCGCCATTGACGGGGCTGGCGAAGTGCACGCCTTCCTCGGTGATCTTGCGCATGGCGCCCAGGCTCCAGACCTGAAAGCCCCCCGAGTCGGTGAGGATGGGCTTGTCCCACTTCTCGAAGCCGTGCAGGCCGCCGAAGCTCTGCATGATGTCCAGCCCCGGGCGCATCCACAGGTGGAAGGTGTTGCCCAGGATGATCTGCGCGCCCATCTCCTGCAGGCTGCGCGGCATCACGCCCTTGACGGTGCCATAGGTGCCCACGGGCATGAAGATGGGTGTCTGCACCACGCCGTGGTTGAGCGTGAGCTGGCCGCGGCGCGCGTGGCTGGAGGGATCGGTCTTGAGCAGGTCGAATTGCAGCATAGCCCTCCATTGTCCCAGATGGCCGCATGCGCGTGTCGGACGCGCCGCGACTGTCCCCGGAGCCCGTCCGGCTTAGCCGGCCCGCGTCTACACTGGGATGGTTGCGATTCGCCAGCTACAAAAAAGGAGGTCTGCATGCTGAAGATCATGATTGCCGTCGACGGGTCCGAGCCCTCGCTGGATGCCGTGCACCACGCCATCTCCCTGGTGCGCCAGGGCCTTCAGGCGCATTTCGTGCTGGCCCATGTGCAGCAGGAGGCCTCGCTGTTCGAGCTGGCCACGCAGGACTCGGACATGATCGCCGCCGCCAGCGTGGACGCCGGCATGCACCTGGTGGCGCCGGCCGTGGCCCTGGTGCGGGCGGCCGGCATTTCCTACGAGGTGGAGATCGGCCTGGGCGAGCCCGCCGCCGCGCTGGCCGACATTGCCGAGAGCACGGGCTGCGAGCAGATCATCATCGGCGCGCTGGGCCAGGGCGGCCTGCGGCGCGTGCTGATCGGCTCGGTCTCGCGCGAGGTGGCGCGCAACAGCCGGCTGCCGGTGACCATCGTCAAGCATGCCGAGCCGCGCGATGAAGATGAGGAGCAGGACCTGAGTCCCGAGTGAGGCCGCGCCGGGCAGGCGCGCGGGCCTTCAGGCAGCCCGCCGCTGCTGGCCCTGATGGCTCTGGTGCCGGCCTGCATGGGCGCCGTAAGCTCCGTAGGCGCCGTGGGCACCATGAGCGTGCGCATGCGCGTGGGGCTGCAGCTTGCCGTGCGGCAGGCTGGCCAGGCGCTGGAACATGCGGCGGCAATAGCCGCGTATGCCCAGGCATTTGTTGATCTCATCCACCGGCAGGGGCCCGGAGACCACGACGATGCTGTCGGCCTGGTCCCAGTCGCCGGCCGCGCGCAGCCGCCGGCGCATGCACAGCGCCCAGGCATGGATGCGCGTGGGCGAGCCATGCTCATGGACCTGGCCCGTGACCAGGTCGAAGGCAATGGCCACCAGCTCGGTCCTGAGCCGGCAGCGGCGCTCGCCCGTGATGGCACTGGGCGTCTCGCGCATGTCGTACAGGCAGTAACTGCCGGCCTTGAGCTGGTATTGCAAATCCATGGCGGACCTCCGCGGTTCGTTCTGGGGCGGGTTCCGGGCCTGCCTGAAAAGGCCCGGGGCATCGGCGCATTCTGACGCATGGCCCCGGCCGCTGGCAATGCAGCCAGCGGGACGGGGCTTCCCCGCGAAGGGCAAGCGGCAAAGCGTGCCCGGCGAGGGCCGGTCTTCTAGAAGTCCAGAAGGCTGAAGCCCACGCTGAGCACGGTGCGCTTGTAGTTGTAATCGATCAGGCTGTCACCGTATCCGCTGAAAAGCTGGACATGCAGGCGCAAATTGCTCTTGCCACCGTTCCATCCTTCGCCTAGGGTGCGCAGCCATTCGACGCGGCCGGAGCCGCGGCCCTGGCCCAGCGAGCCGCGCGCAGTGAAGCCCAGATAGTTCTGCGCATTGACGTTCCAGCCCAGTTTCACCTCGCCCCGGCCGATGTAGTCCTGGATGCGCGGGTTGTCGTCGTGCTCGGCGCTTTCGCGGATGCGCTGCCAGGCCTTGGCGTGCAGCTGCCAGCGGTTGTCCAGCTCGAAGCCGGTCATCAGATACCAGCGGTTCCAGCTGCGCGACAGCGGATCGCTCTGGCCGTTGGACTGGTGCACCAGTCCCACGCCGCTGTAGCGCCAGCGCCAGCCGAAGGGCAGCCGGGCATCGGTGGGGTAGACGTAGAAGATCTCGGGCTCGTGGTCCGTGTTGCGGAAGGGCCGCGAGATGGCGGGGCTGAACAGCTGCCAGTACGACTGCTGGGTGTAGCCGACCCACAGCGAGTCCTTGCCCGCCGAGGTGCTGCCGGTCAGCAGGCCCTGGGCGACCTTGGTGCGCACCGACAGCTGCACGCGCATTTCCTCGGTCTTGTAGGGCTGCGACTGCGCAGGGTCCTTGCCGGGCGTGGTGGGCTGCCGGTTGACATGGTCGGCCGTCACCACGGACACGGACATGGGCCGATAGCCGCGGAAGCTGAAGGTACCGCAGTCGCTGCCCGGTTCCAGCTCGAAGTAGCGCGACAGCTCGCTGTAGCGCGGGTCGCGGCAGCCGCCGTTGGTGGGGGTGGTGGGCAGCGCCAGGCCCTGGCCGCTGTCGGCCGTCACCACGGGGGCGGGCGTGGGCAGGGCGCCAGGATCGGCTGCGGCGCTGGCGGCCGGAGCACTCCAGCCGGTGGCTGGCGGCGCGGTCAGCGGTTGCTGCTGCTGTGCCCAGGTGTCGAAGCAGGCCAGGCGAGACTGGTTGTCCGTGGTGGCGGCGCACTGGCGCCAGGCGTCCTCGGACAGGGGGCGGGGCGCTGTCTGCGCCTGGGCGCCGAGCCAGGGCGTGGCGCCCAGGCCCATGGCCAGGGCCCACTGCAGGGGTGTCGGCGTGCGGCTTGGGCGCTTGCGGCGATCCAGGTGTGGAGGATTCGTCATGGCAGGGGTCCGGTGATGGAAGGAGCGAAGAGTAAGGGGTAATGAGTGAAGAGGCAGCAGGGGGCTCGTGTGCAGGCTCGGGGGCCGGTCAGGGCGCGAGCTTGCGCAGCACGAAGGGCCGGGGCGCGGCATCCTCGCCTTCGAGGTAGTTGCCGCGGATCTCGCGGGCGCAGCTGCCTTCGACGACATCGCCCAGCCAGGTGGCGGTGATGCGCTTGCCGTCGGCGCTTTCTTCCAGCGTGATGTGGTCATCGGCCACGTCGCCGACCATGGGCCGGGTGTCTGCGCCGCGCGCGATCGTGCCCTTGACGTTGCCCTTCCACTGGGGGTGCGGCCCCAGCTGCAGGCGCACGGGCTGGGCCTGGCCTTCGACCGTGCCTGTCCATTCGCCCTGCAGCTGGCTGTCCTTCATTTCCTCGCCCTCGGGGCATGAGAGAGGGGGCTGTGCGGAGGAGGCTGTGCGGGCGGCCTTGGGTGCGGCCTTGGCCTGGGCGGTGGACTGTGCGGTGGGCTGCAAGGCGGTGCTGGAGCAGGCGGCGGTCACGGCCACCAGCGCCAGGCTGAGAACGGGGCGGTAAAAACGCATGCGGTGTCTTTCGGGGAATCAGGAGTCGGCGGGCGTGGACTGCTGCGCCTTGAGCGCGAACTCGGCGCGCAGCTGGCGCAGCTTCTCGCGCGGGTCTTCGCGCGAGGTGGCGGCGTCCAGGCCCATTTCCTTGATGAAGCGGCTGGGCAGGGTGGAGACCATCTCGCGGCCCTTCTTGCGGCGCTTGGTCCAGCTCACGGCCAGCGATCGCCGGGCGCGCGTGATGCCCACGTACATGAGGCGGCGCTCTTCCTGCAGGCGCTGGGCGGTCTCGTCGCTGACCTTTTGCTGGCGGCCATCGTCGTCGTCGAGCTTGAAGGGCAGCATGCCCTCGGTCACGCCGACCAGCATCACATGCGGCCACTCCAGGCCCTTGGAGGCGTGCAGCGTGGACAGGATGACCATGTCCTGCTCCTTCTCGCGCTCGCTGATGGTGGACAGCAGGGCGATGTTGCGCGCCACCTCCAGCAGGCTCTTGACCTCGGTGTGCGTGGTCGTTCCCGCCGCATCCTCGATCTGGCCGCCGGCGCGCTGGGCCATCCAGTCGCAGAACTCCAGCACGTTGCTCCATCGCGCGGCGGCCACCGATTCGCTGTCCTCGCTGTCGTAGAGGTACTGCTCGTAGCCGATCTCCTTGAGCCAGTCGAGCATGAAGCCGCGCGACTGCTCGGCGCCCAGCGTGTGGCGGGCGCGGTATTCGAGGTCGTTGATGTAGCGGCCGAACTCCAGCAGGCTGTCATGCGCCTTCTTGGGCAGGGCCGCTTCCAGCATGTGCGCGAACAGGGCGCCGAACATGCTGAGCTTGTGCTGCGAGGAAAACTCGCCCAGCTTGCCCAGCGTGGTGTGGCCTATGCCGCGCTTGGGCGTGCCGATGGCGCGCAGGAAGGCGGGGTCGTCGTGGTTGTTGATCCACAGCCGGAACCAGGCGCACAGGTCCTTGATCTCGGCGCGGTCGAAGAAGCTGGTGCCGCCCGAGACCTTGTAGGGAATGTTGGCCTTGCGCAAGGCCTTCTCGAAGGGCTTGGCCTGGTGGTTGGCGCGGTAGAGGATGGCGAAATCCTTCCAGTCCGGCGGCGGGTTGCTGGCCGCGCGCAGGCTCTGGATGCGGGCCACGGCGCGCTCGGCCTCGTGCTCCTCGGTGTCGCAGTCCACGATGCGCACGGGCTCGCCTTCGCCCAGCTCCGAGAACAGCGTCTTCGGATAGAGCTTGGGGTTGGGCTGGATCACGTTGTTGGCCGCACGCAGGATGGCCGAGGTGGAGCGGTAGTTCTGCTCCAGCTTGATCACCTTGAGCTGCGGGAACTCCAGCGGCAGCTTCTTGAGGTTGTCCAGCGTGGCGCCGCGCCAGCCGTAGATGCTCTGGTCGTCGTCGCCCACGGCCGTGAAGTGGGCCCGGCTGCCCACCAGCAGCTTGAGCAGCTCGTACTGCGTGGCGTTGGTGTCCTGGTATTCGTCCACCAGCACATGGCCCAGCAGGCGCTGCCATTTCTCGCGCACCTCGGCGTGGTTCTTGAGCAGGCGCATGGGCATGCCGATCAGGTCGTCGAAGTCCACGCTCTGGTAGGCGGTCAGGCGCTCTTCGTAGCGCTGCATGATCAGCGCCGTGCTGCGTTCGTTGTCGTCCTGGGCCATGGCCAGGGCCTTGCGGCTGTCCCAGCCGGCGTTCTTCCAGTTGCTGATGGTCCATTGCCACTGGCGCGCCGTGGCCAGGTCGGTGGTGCCGCCCGAGCAGTCCTTGAGGATGCCCGTCACGTCGTCGGCATCCAGGATGCTGAACTGGGGCTTGAGTCCCAGCACATGGCCGTCCTCGCGCACCATGCGCACGCCCAGGGCGTGGAAGGTGCAGACCAGCACATCCTTGGCCTGTCGGCCGATGAGGCCGGCCGCGCGCTCGCGCATTTCGGCCGCTGCCTTGTTGGTGAAGGTGATGGCTGCGATGCGCCGTGGCGCCATGCCCGTCTCGATCAGGCGTCCGATCTTGTGCGTGATCACGCGTGTCTTGCCCGAGCCCGCGCCGGCCAGGACCAGGCAGGGGCCTTCGGTGTAGTGGACGGCCTGGAGCTGGGCCAGATTGAGTCCTGCGGACATGGGTGCGTTGCGCGGGGAAAGGCGTGGAAGTGAGGGAAGCGGGAGCATACCGCTTCGGGGGTCGGGGCCGTCCGGGCAGGTGTAAGCACCCTTGGAATTCGGCGACAAATCTCGCGACCCGCGGGGAGCTGTCTGTGGCTGTACAGCCACCGATAGAAAAGTTCACATTGATGGGTGTGATCGTTGAGCGAAAACTATCGAAAATATCAGCGCTCGCCTATATTTGCTCCAGGCGACCTCGATCTGTTCATTTCCCGCTGCTATCCGGGGAGGCGTTGAAGTTGGCTCGCACTACCGATGAGATTGGCCTGGCTGCCGAGCTGTGGTCGCCGCTGCTCAAGCAGCGTTTTGAGACATTGTTTGCCGTGGCGTCCCGCAAGTCGCTGCGCGGCTGGCGGCAGGTGCCCCTGGTCAGCGCCCAGGTGCTGGTGGTGGACGGCAGCCTGCCCGTGCCCGAGGCGGCCGGATGGCTGCCTTGCGTGGTCTATGTGGGCGGTGTGCCCCAGGGGCAGCACCTGGAACGCACGCCCCAGCGCCTGGCCACCTATCTGGATCTGGATTTCACGCTCTCCGACCTGATCGACATGCTGGACCGGGCCGCCGTCTTTCTCATGGACTGGACGGTGCGCCAGCAGGTGGCGTCCTCGCAGACCCTGGTGCGCGCCCTGGATGACCTTCGGCAGCAGGCTGAGGGCTGCCGCTATCAATTCCGGCTCAAGGCATGGGTGGCGCTGCCCGCGCCCTGGAACAGTGCCGAATCCCTGCGGGCCCTGGCCATGCTGTGCCGTGGCCCGATGGATGTGGCCACACTGTGCGAGCACAGCGGCATGGAGCCTGCCGCCGTGGCCGAACTGCTGCGCCACCCCCGGCTGCGCGGCACGCTCGATTGCAGCCTGAGGCCGGCCCGTGCGGACGATCCAACGCCGCTGGGCGGCCACCGCGCGCAGGCGCACGGGGCTGCCACTGTCGTGGCGCCAGGCCTGTCGCGCCAGTGGGTGCAGCGGCTGACCGGCTGGATACGCCGCGGAGGGCAGGCATGAGCATGTGGATGAGCGACCAGCCCGGTGCGGGACTGGTGCGGGTGAGCCTGATCGGCCCCATGGGCATCGGCAAGACCACGGCGCTGCGCAGCCTGTGCGGAGCGCTGATGGCCGCAACGGATGTGCCCAATCTCGACCGGGCCGCCCATTCCAAGGAGTTCACCACCGTGGGCGCGGAGTTCGGCGAGATCGATCTGGGCGAGGGAATGCGGCTGCAGCTGGTGGGCAGCCCGGGCCAGGACCGCTTCGACTTCGTGCGCCGCTGGGTGCTCAATGCTTCGGTGGGCGTGCTGCTGATGGTGGATGTGGGCGATGCCTCGGCGCCGGACTATGCCGCGCAGCTCCTGTCCGAGATCGCCACCCTGGAGGTCGAACCCCAGGTGCTGCTGCTCAGTTGCCGTGACGCCAGCGAACAACAGCAGGAGGCGTTCAGCACCGCCTTGGCCGATCGAGGTCGCGGTATAGTGCCTGTCATCCAGGCGGACCCCCGTGACCGGCAGCAGTTGCTGGATGCGCTGGGGGTGCTCGTTTCCTTGCTTTCCTTGCAAAGTCAGGCATGAAGACACCAACGCATCCCCAGATTTCCTCCACCGTGATCGAAGCTGGCCAAGTTGCACTCAATCGCGTGGTGGCGCCTCTCGAGGGCGTGCATATCGCCTTGCTGTGCACGCCCGATGGTTTCGAGATCACGGCCCTGCGGGTCAAGAGCGAGCTGCCGACGGAGCGCCTGTCTGCCATGGCGGGCTCGCTGATGGCCATGGCAAAGGCCGTGGCCGCCGAGATAGGCCACAAGTCCTGCCACCGCCTGACCTTCGAGACCGAACTGGGTACCGTCCTTTTCCAGGCCGTGGGCGGCAGCCACCCGGCCATCCTGTGCATGGTGGTCGATCAAAGCGCCCTGCTGGGACGTGCGCTGTGGGCCGCGGGCGAAGTGGCCGGCGATCTGTCCCGTCTCTGACCCCCGTATCCGATTCAAGAGTTTTCTCCCCCGAGGAGCGGGCGCGATGAGTCCATCGCATCGCCTGCCCTTGCTATTTGAAAGAGGTGGCATATGGCTTCGATACATGATTCTCTGAACGGCCTGCTGGGCATCGATGGCGCCCTGTGCGCAGCCCTGGTGGACAGCACCAGCGGCATGCTGATGGGCAGCGCGGGCTCCGGCCTCGACATGGAGCTGGCCGCCGCCGGCAACACGGAGGTGGTGCGCGCCAAGCTCAAGACCATGCGCATGCTCAAGCTGGACGATGCCATCGACGACATCCTGATCACCCTGACCCACCAGTACCACGTCATCCGGCCCGTGGCCGCCCATGAAGGCGTGTTCTTCTACCTGGTGCTGGACAAGAGCCGCTCCAACCTGGCGCTGGCCCGCCGCAAGGTGCAGGAGATCGAAAAGGACCTGGCACTCTGAGAGCGCCCGCGCTCTTGCCGCCAGACCTGCCGGAGACGGATTCCGGCAGGTTTTTTTCGCCCGCCGTCACCGGTGCGCCACGGGCGCGCAGCGTACGCGCCGGCTTGCTGCCAGAATCGCCGCGTGCTGTCCGTCCTGCTGATCACCTTCCCCTTCTTCGCTCTCGTGGCCTGCGGCTTCGCAGCCACCTGGCGTGGCGTGCTGCCGCAGGCGGCGATACCGGGGCTCAACGCCTTCGTGCTGTATTTCGCGCTGCCCTGCATGCTGTTTCGCTTTGGCGCGCAGACGCCGATTGCCCAGCTGCTGGATGTGGGCGTCTCCGTGGTCTACCTGCTGTGCGCGCTGCTGATGGTGGGTGCCACCGTGGCGCTGACCGTGCGGCGCGTGGGCTGGAACGATGCGGCCTTTGGCGCGCTGGTGGCGGCCTTTCCCAACACCGGCTTCATGGGAGTGCCCATGCTGGTGGCGCTGCTGGGCGAGCGTGCGGCGGGCCCGGTCATCGTCACCATGGCCATCGACATGGTGGTGACCACCTCGCTGTGCATTGCGCTGTCGCGCCTGGGGCTGCCGGGCGGGCATGGCGTGTCCGTGGCGCTGCGCAGGGCGTTTGCCGGCATGGCCGCCAATCCCATGCCCTGGGCCATCGTGCTGGGTGGCGTGGCGTCGGCGGCGGGCTGGACGCTGCCCGGCCCCATCGACCGCACCGTGGCCATGCTGGCGGGCGCGGCCTCGCCCGTGGCGCTGTTCACCATAGGCGCCGTGCTGGCGCGCTCGCAGATGAACAGCCATGAGCGCGTGGCCGCGCGCGACTACGTGCCCATCGCGCTGGCCAAGCTGCTGCTCCATCCGCTGCTGGTCTGGGCCGTGGCCCGCGCGGCCATGGCGCTGGGCCTGCCGCTGGGTGAGGAGGCCTTCGTGGCCCTGGTGCTGCTGGCCGCACTGCCCAGCGCCAGCAATGTCTCGCTGCTGACCGAGCGCTTCGGTGCGCATGGCGGGCGGGTGGCCCGCATCATCCTGGTGTCCACGGTGCTGGCCTTCCTGAGTTTCTCGGGTGCCGTGGCGTTGATGGCCTGAGCAGGTCCGAGCGGCAGGACTGGGCAGGCCCGGTCAGTCCAGGCCTGTCGGCAGGCTGGCGCTCTCTACAATCGCGCCCATGTTTTTTCACCACCTCGACGGGATTGCATGAAACCCTCCCCCTCTGCCCTGGCCGGCGCTCCCACGGGCGCGGGCCTGCTCTGGATGGTGACGCTGGCCTGCCTGCTCTGGGCCCTGGTGTCCTGGCTGGCCAATGGCAATCTGGACGGCTACCACGACATGCTGGAGAACTATGCCTGGTCCCAGCCGCTGCAGCTGGGCACGCACAAGCACCCGCCGTTCTTCGCCTGGGTGGTCGGCCTGTGGTTCATGGTGTTTCCGCAGAACGACGCCTTCTACCGCCTGCTGTCCTATGCCAATGTGGGCGTGGGCCTGTGGGGTGTCTATGTGCTGGGCCGGCGCCTGGGGCTGGCGCGCCTGGCGCCGCTGGGGGCGCTGCTGCTGCTGTGGTGCTTCCCGTATACGACGCTGGCCGGCAAGTTCAACGCCAACAGCCAGCTGCTGTCCCTGTGGCCCTGGGCGGCGGCCCTGCTGCTGGCCAGCTGGCAGGAAAAGGGTGTGCGGGGCCTGGCCTTCAGCGTGGCCCTGGGCGTGGTCTCGGCCGCCTGCATGCTCAGCAAGTACTACAGCGGCGTGTTCCTGGCCGGTTTTCTGCTGCCCATCCTCCTGGTTCGCGAAGGTCGCCAGTGGCTGCTCACTCCCAGTCCCTATGTGGCGCTGGCAGCCTTTGGCCTGGCGCTGGCGCCGCATGTGGCCTGGATTGCCCACCACCAGTGGGTGACGCTGGGCTATGCCATGGACCAGGGCGGCGGGCAGGTGGTGTGGAGCTATGTGCTGCGCTTTGCGCTGGCGCCCATCTTCTACTGGCTGCCGGCCTGGCTGGCCGTGTGCCTGGTGTATGGCTTCATGCAGGCCCGCCAGCAAGGCGGTGGCTGGCTGCGCTGGAGCGCGCGCTTTCTGCGCCGCAGCTGGGCCTGGCAGGGGCGGGGCGACACCTTGTTCTGGCTGGCCCTCATGCCCTGGCTGACGACGCTGGGCTTTGGCGCCACCGGCGTGGTGGAGCTGTCCACGCCCTGGGCCATTCCCATCGGCTATGCCTTCGTGCTGCTGTGGCTGCGCAACCTGGACGCCGAGGCGCCTGCCGCGACGCAGGCCGCCCTGGCCGCGCTGCGCCGCGCCTGGTGGCCGAGCCTGGCCGTGGTGCTGGTGATTGGCGTGGCCGCGGGTTGGGGCAATGCGCGAAAGAGCAGCTCCGACTACTACCGGCCCGCGGCCGATGCGGCCCAGGCCATCGTGCTGTCCTGGAACCAGCGCCACCCGGAGCAGCCGCTGCAGTGGGTGGGCGGCGACTGGGCGGAAAACGCCATGCTCTCCTTCTATGCACAGCCGCATCTGCGCACCATCCCCGGACTGCCCGACAGCGAATATGCGCGTGTGCTGGCGCTGCCGGACTGGCGCCGCCAGCCCGGCCTGCTGCTGTGCCCGCGCGGCCCCGTGGCCGGCGAGCCCGGGCCGACCGCGAAATCGCGCGATTGCGAGCGGCAGGCGCAGGCCTGGCTGGCGAAGCTGGGCCTGCCGCAGGAGCCGCGTGTGCTCACGCTGCAACGCTCGGGCTGGCGTTTTCCTGTGCCCACACCTTATGCGTATGCGGTTTTTGATGTGTTGCCGCGCGCGGGCAGCCAGCCCGCTGACAATGCTGGCCTATGACCGAATTGCATGCTGACATTGCTCCGGCCGCTCCCAAGGGAATGCTGCCGCGTGCGCCGCTGCGGCTGAGCTGCGTGGTGCCGGCCCACAATGAAGAGGGCAACCTGGAGGCGTTCCTGCGGGCCCTGGACGCGACCGTGCGCACGCTGACGCCCGACTACGAGCTGATCGTCGTCAACGATGGCAGCCGCGACGCCACGCACGAGATCGCGCTGCGCATGGCGCAGGAGCTGCCCGTGCGCTACCTGGCGCTGTCTCGCAACTTCGGCAAGGAGGCGGCCCTGTCGGCCGGCATAGACCATGCGCGCGGCAATGCCGTGGTGCTGATCGATGCCGACTTCCAGCATCCGCTGCAGATGCTGCCCCAGATGTGCGAGCTGTGGCAGTCCGGCTACGACATGGTCTATGGCGTGATCGCCGACCGGGGCGCCGAAAGCGGCGCCAAGCGGGTGGGCACCAACCTGTTCTACCGGCTCATGAATGCCGGCAACCTGGTGAAGATCCCGCCCAATGCCGGCGACTTCCGCTGGCTGGACCGCTGCGTGGCCGACGCGCTCAAGGCCCTGCCCGAGAGCCACCGGTTCATGAAGGGCCTGTACGCCTGGGTGGGCTTCAAGGCGGCGGCACTGCCGTTCGTGCCGGCCGACCGCACGGCCGGGGCGTCCAGCTTCAATTTCCGGCGCCTGGGCTCGCTGGCCCTGCTGGGGCTGACCTCGTTCACCACCTTGCCGCTGCGCGTGTGGAGCATCGTGGGCGGGATGATCTCGCTGGCGGCCCTGCTCTACGGGCTGTGGATCACCATGGAGACGCTGATCTTCGGCAACCCGCTGGACGGCTGGCCTACGCTGGCGGCCAGCATCATGCTGTTCTCGGGCGTGCAGCTGATGTCCATCGGCATCCTGGGCGAGTACATCGGCCGGATCTATGACGAGGTCAAGCGCCGCCCCACCTATCTGCTGGCGCGCGACGAGGACCGCAGCCCGCTGGCGCCGCGGGAGTAGCCATGCACGATGTGATCGCGCAGCTGCGCCGCCTGCCGCAGGCGCTGCAGTTCGTGCTGGTGGGCGGCTGCGCGGCCGCCACGCACCTGGCCGTGGTCGCCCTGCTGGTGCAGCTGGCGGGCATGGCGCCGCTGCATGCGAATGTGCTGGCCTTTCTCGTGGCCTTCGTGGTCAGCTACAACGGCCATGCGCTGTTCACCTTCGTGCAGACCCAGGCACGTGGCCGGGCCGTGGTGGCCAAATACTTCGCCGTGGCCTGCGTCTCCTTCGTGGCCAACGAGCTGCTGTACTGGGCGGCCCTGCACTGGCTGCACTGGCACTATTTCTGGAGCCTGGCCCTGGTGCTGGTGCTGGTGGCGGTGGGCACCTTCGTCCTGGCCAAGTTCTGGGCCTTTGCGGCCCCCGGACGCAAGGAATCCCCATGAACACCATGCCTGCCATAAACGGGGAGAAGTCCCCGGCCAGAACCGTCGTCCTGTGCGCCGACGACTATGCGCTGCACCCCCTGGTCGACGAGGCCGTGGAGCAGCTCACGCTGCAGGGCCGGCTGTCGGCCACCAGCTGCATGACCACCTCGCCGCACTGGAGGCAGGCGGCCAGGCGCCTGCCCGCGCTGCGCCCGCGCCTGTCGCTGGGCCTGCACTTCAACCTGACCGAGGGCCATGGCCTGCAGCCCGCCGCCGGCATCGGTGCCGTGATCGCGCGCGCCTATGCCGGCGCACTCGGCGGCGCCGCCATGCGCGACGCCTGGCGCCGCCAGCTCGACGCCTTCGAGGACGCGCTGGGCATGGCCCCCGACTTCATCGACGGCCACCAGCACGTGCACCAGCTTCCCGGCGTGCGCGCCGCGCTGGTGCAGGAATTGCGCCAGCGCTATGGCGACAACGCCGACGACCTGCCCTGGGTCCGCTCCACCACCCCGGCCGGCCAGCTCTGGCGCGACCCCAAGGCCGCCATCATCGCCCTGCTCGGCGGCTGGACCACCACCCGCCGCCTGCGCCGCCAGGGCGTGCCGCTCAACCACGGCTTCGGCGGCGTCTACGCCTTCGACCAGCCCACGCCCGAAGGCTATGGCCGCCACATGGCCCAATGGCTGGCCCAGCTGCAGCCCGGCAGCCTCATGATGTGCCACCCCGCCACCGCCCCCGTCCAGGGCGACGCCATAGGCGCCCAGCGCGCCGTCGAATACGCCTACCTGCGCTCCGACGCCTTCGCCCAGGCCCTCGAACAAGCGCACTGCCACATCGCCCAAGGCCCCCTCACCCCGCTGTTCACAACGAACTAAGAAGCAGCAATAGAAAAGGCCCGGCCAAAAATGGACCGGGCCATGTGGGCGCAGCGCAAAAAACCGACGAGGCCCAAAGCAAGGGACAGCAAGCAAGGGCCGCCCCGCAGCGAGGCTGTCGTCCCCCTCCCCCGCGAAGCGGGTAGAGAGGCGCCGTGCCACGGGGGGAAGGCGCGCCAGCGCCTCAGGGGGTGCCTATCAATATTCCCAGAAGATGCGCTGCAGCTGCTTCGTGTCCTGCGTCTTGGTCAGGGCCACGGCGGCCAGCAGGCGGGCCTTCTGCGGGTTCAGGTCATGGGCGACGACCCAGTCGTACTTGTCGTCGGGCTGCTCGGCGTTGCGCAGCACGAAGCCGGCCGGCACGCGCGAGCTGCGCACCACGATCACGCCCTTTTGGCGCAGTTCATTGAGCTTGGGCACGATGCGGTCGGCCACCGAGCCGTTGCCCGTGCCGGCGTGCACGATGGCCTTGACGCCGGCCTTGCCCAGCGCGTCGATGGCCGTGGCGGGCACGTTGCCGTAGCCATAGACGATGTCCACGGCGGGCAGGTCGGTGATCTGCTCGATGTTGAACTCGCTGCCCCTGGTGTGGCGCTTGACGGGGGCGCGGAACCAGTAGGTCTTGCCCTCGACCACCATGCCCAGCGGGCCCCACTGGCTGGAGAAGGCATTGGTCTTGATGTTGGTGAGCTTGGCCACATCGCGCGCGGAGTCGATGTTGTCGTTCATGCTGACCAGCACGCCCTTGCCCGCCGAGTCCTTGGAGGCGGCCGTGGCCACGGCGCCCAGCAGGTTCAGCGCGCCGTCGGCCGAGATGGCCGTGCCGGGGCGCATGGAGCCGACCATGACGATGGGCTTGTCGGTGGGCACCACCAGGTTCAGGAAGTAGCCGGTCTCCTCCAGCGTGTCCGTGCCGTGGGTGACGACGATGCCGTCCACGCCGGGCTGCTTGGCCAGCTCGTTGACGCGGCGTGCCAGCGTCAGCAGTTCCTTGTTGGTGAAGCTTTCGGAGGCGATCTGGAAGACCTGCTCGCCAGAGACGTTGGCGATGTTGCTCAGCTCGGGCAGGCCGGCAAGCAGCTTGTCCACGGGGACCTTGGCGGCCGTGTAGGTGGCGCTGTTGACGGCGCTGGCGCCCGCGCCGGCAATGGTGCCGCCCGTGGCCAGGACGACCACGTTGGGCTTGCCGGCCTGTGCGGCGGGAGCGGGTGCAGGGGCGGTCGCCGTGGCGGGCGCTGCGGCTGCGGGGGCCTGGCTGGCGCCGGGCTGGGACGCGCAGCCTGCCAGCGCAAGCGCGACGGCCATCAAGGTCATACGGAAGGGGGTGAACGGCATGTATCGCTCCTGGAAAGGCATTGAATGATCCAGCCTTGTGGGCTGAATGCGGCACGATGCAATAAACATGCCCCGCCTGCATCAGCGCAAATCCCGATGGGAGCCACGCAGCGAATGCGCTAAAAGCGCTTCCGAAAAAGGAGCGGTGAACGCTTTGCGGGATTGCGCCCAAGGCCTGAAAGGCTTGGGGTTTTTTGGGGCCGTTCCAAAGGCCGTACCACGCTCAGATGGCCAGCGGGTCCACGTCTACCAGCCAGCGCACCAGGGCGCGGTGCTCGGGCTGTGCCCTGATCCAGTGCAGATGCGCCTGCCAGGCCCAGAGAAAGCGCAGCAGGGCGGGCCGCTGGGCCGACTCGATCAGCATCTGCGCCCGCTCCACATTGGCCACGCGCTGGACGGACATGGGAATGGGCGGGTAGAGAAACACATCGTCCACATGGGGCAGGCCGGCCTGGCGCGCGGCTTGGGCGGCGGCGGCCAGAAAGGCCTGGGCGGCCTCCTGGCTGCGCGCATCGGCCCGCACGATGGCCTGGAAGGCAAACGGCGGCATGCCCGCATCGCGCCGCTCGCGCAGCTGGCGCGCCGCAAAGGCAGGGTAGTCGTGCGAGCGCAGCGCGGTGTAGACGGGATGGGACGGGTCGTGCGTCTGTATCCACATCTCCGGATGGCTGCCCTGGGCGGCCACGTAGTGCGCGTCGCGCCCTGCGCGGCCGGCCGCCTGCATCAGCAGGCTGAACAGGCGTTCGGGCGCGCGGTAGTCGCTGGAAAACAGCGCGCTGTCGGGCTGGACGGCGGCCACCAGGGTGATACGCCGGAAGTCATGGCCCTTGGCCACCATCTGGGTGCCGACCAGCACATCGATGTCGCCGGCATGCACCTGGGCCAGCTGCTCCTCCAGCGCGCCCTTGGCGCGCGTGGTGTCGGCGTCTATGCGCGCCACGCGGGCGGGCTCGCGGTCGGGGCGCTGCACGTTGCGCAGCAGGCGGGCCAGTTCTTCCTCCAGCTGCTCCGTGCCCTTGCCCAGCGGCAGGATGTCGGGATTGCCGCAGCCGGGGCAGGCCATGGGCACGCGCTGGGTGTAGCCGCAGTGGTGGCAGCGCAGCGTGCGGTCGGCCTTGTGGAAGACCTGGTGGGCACTGCAGTGCGGGCAGTCGCTTTTCCAGCCGCAGTCGGCGCAGAACAGCACGGGCGCGAAGCCGCGGCGGTTGAGCAGCACCAGGCTTTGCTCGCCGCGCTGCACACGCTCGGTGATGGCATCGATCAGCGGCGGCGAGAACACGGCCTTGCGCGGCTGCTGGCCCATGTCCACCAGGCGCACGCGCGGCAGGGCGGCCGCGCCGATGCGGCTGGGCATGTGCAGGCGCAGGTAGCGGCCGCCCTGCGGCTCTTCGGCATTGGGCGGGCGGCTGGCGTGCCAGCTCTCCAGCGAGGGCGTGGCGCTGCCCAGGATGACCTTGGCGCCGGTATCGCGCCCGCGCCAGATGGCCAGGTCGCGCGCCGAGTAGCGTGCGCCTTCCTGCTGCTTGTAGCTGGCGTCGTGCTCCTCGTCCACCACGATCAGCGACAGCCCCGGCAGGCTGGCGAACACCGACATGCGCGTGCCCAGCACGATGCGCGCCGTGCCCGTGTGTGCCGCCAGCCAGCTTTTGAGCCGCTGCGGGTTGGTCATGCCGCTGTGCATGCTGACCACGCAGGCCGCGCCGTACTGCGGCGCAAAGCGCGCCAGGAAGCGCTGCTCCAGCTGGGGCGTGAGGTTGATCTCGGGCACCATCACCAGCACCTGGGCGCCGGGGTCGGCATCCAGCGCGGCCTGGGTGGTCCTCAGGTAGACCTCGGTCTTGCCGCTACCCGTGCTGCCGTAGAGCAGGAAGGGGCCGGGGTGGGCGGCGATCTGCGTGAAGACGTCGGCCTGCTCGGCGCTGAGGACGATGGGGGGAATGTCTGCGGCGGCCGGGGCCGGTGCGAGCGCTGATGCAGGCGCAGTGCCAGGCGCCTGTTGCGCCTGTTCCGCCTTTGCAGCCTTGGCCGCTTTCTTCGCCTCGGCCTTGGTCGGCCTGAGCCGGCGCGCCAGTTGCTCGGCCGTCATGTCGCGCAGCTGCGGCGGCAGGGCCGTCACGGCGATCTCGCCCACGCTGCGCTGGTAGTAGTAGGCGGCGAAGGCCACCAGCCGCCGCCAGGCCGCCGGCAGCGGCGCGATGCCCTCCAGCACGGCGCAGATGGCGCGCAGCTCCACGCCTTCGGGCACGGCGGGCGGCTGGGCCGGCGCGTCCCAGACCACGCCCAGCAGTTCCCGGCGTCCCAGCGGCACGCGCACCAGGGTGCCCGGCTCCAGCGGCTGCTCGCAGGTGTAGCTCAGCAGATCACCCACGGCGCTGTGCGCCGGCGTCTGGACGGCGACATGGACGGTATGGGTGGGAAGGGGCATGGGAAGAAAGCGGGGCCTGAAAACGCTGGCGCCGTAGGGCACGAACAGCGGCAACAAAGCCGCCAAGCATAAGCCTTGGGCAGCGTCCGAGGCGTGGGAAGCGGCGTTCTACACCAGACATCCCGGGCGGTGGCTACGGGTTTCTGGGTATATCGTCAATTTCTGTGGATAACTTTGTGGGGATTATTCGGATCTATGGCCATCCCCCCATTTGTCTGACCTTTCCGAGTGGTGCATTCTGAAAACGGTGCTATCAAAAAAAATCTTCAAAAACAACGGCTTATATCGATATGTCGCCCGCGTGCAGGCGCGGGTGACAACTGTGAGTCCTAAGACCTCGCTCAGATTTTTCTGTGCATAAGATGGTCTGTGGCCATCTTGTGCAGCAAGCGCCGGCCGGGCGCGCGGACTGTGGACAGCGCGGCCCAGCCGGGCCGGTGGCTGTCACGGCTGGGGGCCGGCGCTGCGCTGGCATCCGGTCCTGCGTGTGATGAGGAGCAGGGCGGGCGCTCAGCGCTGGCGCATGGCGCGCGAATGGCCGTGGACGGCCTCGACCAGGGCGGCCACATGCTCGGGCGGCGTGAACTGGCTGATGCCGTGGCCCAGGTTGAAGATGTGCGTGGGGCCCGTGGTGGTCCTGTCGGTGTGCGGGGCGCCGAAGCTGTCGAGCACGGCGCGCGCCTGCTCGGCCACGCGCTCGGGCGGCGCGAACAGCACATTGGGGTCGATGTTGCCCTGCAGCGCCTTGCCGGGTCCGCCCACCTCGCCGCCGACGATGGCGCGGGCGCGGGCCAGGTTGGCCGTCCAGTCCAGGCCCAGCACCTCGCAGTCCAGGTCCTTCATGTCGGGCAGCCAGATGCCGCCGCCCTTGGTGAAGACGATGCGCGGCACGTCCTGCCCATCGACGCCCGTGCGCTTGAGTCCGGCCAGCACGCGCTTCGTGTAGGCCAGGCTGAATTCCTGGAAGGCGCCATCGGCCAGCACGCCGCCCCAGCTGTCGAACACCATCACGGCCTGGGCGCCTGCATCGATCTGGGCGTTGAGGTAGGCGGCCACGCTGTCGGCGTTGACGGACAGGATGCGGTGCATCAGGTCGGGGCGCGCATACATCAGGCTCTTGACCAGGCGGTAGTCGTCGCTGCCCTTGCCCTCGACCATGTAGCAGGCCAGGGTCCAGGGACTGCCCGAGAAACCGATCAGCGGCACGCGGCCATCGAGCGCGCGGCGGATGCTGGTCACGGCGTCGAACACATAGCGCAGCTTGTCCATGTCGGGCACGGCCAGCTCGGCCACGGCGGCCTCGTCGCGCACCACCTTGGCAAAGCGCGGGCCTTCGCCTTCGGCAAAGGACAGGCCCAGGCCCATGGCGTCGGGCACGGTCAGGATGTCGGAGAACAGGATGGCCGCGTCCAGCGGGAAGCGCTCCAGAGGCTGCAGCGTGACCTCGGTGGCGTAGTCCACGTTGGTGGCCAGGCCCATGAAGCTGCCGGCCCGGGCGCGCGTGGCCTTGTATTCGGGGAGATAGCGGCCCGCCTGGCGCATCAGCCACAGCGGCGTGTAGTCGGTGGCCTGGCGCCGGCAGGCGCGCAGGAAGGTGTCGTTGGTCAGGGGGGCGAAGCTCATGGTGGGCGATTGTCGCCGAGTCGGCTTCGCCAGGTTGCCGCGATGCCCGAGCGGCGCAGGGCGTCTTGCCCCGGGTTAACCCTGGTCAATATCGGCGGCAACGGGCTTTTTGAGGCCGCTACATTGTGCGGCGTGCGTTCCGCACGGGAATCCGTCCATGCAAGGAGAGAGTTTGCGATGCAGCGAAGAACCCTGACCCAGATCCTGGCCCTGGCACCGGCCTCGGCCGTTTGGGCTGCCAGCGGGCTGGCTGGAAGTGCCACGGCGGCCGAGCCGCTGTTTCCGGGCAAGGCGCCGCTGCGCATCGTCGTGGGCTACCCGCCCGGTGGCGCCACCGACCGCGTGGCGCGCATCGTGGCCGACAAGCTGCAGGCGCGCGTGGGCTCGCCCGTGGTGGTGGAGAACAAGCCCGGCGCGGGCGGCCGCCTGTCGGCCCAGTATGTGAAGAACGCGCCGGCCTCCCAGCCTGCGCTGCTGCTGGCCAATCCGGCCGTGATGCTGGTGGCGCCCCTGGTGTTCCTCGACTCGGGCTACGACCCCGACAAGGACTTCCGCCCGGTCAGCGAGGTCAATCGCTACGAATTCGGCGTGGCCGTGGCCAGTGCCGTGCCCGTCAGGCAGCTGTCGCACCTGCTGGCCTGGCTGCGTGCCAATCCGCAGCAGGCCAACGTGGGCGTGCCGGCCACGGGCAGCCTGCCGCACTTCTTCTCGCTGATGCTGGGCGAGGCCGCCAAGGTCCGGACCGAAACCGTGGGCTACAAGGGCTCGGCCCCGCTGCTGACCGACCTGGTGGGCGGCCAGGTACCGCTGGCCATCGACACCTTCGACGTGCTGCTGCCCCAGCACGAGGCCGGCAAGATCCGCGTGCTGGCCGTGTCGGGCGAGCGCCGCAGCACCATGGCGCCGGACATCCCCACGCTCAAGGAATCGGGCCTGAACCTGTCGGGCATGGGCTGGAACACCTTGTTCGCGCCCCAGAGCATGGCGCCCGACATTGCCGAGCGCCTGTCGCGCATGGTGCAGGAGATCATGAAGGAGCCCGACACGCGCCAGAAATTCGAGGCCAGCCGGCTGACCCCGGTCTCCAGCAGCAGCGCGCAGACGGCCGAGATGCTCAAGGCCTACCGCGCCCAGTGGACGCCGGTGGTGCAGCGCTCGGGCTTCAAGCCCTGAACCTTCGACAAATCGGCCCGTGAGGGCCTTTTTTCATGGGGCCTAGGGTTTCCTCGGTGCCTGGGCGCTTGTGGTGGAAAGGGTCTGGCGACTAACATTTACCGACCATTCGGTAAATTATGTTTGATCTGCCGCATAAAGACGGCAGACAGGCCACGGAGACTTCCATGCCCCCATCGCTGGTTCTGGTTGAGCAGCAAGACGCCGTCCGCACCCTGGTGCTGAACCGCCCCGACGCGCTCAACAGCTTCAACGCGCAGCTGCACGAGCAGCTGCTTTCGGCCCTGGAACAGGCTGCCGGCGATGCCTCGGTGCGCTGCGTGGTGCTCACGGGCGCGGGGCGCGGCTTTTGCGCGGGCCAGGATCTGTCCGACCCCGAGGCCGCGCCCGACCAGAACCTGGGCGACCTGATCGAGCGCCGCTACCAGCCGCTGTGCCTGCGTCTCAAGTCCATGCCCGTGCCCGTGGTGGCCGCCGTCAACGGCGTGGCTGCCGGCGCGGGCGCCAATATCGCGCTGGCCTGCGACCTGGTGCTGGCCGCACGCTCGGCCAGCTTCATCCAGGCCTTTGCCAAGATCGGCCTGGTGCCCGACTGCGGCGGCACCTGGCTGCTGCCGCGCCTGGTGGGCCGTGCGCGCGCCCTGGGCCTTGCGCTGCTGGGCGACAAGCTGCCTGCGGCCGAGGCCGAACGCATCGGCCTGATCTGGCGCTGCGTAGAAGATGCCGATTTGCGCAGCGAGGCCCAGGCCCTGGCGCAGCGCCTGGCCGCCATGCCGGTGCGGGCCCTGGCGCGCACGCGGGAGGCCATGGACTCGGCCCAGCTGCTGGACTACGAACATGCGCTCACGCGCGAGGCGCGCCAGCAGGGCCAGCTGGGCGCAGCCCACGACTACCAGGAGGGCGTGGCCGCCTTCCTGGGCAAGCGGGCTGCCGTGTTCTCGGACCGCTGAGGAGCCCGCCATGCAAGACAACCACACCCCGGACGAGGCCGCCCAGCGACTGGCCGAGCAGGTGCGCGACGGCATGCTGGCGCGCGACCGCGCCGCGCAAGGACTGGGCCTGCGCATCACCGAGATCGCGCCCGGCACGGCGCGCATGGAGATGGCCGTGCGCGACGACATGCTCAACGGCTTCGACATCTGCCACGGCGGCTTCATCACGGCGCTGGCCGACACGGCCTTTGCCTATGCCTGCAATGCGCGCAACGAGATGACGGTGGCCTCGGGCCTGAGCGTGGACTTCGTCGCGCCCGGGCGGCCCGGCGACGTGCTCACCGCGCAGGCCCGCGAAGTCTCGCGTGCAGGCCGCACCGGCGTCTATGACGTGCAGGTCACCAACCAGCGCCAGGAAGTGATCGCGCTGTTCCGTGGCCGCTCGCACAGCTTCAAGGGCCGGCCCACCGTGCCCGGCCTGAACCAGCCCGTCTGAAAGGGCCCAGCCATGCCTGTCCAGCGCCCCGCCCCCGGCGAACTCGATCCCATCGAAACCGCCAGCCGCGACGAGATCGCCTCGCTGCAGCTGCTGCGCCTGCGCTGGTCGCTGCAGCATGCCTACGACCATGTGCCGCATTACCGCCGCGCGTTCGACGAGAAGGGTGTGCATCCGTCCGACCTGCGCACGCTGTCCGACCTGGCCCGCTTTCCCTTCACCACCAAGAAGGACCTGCGCGAGAACTACCCGTTCGGCATGTTCGCCGTGCCGCGCCAGAAGGTGGCGCGCGTGCATGCCTCCTCGGGCACCACGGGCAAGCCCACGGTCGTGGGCTACACGCTGAATGACATCGACAACTGGGCGAACCTGGTGGCGCGCTCCATCCGCGCGGCGGGCGGGCGGCCTGGCGACATGGTGCATGTGGCCTACGGCTACGGCCTGTTCACGGGCGGCCTGGGCGCGCACTACGGTGCCGAGCGCGCGGGCTGCACCGTGGTGCCCATGTCGGGCGGGCAGACCGAAAAGCAGGTGCAGCTGATCCAGGACTTTCGGCCCGACATCATCATGGTCACGCCCAGCTACATGCAGGTGATCGTGGAGGAGATGCAGCGCCAGGGGATGGACCCGCGCGAGAGCTCGCTCAAGATCGGCATCTTCGGCGCCGAGCCCTGGACCGAGGCCATGCGCCGCGAGATCGAGGGCAAGGCGGGGCTGGATGCCGTGGACATCTACGGCCTGTCCGAAGTCATGGGCCCGGGCGTGGCCAGCGAATGCGTGGAAAGCAAGGACGGGCCGGTGATCTGGGAAGACCATTTCTATCCCGAGATCATCGACCCGGACACGGGCGAGGTGCTGCCCGACGGCAGCGAGGGGGAGCTGGTCTTCACGTCGCTGTCCAAGGAAGCCATGCCCATCATTCGTTACCGCACGCGGGACCTGACGCGGCTGCTGGCGCCGACCTCGCGCAGCTTCCGGCGCATGGGCAAGATCGTGGGGCGCAGCGACGACATGCTCATCATCCGCGGCGTGAACCTGTTTCCGACGCAGATCGAGGAGATCGTGCTGCAGAACGCCCAGCTGTCGGGCCAGTACCAGCTGGTGGTCACGCGCGACGGCAACCTGGACCGGCTGGCCGTGCGCTGCGAGATGCAGCCGGGCACGCAGGGCGACACCGAGGCGCTGACACTGTGGGTGCAGCAGCGCATCAAGACCCTGGTCGGCGTGAGCGCCGAGGTCGAGGTGCTGCGGCCCGATTCCATAGAGCGCACCCTGGTGGGCAAGGCCCGCCGCGTGATCGACCACCGCAGCCGCTGAGCGCGCACAGGAGTCCCATGGCCCGAGGCCGATCTTCCGGATACGACGACCAGCGCGAACTGATCCTGGGCCATGCCGCCGCGCTGTTCGCGCGCAGCGGCTACCCCGGCACTTCGATGAACGAGGTGGCCCAGGCCTGCGGCCTGTCCAAGCCCACCATCTACCACTACTTCCGCGACAAGTACGCGCTGCTGGTGGACATCACCGATGGCCACATGACGCGGCTGCAGGCCCTGGTGGACGAGGTGCAGGCCATGGGCCTGCCGCCCGAGCCGCGGCTGCGCATGCTGATCGAACGCTTCGTGCAGGAGTACGCCCATGCCCGCCATGCCCACCGCGTGCTGACCGAGGACGTGCGCTTCCTGCAGGACGAGGACCGCCAGCGCGTGGTGGGCAAGGAGCGCGCCGTGGTCGAGGCCTTTGCCCAGGCGGTGGCCCAGCTGCGGCCGGACGCCGACGGCGCGGGCCTGTCCAAGGCGCTGGCCATGCTGCTGTTCGGGATGATGAACTGGATGTTCACCTGGCTGCGGCCCGACGGAACGCTGGACCACGAGGCCATGGCCCCCGTGGTGGCCGACCTGTTCCTCGGAGGCTTGCCGGCCGTGCAGACCCCAGGCAAACCCGTGCATCAAACCGCTGGCAAAAAAATAGTTACCACGGTAAATTGTGGCGCCTGACGGCACCGCGCCCCATCCAACACAAAGGAGACAGACATGAAGCGCATGACAAAACTGGGCCTGCTGGCCGCAACCCTGGCCACGGTGTGGGGCTCGGCCCTGGCCGACATCAACGTGGGCGTGGTGGTCTCGGCCACCGGACCGGCGGCCTCCCTGGGCATTCCCGAGAAGAACACCGTGGCGCTGATGCCGCGCACGGTGGCGGGCCAGAAGGTCAACTACATCATCCTGGACGACGCCTCCGACACCACGGCGGCCGTGGCCAACACGCGCAAGCTGATCAGCGAGAGCAAGGTCGACGTGATCCTGGGCTCCAGCATCACGCCCAACTCCCTGGCCATGGTGGACGTGGTCTCCGAGGCCAAGACGCCCATGATCACGCTGGCGGCCTCGGCCAAGATCGTCGAGCCCGTGGATGCCAAGAAGTTCTGGGTCTTCAAGACGCCCCAGCACGACGCCATGATGGCCGCCGCCATCGGCGAGCACATGGCCAAGGCCGGCATCAAGACCGTGGGCTACATCGGCTTCAACGACGCCTATGGAGAAAGCTGGCTGCAGGAATTCCGCAAGGTGGCCGAGGCCAAGGGCCTCAAGCTCACCGCCACCGAGGCCTATTCGCGCAGCGACACCTCGGTCACGGGCCAGACGCTCAAGCTCATGGCGGCCAAGCCCGATGCGGTGCTGATCGCCGGCTCGGGCACGCCGGCCGCACTGCCGCAGAAGTCGCTCAAGGAGCGCGGCTACCAGGGCAAGATCTACCAGACCCACGGCGTGGCCAATGCCGACTTCCTGCGCGTGGGCGGCAAGGATGTGGAAGGCACGCTGCTGCCCGCCGGCCCCGTGCTGGTGGCCCACCAGCTGCCCGACAGCAACCCGGTCAAGAAGTCCGCCGTCTCCTATGTGGAGGCCTACGAGGCCGCCAACGGCAAGGGCACGGCTTCGACCTTTGGCGCGCATTCCTGGGATGCGGGCCGCGTGCTCGAAGCGGCGATTCCCGCCGCGCTCAAGAAGGCCCAGCCCGGCACGGCCGAGTTCCGCGCCGCGCTGCGCGATGCGCTGGAGCAGACCAAGGACGTGGCCGGCGCCCACGGCATCTTCAACATGACGCCCACCGACCACCTGGGCCTGGACCAGCGCGCGGCCGTCATGGTCAAGATCGAGAACGGTACCTGGAAGTACCAGCCCTGAACCTGCAGGCCTGAGGCCGCAGCGGCTGCCGCGCCTGGCGGCGGCCGCTGTGGCGCTTGGCCGCGTCTGCTCGAAAGTCGATCATGGATCTGCAAATCGCCCTGCTGCTGGGGCAGGACGGCATCGTCAACGGCGCCGTCTACGGCCTGATGGCGCTGGCCCTGGTGCTGGTGTTCTCGGTCACCCGCATCATCTTCATCCCGCAGGGGGAGTTCGTCGCCTTCGGCGCGCTCACCCTGGCCATGATGCAGGCCGGACGCGTGCCCACCACGCTGTGGCTGCTGCTGGCCCTGGCCGCCGCCGTGCTGGTGGTGGACCTGCTGCGCTGGCGCGCGGGCAGCCAGGTGAGCTGGCCCGCCACCTTCCTGTGGTGCCTGGCGCTGCCGGCCATTGCCGTGGCCCTGGCCTGGGGGCTGCGCCCGTCCTCGCTGATGCTGCAGGCGCTGGCCACCCTGGTGCTGATCACGCCCATGGGGCCGCTGCTGTACCGCCTGGCCTACCGGCCGCTGGCCCATGCCTCGGTGCTGATGCTGCTCATCGTCTCGGTGGCCATGCACGGCGTGCTGGTCGGCCTGGGGCTGCTGTTCTTCGGGGCCGAAGGCTCGCGCACCCCCGCGTTTTCCGAGGCGCAGCTGCGCCTGGGCGACATCACGATCTCGGGCCAGTCCCTGGTGGTGGTGGGCGTGACCCTGGTGCTGGTGGCCCTGCTGTTCGTGTTCTTCGAGCGCTCCATGATCGGCAAGGCGCTGCGCGCCACGGCCATCAACCGCGTGGGCGCACGCCTCATGGGCATTCCCACGGCCATGGCCGGCGACGTGAGCTTTGCGCTGGCCGCGCTGATCGGCGCCATCTCCGGCCTGCTGATCGCGCCGCTGACCACGGTGTACTACGACACCGGCTTTCTGATCGGCCTCAAGGGCTTCGTGGCCGCCATCGTGGGCGGGCTGGCCAGCTACCCGCTGGCCCTGGCCGGCGCGCTGCTGGTCGGGCTGCTGGAGGCCTTCTCGTCGTTCTGGGCCAGTGCCTACAAGGAGGTGCTGGTGTTCACGCTGATCATCCCGGTGCTGTGGTGGCGATCGCGCAATAGCCACCATGTGGAGGAAGAAGAATGAGCGCCCCCGTTTCCTCGCAGGCCACGGCGCCTGCCAAGGCCGCTTCGGGCGGCATCAGCACGCGCGTGCTCACGGTGGCGGCCATTGCGCTGCTGGCCGCGTCCTGGGGCTTCCTGCCCGATTTCACCGTCGTCATCCTCAGCTACATCGGCCTGTTCGCCATGGTGGCCGCAGGCCTGGTGATGCTGACCGGCGTGGGCGGCATGACCTCGTTCGGCCAGGCGGCCTTCGTGGGCATCGGCGCCTATGCCACGGCCTGGGTCTGCACGGCGCCTGCCTCGGTGGCGGCGCTGGGCGGGCTGGTGGGCGCGGCGGGCCTGCCCTGGGTGGGCCTGGCGCTGGGCCTGCTCATCACCTTCGTCGTGGCCTGGCTGCTGGGCGCGGTCACGGTCAAGCTGCAGGGCCACTACCTGCCGCTGTGCACCATCGCCTGGGGGCTGAGCCTGTACTACCTGTTCGGCAACATGGAGTTCCTGGGCGGGCAGACCGGCATCACGGGCATTGCGCCGCTGGTGATCGGTGGCGTCTCGCTGGCCTCGCCGCGCGCCATGGGCGTGGTGATCTGGGCCGTGCTGCTGGTGGCGCTGTGGCTGCTGCACAACCTGCTGGACTCGCGCGAGGGCCGGGCCATCCGCGCGCTGCGCGGCGGCCGCGTCATGGCCGAGTCCATGGGCATCGACACGGCGCACTACCGCGTCAAGCTCTTCGTGCTGGCGGCCCTGCTGGCCACGCTGTCGGGCTGGCTCTACGCCCACATGCAGCGCTTCGTGAGCCCGGCGCCCTTCAACCTGAACGTGGGCATCGAGTACCTGTTCATGGCCGTGGTCGGCGGCGCCGGCCACCTGTGGGGCGCGGTGCTGGGCGCCACGCTGATCACGCTGATCAAGCAAAAGCTGCAGGACATATTGCCGGCCCTGCTGGGCACCAGCGGCAACTTCGAGGTCATCGTCTTCGGCCTGCTGATGGTGCTGGTGCTGCAGCGCTTTGCAGAAGGCCTGTGGCCCACGCTGCAGGCGCTCACGGCGCGCTGGGTGCGCCGACCCGTGTCCGATCTGAAGCTGGCGGACGCTGCGCCGCTGGCGCAGCGCGCGCTGCCCGCGGCGGGCCAGGTGCTGCTGGCGGCCGAGCATGTGACCAAGCGCTTTGGCGGCCTGGTGGCCAACAACGATGTGGCCATGACGCTCAAGGCCGGCGAGGTGCATGCGCTGATCGGTCCCAACGGCGCGGGCAAGAGCACTTTCTTCAACATGATCTCGGGCGTGGACTCGCCCACCGAGGGCCAGGTGCGCTTCATGGACCAGGCCATGAACGATGCGCCCTCGCGCCGCTTTGCCGCCCTGGGCCTGGGCCGCACCTTCCAGCATGTGCGCCTGCTGGGCCAGCGCAGCGTGCTGGAGAACGTGGCCGTGGGCGCGCACCGGCGTGCGCACCGGGGTTGGCTGGCCTCCATGCTGCGCCTGGACCGGGCCGAGGAGGCCTCGGTGCTGGCCGAGGCGCGCCGCCAGATCGAGCGCTGCGGCCTGGGCGCCTTCGCCGATGTGCCGGCCGCCTCGCTGGCCCTGGGCCAGCAGCGCATCGTGGAGATCGCACGCGCCCTGGCCGGACAGCCTGCGGCCCTGCTGCTGGACGAGCCGGCCGCCGGCCTGCGCCACCTGGAAAAACAGGCCCTGGCCGACCTGCTGCGCCAGCTGCGCGCCGAGGGGCTGGGCATTCTCGTCGTGGAGCACGACATGGAGTTCGTCATGAATCTTGCGGACCGCATCACGGTGCTGGAGTTCGGCACCGTGATCGCCGAAGGCACGCCGGCCCAGATCCAGGTCAACCAGCGCGTGCTGGATGCCTACCTGGGCGGCGGCGACGACGACGAGGCAACCGGAGAGACGGCATGACCGACACCCTTTTGCAGCTCAAGGGCCTGAGCGTGTCCTACGGTCCCGTGGAGGCCGTGCACCAGGTGGATCTGGATGTGCGCAGCGGCGAGATCGTCACCGTCATCGGCCCCAACGGCGCGGGCAAGACCACGCTGCTGTCGGCCGCCATGGGCCTGCTGCCCTCGCGCGGCGAGATCCATCTGGACGGCAAGCGCATCGCACGCCCCGGCGTCGAGGTCATGGTGGCCAACGGCGTCGCCCTGGTGCCCGAAAAGCGCGAGCTGTTCGGCGAGATGTCGGTGGAGGACAACCTGCTGCTGGGCGGCTTCTCGCGCTGGCGCCGGGGCCTGCGCGACCAGGCGCAGCGCATGGACGAGGTCTTTGCCATCTTCCCGCGCCTGAGGGAGCGGCGCCCGCAGATGGCCTCCACCCTGTCGGGCGGCGAGCGCCAGATGCTGGCCATCGGCCGCGCGCTGATGGCGCGCCCGCGCCTGCTGCTGCTGGACGAGCCCTCGCTGGGCCTGGCGCCGCTGATCGTGCGCGAGGTGCTGCAGGTCGTGGCCGGCCTGCGCGACCACGGCGTCTCGGTGCTGCTGGTCGAGCAGAACGCGCGCGCCGCCCTCAAGGTGGCCGACCGTGCCTACGTGCTGGAGATGGGCGCCGTGGCCCTCAGCGGCGCGGCCAGGGAGCTGCTGCATGACCGGCGCATCATCGATACCTATCTGGGGATGGGGCGCAGTGCGGAGGCGGCGGCGGTGGCCTGAGACGCAACCCCCAGCCACAACGAAAAAGGCTGCCGGACCGGCAGCCTTTTTGCGTCTGCAGCGTGGCGCTCAATCCAGCTTGATGTTGTTGGCCGAGATCACCCGTCCCCACTTGCCGCGCTCGGCGCGCACGAACTGGCCCATCTGCTCGGCGCTGCCGGGCATGGGCTCCACGCCCATGGCGGCCAGGCGTGCCTTGGTGCGGGTGTCGGCCAGGGCCTGCTGCAGCGACTGGCTGAACTTCTTGACCACCTCGGCCGAGCTGCCCGTGGGCACGACGATGCCCTGCCAGGCATAGCCCTCGAAACCTTTCAGACCCTGCTCCTGCAGCGTGGCGACCTGGGGCAGCACGTCCACGCGCGCAGGGCTGGCCACGCCGATGGCCTTGAGCTTTTTCTCGCTCAGGAAGGGAATGATGGTGGCGCTGTCGGCCCACATGGCGGGAATCTGGCCGCCGACCACGTCCTGCACGGCCGGGGCGGCGCCACGGTAGGGCACATGGGTCATGTTGCTGATGCCCGCCTGTTCGCGGAACAGTTCGCCCACCAGATGGTGGGGGCTGCCCAGTCCGGCCGAGCCCCAGCTCACGCCGGTCTTTTGCTGTTTGGCCCAGGCCAGGAATTCGGAGAGGTTGGTGGCGGGCACATCGTTGTTGACCACCAGCAGCATGGGAAAGCGCACCAGCATGCCCACGGGCTTGAAGTCGCGCTCGGCGTTGTAGTTGAGCTTGCTGAACAGGAAGGGGTTGGCCGCCAGCGTGGCGAAGTCGGCCGTGAACATGAGGTTGCCGTGGTCGCGCGAGCGGGCGCTGTACTCGGCCGCGATGTTGGTGCCTGCGCCGGGCTTGTTATTGATGACGATGACCCGCTCCATGTTGCGGCCCATGGCTTCGGCGATGACGCGGGCGACCACGTCCGAGCCGCCGCCGGCCGCATAGCCCACGACCCATTCCAGGGGCTTGTCCTGTGCCAGGGCGGCAGGCCCTGCGGCCAGGGCCAGGCCCGAGCAGGCCAGTGCGGCCAGAAACTGCTTGCGTTGCATCCTTGTCTCCATGTTGTATGCGGCGCCCTTGTGAGATGTCCAAGGTGTGAGGCGGGCGCCTTTGTGGGGATGGCAGGCCGCCGCACGGGCGGCGGCGCGCGGCTTCAGGCGGCCGCGTGCACCGGGGCGACCGGTGTCACGGCGCCGCGCTCGGCCGGGTCCGCGCCGGCAGGCGCAAGTCCTGCGCTGGCGCGGGCCAGTTCGAGCGCATGCAGCAAGGTGCCCTGGTGGCCGATGTGGTTGGCCAGCAGCAGCACGAGGCGGGCATTGAGGGCATGGCTTTGCGCGGTATCGAGCCCCTGGTGGGTGGCGATCAGGGCTTCGTAGAAATCGTCGCAGGCCTGCAGGTTGGGGTGGGTGGACAGCAGCATGGCGGTCTCCTGTGGATGGGGCGTAAGAGGTTCAGGCCGTGGCGGCGGCGCCGCAGGCTCTTTGGAGAGCGGCGCGCACGCCGGCCTCGTCGGGGCGGCGCCAGCGCGCGCAGACATGCTGGTCGGGCCGCAGCAGGTAGCTGGTGCCGGGGCGCGCATCCAGGCGTCTGGCCGCCAGGCCGCGCGCATCGATGAGGTCGGCGTCTGGTGCATGGGCCTCGCCCTCTGTCGCGATGGACAGGTTGAGCACGCCGGGCAGCGCCTGCGCCCAGGCCGGCGTGGGGCCGAAGTGCAGCAGCGTGAAGTCCGGGCCCAGGGCGCGCAGCAGCCAGGCCGTGCCGTCCACGCCGGGCCGGCGCATGGGCGCATCGGCCAGCACGGCGCCGGGCAGCTGCGTTCCGTCGAAGGTGTCGGTGTCGGGCGTGTTGAGCGCCGAGCCATGCAGCGTGGCCGGCACGGACAGCCGCCCGCTGTTGACGATGCGGCGCGCGAATTCATGGTCGCGCGCCAGGTCCAGCACGGCGTCGCGGAACAGGCGGCTGATCTCGCTCTTGGGCGTGATGAAGTCGGTGGCGCGCGTGGAGTTGCGGATGTTCTCGTCGGCCGCGTATTCGCGCTCGGCGCCATAGGTGGCGATCAGCGAGGCATCGGCCTGGCCGCGCAGCACGCGGTCCAGCTTCCAGGCCAGGTTCTCGGCATCCTGCACGCCACTGTTGGCGCCGCGTGCGCCAAACGGCGAGACGCCGTGGGCGCTGTCGCCCGCGAAGACCACGCGGCCATGGACGAAGCGGTCCATGCGCAGACAGGCGAAGGTGTAGACGCTGGCCCATTCCAGCTCGAAGGGCGCGTCCTTGCCCAGCAGGGCGCGGATGCGGGGAATGATGTTCTCGGGCTTTTTCTCTTCCTCGGGATCGGCGTCCCAGCCCAGCTGGAAGTCGATGCGCCAGACATCGTCGGGCTGGCGGTGCAGCAGCACGCTCTGGCCCGGGTGGAAGGGCGGGTCGAACCAGAACCAGCGCTCGGTGGGGAATTCGGCATGCATCTTCACGTCGGCGATCAGGAAGCGGTCGCGGAAGATGCGGCCATGGCTTTCCTGGCCCAGCAGGCCGCGCAGCGGCGAGCGCGAGCCGTCGCAGGCCAGGACCCATTGCGCATCGATGCGGTAGCTGCCGTCGGGCGTCTCCACGGTCAGCAGCGCGCCCTCGGCCTGCGGCTCGAGCGCCGTGACCTTGCTGTGCCAGCGCAGGTCGATCAGCGGCAGCTGCAGGGCTCGCTCGACCAGGTAGGCCTCGGCGTAGTACTGCTGCAGGTTGATGAAGGCCGGGCGCTCGTGGCCGTCCTCGGGCAGCAGGTCGAAGCGGTACAGCGGCTGGTCCTTGAAGAAGACCTTGCCCAGGTTCCAGGACACGCCCTTGTCCACCATCGCCTGGCCCACGCCCAGGCGGTCCCAGATCTCCAGCGTGCGCTTGGAAAAGCAGATGGCGCGCGAGCCCGTGGACAGCCGGCAGTCGTTGTCCAGCAGCACCACGCGCTGGCCGCGCTGGGCCAGGTCGATGGCCAGCGACAGGCCTACGGGGCCGGCGCCGACGATGACCACGGGATGCCGGGCGGGCGTGTCCGCACCGGCGTCCTGGTCGGCATGGCGCTCGTAGGGGATGTGGATGGCCTGTATGTCTGCGCCGCTGCCGCGCAGCGCTTGCAGGGAGATGGCGGGGTGGGACATGGGGTTCGTCCTCTGGCGTGGGCGTATGAGAGAGAAAAGGCGCAGCCATCCCCGCCGGCATCAGGGAATGCCGGTGCGCGGGCGGGTGCGATGGGCAGGCGTGCCGGTGCTCAGGACCGGCACGCCGCCGTGGTTCAGCCTTCGAGCGCTTCCCACATCTGGCGGTCGCGCTCGGCGGTCCAGATGCGCGGGTCGGCATGGCCCGAGGCCTCGTCGTAGGCGCGGGTCACATCGAAGGGCATGCAGTGGTTGAAGATCACCCACTGGCCGTACTTGGGCTGCAGCTTGGCGAAGGCGGCCTCGTAGACCTTGCGCAGGTCCTGCTGGGCGTCGGCGCCGGCCTTGACCTCGGTCCACAGGTCGCTGATGAAGTCGCGCGTGCCGGCCAGGCCGGCCTGCACCTCGGCCGGCGTCTGCAGCGCGGCGCCCCGGCCTGGCACCAGCTTTTCGGGCTGCAGGGCGGCAATGGCGTCCAGCGTGTGAGGCCAGTCCTGGAAGTAGGCATCGCCCGCATAGGGCGTGGCGCCGAACTCCACCAGGTCGCCGCTGAACAGCACCTTGTCCTGGGGCAGCCAGACCACGGTGTCGCCCTTGGTGTGGCCGCGGCCCAGCTGCAGGATCTGCACTTCCAGCTTGCCCAGCCACAGCGTCATCTTGCCGGTGAAGGTCAGGGTGGGCCAGGTCATGCCGTCGGGCACGCTTTCCACGTTCTGGAACAGGCGGGGAAAGCGGCCGATCTCGCTGGCCTTGTCCTGCTCGCCGCGCTCCACGATCAGGTCATAGGTGTCCTGGCTGGCAATGATGTGCTCGGCACCTTCCGCGAAGAAGGCCGAGGCGCCCAGCACGCGCACCGCGTGGTAGTGCGACAGCGTGACGTACTTGATGGGCTTGTCGGTGATCTCGCGGATGCGGCGGATCACGTCCTGCGCCATGACGGGCGTGGCCTGGGTGTCGATCACCATCACGGCGTCGTCGCCAATGATGATGCCGGTGTTGGGGTCGCCCTCGGCCGTGTAGGCGTAGGCGTGCTCGGAGAGCTTGTCGAAGCTGACCTGCTTGATTTCGAGGTCGGCGGCGGAGGCAAAGGTCTTGGTGGTCATGGGCATCCTGCTTTTGAAATGGACAAACGCATTTGTTTTTATCGAATGCCTGAATGCTAGGGAAAAATTCAACATTGAACAATTCGTTTGGCATAGTGAAAAACCCTCGGAGCCGCAAACTCCGGGTTCCAGCCTTCACAATGCCTGCCATGTCCGATGCCGCCTCTTCCCCGAACAGCCCCGTCTTCCTTCCTGACAGCAGCGATGACGAGCCCGCGCGCGGCCCGCGCGGCATCCAGAGCGTGGAAGTCGGCGGCCAGTTGCTCAAGGCACTGGCACGCACGGGCCGGCGCATGGCGCTCAAGGATCTGGCGCGCGAGGCCGAGATGACGGCGGCCAAGGCCCACCCCTACCTGGTGAGCTTTTGCAAACTGGGCCTGATGGAGCAGGACCGCGCCAGCGGCCACTACGGCCTGGGGCCGCTGGCCATACAGATGGGGCTGATCAGCCTGCAGCAGGCCGATCCCGTGCGCCTGGCGATCGCCGAGCTGCCCGCGCTGGCGCAGGAGGTGGGCAGCACGGTGTCGATTGCCATGTGGAGCGGCCAGGGGCCGACCATCATCCGCGTGGAAGAGGGGCCCACCCATGTCTATGTGGCCATGCGCCACGGCACGCCCGCATCGCTGCGCCACACGGCCACGGGCAAGATCTTTGCGGCCTTTGGCGAGCCCGGGCGCATTGCGCCCCTGCTGGACGCGGAAGGCCACAGCCTGGAGGAGCCCGCCTTTGCAAAGGAGCTGGCCGCCATCCGCGCCAGCCGCCTGAGCCGGGTCGAGAACCAGCTGCTGTCAGGCGTGAGCGCGCTGGCCGTGCCGGTGTTCGACGGCTTTGGCCAGCTGGTGCTGGCCATTGCCGCCATCGGCCCCTCGGCCACGCTGGACCTGGACCCCCAGGGCCGGCCGGCCCGGCTGCTGCAGGCCCAGGCGCGCAGCCTGTCCCAGCGCCTGGGAGCGCCGGCCCAGGCCTGAGCCCGTCGCTTGCGGCGGCTCAGTTGGTGAGCAGCAGCTGATCCCGGGCAGGCGCACGCCCTTCCAGCGTGAAGCCGGCCACCGTGCGCGACAGGTGGTGGGCCTGCTCGTTGAGCACGGACGATGCGGCGGTGGACTCCTCCACCAGCGCGGCGTTCTGCTGCGTGGCGCGGTCCATGTCGGCCACGGCCTGGTTGATCTGGCCGATGCCCACGCTCTGCTCGGTCATGGCGCCGTTGATCTCGACAATGATCTGGGAGACGCGCTGGATGCCGTCCACGATCTCGCCCATGGTCTGGCCGGCCGCGCGCACGCGCTCCGTGCCCATGGCCACGCTGGCGCCGGAGGCGTCGATCAGGGTCTTGATCTCCTTGGCGGCCGCCGCGCTGCGATGGGCCAGGCTGCGCACCTCCGAGGCCACCACGGCAAAGCCCCGGCCCTGCTCACCGGCGCGGGCGGCCTCGACGGCGGCATTGAGCGCCAGGATGTTGGTCTGGAAGGCGATGGCGTCGATGACGCCGATGATCTCGCCGATCTTGGACGAGGCCCGGGAGATGTCGTCCATGGTGCTCACGGCGCTGCCCACCACGTCGCCACCCTTGGTGGCCGAGCTGCTGGCCGACTGGGCCAGGCGCGTGGCCATGGCGGCCGCCTCGGCCGACTGGCGCACATTGGCCGTCAGCTGCGACAGCGAGGCCGAGGTCTCCTGCAGGCTGCTGGCCGAGGATTCGGTGCGGTTGGACAGGTCCAGGTTGCCCAGCTTGATCTCGTCGGTGGCGGTCTTCATGGACTCCACGCCGTTGCGCACATCCTTGAGCACGGTGCCGATCTGCTCGACGAAGCCGTTGAAGGACGAGGCGATCTGCGCCACTTCGTCATTGCCCGACACCGGCAGGCGCTGCGTCAGGTCGCCGCCGCCCGAGCCGATCTTGTCCATGGCGTCGCGCACCTGGGACAGGCGCCGGAAGGACTGGGCCGTCAGCGCCGCCGCCACGGCCGTGGCCAGGCAGGCCAGCAGCACGATGGCGATGGCCAGCGTCTTGAGCACGCTTTGCAGGCCGGTCGTGGCCTCGGCCTTGTCCAGCGCCACCACCAGCAGCCAGTCCGTGCCTTGCACCGGGCGGGCCTTGAGCAGCTTGGCGCTGCCGCCCAGGTTCACTTCCAGCGGCGCCGTGGCGCTGGCCAGCGCGGTCAGCGCGGCCGGCGTCAGCAGCTCGGAGATGTCGGACGTGGGCTTGAGCAGCAGCTTGGCATCGGCATGCGCCAGCACCTGGCCGTCACGGCTGACCACGAAGCCCAGGCTGCCGGGCGTGGGGCGGATGGCGGAGACCACCTCGCGCACGCCCTCCAGCGGCACGGCGCCGCTGATCACGCCCTGCAGCGCGCCGCCGCGCAGCATGGGCGCCACGAAGGCCACATAGGGCACGCCCGTGGTGGAGTCGCCATAGGGCTTGGTCAGGGCCAGCTTGCCGGCCTGCACGGCGCTCTTGTACCAGGGGCGGGCCGTGGGGTCGTAGTCGGGCGGAGTGCTGGTGGTGGACTTGTAGGTCTTGTCTTCCCAGCCCACCGTGGTGATGGGAAAGCCGCTGGCCTGGCCCATGTGGGCGGCAAAGCCCTGCGGGTCGCCGTGCTCGATCACGGCGGCGGCGGCGCTGACGGCGCGTGCCTTGGAGGCCACCCACTGGTCGATGGCCATGGTGTTGCCGGCGGTGATGGCGTCCAGGTCCTGTTCAATGGTCTGGAAAGTGCTGCCGCGAACGATGTGGTACGTGGCAGCCCCCGTGATGGCAAGGGCGCCGACCACGGTGGCTGTGCTGATGGCAAGGATCTTGGAGCGAAGGGTCTGGAGCATGGCGCGGCAAGGGAAGACTGAGGACTCCGCAAGCCGCAATGGCCGGGCATGCGGCCCTGTCATTAACGCACAATTTGTTTCATTTTTGACGACATGCCAACCCTGTGGTGGCGTGCACCAACTTGCGCGCAACACCTGTCATAGAGGCATTTGCTGCAGTGCACCATTGCAGTGCGGTGTGACATGTTGCTGTAACGCAACCGTCGCGGGACTTTCATGGCCGCTTTCCACAATGGCGGCACGCAGGCAAACCGAGTGGCACAGGCAGGTCACCGACTGCGTCCAACATGACGAGGAAGGCGGGCATATGGACGTTCTGGACACCCTTCGCAACGCGGCGATCGAGATCGCCAAGCCCCCGCTTTCCGCGCTTCTCCAGCCACCCCAGGCCGCGGACAAACCGCTGCGGCTGGATGTGCGCTGGGCCCGCCATCTCGACGAGGTGCGCCAGGTGCAGCGCCTGCGCCACGCGGTGTTCGCCGCCGAGATGGGCGCCGTGCTGCAGACGCCGCTGGCCGGGCACGACATTGATGCCTTCGACGACTTCTGCGAGCACCTCATGGTCTGCGATGCCGACAAGGGCGTGGTCATCGGCACCTACCGCCTGCTCACTCCCACCCAGGCGCTGCGCGCCGGGGGCCTGTACTCCGACCAGGAATTCGACCTGGGCCCGCTCGCCGCCTGGCGCCCGCGCATGGTGGAGCTGGGCCGCAGCTGCGTGCACGCATCGCACCGCCAGGGCGGCGTGATCCTGGCGCTGTGGGGCGCGCTGGCCGAATTCATGCAGCGCAACCGGCTCGACGCTATGGTCGGCTGCGCCAGCATCCCCATGCAGTACCCGGGCCTGGCCCATGGCGAGGGCCCGGCGCGCGTCTGGCAGCAACTGCGCCAGACCCATCTGGCCGAGCCCGAGCTGCAGGTGCGTCCCCGCGTGGCCCTGCCCGAGGAGCTGGCATCCGTCAGCACCAGCGGCATGAGCGTGGAGCCGCCCGCGCTGATCCAGGGCTATCTGCGCACGGGCGCCAAGGTGCTGGGCGCACCGGCCTGGGACAGCGACTTCAACACGGCCGACCTGCCCATCATGATGCGCATGCAGGACCTGCCTTCGCGCTACCTGCGCCTGTTCACGCGGCGCGGCTGAGGCCGTCGCAGCGTTTTGGGGAAATTGGGAATTTTCGGAAAGAGAGGGCGGAGCCGGCTTCTTGTGCAATGGGCCGGACCGTGATGTGCATCACAGGGCTGTCACAAAGACCGTGCATGATGCTGGATGTGGGCTGAAGCAGACACCCGGACGGAGGCAGGTAACCTGCACCGGACTGACCGGGCCTTGGTCCACGCCAATTGCAGGCCGCAGCCTCTTCGGGGCTGCGGCCTTTTTCATGGGCAATTCCTGAGTTACCGGGCAGTGGGCGGGGCATCGGCCAGAAGGCGCTGGTGTTCGATCTTCACGCAGCGGTCCTGCACGGTCCACAGGCCCGCAGCGCGGGCCAGTTCCAGGGCCTTGTCGTTGACCACGCCCAATTGCAGCCACAGGCAGCGCGCGCCGACGGCAACGGCCTCGGCGGCCAGCGGCGGGATGTCCTCGCTCTTTCGGAAGCAATCGACCATGTCGATGCGCAGGCCCTGTGCGGCCAGCGCGGCCGCAGCGTCGGCCAGGCTTGCATGGACGGGCTCGCCCAGGATGCTTCCGCCTTCGCGTGCCACCACGGGGTTCACGGGAACGATGCGGTAGCCGTGGCGCTGCATGTACTGCGAGGCCTGGTGGCTGGGCCGCTCGGGCTGCGGCGACAGGCCGACCACGGCCAGGGTGCGGCACTGCACGAGGATGTCGCGCAGGCGGGAGTCTGTGGCTGTATCACTCATGCGCCGCAGTGTACGCAGCGCATGCGGATCAGGCCGGCTGCACTGTCGCGTCCGCAGCATGGCGCCGGCGCAGCACCATCCCCCAGCCCAGCCCCAGCACGGCGGCCGTGGCCGAGGCCAACAGCACGCCCAGCTTGGCGGCATTGAGCAGGGCCTCGCTGTCAAAGGCCAGCGTGGCGATGAAGATGGCCATGGTGAAGCCAATGCCTGCCAGCAGGCCTGCCAGCAGCGTGTCGCCCCAGCCCATGCCCGGCGGCAGCGCGCACAGCCGCAGGCGCACGGCCAGCCAGCAGCTGATCAGCACGCCCAGCGGCTTGCCCAGCACCAGGGCCAGGGCCACGCCCCACATCACGGCCGAGGTGCCCGCCGCATCGATGCCAGCGGTGCCCGCCCCCTGCAGCGGCACGCCGGCATTGGCCAGCGCAAACAACGGCATCACGCCAAAGGCCACCCAGGGATGCAGGTCCGCCTGCACGCGCTCCACGGGCGCGGCGCTTTCGCGGCCGGCCAGCGCATGCACGGGCGTCACCAGGCCCAGCACCACGCCGGCCAGCGTGGGATGGGCGCCGGTCTGCCAGATGCCCCACCAGAGCACGGCGCCCGGCAGCACATAGGCCCAGGCGCGGCGCACGCCCAGCGACTGCAGCAGGAACACGCCGGCCAGGCCGGCGGCGGCCACCAGCAGCTGGCTCCATTGCAGCCCGCCCGAATAGAACAGCGCAATGATGAGCACGGCGACCAGGTCGTCGATGATGGCCAGCGCCAGCAGGAACACGCGCAGCGCGGGCGGCAGGCCCCGGCCCAGCAGGGCCAGCACGCCCATGGCAAAGGCGATGTCGGTGGCCGTGGGCACGGCCCAGCCATTGCGCAGCGGCGGCGCGGCATTGAAGGCCAGGAAGATCAGGGCCGGCGCCACAACGCCGCCCAGCGCGGCCATCACGGGCAGCAGCGCCTGGCGCGGCCGGGCCAGTGCGCCGGAATGCATCTCGCGGCGTATCTCCATGCCGACCACGAGAAAGAACACGCTCATCAGCGCATCATTGACCCAGAAATGCAGGGATTGCGACAGCTGCCACGGGCCCAGGCCCACCCTCAGCGGCGTGTGCCACAGCGCCTCGTAGGAGCCGGCCCAGCCGGAGTTCGCCCAGAGCAGGGCGGCGGCCGCTGCCAGTAGCAGCACGATGCCGCCCGCGGCCTCGGCATGGGACCAGCGGGACAGGAAGGCGCCGACGCGATCGGCGAAAGACAGGAAAAGGGGCGTGCGCGGGCCGGACGGCCGCGGGGTCGTGTAGGTGTTCATGTGCAAAGCAGCAAAGGGGCCTTGCGGCCCCGGTGCGCAGGCGGCCCGACCTGCGCTATCAACACCTGTCCTGCCGCCCCATGCGGTCTGGACACCCAGCCGCCATTATAAAAGAAGCCCCCACGCCCCCTTTTGCTGCGCAAGGTCCGCTGCCCCCCCGAGGGGGCCGCTTTTTGCCTTGGGGCGGCCCGGCGGCAAAAAATCGGCGGCCGGGACTCTTGCGCAAGACCGTGCGGATTCAGGGCCTGGGCGGCTCATTGCGCGAGACGCATTCGGCCAGCAGCCCCAGCGAGGACAGCGCAATCATGAATACCAGGAACACATAGGCCGCCGTAGCCACGCCCAGGCTCATGCTGAAGCCCCATTGCAGCACCGAGCAGGCCATGCCGGTCTGCGGATACATGGCCGTGCATTGCGATGCGGCCGGCATGTGCACGTACCAGGTGATGGCCACCAGCATGGCGCCCGCCACCATGGCGGCGTTGGCCCAGGGATGGGTCTGCGGGTGGTAGAGCGCATAGATCAGCGCCACGGGAACGGCCAGGCCCCAGGCGAACATCATCAGCCAGCTGAACACCGGCGAGACTGCCAGGATGGACTGCAGCCACTCCATCTTGGGCAACCCGTTGACGAAGCCCAGCAGGTCCCACACAAAGGGCAGGACGATCCCCGCCACAGCCAGGCTGGCCAGTCCCAGCGCCAGCAGCAATCCCTTGCCGCGTGAACGATGGTGCACCCCCGAAGGGTGCGAATGGGTGATCAGTGCATGCATGGCCCACCTCCTGTGTCGTGCAGGGCGGGCAGTTGCCGCGCGGGCGGGTCCGGAGTCGGGCGGCAGCCGCGGCGCCTAGCGTTCGGATTGCGGTATTCCCCGGATGGATCCAGTCTAGGACGGCGTGCACTGCAACAGATGTAGGTCTTGCACCTACCCAAAATCGGGGTTTGTCCCAGGAGGGGGTGCCGTCAAAGCGCGGCCAGCGCCCCCAGCACCTCGCCCTTGGACAGCAGTTCGCTGAGCACCACCGGGGGCTTGCCCGGCGCATGCAGCACATAGACGGGCACGCCGCTGCGGCCCAGTTGCTGCAGCGCGGCGGTGATGGCCGGGTCGCGCCGCGTCCAGTCGGCGCGCAGCAGGGTCACGCCGTACTTGTCGAAGGCGGCCAGCACCTCCTCATGGTTGAGCGTGGTGCGCTTGTTGACCTGGCAGGTCACGCACCAGGCGGCCGTGTAGTCCACGAACACGGGCTTGCCCGCCGCCTGCAGCTCGGCCACGCGGGCGGCCGACCAGGGCTGCCAGCGCTGGCCTGCAGCGGACGCCATGCCCGTGCCCTCCGCCTGGGCAGGTGTGGCGATCAGCGGTGCGGTGGTGGCCAGCAGCGCGCCTGCCAGCACCACGGCCAGCGTGGCCAGCACGGCCCGCGTGCGGCCCTTGAGCGTCAGCGTCCAGACCAGGGCGCTGAAGGCCAGCAGCAGGGCCAGCAGCGCGGTGGCGGCGTCGATGCCGCTTTGGTGCCCCAGCACCCAGACCAGCCAGACCACGGTGGCGAACATGGGAAAGGCCATGGCACGGCGGAAAGTGTCCATCCAGGCGCCAGGGCGTGGCAGCCAGCGCACTACGGCGGGAACGAAGCTGGCCAGCAGATAGGGCAGGGCCATGCCCAGGCCCAGGGCGGCGAACACCGTCAGCGCCTGCAGGGCCGGCATGTCGATGGCAAAGCCCAGCGAGGCGCCCATGAACGGCGCCGTGCAGGGCGAGGCAATGGCCACGGCCAGCACGCCGGACAGAAAGGCATCGGCCACCGGGTGGCGCGCATGCGCCGCAGCCCAACGCCCGGGCAGCATGGAGCCGAACTCGAACAGGCCGGCCAGGTTCAGGCCCAGCAGCGTGAACAGGGCTGCCAGCAGGGCCACGATGGCCGGCGACTGCAGCTGAAACCCCCAGCCCAGCTGCTCGCCTGCCGCGCGCAGCGCCAGCAGCAGTCCGCCCAGGGCCAGGAAGGACAGGACCACCCCCGCCGTATAGGCCAGCCCGCCCAGGCGCTGGGCGCGGCGGTCCTGTCCATGGCGTGCAAAGCCCAGGATCTTGATGGCCAGCACCGGGAAGACGCAGGGCATGAGGTTCAGGATCAGTCCACCCACCAGGCCACCGAGCAGGGCCATCCACAGGCTGGTGGCGCTGGTGGCGCTGGCAGCAGGCGCAGCGGCCTGGTTGGCTGCCAGGGCGGCGGCCAGTGCGGGGGAAACGCTGGCCATGGCGGCAGCCGTCCAGCGGCCCTCGACCGGGGCCTCGGCGCGCCAGGCCACGGGCTGGCCCTGCTCCAGCGCTGCGGCGCGCTCGGCGGGCGGCAGGGCCAGGACCACGGGCAGCTTGGCCGGAGTGTCGCCGCGCATGTCGGACAGCGGCAGTTCGGCCACCCAGGCTGTGCCGTCCCAATGCTGCTGCCAGTCCTTGCCCAGTTCTGCCGCGTGGTGGAAGGTGTCGGAGGATTCGGGATAGAAGTCCAGCGTGCGGCCCTGCAGGGATTCAGGCAGCCCCTCGATGCGCAGCTGCACGCGCTCGTCGGGCGTTCTGCCTTCTGCTGCTGGCTGGCTGGCCGGCACCACCTTGGCCTGGGCCGGCGCGGACAGTGCCTGGGGCTTGAGCGCCCAGGCCTGGGTGAAGGCCTGACCCTGGCCTGCCGTGCTGCCCTGCACGGGCAGCTGCAGCTGGAAATCGCCTTCCTCGGGAATGCACTCCACGCGGCAGACCAGCCAGTTCGCGTGCAGGCGCAGGTCCAGCATGCCGGACGAGGGCGGCTTGAAGTCGGCGGCCACCTGCACGGGCACGGGCAGCAGCACCTGGCCCTCATAGCCGTAGTTGAGCAGCGGGCCCACGCGCAGCGCCTCGGGCACGGGCCACTGGATCTCGCCCGCCGTCAGGCCCGCAGGCAGCTGCCAGTTCAGCTCGGTGGCCAGGCCGGAGTCACCGGCGTTCTTCCAGTAGGTATGCCATTCGGGCTGGTGGGTGATCAGCAGGCCCAGCCACAGTGTCTGGCCAGGCTGTACGCCTTCGGGCGCCTGGGCCACGAGCTCGGCGCGCACGCGCGGCGTGTCCACGGTCGCTGCCGCCCCGCTGCCGGTTTTCAGGCGGATCTGCGCGCCGGCCTGGAAGGCCAGCAGGCTGGAGGCTGCCAGAAGGAAGGCAAGAAGCCAGAAGGCGAGGCGCTGGGGTGCGGTGTGGCGAGGAGGCGTTTGGAGTGGCATGGCGGACTATGGGAGCCCGGGGCGGGATCTTTGGTTCCCCTGGCTACAGGCGGCGATGGTAGCGGCCATGCGCCATGGAATCCTCTGTGCGTTGTTGCAAGACGATTGGCAAAAGATATCGTTGCATAGGCGCTTGGTATTGGACAGGCGATAGGTCCGTTGCCCATCATGGACCGGCCACCCATCCGGGATAGAGCAACACAAGGAGACAAGCCATGCAGGAGACATCTCGCCGCCAATTCCTGGCCGCCGGCGCGGCAGCGGCCGCCGCCTGGGGGCTGCCGCAGCACGCGCGCGCGGCCGCTGCCTATCCCGACAAGTCCGTGCGCGTGATCGTGCCCTTTCCCGCCGGTGGCACCACCGACGTGGTGGCGCGGCTGGCCATGCAAAAGCTCGGGGAGCTGACCGGCCAGTCCTTCGTGGTGGACAACAAGGGCGGTGCCAATGGCGTCATCGGCACGGAACTGGCCGCCCGCGCCACGCCCGACGGCTACACCCTGCTGATGAACACGGCGGGCGCGCAGACCCTGAGCCCGGTGCTCTACAAGACCAGCTACGAGGCGCTGGCCAGCTTCGAGCCCATCAGCCATCTGTGCGACGTGGGCTTCGTCCTCATTGCGCGCAAGGACCTGCCCGTGAACAGCCTGCAGGAGCTGGTTGACATGGCCAAACAGGGCAAGCCGCTGAGCGTGTCCTCGGGCAGCAGCATGATTTCGCTGATCACCGAGCAGTTCAAGAAGGTGATTGGCGCGCCGGGCATCGTCAACGCCCAGTACAAGGGCACGGCGCCGCAGATGCAGGCCGTGGTGGCGGGCGAGGTGGATTTCTCGTTCGACTCCTTCACCTCGGTGGAGATGATCCGCACGGGCAAGGTCAAGGCCCTTGCCGTGCTGCTGCCCCAGCGCGCCGAAGTCTTTCCCCAGGTGCCCACCATCAAGGAGGCCGGCGTGGACGGCATGGGCTTCAGCTCCTGGTCGGGCCTGCTGGCGCCCAAGGGCACTCCCCGCGACATCGTGGCCCAGCTCGCGCAGCAGATGGACAAGGTCATGCAGATGCCCGACGTGCTGGCCAAGCTGCGCAGCTACAGCTATGTGCCGCGCCGGGGCACGCCCGAGGAGTTCGCGCGGCTGATCGAATCCGACAACGAGCGCTGGAAGCGCATCGTCAGGGAATCCAACTTCAAGGTCGAATGAGACGCGGGGCGGGGGCTAAGATCATGGCCATGCCAAGCTCCCCGCCTCCACACACGTCCCTCGGTACCTGGCCATCGCGCTGGTGGGCCGAAGTATCGGCGCGCGATTTCGCGCTGGCCCAGGCGGGGCTTGCCGCGGAAACCGTGGCGGTGCTGCCCGTGGCCGCCGTGGAGCAGCATGGGCCGCACCTGCCGCTGTCCGTCGATGCCCGCCTGCTGCAGGGCGTGATCGATGCGGCCCTGCCGCTGCTGCCGGCCGACCTGCCCGTGCTCTTTCTTCCTCCTCAGAACATCGGCTTCAGCGTGGAGCACCAATCGTTTGCCGGCACGCTGACGCTGTCGCCCGCCACGGTGATCGCGCTGTGGACCGAACTGGGCGCCTGCGTGGCGCGGGCCGGCGTGCACCGGCTGCTGCTGCTCAACGGCCATGGCGGACAGGTCAGCGTGATGGACATCGTGGCGCGCGAGCTGCGCATGCGCCACGGCCTGCTGGTCTACAGCAGCAGCTGGTTCGGCCTGGTGGACGATGCGGCCAATGCGCAGTTCAGCGCGCATGAGCACCGCTTCGGCATCCATGGCGGCGAGGTGGAGACATCGATGATGCTGCACCTGGCGCCGGAGACCGTGCGCATGGAGCATGCGCGGGACTTTCATTCCACTTCGCAGGATCGGGCGCAGCGGCATGCCTTGCTGGGCAATGGGCGAAGCGCCAAGATGGGCTGGGCCATCGAGGATTACAACGTTTGCGGGGCGGTGGGGAATGCTGCGGGGGCTACGGCCGAGCGGGGGGGCTTGATGGTGGAGGCTTCGGCTCGGGGGTTGGTGCGGTTGTTGTCCGAGATGGTTGCGCTGCCTGCGGATACTGTGGGAAGGGCGCCGGAGCCTCTTTAGTTTTGGGCCTTTTTTGGACCCTGCCGGGTGGTGGTTTTTCGAGGCCGGGTCTCGGCCCGGCGGCCGACCTACTTTCCTTTGTTTCGCCACCGGTACGCCGGCCGAAGGAAAGTAGGCAAAGCAAAGGCGCCCCGGATGTCCGCGACCCCTTCGCTTCGCTGCGGGGCAGCCTGCGCCGTGGCGGTTGCGGGGTTCGCCGTGAAACTCACTTCGCGCTGCGCGCTACGTTCAAACATCACGGCGAGTCAGGTGACGAAGCAGTCCTGTCCTTCGGCAGGACTGCAACCCCGCAACCGCCACGACGCAGGCGCTGACATACGGGGAGTTGTTGCGGGCCTTCGCTGCGCTCGGCCCTTTTTACTGTTTCGGGATCTTGGCCTGGACGATCACGTCGCCCCAGCGTTTGATTTCCGATTGCAGCAATTGCGCGGTCTGCTCGGGCGTACTGGATTGGGCCTGGACGTTCATTTCGCGCAGTTTCTGCGTGACTTCGGGGGAGTTCACGGCGGCGGCGATTTCCTTGTTCAGGCGGGCGATGATTTCCGGAGGGGTCTTGGCGGGGGCGGCCAGGGCGTTCCAGGAAGAGGCGACGAAGCCCTTGATGCCTGACTCCTGGGCCGTGGGCACGCCGGGCAGCAGGGCCGAGCGCTTGTCGCCGGTGATGGCCAGCAGGTTGACGGCCTTGGAGTTGATCTGGCCCATGATGGGCGTGAGGATTTCGACGGCCGCGTCGATCTGCCTGCCCCGCAGGGCCGTGACCACGGCGGGAGTGCCGTTGAAGGGCACGATCTGGGCGTCGATGCCGGCCGTGGTCTTGAACAGTTCGGCCGCCAGGTGCTGGGTGCTGCCGATGGCGATGCTGCCGATGTTGAGCTTGCCGGGGTGGGCCTTGGCCCAGGCCACCAGCTCGCCCAGGTTCCTGAAGCGCGAGTCGCTGGCGGTGAGCACGCCGATGTCGAAGTAGCCCAGGGTGGATATCGGCGTGAAGTCCTTGACCATGTCGAAGGGCAGTTGGTTGAAAAGCCCCACGGTGACGGCGCTGCCGTTGGACAGGAGGAACAGCGTGTGTCCGTCAGGCGCGGACTTGGCCACGGTGTCGGCTGCGACGATGCCGCCCGCGCTGGGCTTGTTGTCGATGATGACGGGCTGGCCCAGCTGCGAGGCCAGCTTTTGCGCAACGACGCGCGAGGTGACGTCGGCCACGCCGCCTGCGCCAAAGGGCACGACGATGCGGATGGGCTTGTTCGACAGGGGCTGGGCCTGGCTGGTGATGGCGGCCAGCAGCAGGGCCGCGCAGGCCAGGGCGCTGCGCGTGAAGCGGCGTTTGTTCATGGGTCTTTTGTCTCCTGGCCGGCCAGTGTGGCGCAAAAGCGCAGGCCGGCCCAGATCGCCCGTGTTCTGGCTGCTATGCCCTGGCGCAATAGCCCTGTGGCAGCCTGGCCGGGGCTGGATCAGGCGTGCGTGATCCAGCTGCGGTGCTCGTCCGTGTCCAGGTGGTTGAGCGTGTTGAAGGTCTGCAGCATCAGGCGCTTGGGGCTGGTGGTGAACTCGGTCACGGCGCTGTTGCGGATGCGCATGTTCAGCGCAATGGTGACCTCCGGCGAGGTGCCCAGCACATGGCCCACGGCGGTGGAGATGGGGCCGCCGCTGCTGACCAGCAGCACGTTTTCGTCGGCATGTTCATGCCGCACGCGCTCCAGCACCTGGCGCACGCCGCCGGAGAAGTCGTCCCAGCTGGGCATGCCCTTGGGGCTGATGGTGCCGGCCATCCATTGGGCCAGGGCATCGCACAGCAGGCGGAAGTGGTGGCGGTACAGCTCGGGCGTGTCGGGCTTGGGCAGTGGCGCTGGGTGGATGGCCTGCAGCAGCGCGCCGCTGTCGTATTCATCGAGGCCCGCAAGCGCCTGGGTGCGGTGCTGCTCGGCAGGCAGGCTGCCCAGGCCTTCGGCAATGCCGGCCAGCGTCTGCGCATGGCGGCGCAGCGTGCCCGTGTAGACCGCGTCGAAGCGCAGGCCGCGCTCTCGCCAGTAGGCACCCAACCTTTGCGATTGCGCCTGGCCGCGTTCGCTGAGCTGGTCGTAGTCTTCGGCACCAAACGAGGCCTGGCCATGGCGCACAAGATAGAGGGTTCCCATGGCGCGGATTGTGGCCAGCGCTGGCGCCGGCGTTTGTCCTGCGGGCGACTGGCTGCCGCCTTGGCGACAGATTCCAGCACCCCGGCAGCCCTTACAACAGCACCTGGCCGCTCACGCACTCCACCACATGGCCGCCTATCCACAGCGCGCCCTGGGCGTCCTCGCTGACATGCACGCGGCCGTCGCGGCCCACGCAGCAGCCCTGGCTGGCGATGTAGGGCGCGCGCAGCAGGCCTTCGCCGCGCAGCCACAGGGCCAGGCTGGCGTTGAGGCTGCCGGTGACGGGGTCTTCGGTGACGCCGACGGGGCTGGCGAAGCCGCGCACTTCCAGGCTGGGGGCGGCATCCGCATCGGCCCCGGCCGGGCGCTGGCCCGTGGCAAAGGCGCGTGCCTCGCGGCTGCTGCGGCCGATCAGTGCCGGTGCATCTTGCGCGCTTTCGTACAAAGCGCAGGCGCCCACCTTGGTGTTCAGCGCCTTGAGCCTTGCATGGTCGGGCTCCAGCGCCAGCACCTGGTCGGGATGCTCGAAGAGCACGCCCATCCAGCGCGGGCCGTTGTCCAGCCAGGCGGCGCGCAGGATCTGGCCGGGCTCCGCGCCCAGCGCGGCAGCCACCTCGGCCAGCAGGCCCGGCTCCACGGCGCCGATGTCGGTGGCCGGTGCCTGGAAGGCCAGGCGTCCGTCCTGGCGCGCAATCGAGATCAGCCCCTTGGCGCATTCCTGCACGATGCGCCCCGCCTGCTGCGGCACGCCGCCCTGCGCCAGCCAGGCGTGGCAGCTGCCCAGCGTGGGATGGCCGGCAAAGGGCAGCTCGCCGCCCGGCGTGAAGATGCGCACGCGGTAGTCGGCGCCTGCGGCGCGGCCGGCCTCGGTGGGCGGCAGCACGAAGGTGGTCTCCGACAGATTGGTCCAGGCCGCGAAGGATTGCATCTGCGTATCGGTCAACCCGGTGGCGTCGAGCACGACGGCCAGCGGATTGCCCAGGTAGGGCCGTGCCGTGAACACGTCCACGGTCATGAAGGGGCGCTGGCGGGAGACGTATGCAGGTGTCATGGCAATGGGCAGATGGAAGGGAGGATGGAAAAGCCGACGGCAAGCCGGACTTTGGTTCGACTGCGTGTCGGCTTCCCTCTGGCCCAAGCAGGTAACTGGCCCAAACACCAGGGACGCCGAGCAAGAGCCGCCTCACGGCGGGGGCGCCTAGCCGAGGGCGTCGTCCCCCTCCCTTGCGAAGCAAGTAGAGAGGGGGAAGCGGCGCTAGCCGCTCAGGGGGTGGTTTACATCGTGGAGCGGATGGCGTCGGCCAGGGCCGCGATGCCCTTGTCGATCTGCTCGGCCGACACGGTCACGTACGACAGGCGCAGCGTGTTGGCCTGGGGCTCGTCCGCATAGAACGGCGCGCCGGGCACGAAGGCCGTGCCGCGTTCCACGGCGGCGGGCAGCAGCTTTTGCGCATCCATGCCCTTGGGCAGGCGAACCCACAGGAACATGCCGCCCACGGGACGGGTCCACTGCACGTCCAGGCCGGCCATCTCGCGTTCCAGCGCGGCCAGCATGGCGTCGCGCTGGCGCTTGTACATGGCGCGGATGGTGGGCACGTGGCGGTCCAGGAATCCGTCCTTGATGACCTCGGAGACCACGCGCTGGTTGAAGCCGGGCGTGTGCAGGTCGGCCGCCTGCTTGGCCTGCAGCAGCTTGTTGTAGACGGACTTGGGCGCCACCAGGAAGCCGATGCGCAGGCCAGGGGCCAGCACCTTGGAAAACGAGCCCAGGTAGATCACGCCTTCGGGGTTGCGCGCGGCCAGCGGCAGGGCAGGGGGCTGCTCGAACCACAGGTCGCCATAGGGGTTGTCCTCGATCAGCGGGATGTCGAGTTCACGCGCCTTGTCCACCAGGGCCTGGCGGCGTGCCTCGGCCATGGTGCGGCCGGTGGGGTTCTGGAAGTTGGGCAGCACGTAGGCCAGGCGGGCCTTGTCGGCGCCGGTGCCGGCCTTGGCGGCGAAGTCCTCGACGAGGATGCCGTCGTCATCGCTGTCCACGCCCACGGGAATCGGTTCCTGCGGCGCAAAGGCCTGCAGCGCGCCCAGGTAGGTGGGCTTTTCGACCAGCATGCGGCTGCCGCGGTCCAGGAAGACCTTGCCGATCAGGTCCAGCGCCTGCTGCGAGCCCGTGGTGATCAGCACCTGGTCGGGGTCCACTTCCCAGGGCAGGAAGTCGGCCACGGCCTGGCGCAGGGGCGCGAAGCCTTCGCTGGTGGCGTATTGCAGGGCCGCTGCGCCATCGCGCTGCATCACGGTCTGGCAGGCCTGGGTGAACGCGTCCAGCGGGAAGGCCAGCGGCGAGGGCAGGCCGCCCGCCATGCTGATGATGCCGGGACGGTCGGTGAGCTTGAGGATTTCGCGGATGGCGGAGGGGTTCATCTTGGCAGCACGGTCTGCCAGCGTCCAGGTCGTCATAAAAAAAGCAGTTCCAGGTCTTTGCGGTGCCCGCCATGCGGGCGGGCTGGTATGGGTTGCCATGCCGTCGTGGGGCACGGGCCGGCCGCATGTGAAGAGCGCAGTGCGGATGGTGCTTTCGCTCTTGCGCCGGCAATGAGGGTATTTTGTCGCGGCCGTGAAGGGTCTGCGCATCCTCCCTTCAATAGCTGGGCAGGCCAGTACGGCCTTTGCCTGGGCGTGGGTGGCAGACCCTCATGCGGCCACCATCCACATCGCCGTCAGCGCCAGCATGGCCGCCATGGCACGGTTGAACCACAGCAGCCTGCGTCCCTGGGCCAGCCAGTGGCGCAGCAGTGCGCCCACGCAGGCATACAGCAGATTGCTGGAGAAGGCATAGGCGGCCATGACGGGCAGCACCACGGACAGGCGCTCGCTCAGGTCGTCGTGCCCCGCCAGCCAGCCGGCCACGATGGCCAGGGCCAGCAGCCAGGCCTTGATGTTCACGAATTGCAATCCCACGCCCTGCCAGAAACCCACCTGCAGCTGCTGCTGCGATTGCAGTGACGCCATCTGTGCGCTGCGGCTCAGGCGCCAGGCCATCCACAGCAGGTAGCCGATGCCGGCGGCCTTGACCAGCCACAGCAGCAGCGGTGCCGCCACGATCGCCGCGCCCACGCCGGCCGTGCTCAGCACCAGCAGCAAGCACCAGCCCACGGGCACGGCCAGGACGAAGCGCAGCGCCGGGCGCAGGCCGTGGTTGGCGGCCAGGGCCGTGGACAGCGTGGTGTTGGGGCCGGGGCTGAAGCTCATGGAAGCGGCGAGCAGCAGCAAGGCGGTGAGTTCGGACGGTGGCATGAGGCGGTGGCCCCGGAGGTCTCCATACAGGCGGCAAGGGGCTGTTGGGGAGGAGGGCACGGCAGGCCTGCTCCGCAGCACGAATGCCTGCAATATAGGTGCAAGACCTGTACAGTACCAATACAGTTGAACCCTCAATTGCATGTTCTGTATCGGCGCCCATCCCGATACAGTGACGTTTTGGTGACCCCCTCATGCCCGTTCCCCTTTCGCGGCTGGCGCCGCAGACCCTGAGCACCCAGCTGGCCGAACGCCTGGGAGAGCGCATCCGCATGCGCCTGCTGCCGGCGGGCGCACGCTTGCCCTCGGTGCGCGAATGCGCGCGCCAGCAGGGCGTGAGCACGCACACGGTGGTGGCCGCCTATGACCTGCTGCAGGCCCAGGGCCTGGTCGAGGCGCGGCCGCAAAGCGGCTTTTTCGTGCGCGATTTCGTGCAGGACGCACCGCTGCTGCAGTCCGAACAGGCCCGCGCCGCGCCTGCGGACGAGGCCACCGGCGCGCCCAAGGGCACGCGCATCAATGCCTCCATGCTGGTGCGCGGCATGTTCCACCAGAGCGTGGGCGGCAGGCCCCAGCCCGGCGCGGGCGTGCTGCCGGCCCAATGGCTGGAGGCAGGCTTTCTGGCCGCTGCCATGCGCAAGGCCTGCTCGGGAAAATCCCTGCACGACTCCTGCGTGGGCTATGGCGACCCGCTGGGCGACATCAGCCTGCGCGAGGCGCTGTCGCGGCGCCTGGCGCGCCTGGGCATTGCGGCGGCGCCGCAGCACATCATCACCACCATGGGCGCAACGCATGGACTGGACGTGGTCAGCCGGGCCCTGCTGCAGCCGGGCGATCCGGTGATGGTGGAGGAGCCCGGCTGGGCCGTGGAGTTCGCGCGCCTGGCATCGCTGGGCATGCGCGTGCTGCCCGTGCCGCGCGGCCCCGACGGGCCGGACCTGGCCGTGATGCAGCGCTACTGCGAAAGCTGCGCGCCCAAGCTCTACGTCAGCGTGAGCGTGCTGCACAACCCCACCGGCTACAGCCTGTCGCCGGCCAGCGCCCACGAGGTGCTGCAGCTGGCGCGGCGATTCGGCTTCTACGTGGTGGAGGACGATACCTATGGCGAGATCGCGCCCGACCACGCCGCACGCATGACCGTGCTGGACCGCCTGGGCCACAGCATCTACGTGAGCGGCTTCGCCAAGCTGCTGGCGCCCAACTGGCGCGTGGGCTATCTGGCGCCGCCGCCTGCGCTGGTGGAGCGCCTGGTGGACACCAAGCTGCTGTCCACGCTGACCACCCCCGCACTGACGGAACGCGCCCTGGCCCACTGCATGGACCAGGGCCAGCTGCGCCGCCATGCCGAGCGCCTGCGCCAGCACCTGGCCCAGGCCCGCATGCGCAGCGTGGCACTGGCCCAGCAGGCCGGAGCCCGCTTCGCGGCCGAGCCGGCCGGCATGTTCGGCTGGGTGGACACCGGCGTGGACACCGAAACCCTGGCCCAGCGCCTGCTGGACGCCGGCTACTTCATCGCCCCCGGCTCCATGTTCCACGCCGGCCGCCAGCCCAGCACCTGCATGCGCATCAACTTCGCCACCACGCAGGAACCCGCCTTCTGGCGCATCTTCGAACGCGAAGTCCAGGCCATGCGCGGCAGCGCATAGAAAAGGGAATGGGGCAGGGAAGGGAGACGTCGGAGAAGATCGGCATCGCCCCGCAAATCCAGATCAGACCGGGCGCACGGCGCCAAAAACCGACGAGGCCCAAAGCGAGGGACACCGAGCAAGGGCCGCCCCGCCGCGAGGGTGTCGTCCCCCTCCCCCGCGAAGCGGGTAGAGAGGGGGAAGGCGCGCAAGCGCCTCAGGGAGTGCCCCCAGTCAATGCGCCCGCATCTTCGTACGCAGGCGCGCAATCGCCTGGCTGTGCAGCTGGCACACACGCGATTCGGTCACGCCCAGCACGGCGGCGATTTCCTTGAGGTTCATGTCGTGCTCGTAATACATGCCCATGATGTACTGCTCGCGCTCGGGCAGGGCCTTGATGGCTTCGACCAGGGCCACGCGCAGGCGGTGGTCGCGCAGCAGCGCAAAGGGGTCGGCGCCGCTGTCGGCCACGTGGCGTTCGAGGAAGTCCTCGCCCTCGTCGCCGCCTGACATGTCTTCCAGGTAGACCAGTTGCGTGCCGCGCACCTTGCCCAGCAGCGACTGGTAGTCGTCCAGGTCCATGCCCAGCTCGTCGGCGATCTCGGACTCCAGCGGGGTGCGTCCCAGGCGCTGCTCCAGGCGGTGCAGCGCGTGCTCTATGTCCTTCTGGCTCTTGCGCGAGCTGCGGCTCATCCAGTCGCCCTCGCGCAGTTCATCGAGCATGGCGCCGCGGATGCGCTGGCTGGCGAAGGTCTCGAATTGCACGCCCTGCTCGCTCTCGAAGCGGGACAGGGCTTCGGCCAGGCCGATCATTCCGACCTGTATCAGATCATCAAGCTCCACATTGGGAGGCAGCTTGGCGATCATGTGCAGCGCGATCCGGCGTACCAGGGGTACGTGCCGACGGATCAGTGCATCGCGGTCGAGTTGGCCTTTGGCGGTGTACATGGCAGTCAGTGGCTCCAGGCATGGGATGCAGGCAGCGGTGCGTAGCCGGCGGCCAGGTCCTGGCCGCCATGCGGCAATACGCTGCCCGCATGGTTGAGCAACTGCAGCGCCAGGCGCTGCAGGTCCGGTGCATGGTGCAGGCGCACGGGCAGCAGCCCGGGCGCGTGGCCCAGATGGCGCTGTGCGCAGCGCAGCAGCGCGTCGATCTGTGACTGGCGCCGTTGCGCATCCTCGGCCTGGCTGCGGGCACCGGTCTGTCCGCGGCGCCAATCGTAGCTGGTCACATCCACGGGGTCAGCGCCGGGCAGCAGCGGCGCCAGCAGGCAGCGCAGGCCGGCATGCACGGCCAGCTGCTTGAGCTGGCGGTAGCAGCCCAGCACGCGGGGGCCGTGTTCGGGCAGCACCATCAGCGGGTGCACGGCCTGGCCGGGCAGATTGCGGGCCAGCGTGTCGGCATCGGCATACAGCATGACGATGGCATAGCCGCGCACATGGCGCTGCAGCCATTGCATGGGCGTCATGCCGGCTTGTCGTGCCTGCAGGGGCAGCAGCTCCAGGCCCTGGCGGGCAGGCAGCACGGCCACCGAGCTGTGGCGGGGGTCGGGGTGCAGGCCGGTACGGGCCTGCCAGGCGCTTTGCTGCAGCAGCTGGGCCAGGCCAGGCGCGTCGGCCGCCTCGCCCTGGCTGGCATCGAGCACAAGGACGGGCATGCCCAGGCGCTGCAGGCTGGCGCAGACCGGCCACAGCAGAGATTGCTCGGACTGACCTTCAGGGTCGGCCGCCGTGTCGCGCAGCATGGCCAGCACACGCAGGCTGGACGGTGCTGCGGCGCCGGGCTGGCCGTGCAGGCCCAGGCCCTGGTGCAGTTGGGGGAAGGTCTCAAGCATGGCTGACCTCGCTGTCCATGGTGCTGGGGCTGGACGGGGTGAAGAAGAAGTCCAGGTCCAGCGCCTTGGGATCGAAGGCCGAGCGGGTGGAGGCGCGCATGGAGGCGGAGACCAGCTGCTGCGCATCGGCGCGCTCCCAGTCTTCGGGCACGCGCTGGCCGTTGGTCACGCCGCGCAGCTGCATCTGGTGGCGGATCAGCGTGTCCACCGAGGGGCCCAGCTTCACGGCCTCGTCCACCTTGGTGAGGATGGCCTGGCTGGAGCCGCGTGCCTTGAAGGCCTGCATCACATCGTCCAGCGCATCGCCCTGGCCGGCCGCGTTCACGGCCAGCAGCTTTTGCACGCCGGGCAGGTCCAGCAGGTCCAGGATTTCGTCCTTGCGCGGATCGCGCGGGGCCACGCCCGTGGTGTCGATCAGCACCAGCTGCTTGTTGGCCAGCAGGCCCAGCAGGTCCTGCAGCGCGGCGCGGTCATGGGCCAGGTGGGCGACCATGCCCAGCATGCGGCCGTAGGAGCGCAGCTGGTCGTGGGCGCCGACGCGGTAGGTGTCCAGGGTGATCAGGCCGACGCTGGAGGCGCCGTACTTGGCCGCGCACAGGGCCGCCAGCTTGGCCGTGGTCGTGGTCTTGCCCACGCCGGTGGAGCCCACCAGGGCGAAGACGCCGCCTTGCTCGTACAGCGGCTCCTGGCCGGCGTCGGTGCGCAGATTGCGTTCCAGCACCTGCATCAGCCAGCGCACGGCGTCGCCGGCGGACAGGTCCTGGGGCATGTGCTCGACCAGGGCGCGGGCCAGCACGGGGGAGTAGCCCGCGCGGATCAGCTTGTGCGTGAGATTGGCGTGGATGGGGTTCTGGCGCGTCTGGCCCAGCCAGGTCAGGGTGTTGAAGCGCTCTTCGATCAGGTCGCGCACGGACTGCAGCTCATCGCGCAGCGCCTGGGAGGCCATGGCTGGAGCGGGTTCGCTGCGCAGGGGCTCGCGCAGCGGCGCCTCGGCGCTGGCGCGCAGCGGATTGTGGCGGGCCACGGAAGGCGCGGGCTGTGCCTTGAACGGCTGCTGTGCGGCCATGGGCGCGGCGGCCGGCGCTTCGCGCAGGGCGTCGCCCAGGCTGCGGCGCTGGGCAAAGCTGGGCAGGGGCTCGTCGACGCCGGCCTCGTGGCGGCGGCGCAGCATGCGTTCGCGCACGTAGTCCTGGAAGGACAGGGTGCTCATGGCCAGTTGCTCGGTGTCTTCCTGCACGCTCTGGCGCAGGCCGGCAGGCTCGGCACCATCTGCCGACAGCGAGGCTGCCAGCGAAGCCGCCTGTGAGGGCGCCGGCGAAGGCTGCTGTGCCGTGCGCGGCTGGGTATGTGCCTGGATCAGCTGGGCCTGCAGCTGGGGACGCAGGCCCGTGGTCTCCTCGGCCGAGCGGCGCTCGATGGCCTGCTGCAGCGGCGTGCTGCTGGCGGCGGCCTTGCTGTGCTCCAGCGTGTCCTCGGCCGTGGCCATGACCTCGACGCCGTCGGGCGTGCTGCGGTTGGACAGGATCAGGGTGCCCGCTCCGAAAGCCATGCGCGCCTTGGCCAGGGCCTCGCGGGAGGTAGGGGCGTAGAAGCGTTTGATGTTCATGCGGATGCACCTTTAAGAATCGAGCCGATGCGGATGGTGTGCGTCTCGGGGATCTCGCTGTGGGCGAGAACCTGCAGACGCGGCGCCACGCGGCGCACCAGGCGGGCAATGGAGTTGCGGATGGAATCGGGGACCAGCAGGCAGGCAGGCAGGCCCAGCTCTTCTTGCTGGTTGGCCATGTCGGCCGCCTTCTGGGTGAGGATCTCGGCCACGCCGGGATCCAGTGAGGGGGCGCCGGGGTTGGACAGGGCCTGCACCAGCAGGCGCTCGAGTCCGGGCTCGATGGCGATGACGTTCAGCTCGCGGGTCGGGCCGTAGATCTGCTGGACGATGGACGGCGACAGCGCAATGCGCACGCGGCGGGCCAGCTCGACGGGGTCCTGGGTGGTCGAGGAGTGCTCGGCCAGCGTCTCGATGATGGTGCGGATGTCGCGGACGTGCACCGAGTCCTCCAGCAGCAGCTGGAGCACTTTCTGGAACGTCGTGATGGACACCATTTTCGGAATGACTTCTTCGATCAACTTGGGAGCCAGCTTGGCCACATGCTCCACCAACTGCTGCGTCTCGGTACGGCTGATCAGCTTGGCGGCATGCACTTGCATCAAGTGTGACAAATGGGTGGCCATCACGGTTTCCGAATCAACCACGGTAAAGCCTGCCATTTGTGCCGCTTCCTTCTGGCGTTCGTCGATCCAGTGGGCGGGCAGGCCGAAGGCCGGGTCCGTGGTCTGGGTGCCGATCAGCGGGGTGCTGATCCCGCCCGGATTGATGGCCAGGAACATGCCGGGGAAGGCCTCGCCCTCGCCCACCATCACGCCGCGCAGGGTGATGCGGTAGGCGCTGGGCTTGAGCTCCAGGTTGTCGCGCACATGCACGGCCGGGGGCAGAAAGCCCACTTCCTGTGCGAACTTGCGGCGCACGCCCTTGATGCGGGTCAGCAGGTCGCCCTGGCGGCCCTTGTCCACCAGGGTGATCAGGCGGTAGCCCAGCTCCAGGCCCAGCAGGTCCACGGGCTGCAGGTCGTCCCAGGTGGCTTCGCCGTCGCTGGGCGCGGCCACGGGGGCGGGGGCCTGGGTTTGCTGGGCGGCGCGTTCCTGCTGGCGGCGCGAGAGCATCCAGGCCAGCCAGCCCAGCAGTGCGCCCGTGCTCAGGAACACGACGTGGGGCATGCCCGGAATGACACCCAGCAGGCCCAGCACGCCGGCCGTGATGCCCAGCACCTTGGGCGACATGAACAGCTGCTGCGCGATCTGCTGGCCCATGTCGGTTTCCTTGCCCACGCGCGAGATCACCATGGCCGCGGCCACCGAGATCAGCAGGCCGGGGATCTGTGCGACCAGCGCATCGCCCACGGCCAGCAGGATGTAGCTGTCGGCGGCCTGGCCGGCCGACAGGCCGTGCTGGATCATGCCGATGGCGAAGCCGCCGATGATGTTGATCACCAGGATCAGGATGCCGGCGACCGCGTCGCCGCGCACGAACTTGCTGGCACCGTCCATGGAGCCGAAGAAGTTGGCTTCCTCCTGCACCTCGGCGCGGCGGCGCTTGGCTTCCTTTTCGTCGATCAGGCCGGCGTTCAGGTCGGCATCCACGGCCATCTGCTTGCCGGGCATGGCGTCCAGGGTGAAGCGGGCCGAGACTTCGGCGATACGCTCGGCACCCTTGGTGATCACCACGAAGTTGATCACCACCAGGATGGCGAACACGATCAGGCCGACCGCGAAGTTGCCGCCGATCAGGAAGTGGCCGAAGGCCTCGATCACCGCACCGGCCGCTCCGGGGCCGGTGTGGCCTTCCAGCAGCACCACGCGGGTGGAGGCCACGTTCAGCGACAGGCGCATCAGCGTGGTCAGCAGCAGCACCGAGGGGAAGGCCGCAAAGTCCAGCGGCCGGATCATGTAGGCCGCCACCATCATCACCATCAGCGCCACGGCGATGTTCAGCGTGAAGAACGTGTCCAGCAGCCACGGCGGAATCGGCAGCACCATCAGCGCCAGGATGGCCACCACCAGCAGCGGCGCCATCAGGCCCTGGGCGAACCTGGTGTTCTCGCCCGACCACATCGATTGCAGGGATTGGAGCGGATTCGTCGTCATGGAGCAGTACCTTCAGTGGTCGCGGCGGCGGGCGCGCGGCGGCCCTGGTGCGGATCGAGTTCGGCGGGCACGGCGGGTTCGCCGAGATCGCCAGGCATGGGGCCTTCGCCGCGCAGTGCGGCCTTCAGGCGGTAGACATAGGCCAGGACCTGGGCCACGGCCGTGTACAGCGCGGCGGGAATGGCCTGGTCCAGGTCGGCGTGCGCGTACAGGGCGCGCGCCAGCATCGGGGATTCGAGCACCGGTATCTTGTGGGCGCCCGCGACCTCGCGGATCTTCAGGGCCACCAGGTCCGTGCCCTTGGAGATGACCTGCGGGGCGGCCATGGTCTTTTCGTCGTAGCGCAGCGCCACGGCATAGTGCGTGGGGTTGGTGACCACGAAGTCGGCGCGCGGCACGGCGTTGACGCTGGCACGGTCGGCGATCTCGCGCTGCTTCTGGCGGATCTTGCTCTTGATCTGCGGGTTGCCGTCGGACTCCTTGTGCTCCTGCTTGACTTCCTCGTGGCTCATCTTCAGGCGCGACTTGAACAGGTAGGCCTGCAGCGGCACGTCGATCACGGCCATCAGGAACACCACCAGCAGCAGCAGGGCCACGCCGCTGGCCAGCCACTGCCCGGTCATGGTCAGCGCCATGGCCGAAGGCTGGGAGGAGATGGCGGCGATCTCGGCGATGTGGCTGCTCAGGAACTTCCAGGCCACGAAGGAGAGGATGGCCGTCATCGCCACCATCTTGGCCACGGTCACCATCTGCTGCTTGGAAAACAGATTGGTCAGGCCCGACAGCGGGTTGAGGCGGTTGAACTGCGGCTGTATGGGCTTGAGGCTCAGGATCCAGCCGCCGGCCAGCATGCCCGACAGCACGGCCGCGGCCGTGGTCACGGCGGCAACGCCCAGGGAAATCTTCAGGCCCAGGCTGCCCATGGACAGCATGCGCTCCATCATCAGGGCCGGGGTCTTGGCCGTGTGCGCGTCGAACGCCAGTTGCTGGGCCAGTGCCATGCGCAGGTGCTGGATCAGGGGCTCGGCGCCCATCAGCATCATCAGCGCGCCCGTGCCCAGGATGGCCAGGTGGGACAGGTCCCGGGAGCGCGCACCCTGGCCGTCAGAACGCGTTTTCTGCAGTTTGCGTTCGGTGGCTGGCAGGTTTTTGTCTTGGCTGGAGTCCATGGCGCAATGACGGAAGGATTTGCGTCATTGTCGGAACAAGCCGGATGGGCGAAGCCCCGATAAGCAGGGCTCAAGCGGCGCTTATGCGCTGTCTGGGGTGTGGTGCGGCAGGCAGCGGCACGCCGGCAAACCCTTGCCCCGCAGCGGGAAGGGTTGCCGTGCAAATGCAAATGCAAAGGCGCATGGCGCCCCGGGGGTGTGTCAGAACCCCAGGCTGGCCAGCAGATCGTCCACCTGGGACTGTGAAGTCACCACATCGGGTGTCTTCTCGGGATCGACCACGGGGCCGGCCAGGTGCTCCTTGGGCTTTTCCAGCGGCTCCAGCGCCGTCTGCTGCGGGTTGGGCGAGGTCTGGATGAGCAGCTGCACCAGCTGGTCCTCCAGGTCGGCGGCCAGCGACACCACGCGGGCGATGACCTGGCCCGTGAGATCGTGGAAGTCCTGGGACATCATGATCTCGGTGAGGTGCTCATCGGCCTGCTGCGTGTCCTGCTCGACCTCTTCGAGGAAGTTCATCACCCGGCCCTTGGCCACGGCCGCCACGGGATCCTCGACCAGCTGCGCGCGCATGGCGCGCACGCGCTCGGCCAGCCGGTCCTGCTGGCTCTTGGCCAGCTCGACACGGTTGAGGACCTTCTCGGCGGCCTCTCCGGTCAGCCGCGCAATGTAGGAAAGGCGGCTTTGCGCATCCGGCAGCTCTCCCATGCTGCCGCGCAATCGGTCCGCATAGCCCAGCTCGTTGAGCGAGTCATGCAGCTGGCGCGTGAGAACGCCTACCTTGTAGTGGACGCTGTCGGGGACATCCGGGTTGCTCATGGCGCGCGCCCTACAGGCCCAGCTTTTTGAGGATCAGGTTGACTTTCTCTTCCAGCGTGGCCTTGGTGAAGGGCTTGACGATGTAGCCTGCCGCACCGCCCTGGGCCGCTGCCACGATGTCCTCCTTGCGGGCCTCGGCCGTCACCATCAGCACGGGAAGGTGCTTGAGTTTGTCGTCCTGCTTGATTTCGGTGAGCAGCTGGAAGCCGTTCATGTTCGGCATGTTGATGTCCGTCACCACGAAATCGAACTTGCTGTTGCGCAGCTTGTGCAGTGCCACGACGCCGTCTTCGGCTTCATCGGCTTCGGGAAAGCCGCTCTCCTTGAGCAGATTGCGCACGATGCGCCGCATGGTGGAGAAGTCGTCAACGATCAAAAAACGCAGGGCATTAGCCACGTGAGGCCCTTTCGGTCGGTAGGTGCTCGGTACTGGTAAGAATCCGCCGCGATGGTAACAATATGAAACCTTCTTGGCGCAATGTGGGAATTTTCCTGCTTTTCGGCAGCATCGGGCTCAAACCTTAATTTGTTACACGATCAGGTGACGCGGGCGCCGAAGGGGCGGCTGCGGCTGCGGGCGCGGCGGCAGCGGGCTGCGCGGCAGTCTCGCCGGCCGTGGCTTCGGCTGTGGCTGCATTCGCGGTGCCGCCGCTGCCGCCGGCCAATGACGGCGGCAAAGCGTTGCGCGTCACGGGCCCACGGTGGCCCAGCAGGCGCTTTTCGGCCTCCTGCGTGAGCACGGTGATGGTGATGCGCCGGTTCTGGGGCGCGCGCGGATCGTCGGGCAGCAGCAGGTCGCTGCTGGCCAGGCCCGTGATGCGTGCCAGCTGGTTCAGGGGCATGCCGGCGGCCACCAGCTCGCGGCGCGAGGCGTTGGCGCGGTCGGCCGACAGCTCCCAGTTGCTGTAGCCGCGGTCGGCATTGCCGTAAGGGGCCGCGTCGGTGTGGCCGGACAGGCTGATGCGGTTTTCCGCGCCTGCCAGCGCCGCGCCCACCTCGCGCAGGATGTCGCGCATATACGGTTTGACCAGGGCGCTGCCGCTGTCGAACATGGGGCGGTTTTGCTCGTCCACGATCTGGATCTGCAGGCCGTCGGGCGTCACGTCGGTGCGGATCTGAGAACGGAATTCGTTCAGGCGCGCATTGCTGGTGATCATCGCGTCCACCTTGGCCTTGAGCGCCTTGATGCGGTTGGAGTCCACCTGCGCCTGATCGGCGCGGCCCGAATCGACGCTGGTGCGCCGGTTGGAGCTGTCGGCCGCCTCGGAGCGCCGTACCTGGCCGTGCACCTTGGCCAGGTCGTTGCCGCCGCCGGGAATCACGCTGGAGCTGTTGCCTGCACCGTCGCCGCCGGCCATCGCCACCTTCAGCGGCGAGGAAAAATACGCCGCGATGCCCTGCAGCTCGCCCTTGGCCGTGGAGCCCAGCAGCCACATCAGCAGGAAGAAGGCCATCATCGCGGTCACGAAGTCGGCGTAGGCGATCTTCCAGGCGCCGCCGTGGGGCGCATGCGCAGTCTTCTTGACGCGCTTGATGATGATCGGCTGTAACTTTTTCTCTGCCATGGCTTGACGCTGCTGGGTGCAGGATTACTTCTTGCCCTTGACGTGGGTTTCCAGTTCCAGGAAACCGGGGCGTTCGGTAGAGAACAGCACCTTGCGGCCGAACTCGATGGCGGTGGCGGGGTTGTAGCCCTGCATGCTGGCCAGCAAGGTGGTCTTGATGCACTCCAGTTCCTTGGCGGCGTCCTGGGCGCGCTGCTCCACCAGGCCGGCCATGGGCTCCACCAGCGCATAGGCCAGCAAGATGCCCAGGAAGGTACCGACCAGGGCCGAGGCGATCATGCCGCCCAGCACCGAAGGAGGCTGGCCCACCGAGCCCATGGTGTTCACCACGCCCAGCACGGCCGCAATGATCCCGAAGGCGGGCAGGGCACCGGCCAGGCGGGTCAATGCGTTGACGGGGGCATGGGCCTCGGCGTGGTGGGCCTCGATCTCGCTGTCCATCAGCGACTCGATCTCGTGGGAATTGAGATTGCCCGACACCATCATGCGCAGATAGTCGGTCAGGAACTCCACCACATGGTGGTCCGCCAGCAGCTCGGGGTACTTGGTGAAGATGGGCGACTCGTTGGGTGCCTCCACATCGCCTTCGATGGACATCAGGCCTTCCTTGCGGGCCTTTTGCAGAATCTCGTACAGCAGGGCCATCAGCTCCATGAAGCGGGCCTTGGTGTAGCGCGAACTCTTCATCACGCCAGGGATGGCCTTGGCCGTGGCCTTGAGCACCTTGGGCTGGTTGCACACGATGAAGGCGCCGATGGCGCCGCCGCCAATGGTGATCATTTCAAAAGGCAGTGCCTTGAGAATGACCTGGACGTTGCCCCCGTGCAGCACATAGGTGCCGAAGATGCAACCGAAGGCGACGATGTATCCGATGATGACAAGCATGGGAGTGGATTCTGTCAGAGGTGTCCCGATGGAAAAGTCGGAACTGGCTTGGAAATGCGCGCTTGTTTTGACACTGGGCCGTGGCGGGGTGGCGGCCATCGACGAACCCATGGCTTGTCAAGCTATCGGCCGCAGGCATCCATACTTGAGAGCCCTGAGATGAAGGTGTAAACGCGCCGCTGCGCGACAAAAGCCTGAAAAGGCCGGCAAATCGGTGCCTGTTTGAATCTTGCAAGGCGGGCGCTTAACGGTGGATCGCGCGGCGCGCATGCGAGGATAGTCGGCACAGTTTTATTCTTTGTGTCACCGCGCGCACAAGCGTGCCGACCGCGGGCCGGCCTGATACTTCCTCTGCTCCACCGCCATGCCATCTTCACCCCTTGCCAACGCTTTTGCAGCCCCTGCGCAGCCGCCCAGCATCGACAGCGAGCTGACCCGCATCCGCGCCATGGTCGATCGCGCGCAGTTCCTCGAAGCCCTGTCGGAGCTGGCGCAGCTGGTGGCCCGGGAGCCGCGCAACTCCAAGGTCTGGCTGCACATCGGCTTTGTCTACGTGCGCATGAGCATCTGGCCACAGGCCATGGAAGCGTTGCAGATGGCCTTGGAGATAGAGCCCCGCATGCCCAACGCCCAGCGCCTGCTGGCCCTGGCCCTGTTCAGCACGGGCCGCAGGCAGGAGGCCTGCGACCTGATCGACGACGCCTGCCGCCATGCCAAGAACGAGAACACGCACTGGATGACGCGGGCCTACATCCACTCGCACACCAGCAGCGACCCGCTCAAATCCCTGGAAGTGGCGCGTGACTGGGGCCGGCGCTTCGCCGACCCGCTGACCCGCAACGCCAAGCCCTTTCCCCCGCGCGATCGCAACCCGCGCAAGAAGCTCAAGGTCGGCTATGTCACGGCCGACTTCCGCCAGCACTCGGTGGCCTTCTTCATGCGGCCCGTGCTGGAGCACCACAACCCGGACAACGTCGAGATCCACGTCTACTCCAGCGGCCGCCCCGACGCGATGACCGCAAAGCTGCGCGCCCTGGTGCCGCACTGGCACGATGTGGTCGAGCAGACCGACGACCAGCTCTACGAACAGATCCGCGCCGACGGCATCGATGTGCTGGTGGACCTGTCCGGCTTCACCCTGGGCCACCGCCTGGAAGTCTTCGCCCGCCGCGCCGCGCCCGTGCAGGTGACCTGGCTAGGCTATATGCATACACTGGGGATGAAGGCCATGGATTACCGGCTGGTGGATGCCGGCATGGCGCCGCCTAGTCATGCGCCTTGTTACTCTGAAAAATTGTTTTACCTGGGCTGCATGGCCAGCTATGCACCGCCGGAGTACTCTCCCCTTTGCGAAGAGCCGCCCATGCTGCGCAACGGCTATCCCACACTGATCTCCCTGAATAACTCCGCCAAGATCACCGACGAGATGCTGGTGGTCTGGGCACGCATCCTGCACGAACGCCATGACGCGCGGCTGATCATCATGGTCAAGGAGCAGGACCCGGATGCCGCGCAAGCCCACATGCAGCCGCGCGTTGAAGCCGCCGGCATGCCGCTGGATCGCGTGTCCGTGCTGCACCAGCAGCCGCTGGACGGATTCATGGAGCTGGGGCACATCGCTGACGTGGCGTTGGATACCTCGCCCATTTCCGGGGGGACGACGACCTTGCATGCGTTGTGGATGGGGCTGCCGATTGTGGCGCTGGATGCGGAGCGTGGCGTGGATGCGGCGACGGCGCGCACGCTGCAGGGCCTGGGCTTTGGCGGTGTGATCGCCAGTGACTTTGAAGGCTATGTGCAGGCTGCACTCGATCTGATGGCCGACCCTGAGCGCCTTCAGCAGCAGCGCCTGACAGCGCGCGCGCAGCTGGCGGGCGGCATACTCATGGACTATCCTGCCCGGACCCGGGAGTTGGAGACATCCTATCGCCTCATGTGGCTCAACTGGCTGCGTGGCGATCAGCACATCCTCACGGTCGATACTGACCTGGAGGCCTTGCTGGCAAAAGCGGAAGCGCAGGCATGAGCGACTCTTGCGCCTCGTCAGAGTGGGTGCCCCTGCTGGTGCCCGATATGCCCTCGCCTCAGGAGCTGACGCCTTGGCTGGAACGCATGCATGCGGCGCGGCACTATTCGAACTATGGCCCCCTGGTCCGGGAGCTGGAGTCGGAATTCGCGCAGCGTTTTGCCCTGCCGGTGGACGATCTGACCACGGTCTCCAACGCCACGCAGGGCTTGGAGCTGGTGCTGCAGGCGCTGGAGCTGGCGCCGGGGTCGCGCATCTTGCTGCCGGCCTTTACCTTCGTCGCTACGGCCACAGCCGTGGTGCGTGCCGGTCATCTGCCCGTACTGGCTGACGTGGACCCCGATGACTGGATGCTCACTCCCGACATTGCGCGGGCCGCCTGCGCTGTGACGCCTGTGGACGCCGTGCTGCCTGTGGCCACCTTCGGTATGCCCCACGACATGAAAGCCTGGCAGCAATTCGAGCAGGACACCGGACTTCCCGTGGTCATAGACGCAGCTGCGGCCTATGGCAGCCAGTGGCTGCAGGGCGCCGAGGGCACCCTGGTCTTCAGTCTGCACACCACCAAGAGCCTGCCGGCGGGCGAGGGCGGCCTGGTTGTCTCCACCCGGACTGGCTTGGCCGCGCGAGTACGCCAGCTCTCGAATTTCGGCATCAACCTGGACCCAAAGGCCGGCATGCCCCTGGGCTCGCTGGCCAGAGTGGGGACCAATGCCAAGATGAGCGAATACCATGCTGCCATCGGCCTGGCCTCGCTGCAGGTGTGGGAGGAGCATGCCCTGGAAAGGCGCAGGCTGCATGCGTGCCTGATGGAGGAACTCGATGAAGCCAGTGGACATTCCCTGGTCTGGCAGCGTCTGGGTGCGGGAGGCGCATTGGCTGCTCCCTCGCTGCTGTGCGCCCAACTTCCTGACGATGGCACGCGCAGGGCACTTGAACAGACCTGCCAGCAGATGCATATCACCACGCGGCGCTGGTACCAGCCGCTGCTGCAGCATATGCAGGCCTTGCTGCCCCATTGCCAGGCATTGGAGACACCCCATGCGGACCGTTTGGCCAGCACGCTGGTCGGCTTGCCATTTTTTCTGGGGATGGAGGCGATGCAGCGCGGGCGTTTGAAGCTGGCTGTATCTGCGGCCGTCAAGGCAAGCAGAGCCTGACAGCATATGGAGCTCCTGGTTCTGCCCCGCAGCTGCCATGGGAGCGAGTTTGGAGCCGAGCTTGGAGTCGGCTCTGTATCAAAGTATATAAATAATGAAAAGATTGTTCATCATCGGAGCCGGTGGATTTGGCAGGGAAGTCTTGACATTGGCCATAGAAAGTTATGGCTATCAGCGTGAGTGGATGATTGCCGGTTTTCTCGATAGCCGAAAAGAAATTCTCAATGAATTTTCTGCGAGCTATGAATCATTGCCCTATCCAGCACCTGCATCCGAGCAAACGCGCGCCAGATACGCAATGAACCATGGTATTGCCGGCGATCCGCTCACTTACGAGGTACAGTCAGACGATCTTTTTGTCTGCGCGCTGGGCGATCCGGTACAGCGAAGAAAATACACCAAAAATATATTGCGCCAAGGCGGACAGTTCATCCGCCTTGTTCATGAGTTGGCTGCGCCGTCTGCCCATTCATCCATAGCACCCGGGTGCATTCTGGCGCCCCATGCCACCCTGTCGCCAAATGCTCGGTTGGGGCATTTCGTGACGGTCAGTAATTTCACTGCAATTGCCCATGATGTAAGCGTGGGAGATTGGACGTCGATAGGTGCGCATTGCATGGTAGCTGGCAATGCCAGGATAGGTGAAGGTGTGCAAATCCACCCTGGCAGCATCATCACGGCCAAGGCCGTCATAGGCGATGGAGCCGTGGTGGCTGCAGGCAGCGTGGTGTTCGGAAAAATACCGGCAGGCATTACTGTCATGGGTAATCCTGCAAAGCGATTTTGCTGGAGCTGAAGCATGTCGGCCGAAAAAACTCCGTTGCTTTCGATTGTGATACCGACCTATCGCAGGGCGCAGTACCTGAGGGAGATGCTGAATTCGATTATCGGACAGGCACTGCAAGAGCCTGATCTTCAGTCGAGTTTCGAAGTGGTTGTCGTGGACAACGGCATGGACGAGGCAACCCAACTTCTCATGGAGAACATGTGCGCTGCTCATCCGTTCATCTCCTATGTGCGCCGCCCCCACAGTGTTCCCATGGAGGAGAGCATTTTGGCGGCAAAGTACCATGGCCGGGGAATGTATCTTTGGACTCTGGGCGACGACGACGCACTGGAGGCGGGGGCTTTGTCGGCAATTCTGGAACATATTAGGCAGGAGTTTCCCGAAATATTCTTGGTGGCTCGTGAAGCTTGGACGCCGGATCTCGGACGGCGTTTGGTGACCATGCATGGGAACTATCCCGAGGATGAGGTTTCTTTTCCTTCCCTGCTTCAAGCCGTCCAAGCGCTGGGTTGGGGGTACTATTTTGTCTATCTGGGAGCCTCTGTGTTCCGGAAGGATAAGTTCAGAGCGGTCAACGAGGCTTCTTACCTGAATTCTCCTCACTCCTTTTCATTTTGCGTGCTGGAGGCCTTTCACGATATTCCATGCAGGTATTTGAAAAAGAAATCGATGACGAGATACAGGACGGAAAATGTCCTGCCCTATTCCGAGAGTGGCCTGAGTTCGGTGACGATTATCATGCTTTATGGGTTTTTGCATCTAAAACGGCATGGGATAGGGTCGTGGCATGAATTTCTGGGTATCAGGGATATAATTTTCTCCAATGAGAAACTTGTCCATCTCAAGATTCATTCGTTGGCTGTTTGCATGCTCAGTAACCAATGGGACAGGGTCAGGACTCGTCAGCCCATCCTGGAAGAAGAGTGGGATATTTTTCAGGAAGCATATGCTGCCTACGGTAATGAGGAGATGCATGCCCTGTTGTCCAGGATTCGCAGCCATGTGCAGGATGATGCGCAGTCTGAGCGAAGCATCAATGAACAACTGGGTGTGATCTTGATCAAGGAAAATCTGGACCGGCGCACATATCCCCGCAATACCCTGCAGGTGGTGTGAGTGGTGGGGGCTGCTACGTGCGGCTGCGCACGTCGGCAATCAGCGCCGCAATGCCATCCTGCAGGCAGGTGGTGCTGTGCCACCCCAGTGCCTGCAGCAGCCCCGGCCGGGCGACCGAGAAGCCTATTTCTCCCTGGGCAAGCGCAATATCGCCAAAACCCAGAACGCTGGTGGAGCCCGTCGCGGCATGGAGCTCCTGGCAGAAATCCCTGAGGGCAATCGCTTGGCCTGTACCCACCTCCACGCTGTGGCAACCCCTGGCAAGCTCTGGTAGGCCCTTTAGCAGGCAGGCATAGGCCTGCGCGGCATCCTCGACAAAGAGAAAGTCCCGCATCTGCTGGCCGCTGGTCAAGGCAATCCGGGGAAGATGGTTCAGGCAGTTGCGTGTCAGGGCAGTGCAGAACTTCTCCATGGCATCACCGGGGCCGTAGAGATGCTCCAGGCGCATGTGGATGAGCCGTATGCGAGTCCCTGCCATGACGTCGGCCCATTCCCGGAAATGGGCCTTGCTGCGGATGTAGTTCTGCAGCAGGTGTCCCGGGCCAGCCTTGGCGTAGTAGGTATCGGTATTGATGAAAAACTGCAGGCCCTGGGCAATGGCGTCCTCCAGCAGTCGTGCGGGCAAGAGCACATTGGAAGCGATGATGTCCGAAGTGCGTGAGCAGGCGGACCGGCCATACTGGGTGGCCATATGGATGATGCCATCCTGTCCTTCCAGGTCCAGGCGCTGCCCATAGAGCACCATATGCAGCGACAGCGGATGCCGTGCCTGCAGTTGCCGCAAGGGTTCAGGAAAAGTTTCGGTGCGCAGGGCCACGGTGAGCGTATGGCCTTTCTGCAAAAGCGCCGAGCACACATGCTGGCCCAGAAAGCCGCTGGCACCTGTGATGAGGATCCGCATGGGCTAGGTTGGCTTCGTTGTGCTGAAAAATGCATCGAAGCGGCTGGCAATGTACTCCAGATGGTTTGTGCCAAGTCCTGGATAGACACCGATCCAGAAAGTCTGGTGCATGATGCGATCGGTATTTGCCAGGCCACCGCTGACGCGATAGGTGCGGCCCTCCATGTACGGCTGCTTGAGCAGGTTGCCGGCAAACAGCAGCCGTGTGCCGATGCGGTGCCGCTCAAGATGGTTCAGCAGATCGAGACGGCTGAATCCCGTATTTTCTTTCAAGGTGATGGGAAAGCCGAACCAGGAGGGGTCCGAGCGGGGCGTTGGCTCGGGAAGAATGAGAAATTCCTCTAGATGCTTCAGGCGCTTCGTGAGCTGCTGGAAGTTGTGCTTTCGGGCAGCGATGAAACCCGGCAACCTGTCCATCTGTCCCAGGCCGCATGCTGCCTGCATGTCGGTGATCTTCAGATTGTAGCCCAGATGGCTATAAATGTACTTGTGATCGTATCCCTCGGGAAGCTCGCCCATTTGGCGGCAAAAACGCTTGTTGCAGGTGTTGTCATGGCCGGGAGGGCAATAACAGTCCCGGCCCCAGTCCCTGAAGGACTCTGCGGCCCGCTTGAGCTTGGGATTATTGGTGAAGACGGCACCGCCTTCGCCCATGGTGATGTGGTGTGCCGGATAAAAGCTCAGGGTGGCGATGTCGCCAAACGTCCCCACCAGCTTGCCGTCGTAGGTGCTGCCAAGCGCATCGCAGCAGTCTTCGACAAGCCAGAGGCCATGCTTTTTGCATATCGCCACCACGGCTTCGAGGTCGAAGGTGTTGCCCAGCGTATGGGCAATCATGATGGCCTTGGTCTTGGGGGAAATTGCCGCTTCTATGGCGGCGGCATCGATGTTGTAGGTGGGGATGTCCACATCGACGAAGACAGGTACTGCGCCGGACTGAAGAATGGGGTTGACCGTGGTGGGGAATCCAGCGGCGACGGTAATGACTTCATCGCCGGGCTGTATGGCCCTGGAGCCCAGCTTAGGGGACGTCAGGGAGGAGAAGGCAACCAAGTTGGCCGAGGATCCGGAATTGACGGTCAGAAAGTGCTTGACGCCCAGGTAGCTGGCCATGCGGCTTTCAAATTCCGCATTGAATCGTCCCGTTGTCAGCCAGCCATCCAGGCTGGCCGACACCATGTTCTGCAGTTCCGGGGCACCAATGACCTTGCCCGAAACGGGCACGGGAGACAGTCCCGCAAGAAAGGGCTGGGGCGCATGAACCAGGCTGGAGTATTCCTGGACCAGTTCCAGAATGTCTTGCCGGATTTCCTCGGGCGTCCGGCAGGACGCCTGCGGCGAGGAGGTCGATGAGTTCATATCATTCCGAGGTATAGGATTCGATCTGGGACATCACCAGTTCGCAGGCGTTGGCGCCGCTGACCCAGGCGCGATGCCATTCAACCGTCTTGGCCAGCGCCTGGTCGAGTTGCCAGCGCGGCCGCCATTGCAGGTGTTGGACGGATTTGGAAATATCGAGTTTCAGCACATTGGCTTCATGGGGGCCTGTCACCGCATCGCAGTTCCAGTCGATGTCTTCGCCCCAGAGTGCCATTAGCTTTTCCGTGATCCAGCGCACGTTCCTGGCCCCTTCGTCCAGTGGGCCGAAATTCCATGCCTGCGAGAAGGCGGCGCCTTCTTCGTACAGCTTTTGCGCAAGGCAGAGATACCCCGACAAAGGCTCCAGCACATGTTGCCATGGGCGTATGGCTCCCGGGGAGCGGATGAGGGGGGGCTGGCCTTTTTCCAGCGAACGCAAAATATCGGGCAATAGCCTGTCGGCAGACCAGTCACCACCGCCGATGACATTGCCTGCCCTGGCCGTGGCCAGGCCTATGCCGCGCTGTTCATAGAACGATTGGCGGAAGGCATGGGTAACCAGCTCGGCACAGCCCTTGCTGTTGCTGTAGGGGTCGCGGCCTCCCAGGGGGTCGATTTCCCGGTAGCCCCAGTCCCATTCCTGGTTCTCGTAGCACTTGTCGGAGGTCACGTTGACCACGGCACGGACGCAGTCGATCTTGCGGGCGGCCTCCAGCAGGTGCACGGTCCCCATGACGTTGGTGGAATAGGTTTGCACCGGGTCGTCGTAGGACGGCCGAACCAAGGCCTGCGCTGCCATGTGGATGACGATGTCGGGTTGGAAATTTTCCAGGGCCGAGCTCAGTGTTCCATAGTCCCGGATGTCGCCCCGGGTATCCGTCAGCCTGCGGGCGATGCCCGCTCGTGTGAACAGGTTGGGCTGTGTGTCTGGCGCCAGGGCATAGCCGTGGACCATCGCGCCGAGGTGGTGCAGCCAGAGGCCGAGCCAGCTGCCCTTGAAGCCCGTGTGCCCTGTCAGAAACACACGTTTGCCATGCCAGAAACTTGAAGAGGGGGTCATGGAGCGCTATTCCCAGATCTTCCACGGAGCCTGCCCGTGTTCCCACAATTCTTCCAGCTTTTGCTTGTCACGCAGGGTGTCCATGGGTTGCCAGAAGCCTTCGTGCTCGAATGCCATCAGATCCCCTTGCTCTGCCAATTGCGTCAAGGGTGCCTGTTCCCACACCGTTTGATCATTGTCCAGCAGGTCCAGCACGCGGGGCGACAGTACGAAAAAGCCGCCGTTGATCAAGCCGCCGTCTCCCTTGGGCTTTTCCTTGAATTGTGTGACCCGGGAAGCCTGAATGGCGACGGCACCAAACCGCCCGGGAGGATAGGTGGCCGTCATGGTCGCCACCTTGCCGTGCCGGCGGTGGAAAGCGATGGACGCGGCGATGTCGATGTCCCCGACGCCATCGCCATAGGTCATGCAAAACGCCTCTTCGTCTTTCAAATGGGCAGCGACACGCAGCAGACGGCCCCCGGTCATGGTGTGGTCGCCCGTGTCCACAAGGGTCACGCGCCAGGGCTCCACCCGTTGCTGGTGCACCTGCATTTCGTTGTTTCGCATGTCAAAGGTGACATCAGACATGTGCAGGAAGTAGTTGGCGAAATACTCCTTGATCTGATACCCCTTGTATCCGCAGCATATGATGAAATCATTGATTCCGTGGTGGGAATATATTTTCATGATATGCCAGAGAATCGGCTTTCCACCCACTTCCACCATGGGCTTCGGCCGTGTCGTCGTTTCTTCGCTCAGGCGTGTACCCAGGCCCCCCGCTAAAATCACTGCCTTCATGGTAGGGCGATGCCTCAATGGCCGCAAATCGGAGTGGACTCTGGGAGGCATCCAGATTCGGTCTGGCTGACGTAGGCATTGTGAAAATGCTTGACGCGATCTTCAATGCCTTCTCCCAGAATGGCGGGGCGTGTGGCTTGGCTGATTCCCGCCTGCACCTTGCGACAGATATCACCGTCCTCTGCAAATACTTTACGCGTAAAGGCGTGGCCATCGGCATGGATGCGTTCCATCATCTTCGAGCCCATTTCGGTGCCATTCTTCAAATGCACGCCCACGGTTCGTGAATGCACACGCGTGCGATCCACGGCAAGGGGATCGAAACGTTGTACGTGGAAGCTGTATCCCATGAAAGAGGTGACTGTGAGATTTGGAAAAATCAGATGATGGGTATAGTGTTCGAAGCGCCAAGGCCACTGACCAATCCTGGGCTCCATGCGTGAAAAGCGTGCCACCCACTCAGCATTGGCAGCGTGCTCGAGATGGCTGTGCAGGCGGTCATTCAGAAAGAAGAGGGGCGCTTCTTCTTGCCGGCTCATTCCATCGACCTGGGCGAACGTGCGGTTGTGTACGGCCGGCACGTGATAGCCCTCAAGGGAGTTTTCGATCACGACTTTCCAGTTCGCCTCAACGTCCTCCTGGAATTCATCGAGCACGGAGTCCATACCTTCACTGGCGCGTTCCAGAAAATCATACTGGCTGCCCAGATAGTCCCGCAGGCTGGGACCTTGAGGGGAAAGCCGTACAAAAATGAACTGGCCCACGGCTTCGCAGGCAAACTCGGTCAGCTTGAATTTCTCGGGCTCGGCAACCACTTGGGGAAATGCCTGTTTGGCAGGTATTCCCACAGGGACACCTTGCCTGTCGTAAACCCAGCCATGGTAAGGGCAGCGCACGGCGCCCTTGTGCAGTCCGGGCTCGCACAGCCGGGCATGGCGATGGGCGCACACATTCAGAAAAGCATGTGGCTTGCCCTGGGCATCGCATTGCAGCAGTAGACTTGTGCCGCCCAGGCTCAGGCCACGGTGGGAGAGCCCCTGGAATTCGAAAAGCAGGCCAGCAAACAGCCAGTTTTTTTGAAACAGCTGGCCCTGCTCGAAAGCATGTTGACTCGGGTCACGGTAGGCCGCCAGTGGGATGGATTGAGTGGACATGGAATCTTCAAGAAAAATGCAGCCAGTACTTGAGGCGTCAGGAGCCAGCAAGAGGCACTTTGAGGCAAGGTTTGCACCCTCCTCCTCTCTCTTGCTAGGCTGCATCGGTGCCTGGCAACCAATCGCCGCGCGGTGTCGCGTACAGCATGGTGTCGTAGAAATAGCCGGCATGATGGCGCAGGAAGAAGGTATAACCCGGGGCCAGCTCATCGATGGTCTGGGCAATATCCAGCAAGTCGGTGGCGTAATGGTAGGACGCCACGGCGAGGCGCGGCCGGTTTTCGGTCAGCAGTCTCTTTGAGCCCCGCAGCGCGCGCGCTTCGAAGCCTTCCACATCGAATTTCATGAAGGTGGCGCGCTCCACCCAGTCGTCCACGGTCACGCAACGTATGCTGACATCGCCCTGATCTGAAATATGGCTACCCATGGTGCCTGTCTGGTGAAAGCGCAGGGTCTGGGTCTGGTCCGAGACGGCATAGTTGTGGGCGTGGAATTGCTCAAGCTTCCAGGGTGCCAGTTGCTGCAGGGCCTGGAAATTCTCGGCATCCGGTTCAAAGGCATGCAGGCTGGCATAGTTCCAGCCTGTGACGCCGAACAGCTTGTGCAGTATCGTGCCACGGTGTGCGCCGCAGTCCACGAAGTGCTCCCTGTTGCCCAGGGTGAAGGTGTTGCTCTCACCCGCCAGTCCGAAATACTCATCCCTGGGACTGATGCGAATGTCGTTCATCCAGCGCCGATCGTATTCGAGGCGCTGCAGCAGCACGCCATAAAGCGTTTCCCGGCTGTGATCGTCCCCCAGGCGTTGTGCCAGCTTCAGCCAGTCGTCGGCGCGTGCCAGGGTGTTGCTCCGGTAGTCCCTGATTTTTTCGTAGACCGCCACGGAGTTGAAGCAGGCCAGTACCTGGAATACATCCCTCAGCTCAAGCCCGGCGTGGCGGGCCAGATGCCGGCAAAAGCCGTTGGCAAAGAGGCTGAGGCTGAAGTCCACCATCAGGGTATTGGCCGGAAAGCTTCCTGCCCGTTCGACAAGCTGGGCGGATTTGACGATGGGGATTCCTTCCACGGATTCCTTGCTGGTGTAGTCGTCCACGCCGAGGATGATGGATGCTCCCTGGTCCAGCAAGTACCTCAGATGCATGTTCCCCAGCAACGACTGGGGACCGAACACCACCAAGGGTCGGTCGCTCAACAGAGCGGGAGACTCCGGCTCCCCGGAGCGGGCAAAAGATTCGATCAGATGGGCGTAAAGGCTCATGTCAGCAATCAAGAGGTTCTGTCATATTCTTCGGAGGCGTTGCCGCATCGCCGCAGGCCTAGATCTCAGGAATCTCGCGCAGCCCCCTACTAAAAAGCAAGCCACGTCAACTGACGGTCAGTCCGCCATCCATGACCAAGGTAGTGCCAGTTATCCAGCGGCTGGCATCCGATAATAGAAAAACTGCGGCGTTGGCGACATCCTCTGGTTTGCCAAATCCGAGAGGGTAGTTGCCTCGCTCTTTTTCCATGGATCCTACTACGGTTGCTGTCGCCTCCAGCAGTGGTGTCTCAACTAATGCTGGAGACAAGCAATTTGCCCGTATTCGTCGCTTGACAACCTCCATGGCCAAGCAGCGCACCATTGCTATTAGTGCAGCCTTTGTACCTGAGTATGCCGCTACTCCTGGAACCCCTATATGAGCCGCAATTGATGAGAGAAAAACCAATGAACCATCTGCGCTTATGAGGTTTCGTTTGAGTAGAGCCTGCGTCAGGAGCATTGGGGCATCGACATTGATGGCTTGGACTTCTCTGAGGTGCTGCTCCGATATCATGCGTACGGGACTCAGGCGAGAGATTCCGGCGCTGTGCACTACTCCATGCACCGGGCCTCCAATATGTGCGACCAATCTTTCCCGATCCCTTTCCAGGGTGAGGTCCGTATGCAGCATTTCATGGGTCTTATCCGATATGGATTTCAACTGCTGCAGGCTGCTGGCCAGACGCTCTGGATCTCGTCCTATCCCCAGCACCTGGGCACCCATGCGTGCGCAAGCTAAGGCCGTAGCAAGGCCCAAGCCAGAAGTTGCGCCCGTCACGATGATGCGGCGGCCATGCAGGTGAAAGGGAGTGGAAGTCTCGTGGTTCATGAGGATTATTCTTCGATCAACTCAGGAAGACAAGCGCCATCGATATCCATAATGCAGGCTCCCCATGAAAGGCCAATTCCAAATCCGGAGAGAAGTATTTTGTGCCGGTCTTGCGCAAGTGTATCGCGAAGTCGCGCCGTAATTGTTATCGGTAAAGTCGCACTGCTAGTGTTGCCAAAATCATGCAAAGTGCTTGGAGTTTGCTCGATAGTAAGTCCCAGTTTTTTTCTGATGGTCTCATTTATCATTCTATTAGCTTGGTGAAAAATGTAATAATCAATATTATTCTTTTCAAGCTTGGCATATTCGAGGATTTGCTGTATGGCAGGTGGCACTCTTTGTGTCGAGAAGCTCAGAACTGCTGGTCCATCCAGAGATAAATCATTGGGCCAATGGAGAATTCCATGTTCATCGCGGGTTGGAATGCCATGATGTATAGCGTACGGTTCCCTATGCCCCCCAATAGGCTTCATGATGGCCTTGTAGCCGCTGCCGTCACTATTGAGGTCAAAGTGCATGGGAGATGCATCGGCCGAGAACTCTAGCGCTGTCGCGGTTCCTGCATCTGAGAAGAGTGGATCATTGATGTTGGCCGATTTATCGCCCACCAGCAGCAATCCCTTCTTCACTCCACCTGCTGCAATCATGCTACCCAGGAGGTGTAGCCCGAACGGATAACCCGAACAGCCCAGATTTACATCAAAAGCAATCGTTCCGTGTGGCAATCCCAGCCTGTCCTGAAGAATGATTGCGGTGGATGGAATCAGATAGTCGGGAGACTGTGTAACGACGATCAGAGCATCGATTTCGTTGCGCTGCCACTGCAGTTCGGCCAGCAACTTTTCTGTGGCAGCAAAGGCTAGGTCCGAAAAGCACTGCCATTCCGGGCAGATGCGCCGCGTCTTTATACCGATGTTGCGCACCAGCCTTTCACGCTCGGAGCGTTGCGATGGTGGGCAATCCTCCAGATTGGAGATCACCCGCTTGGGAACGCAACTGGACATGCCCGCAAAGCGGACGTTGTGCAGAGTGGACAGCGCCATGGTGTTTATCCCAGCAGCTTGTAGAGATCAGTGATGGTCGAGCAGTTCTTGAGATCGTCGCCCGTGATGGTTTTGCCGTAGTCGACGTCGAACATGACGATCACGCCCAGCGCGGCCAGCGAGTCCCACTCGGGCAGGCTCCTGAGTTCGGTGTCAGGGGTGACTGCTACGGCTTCCTGGAAGTCCACGGCGGTCAGAAAGCTTTCGATGAATTGGTCAATGGAGGGCATGGGATATGTTCCTGAAAAAGAGCTGCGCACCTGCCTATGAGGGCAAACGCTTCGATGAATTTTCGCAGAGCCCTCCTGCGCCGGAAGGTTGGAACTGTAGGTAAAAGCGGGGCCTGTTCCGATGCTGCGAGAGGCGATTGTGTCCGTGCGAAGCCGGGGATGATGGCATACAGCCACGTGGCGTGCTTCCTGTTTTGTAGCAGCTGGTGACCGGTCCGTCTGGCAAAGGTGGAAGAAATGCGGTTTGCGCCCGCTTATCCGGGGGCCGTGCCTGCCGGCTTGCCTGCACGATGGCGGTATTTGTGCGGGTGTCGGCTTGGGGCCGAGCCTGTGGTGGGGCGCTTGCCCGCAACCTTGATGACCAAGATGAATACGAACGAGCATTTGCAGCAGGCCCGCCAGTTGCATGAACAGTGGCAGTTCGAGCAGGCTCGCCAGGCCTATGAAAAGGTGCTGGAGCAGGAGCCTGCCCATGCCGAGGCGCTGCACGGCATGGCCCAGCTGCTGGGTCTGCACCAGCTGCGCAGTGCCGAGGCACTGCCCTATCTGGAGGCAGCCATCGGCGTGCGGCCTGCGGATTTTGGCTACTGGCGCCTGTACATCCACATGCTGATCCGCGAGGGGCTGCTGGACATGGCCATCTCGCTGATCGACGTGGCACGGGCCAACGGCATGCAGGAGATTGCGCTGGAACAGCTGGAAAAGGATGTGGCCCTGGTGCAGGGCGCGCAGGCAGCTGCGTTCCTGGAGGTGCAGGCCGCGCGCTGGCCGCTGGGGCCGGCGCAGCCCGAGGCGGCGCCGGTTGCTGGCGATGGCCGTGGTCGGGTGCCCGAGGCGCAGCTGCGGCTGCTGGGGCAGCTGTTTGCCCAGCGCGAGCATGCCGAGGCCAGCCAGCTGGCGGGTTCGCTGGTACGCCAGTATCCCAAGAGCGGCTTGGTCTGGAAGCTCAAGGCGGCAGCCGATCATGCGAACGGCCGCATCGAGGCCGCCCTGCAGGCCGCTCGCCAGGCAGCCGTTCTGCTGCCGCGCGATGCCGAGGTGCAGTTCAACATGGGCGGCATCTGCCTGCAGGCAGGCCACGCAGCCGAGGCCGAGCGTGCGATGCGTGCGGCGTTGGCGCTGCGGCCGCATTGGACCCAGGCCTTCTCGCATCTGGGCGATGCGCTGTGCGCCCAGGGCTGTATCGAGGACAGCCTGCCCTGCTATGTGAATGCGCTGCTGCTCGACCCGGAGGATGTGGACACACTGTCGCGGCTGACGGCCGCGCTGCAGAAAACCGGACGGCTGCAGGAATGTGCGCAGTTCCTGGTGCTGCTCATGCAGCAGCGGCCCGAGGACCTGCGTTTGTGCCTGGCCAGCGCCCATGTGCTGGGCGAGGCTGGCTGGGAGCTGCAGGCGGAAACTGCCTATCGCATGGCGCTGCAGATCGAGCCTGAGAGTCTGGAGCTGCTGCTGCATCTGGCGTTGCTGCTGTGCTCCGGAGGACGGCTGGGAGAGGCTGAAACCTGCTTGCGCAAGGCGCTCCAATTGCGCCCCGACAATGCCGTGCTCCACTGCGAGACGGCCTTCACGCTGTTTGCCCAGAAGAAATGGGAGCAGGCGCTGGAACTGCTCGAAGAGGCGCTGCGCATCCAGCCTGACAATGCCCGCGCGCACATGCTGCGCTGCCAGGTATTGCTGGAAACGCGTGACCTGCTCCGGCTCGACCGGGCCTTGACCGAAGCGCTGGAACGCCTTCCCGGTGACCGGGAGCTGATGTTCCAGCGCGCCGCCTACTGGGACCGCTGCGGCGATGCCCTGCGCCACATGCGCCAGCTGGATGAACTGGTCAGGCTGCACCCGGACTACGAGCCCGCCTATAGCGCGCGCCTGTTCGCCATGATCCATTCGCCTGAGGCCAGTGCAGCCTCGGTGGGGCGGGCCAACCGCGAATATGGTGCGCTCATGCGGCGGCATTCCGAGGGGCAGCGGGGCATGGGGCATGAGAACGCCCGTGACCGCGGCAAGACATTGCGTGTGGGCTTCGTGTCCGGTGATCTTCGCGCGCATGCGGCGGCCAAGTTCTTCCTGCCGGTGATGCGCGAGCTGTCCCGGCATGGCGACCTGGTGTGCGTTGCCTATTGCAACAACGAAATTCACGATGAGGTCACCAAGGAATTCCAGGGCCTGTTCCAGCTGTGGCGCGGCATCAAGGACATGAATGTGCAGTCGCTGTCCAATCTGGTTCGGGCCGACGGCATCGATATCCTGATCGATCTCAGTGGCCATACGCGTGGTCACCGGCTGGATCTGTTTGCCGCAAAGCCCGCGCCGCTGCAGATGACCTGGATAGGCAACCCGGGCAGCACAGGCCTGGAAAGCATGGACTACATCGTGCTCAGCGACCTGATCCTGGAGGACGAACTGCTCAAGACCCAGCTGACCGAACGGCTGTTGCGTGTTCCTTTGGCCTACGTCTTCGACGGCGGCATCCACCAGGAGGCCGTGGCGCCACTGCCGGCGCTGCGCAACGGCCATCTGACGTTTGGCTCCTTCAACCGCCTGTCCAAGATCAACCGCCAGGTGGTTTCTGTCTGGGGTGAGGTGCTGCGTGCACTGCCCACGGCGAGGCTGAAGATCGCGGCCTGTCCCCGTTCCGGTCCTCCGCAGCACCTGCGCGAATGGCTGGCCGAGGAGGGCGTGGCCGCGCAGCGCGTCGATTTTGTGGAGCAGATGGGGTTCGAGCACTATCTGCAGGCCCACCATGACATAGACATCTGCCTGGATACCTTGCCTTTTACGGGCGGAGTGGTCACCAACCACGCACTGTGGATGGGCGTGCCCACGCTGACGCTGATGGGGGAACTGCTGGCGGGGCGGCAGTCGGCCGAAGTGATGGCTCGTGTCGGCCTGGACCAGGGCTTTGCAGCACGGGACCTGGCGCAACTGCTGGACCAGGCTGCGTTCTGGCAGGCACATTTGCCGCAGCTGCAGCAGATACGCCAGGGGCTGCGTGCACGCCTGCAGGACCAGGAGCCGCAACAGGCGGACATCGTGGCGCGCTCGGTGGCGATGGGGATGCGCCAGGCCTGGGCCCGCTGGTGCCAGGGACAGGAGCCTGTGGATCTGCGTGTCTCCTATGAGGATCTGGGTCTGGCCGCTCCTGTGGCCCCCGTTTTGTAACAGCGAACCATGCACCGCGCGGATGGCCATGCCGCGCAGTGCAAAAAATCTTGTGAAGTCCCCCTAAAGTTCGCCGGGGCAGCTCCGAAAACCAACTCAGCAGAGGGACAAAAAGTCCTGAGCCCACCAAAAGCCGCGTAATTCGATGTGAAAGCGGCCGATGGTCGGATTGGGCCGCCGCCGCCCGCCTTGCGATAAGCGAGGGCACCGTGGCGGCGACGTAACTGACTTTACTAGGAGTTGTCACCATGGCCATGTCTATCAACACCAACGTGCAATCGCTGAACGCCCAGCGCAACCTGGCTACTTCGCAAAGCTCGCTGTCCACCACCATGCAGCGCCTGTCCTCCGGCCTGCGCGTCAACAGCGCCAAGGATGACGCAGCCGGCCTGGCCATCGCAGAACGCATGAACGCCCAGGTCCGCGGCATGAACGTGGCAGTGCGCAACGCCAACGACGGCGTGTCGATGGCCCAGACCGCTGAAGGCGCCCTGTCCAAGGTGACCGACGCTCTGCAGCGTATGCGTGAACTGGCTGTGCAGGCCCGTAACGGCACCAACGGCGCCAAGGACCAAGTTTCGCTGAACAAGGAATTCGTCGAGCTGGGCAAGGAAATCGACCGCGTGATCAAGGGCGCTGATTTCAACGGCAAGAAGATCCTGAGCACCGATGCCGGCGCCATCAACTTCCAAGTGGGCGCCAACACTTCGGCCAACGATTCGATCACCGTCACCACGAGCAATCTGGGCACGAACACCGACATCACCGGCATCACCAGCGCATCGATCGGCTCCAACGCCACCACGGCTCTGGACGCTACTGCCCTGGCTACCGTGATCAGCAACCTGGACACGGCTCTGGATACGGTCAACTCCGAGCGCGCCGTGCTGGGTGCCACCCAGAACCGCTTCGAGGCCGTGGTCTCGAACCTGCAAGTGGCAGCTGAGAACACCGCTTCTGCCCGCAGCCGCATCATGGATGCCGACTTCGCTTCGGAAACCGCCAACCTGAGCCGCTCGCAGATCCTGCAGCAAGCCGGCACGGCGATGGTGGCCCAGGCCAACCAGCTGCCCCAGGGCGTCCTGGCCCTGCTGCGCTGATCGCAGTACGAGTCCGGCGGCCTTCCCATGCAGGAGGTGGCCGGAATTCTCCAGGCCCCAGGCATCTGCCTGGGGTTTTTTTATGCTCGAAAAAGTGGGTGAAGAGGGTGTTCGAAAGGTGAATTGGCGTCCGATCATGGGCTTTATCGGCGCTTTGGCGCAAGGGCTTTTCCGCACAATCGTTGGCATCAGATAGGCAGAGCTGGAAGTCCTGGCGTGCTTTCTGGCGTTCTGGCGGCTTGGGGTCGTCGAACGGTTGGCCATTGTTCATGCCTAACGAGGAGCTGCCCCATGGCATCCATCATCAACACCAATCTTGTTTCGCTTAACGCCCAGCGCAATCTCAACACGTCCCAGTCGTCGCTGAGCACCACCATGCAGCGCCTGTCTTCGGGCCTGCGTGTCAACAGTGCAAAGGACGACGCGGCAGGCTTGGCCATTGCCGAGCGCATGAACGCCCAGGTGCGAGGCATGAATGTGGCCATGCGCAATGCCAATGACGGCATTTCCATGGCGCAGACGGCCGAAGGCGCACTGGGCAAGCTCAGCGACAACCTGCAGCGGATGCGTGAGCTGGCCGTGCAGGCCGCCAACGACACCAACGGCACGACGGACCGTGGTTCGCTGGACAAGGAGTTCCAGCAGCTGGCGCAGGAAATCGCCCGTATCGTCGGCAGCACCAGCTTCAACGGCCGCCAGCTGCTGGACAACAACAATGCCACCGTGTTCCAGGTGGGTGCCAATACCGGGGCCGACAACCAGATCACGATCATGGCCGTGAACCTGACGGGCTCTACGCCCGGTGGTCTGGATATCACGGCAGGAACGCCTCCTACGCTCGGTGGCTCGCTGGGGTCCCTCATCGGTGCAGGCAGCTCGGCTGCCGATGCTCGCCTGTCCATGGCCGCCATCGATACGGCACTGGATCTGGTCAACAACACGCGCGCCACCTTCGGTGCCGCACAGAACCGCTTCGAGGCCGTGATCTCCAACCTGCAGGTGGCAGCAGAGAACACCGCATCCGCACGCTCGCGCATCATGGATGCCGACTTCGCTGCCGAAACCGCCAACCTGAGCCGCACGCAGATCCTGCAGCAGGCCGGCACAGCCATGGTGGCCCAGGCCAACCAGCTGCCCCAGTCGGTGCTCAAGCTGATTCAGTAAGAGGGAGCCAGGGGCTCTGGCGGGCTGCGCAGGGCGCGGCCAAAAAAAGCCTCAGGTTCGGGAAAAACCGGTCGATAAGATACCGGGGAATGCCTTCGGGCATTTGGTGTGCGTGTTCGCAGGGGCACGCTCTGCGCTGTGGCGCGGAGGTGTTCTGCACTTAGAAAGGGATGGTCATGGCCACCTTGAGTTCAGCTGGCATCAGCGGCAGCGGCCTGGACGAGACGATGATCGCCAAACTGGTGGCCCTGCAAAGGCAGTCACTGGTTCCGCTTCAGCAAAAAGCGTCTGTTCTGGATTCCAAGATATCCACGTTCGGGCAGATCAAGTCCCTGATGTCCACGCTTCAGGACGCGGCCACTTCGCTGGCCGATGCCGATACATGGCGCCTGACCAATGCCACCACGACCAATACGGCCGTGACTGCCACGGTGACGGACGCCAATGCTCTGCCCGGATCTTCGGTGATCTCGGTGACGGATCTGGCGCGCAGCCAGTCTGTTGCGACCGCTGTCATGCCAGCGTCCACCCAGTTCGGGGCTGGCAAGCTCACCATCACCATGGGCAGCTGGGACAAGACTGGCGACCAGTTCAGCAATCCCGGCACTCCCGTGGAGATCGATATCGCGGCCGGTGCCAAGCTGGAAGACGTGGTCCAGGCCATCAATAGCAAGGGCACGGGCGTGGTGGCGTCGGTGCTCAAGGATGCCCAGGGTGAACGCCTGGTGCTGCGCTCGCGTGCCACGGGTGCCGATGCCGGCTTCACGGTCGGTGCCAGTGGCGATGCCAGCCTGTCGGCCCTGGCCTTCAACGGCAAGGCAACCACGAGCTCCGTGGCGCAGTACGCCCAGAATGCCGAGATCAATGTCAATGGCATCACGGTGCAGTCGACCACCAACGAGTTCAAGCAGACCGTGCCTGGCCTGAACATCACCGTGAACCAGGTGACGGCGGCCGCCACCCCGGTGACGGTGACGGTGTCCTCGGACACTGAGGGCATGAAGAAGAAGATCCAGGCCTTCATGGATGCCTACAACGCGCTCAATGACGCGTTGGCCAGCTCGACCAAGTACGACGCCGAAAGCAAGGCTGCCGGCGTGCTGCAGGGCGACTCCACCACGGTGGGCATGACCAACAGCCTGCGCAGCGTGGTCTCGGGTACGGTTGCTGGCGCAGCGGACACGCTCAAGCGCCTGTCGGACATGGGCATTCAGATCCAGAAGGGCGGCAAGCTGGCCTACGGTACGACAGCCAGCGACAAGACCAAGCTGGACGCAGCGCTGAAGGACCCCGAGTCCATGAGCAAGATGTTTGCCGCCGTGGGAACGGACGGGCAGCCTGATACGCAGGGCCTGGCCGCGCGCATGAAGGATTTCACGCGCAAGGCGCTGGAATTCGATGGCACCTTCGACACCAAGAGCAAGAGCCTGCAGGAACTCAAGAAGAGCAATGGCAAGTCCCAGGACCGGATCAATGACCAGGCCGATTCGCTGGAAAAGCGCCTGCGTGAGCAGTACGCTTCGCTGGACAAGAAGATGAGCGGCTACTCGGCGCTGAGTGCCTACATGAACCAGCAGGTTTCCCAGTGGAATAAATAGACAGGAGCCATGCGGAGCGGCGGTCCTGTTTTCTGTAACCAATGCCCGGTGCCTCTAAATTTTCGGGCATTGCAGCCGAAGAACAAGACATCAAGGAAACGAACATGTACACATCGCTCAACCGTCGTGCTGCAAGTGCCTACGCCCAGGTCGGCGTCCAGTCCTCCGTGGACGGCGCATCGCCCCATCAACTGATCCAGCTGCTGTTCGACGCGCTTGAGAAAGCGCTGAACGCGGCCAAGGGCGCCTTGCAGCGTGGCGACATCGGCGAGAAAGGTGTGCAGATCGGCAAGGCCGTGCGCATTCTGGAAGAAGGCCTGAAGGCCTCCGTCAATCCCGATGAAGGCGGCGAGCTGGCACAGAACCTGATTTCCGTCTACGACTACAGCATCACCCAGCTGACGCTGGCCAATCTGCGCAACGACGCAGCGCTGCTGCAAAGCGCGCAGGACGTGTTGGCTCCGATTGCCAATGGTTGGCGTGATATCGCCAACACGCCAGCCGTTGCCGGGACCTAGAAATGGAGTTGACATTGATTGACTTTTACCGGGCCATAGAAGACAGCAGCGCCAAGATGCTGCAGGCCGCACAGAACAAGGATTGGGAGGGAGTGACGCGCTACGAAGGCACCTGTGCCGTGCTGATCGAGCAACTGCGGCTCAAGTCCCATGACGAGCCGCTGGCGCCTGAGCAACGCAAGGAGAAGGCCCGCATCATGCAGCGCATCCTGCGCAACGATGCCCAGATCCGCACGCTGGCCGAGCCCTGGCTGGCACAGTTCGAGCACATGTTCGACGGTCAGCCCCACGCCATGCATTGAGCCATGGCCTGACGGCGGCAGCTGCATCTGCAGCTTCCTGCCGGACATGAAAAAACCGCCTGAGATCCAGGCGGTTTTTTCATGGGTGGAATCTGCGGATGGCAGCGGCTGCAGATCAGGCCGCAGGTTCGGCCGCTGTGGGTCGCCGTATATCGATCAGGCCGCCGGCGCGGGCTGCACCTGCAGTTCGCTGAGCATGCGCAGCAGGTTGCGGTTGACGTCCTCGATCTCGAAGTCGTTGTCTTCGCGCAGCTGGCGAATCGGTGCGGGATCGTCGGATTCCAGCGCAATGGCCATCATCAGGGCCGGCGCGTAGGGGCCGGTGCGCGTCACGGCCGCGTCGAAGACGCGTTCGGACAGCGGTACGCGGCGCAGCACGGTGGGCAGGGGCTCGCCCAGCAATTGGTCCAGCTGCGAGAACAGGCCCAGCAGATAGACCTCGCGCTGCAGGTCGTGGCTGATGCCGGCTTCGATCAGGCGTTCGGTCAGGCTGGCGCGCAGCCGGATGGCGGTGCGCACGGGTATCAGGCTGGGCTCGGTGCAGGCGTGGGGCAGCTGGTCCGACAGCCAGCGCTGCAGCGTGCCGTAGCCCAGCATCACCAGGCCGCGGCGCAGCGAGTCCACATTGCCCCGCAGGCCCAGGGCCGCGGAGTTGGTGTAGAGCATGAAGCGATAGGCCAGGATGGGGTCCTCGCCCAGGATCTGCTCGAAGGCTTCCAGCGATTGCTCGGCATCGACGGCACGCATCAGCGCAAGCACGGTGTCGCGGCTGGGCAGGGCGGGGTGATGGCGCTGGGCATGCAATGCATCGGCCACGGGCCAGCCGGCGATGGCGCCCGCATGGAAGCTGTCCAGGCACAGATCGGCCAGGGCCAGGCTTTCCAGCCCTTCATACATCTGGCCGCCCAGCAACTGCAGGGGGGGCAGGGTGGGGGCGGGCCTGGCGGCCTGCTTGAGGGCCTGGAGCTTGGTCGGCGCTTCGGCGGCCTGCGCGGCCTGCTGCAGCGCCAGAACGGTCTGGTTGGGCATGCCCGAGGCGCCTTCGGGCGGCAGATGCAGCAGGCTGCTGGCAAACCAGTGGGCGGCCTGGGCGTCGGGCACGTCGGACAGCGGGCCGCGCCAGACCAGCATCAGGCCGCGCGCATGGGCCTGGCGCACCAGGTCATAGATGGCGGAGTCCTGAAGCCAGTCGCCGCGCACTTCGATCCAGGGGCTTCCCTTGGAGGCGTTCTCCAGCAGGTCGCACAGCACCTGGCGGGATTGGGGCGACAGCAGCACCGGCGGCGACTGCGTGCCCCAGGTCTCGCGCAGTATGCGCAGCAGGTGGGCCACGTCGGCCTGGACGCCGGGCTCCTCGTGAAGATAAAGCTGCACGCCCGCCAGACGGCGGGCCTGGTTCCAGAGCGGCCTATAGCCGAGGGTCAGAGAGCTCAGGACGGACTGGACCATGGATGCATGCGCGGGCGGTTATCAGTTGATGAAGTTGAACAGTGACAGTTTCTGGATCGAGGCGTAGGACTGCAAGGCCGCCTGCATGCCCACCTTCTGCATGTCCACATCGGAGAGGGCCTTGATCATATCGATGTCTTCGGCCCGCGAGCGCGCTGCTTCCTGCTGGTCCGCCTGGTTCTTCATGTCGTCTTCGAGGCGGTCGGCGCGGTTGAGCTGGTCGCCGGCGAAGCTGCGCATGGCCTGGACGCGGCTCATGCCGGCGTCGAGTTCGTTGAGGCCGCGGCCCAGCGCCTGCTGCATGGCGCCGGCATCGGTGGCGCCGTTCTTCACGCCCGCGATCACGTTGTCCAGCACGCTGAACAGGTCGGTGCGCTGGCTGGGGCCCAGCGTGAAGCTGTCGCCCGTGGCCAGGTTGCCCGAGATCTTCATCGACATGCCGCCCACGGTGATGGTGTCTCCGGCCGTGTAGGGAACGGCCGTGCCGGTCGTGCCACCGGAGGTGACGGTGTAGCTCAGGGCGCCCGTCGTGGCGTCCTTGGTGAAATTCAGGGTGTAGCTGGCGCCCGTGATGGCGCTGGGGTCCGACACCGTGCCCAGGTCGGCATAGGCCGAGCTGCCCGTGGGCGACTGGCGCGTCACGGCGAACACGCCGTTGCCCGTGGGCACGTTCATCCAGGTCGCAAAGCCGTCCAGCGCCAGCGGCAGGCCGTTTTCGCTGCCCGTGGCCTGGCCCGGTTGCAGCTGGGAATTGGTGCCGGGGTTGCCGTTGGTGAGAGGGTCTTCCTTGCTGCCCAGTCCGCGGAAGATGGGCAGGCCGTTGGAGTCCTTGGCATTGGCGTAGCTCAGCACCTGGTTGCGTATGCTTTCGAGCTGCTGCACCAGCGCATCGCGCGCCTTCTGGTCATAGGAGCCATTGCCGGACTGCAGGATCAGGTCGCGGAAGTCCTTGAGCGCGTCGTGGGCGGTGCCCAGCTTGGATTCGCCCTGGGCCATCACATCGCGCTGCAGGCCCAGCACACGCTGGTCGTTTTCCGAGCGGGAGATGCGCGTGAGCGCGCGCTCGGCCTGGGCGGCGGCCACGGGGTCGTCGCTGGCGCGCACCACGCGCTTGCCGGAAGTGGTCTTTTCCATCAGGTCCACCAGACTCGTGTTGCGCGAGTTCAGGTTGTTGATGGTGCTTTCGTACATGTTGGCCGTGCCAATGCGGGAGATGCTCATGGTGGAATGCTCCTGTCCTGTGATCAGCGGCCCACGGTCTGCAGAACGCTGTCGAAAATGCTTTGCGCGACCTGCAGCATCTTGGCCGAGGCCTGGTAGGACTGCTGGTACTGCAGCAGCTTGGCGGCCTCTTCGTCGAGGTTCACGCCCGAGACGGCCGTGCGGTCCGCCTCCAGGTTCTTGGCGATGGTCTCGGACAGCTTGGCCGCGTACTGCGCGCTCTGTGTGCGGGTGCCCACCTGCGCCATGGCGGTGGAAAAGCCGTCGCTCAGCGTGGTCGAGCCATCGAAGAGCTTGCTGTCGCGCAGCGCCAGGAAGGAGCTGGCATTGCCGGCATCGCGCTGGTAGGCCGTGCCGTATTGCGGATCGGTGGCCTTGCCCAGCGTGACCTTGTCGCTGTTGGTTCCGTTGATGGCGGGCGTGCCGGTGATCTTGACCTGCAGGCCCGGTGCCAGCTGTATGGCCTGGCCGGAGGTGTACAGGCCCGTGGCGGGTACGCCTGTGGGTGCCGGGGTGATGGTGTACTCCAGCTGCCCGGCGCCGTTCTTGCTGAATGACACCTCGGCACCGGCGAAGTTGGTCAAGTCGAAGCCCGCGCTGACCTGGATCCCGCCCATCTGCAGGGTGGCATCGCCCAGCGACTTGATGCTGGCGGCCACGGGATTGGCCACGGCCAGGTCGTTGGGCGAATGCACGGCGGCCTGGATGTCGTGGGCGCCTGCCGCCATGGGGCGGAACAGGATGGAGTTGCCGTTGGTGCCCGGGGCCTTGAGGTCGAATTTCAGGCCGTCGATCACCTTGGAGTTGAGATCGGCCACGCTGGTGAAGTCCGTCACCTTGCCGTCCGACAGGCGGATGACCTTGCCCGCTGGGGCCGTGCTGCCGAAGACGACCTGGTAGTCGCAGGCCTTGAGCTGGCTGGCATCGACCACCGTGGTTGTCGGCGTGGTGGCACCTGTCCACTGGGCGCCCGTGGTCGAGCCGTTGCTGACCATGGACAGCTTGAACAGATTGCTGCCGCTTTGTCCCGACAGCGTCAGGCCGAGGTTGTTTTGCTGGTTCAGCGTGTCGCCGATGGCCAGTGCCATGCGGCCCAGCAGGTTGCGGCCCTCGGTCAGGTCGCTGCCCTGGAACTGCAGCAGGCCGGCGATCTCGCCGCCACCCAGCATGGAGGGCGTCAGCTCCACGCTCTGGCCGCCGGGCTGCTGGAAGTACAGGGCCATCTTGCCGCTGCCCGGAAACTCCGTGGCTTCCTTGAGCGTGAGCTGGGCCGAACTGGAGCCCAGCACCAGCGGCTGGCTGCCGCCCACGAACAGGCTGATGGTGCCGTCGTCCGCGGGGATCTGGCTGGTCTGCACATACTTGTTGATATTGCGCACCAGCTGGTCGCGCTGGTCCAGCAGGTCGTTGGGCGTCTGGCCCGAGGCGATGGAGCGGCTGATCTGCGCATTGAGCGTGGCCACCTGGCCAGCCAGGCTGTTGACCACGGTCACATCGTTGCCCATCTGCTGCTTGGCGCTGTAGTCCAGCTCGTCGAGCTGGGCCGATGCCGAGCGAAAGCGCGCCGCCAGCTCGTTCATGCGCGTGAGCGCCACCTGGCGTGCCGACGGGTCGGTGGGCGCGCCGGCCACATCGCCGAACGAATTCATCATGTCCGTGATGGCCGCGCCCAGGCCGGTCTTGCCGCCGCTGAACACTTCCTGCATCTGCGCCAGCGAGGTGGCGCGCGCCGAATCGGCCGCCGACACGGCGCTGGCCGTGGCCGCCTGGCGGTTCAGCAACTCGTTGAAGTTGCGCAGGATGGTGTTCACATCCACGCCATTGCCGATGTAGCCGCTGCCCATGTTCTGGCCCGGCGAGGTCTGGAAGGCCACGCTCTGGCGCGAGTAGCCGGCCGTGTTGACGTTGGCGATGTTGTGGCCGGTGGTCTGCAGGGCGATCTGATTCGCCATCAGGGCGCGGGATCCGACGTTCAAAAGGCTCATGGCGTGTTCTCGGTTTAGGCTTGTGCGCGTGCCGCGCTCTGCACGGCGCTCTGGATGGCGCGGCTGAGCTTGCTGGCGTATTCGGGATCGGTGGCGTAGCCGGCTTTCTGCAGCTCGGTCGCATAGGCCAGGGCCGAGTCGGTCTTGCCCATGGCTTTCTCGTAGCGCGGATTGCTGGTGATCAGCCGCGCATAGTCGCGGAAGGACTCCTCGTAGGAGCCGTAGGCGCGGAACTTGGCCGTGACCTTGCGCGCCACGCCGTCGATGTATTCGGTGGTCGTGACCTCGGCGACCTTGCCCGTCCAGCCCTTGCCGGCCTTGATGCCGAAGAGGTTGTGGGCATTGCTGCCATCGGCATTCTTGATCTCGCTCTTGCCCCAGCCGGTCTCGTGGCCGGCCTGGCCCAGCATGAAGGCGGCCGGAATGCCGCTTTCCTGCGCCACGCGCGCCGCGGCGTCGCCATGGTGGGCCACGAAGTTGTCGCGGCCCTTGGGCGCGGGTGCGTAGGCGTTGACGGACTGGGCCGCACTGCTGCGGCTGCCGCTCCAGGCGCCGATGGCAGCGGTGCCGCCGGCGGCGCCATTGGCATTGGTGGCCGTGCTGCGCCAGGCGATGCGGCTCATGCTCAGCGTGGAGGGCACGGAGATCTCGGCATCCTCGGCGGCTTCCGAGCCCATGGTACGGGCCAGCTGGCGCGTGATGGCATCCGACAGTCCGCCAGGCTGGCCCGACATGGCCACCGACAGCTGCTGGTCCAGCATGTCGGTGCTGAGGTTGCCCTGTGCGCTGTCGAGCAGGCCGGACTTCATGGTCGCCTCGCGCATGCTCTTGATCATCTCGCGCATGAACAGCGATTCCAGCTGTTTGGCGGTTTCCTTCGCGGCCTGCGGGCTGTTCTCGCCGGCCGCGAACTTGAGTGCGTTGAGGGACCGGGCGTCGGCCGCCAGCGCATTGCTGGCCGCAGTCTGCGATCCATTGGGAAGTGCGATGCTCATATCACCTCCAGTTCGGCGTTGAGAGCGCCTGCGGCCTTGATGGCCTGCAGGATGGCCAGCAGGTCCTGGGGCGTGGCGCCCAGCGTGTTGAGTGCGCGCACCACGTCGGTGAGCTGCGGGGAGCCGGGCATGTTGATGATGTTGCCGGGCTCCTGCTTGATCTGGATGTCGGACTTCTGGGCCACCACGGTCTGGCCCTGCGAGAAGGCGCCGGGCTGGCTGATCACCGGCGTGGTGCTGATGGTGATGGCCAGGTTGCCGTGGGCGATGGCGCAGGGGCCCAGGGTCACGGCCTGGTTGAGCACGATGGAGCCCGTGCGTGCGTTGATCACGACCTTGGCCGAGGGCTTGGAGGTCTCGATCGGCATCTCCTGGATCTCGGCAATCATGCGCACGCGCGATCCCGGGTCCTGGGGCGCGGATACGCGCACGGTGCGCCCGTCCAGCGCCTGCGCCACGCCCTGGCCCATGCGCTGGTTGATGGCGCGCACCACCTTGTCGGCGGTCTGGAAATCGGTGGCGTTCAGGCCCAGCGTGATGCTGTCGCCTTCGTTGATCGGGGTGGGAACTGCGCGTTCGACCTGGGCGCCCTGCGGCACGCGGCCCGCGCTCAGGTGGTTGATCTGTACCTTGGAGCCGCCGGCCGAGGCGCCGGCGCCGCCGACCACGAGGTTGCCCTGGGCCAGCGCGTAGATCTCGCCGTCGGCACCGCGCAGCGGCGTGGTCACCAGGGTGCCGCCCTTGAGCGACTTGGCATTGCCCACGGAGGAGACGACCACGTCGATGGTCTGGCCTGGCTGGGCAAAGGCCGGCAGCTCGGCGGTGACGATCACGGCCGCCACGTTCTTGAGCTGCAGCTGGCCCGCGTTGCCTGTGGCGGGCAGCGAGATGCCCATCTGCTCCAGGTAGTTGGCCAGGGCCTGCTTGGTGTAGGGCATCTGGGTGGTCTGGTCGCCCGTGCCGTCGAGGCCGACCACCAGACCGTAGCCGGTCAACTGGTTGCTGCGCACGCCCTGGATGGCAGCGACCTCCTTGATGCGTGTTGCATGCGCCGGCAGGGTCAGCATGCTGGCGCCGAGGGCGGCTGCAACCCAGAAGGGGCGCTGCGCTTGGCGCAATGTCAGGAGCATGGACAGTACTTTCATGCTGTCCATTCTCCGGAGAATCAGAACGGCATAACGTTCAAAAAGAACCGGGACAACCAGCCAATTGACTGCGCTTCCCCGGCCTGCCCGCGGCTGCGCGATTCCACGCGCACGTTGGCCACCTGGGTCGATGCGACCAGGCTGCCGGGCTGCATGGTGCGCGGGTCCACCGTGCCCGTGAAGCGCAGCACATCCACGTTGTGGTTCACGCCGATCTGCTTTTCTCCGGCGATCACCAGATGGCCGTTGGGCAGCACATCGACCACCGTCGTGCTGATGGCGCCCGTGAACGTGTTGTCGCTGGACGTCGAGCCCGAGCCCGTGTAGTCGTTGTTGTTGTTGAAGCCGATGTTGGAGCGGTCCTTGAGATTGGCCAGCGCATTGCCCGAAAACAGCGGCAGCGCCGAAATCCCGGCCGTGGTCTTGTTGGACCGCTTGAGGCCCGAATCCGACTTCTGGCTGGCCGTCACACGCTCCACGATTTGCACCGTCACAAGGTCCCCCACCAGGCGCGCACGCCGGTTCTCGAAACCGGGCCGGTAGCTGGCCGCGTTGAACAGGCTGCCCGTGGGGCTGCCCGCCACCGGGGCGGGCTGCGGCAGCACCGGCGGCGCCGTGGACGGCATGTCCACCGGCGGCGGGTCATTGAGCGTCGTGCAGCCCGACAGGACTGCCGCCAGCGCCAGGCACGTGCCCGTCGCGGAAAGGGAGAAGGTTCGTTGGGTCATGGCGATGTTCCCGGTGTTTCAGTGATCCATGCTTCGCATGAACCTGGCGAGCCATAGGCATGTGGCGTGACCCCGGAGACCGGCGCGGCCCAGGTCAGGGACGCCGAGCAAGGGCCGCCCCGCAGCGAGGGCGTCGTCCCCCTCCCTCGCGAAGCGAGTAGAGAGGGGGAAGCGGCGAAGCCGCTCAGGGGGAGAGATCAATTACAACTGCGCCAGCTTGGCCAGCATCTGGTCCGACGTCTGGATGGCCTTGGAATTCATTTCATAGGCGCGCTGGGTCTGGATCATGGTCACCAGCTCCTGCACCACGTTCACGTTCGAGCCTTCCAGGTAGCCCTGCTTGATCATGCCCATGCCGTTGACACCGGGCTGGCCCTGCTGGGGCTGGCCCGAGGAAGCGGTTTCCGTGAACAGGTTCTGGCCGCGCGGCTCCAGGCCGGCCGGATTGATGAACTGGCTCATCGCGATGTTGCCCACCTGCTGGGGCGCGGCCTGGCCGGCCATGGTCACGCTGACCACGCCCTCGGGGCTGATAGACACCTTGGTCGCGCCCTGGGGAATGGTGACGCCGTTGGCGATGGGCATGCCGCTGGCAGTCACCAACTGGCCCTGGGCATCGACCTGGAAGGAGCCGTCGCGGGTATAGGCCGTGGTGCCGTCGGGCATGTTGACCTGGAAGAAGCCGTTGCCGTCGATGGCCACGTCCAGCGCATTGTTGGACTGCTGCAGGGCGCCCTGCAGGAAATTGCGCGAGGTGGCCACCGTGCGCACGCCCAGGCCCAGGTGCAGACCCGTGGGCAGCTGGTTCTGCTCGGTGGTCTGGGCGCCCGACTGGCGCAGGTTCTGGTAGATCAGATCCTCGAACACCGCGCTGGCGCGCTTGTAGCCCGTGGTCGAGACGTTGGCCAGGTTGTGGGAGATCACATCCAGCTGGGTCTGCTGGGCTTCCATGCCGGTCTTGGAGATGAACAGCGAATTGATCATGGCGTTTTCCTTTTCAGTGCTTTCAGCCGTTCATGCTCAAGAGTTGGCTGGCCGTCTTGTCATTGGTTTCTGCGGTCTGCAGCAGGCGCATCTGGGTCTCGAACTGGCGGGCGGCGGCAATCATGCCGACCATGGTCTCCACCGAATTCACGTTCGAGCCTTCGATGGCGCCCGACAGCAGGCGGGCGTTCTCGTCGTTGGGCAGCGGCTCGCCGTTGCCCGTGCGGAACAGGCCGTCGTTGCCGCGCACCAGCGCAGCGTCCTCGGCCGGCGTGGCCAGCTTGACGCGGCCCACGGCCACGGGCAGCTGGTTGCCGGTCTTGGCGGTCAGCGTGCCGTCGGAGCCCAGGGAAATCGTGGACTCGGGCGGAATGTCGATGGGGCCGCCGCCGTCCGACAGCACGGCCTGGCCGTTGCTGTTGACCAACTGGCCCTCGGGGGAAACCTCGAACACGCCATTGCGTGTGTAGGCTTCCTGGCCGTCCAGGCCCTGGACGGCGAACCAGGCGCGGCCCATGGCCATGGCGTCCAGTGCGCGGCCCGTGCGCTGGGTGGGGCCGGGCGTGTCCACGTAGCCGGAGGTTGCCTCCAGCGCGAACACGCGCGTGCCCGCGCCGCTGCCCTGCAGGGGCACGGAGCGGAAGGTGGACATTTCGGCCCGAAAGCCATTGGTGCCGGCATTGGCCAGGTTGTGGGCCAGCACGGACTGACGCTGCGCCGCTGCGTTGGCGCCCGTCATGGAGGTGTAGATGATGCGGTCCATGCCGGCTCTCCTGACTCAGTTCTTGGCTATCAGCGCAGGTTCACCAGGGTCGAGAAGACCTGGTCCTGGGTCTTGATGGTCTGGGCATTGGCCTGGTAGGCGCGCTGCGCGGTCATCATGTTCACCAGCTCGGCGGTCAGGTCCACGTTGGAGTCCTCCAGCGCGCCCGAACGCAGCGAGCCGAAGGTGCCCGACTCGGCCGTGCCGTTCAGCGCCGGGCCCGAATCGGCGGTCTCCACCCACTTGTTGTCGCCCACGGCACCCAGTCCCTGGGTATTGGTGAAGGCGGCCAGGGCGAGTTGGCCTTCGGTGCGCGTCACACCGTTGGAGTAGGTGGCCACGATGGAGCCATCGTTGCCGACGTTGATGCCGGTGAGCGCGCCAGCGGTATAGCCGTCCTGCTTGAGGCTGCTGACCGCGAACTTGGTGCCGAACTGGGAGACATTGGAAAAGTCCAGCGTCACACTGACGGAGCCCGGGGTTGGCGAATTGGGATTGTTGGTCTGGATGGAGGCAACCGCAGGGCTGGGAGCGACTGTCTTGAGCTTGCCTGCAGCGTCAAAGGTCAGTGTTGCCAGCAAGGTCGCTGTCTTGGGCGGGTTTGCCGTAGGGTCATCAAGGCCGTCATAGACCTTCCAGGTATTGGCGGTCGCGTCCTTCTCGAAGTACATCTGCACAGGTGTGGCCACGCCTTGGCTGTCATAGACATTGACCGATGTGCCATAGGTGGCGCGAGGAGTGGCCGGGATCGGTGGCGTTTTGGTGGCATCGCCTGCAGCCACGGTGGCACGGGCATCGAGGTTGAGATTCACGTCGATCTTGGTCGTGGTCTTGGCCGCGATCGGCTGGCCCGAGGGGAAGACCATGGGCACGGGCTGGCCGCCGGCCAGCACCTTTCCCGTGGTGGCGTCCACGGGGTAGCCCATGACGTTGTCGCCCTGCACGGTCTTGAGGTTACCCTGCTTGTCCAGGCCGAAGTTGCCGGCGCGCGTATAGGCCGTGCTGCCGTCGGGCTGGCGCACGACGAAGAAGCCGTTGCCGTTGATGGCCACGTCCAGGTTGTTGCCCGTGGTGGTGATCGGACCCTGGCGGAACTGCTGGGTCACGGCGGCCACATTGACGCCGATGCCGCTGTTCTGGCCGCTGGCCGAGCCGACGGCGCTGGCCACGGCCTCGGCGAACTCGGCGCGCGAGGACTTGAAGCCCGTGGTGTTGGCGTTGGCGATGTTGTGGCCGATCACGTCCAGGTTCTTGCTGGCGGCGTTCAGACCCGAGAGGCCTTGTTGGAATCCCATGGTGTGCTCCTGCGATGGTTTGGGGTGTTTGGTGCGGTGTTCAGTACACGGCCTTGACGGAGGTGTAGGCGACGTTGGTGCCGTCGTCCAGCTCCAGCGTCAGCTTGCCGTCGGTGGTGCCCGTGGCAAGCACCGCGTGGGGCGACAGCGTGGTCGAGGCCACGGCCTTGTCGGCATTCGTGGCCTGCACCGTGTAGCGCAGCTGGCTGGCATCGCCCGTGTACTTGCTGCCGTCCCAGGTGAAGTAGTTGCGGCCCGCGGTGCCGCTGCCCAGCTCGACGGTGTCCACCAGCTCGCCGCCGGCCGTGGTGATCTGCACCTTGACATCGGCGGCCGGGCCTTCGAGGTCGAAGGCCGCCGTATAGGACTTTTCCTTGCCCACGCCCAGGGTGTTGCCCTCGGTCAGCACGGTGCGGCCGATCATCTGCGTGCCCTGCAGCACCTGCATGGCCGTGAACTGGCCGGCCATGCTTTCCATGGTCTTGTTCAACTGCTGGATGCCGGTGACGGTGTTGATCTGCGCCATCTGCGAGGTCATCTGCGCGTTGTCCATGGGATTCATGGGATCCTGGTTGTTCAACTGCGCGACCAGCAGCTTCAGGAAGCGGTCCTGCGCTGCTGCGGGGTCGGTGTTCGAATTGCTCGTGGTGTTCTTGCTGTTGAGGTCGGCCGTGCTGGCGACGCTGCCTGCGCCATAGATCATGGGAGTGGCTCCTGGAATGTGGTGCGGACGGGGCTCACTGGCCCATCTGCAGGGTTTTGAGCAGCAGCGACTTGGTCGTGTTCATGACCTCGACGTTGTTCTGGTAGGAGCGCGAGGCCGAGATCATGTTGACCATCTCGTCCACGGCGCTGACGTTGGAATGCGTCACATAGCCTTCGGCATCGGCCAGCGGGTGCTGGGGATCGTGGATGCGGCGGCCCGGCGTGTTGTCCTGGCTGATGGCGCTGACGCGCACGCCCGAGGAGCCTTCCTCGCCCATGGGCACGGTCTGGAAGACCACCTGGCGCGCCTGGTAGGCCTTGCCGTCGGGGCCGGCCACGGCATCGACGTTGGCCAGGTTCGAGGCCACGACGTTCAGACGCTGGGACTGGGCGCTGACGGCACTGCCGGAGATGCTGAAGATGGAGAACATGGACATGGGAAAGCTCCTGTGGTCTGTGGCGCCGGCTTACTGGCCCTGGATGGCCGACAGCATGGTCTTGGCCTGGCCGTTCAGAAAGCGCAGCGTGGCTTCGTAGCGCACGGCGTTGTCGACGAAGTTGGCGCGTTCGCGGTCCAGGTCCACGGTGTTGTTGTCCATGTTGGTCTGGGCCTGCACCGAGTAGCCGAGATGGCTTTGCGCGCTCTGCCCCGAGGCGGCGGCAGGCAGCGGAATGTGGCCGCCCTGGCTGACGCTGGCCAGCGTCATGGGCGAGGGGCCGGAGGTGACGGCCGTCAGCGCCTCGCGGAAATTGAAGTCGCGTGCCACATAGCCAGGGGTGTCGGCATTGGCGATGTTGCTGGCGATTGCACGCTGGCGCTCGGCGCGCAGCACCAGCGCCTTGCTCTGGAAGTCCAGTCGTTCAGTCATCTTGTCGAGCATGTCGGCCTCGCCCTCTGGGATTTGCGGTGATCGGTTGACGAAATGGCGGCAGCCCACGGACTGCGGCATGCGTCGATTATGGAAATCGGGCCCGAACGCTAAAGCGCAAAGAAAGCGCGTTTGCCTGCGCAGTTCGGCGCTTCGGAAAACGGCGCCCGCCCTATATTTGCTGGCATCGCTCCATGTATCCCGCCCATCCTGACGGGGTGCCGGAGCAAGTCAGGAGCCCCAGCCATGTCGAACTTCAGCACCGCCCATCCGCCTTCCGCCGCCCGAGCCTTCGCCCGCGCCGCCGCATGCGCTGCGCTCGCCGCTGGAGCATCGCTGGCAGGCAGCGCGTTCGCGCAGAACGCGCCCGATGGCGCGGCCCAGCTCAGCCAGATCGGCCAGCGCTTTGCCGACGAGGCCCTGCAGCAGGGCATGGCCGGTGCGGGCGCCCTGCCCCTGCGCATGGAAGTGCAGATGGGCCAGCTCGATCCCCGCCTGCGTCTGGCCGCCTGCGCCAAGGTCGAACCCTATTTGCCCGCAGGCTCGCGCCTGTGGGGCCGTACCCGCCTGGGCCTGCGCTGCCTGCAGGGCGCCGTGGCCTGGAATGTGTTCCTGCCCATCACGGTCAAGGCCTGGGGGCCTGCCTGGGTGCTGCAAAACGGCGTGCCTTCGGGCCGCCCGCTGTCGGCCGACGACGCCGTCCAGGCCGAGGTGGACTGGGCCGAGGATTCGGCTGCCGTCTACGCCAACCAGCAGGACTGGGTGGGCCTGGTGGCTTCCCGCCCGCTGGCCGCAGGCCAGGCACTGCGCCAGAACATGCTGCGCACGCCGGCGCTGTTCGCGGTGGGTGCCGAAGTGCGTGTTCTGGTCAATGGTGGTGGTTTTTCCGTCACATCGTCGGGCAAGGCCATGTCTGCCGCCGGCGAAGGCCAGACCGTGCGGGTTCGCATGGATAATGGCCGGCTCATCTCCGGGGTGGTGAATCCCGAGGGCGTGGTGCTGGTGCAGTAAAAAAACCTCAAGTTTTGTTCCAGGCAGTCGAAAGCTAGGCACAGCGCCTTACGCCGCCAGGGCGATTGGAGAATCAAGATGAAGATAGGTCAAAAACCGGAACTGCCCGCCGCTGCCTCCCAGGCCGCCGCCAAGCAGCCCAAGACAGCCAGCGCCATTGCCAGCGAGGAATCCTCCGCACAGGCCCAGCCTGCCAAGGCGGCCGGTGTTCCCGTGTCGTTCTCGAACTCGGCCCGCGCACTGGACCAAACTGGTCGTGCCACCGCCGACTTCGATGCCAACCGCGTCAAGGAAATCCGCGAAGCCATTGCCAACGGCACCTTCCGCGTGAACGCCGACGCCGTGGCCGACAAGCTGCTGGCCAACTCCGAGGAATTCCTCTCGCACTCGCGCGTCTGAGCGCGGGTTCGGTTCTTTCTCGGTTTTTTCCTTCCGGCGCGAGCACGCGCTTTCTTTTTTCAGCAAGGCCTGTCCCATGACTCTCAGCGAGATGCTCGATTCCCTGGACGCGGTGGTCCGGATGGTGTCCGCCTCGCTGCAATCGAAGGATGCGGTCGCGCTGGAGCAGTCCAGTACCCGGCTGCGCGATGCCATGGCGGCGTTTTCCGAACTGGCCCGCCGCTTCAGCGCGGCCGACTGGACGCAGGAGCTGCGCGAGCGCGCCCAGGCTCTGGGCGAGCAGATGGCCATGCAGCGCGACCAGCTGGCGCGCATGGCGGTGGTGGCCCAGCACCAGGCGGCGGCGCTGATTCCCCAGGCTTCGGACCAAGCCACGTATGGACGTGACCTGTATGGACACCCTCACGCCGGACCGGGCAAGGCGCGCATCTACCACTCGGCCAGCTGAAGCAGCCTCCTTCTTCCTTTTTTCCTGTCCTGATCAACCCTCCGGCACGCGTGCCCGAGGGTTTTGTCTTTTCCGGGGTGGCGTCGGCGTGACGCGCCTGCCGGCCGGTGCAGGCAGGGCTGCGCATCGGCAGGCGACCCTCCATGCGCGGGAGGAGGTCACGCTTGCTGAAAAAGACGGGGGCTTTGGGCCGTGCGGTGACGGGCGGCCAGGAATGGGGAGGGTGGGCAAAGGCCCGGTTCGGCGAAAGCGGAACAACGCCTTGAAGAAGGCCGGATCCTGCGCGTGCCGGAAAGACGCAGCCATGCGATGGTGCGCGCAAATGCTGTTCGGTCTGCGGTCTGCGGTCTGCGGTCTGCGGTTTGGGTGGGCAAAGAGGGTCCGGCCGGGGCCGGACGTCCTCAGACCTGCATGTTCATCACGTCGGTATAGGCCTGCACGAGCCGGTTGCGCACCTGCATCGTGGCCTGGAAGCCGATCTGTGCCTTTTGCATGGCGATCATGGTTTCTTCGAGGCTGACGGCCGGGTTCTCCAGCTGCACTTCACGCTGCAGCTGGCTGGAGTGGTTCTGGGCTGAACTGACGGACTGCAGCGCGCCTTGAAGGGCCTGGCTGAAGCCGCCAGCCGCCACTTTGGTCGATGCGTCGCCTGCGCCCACGCCTTTGGGGAGCTGGGTGCCGTACAGGGGAGAGGTGGTACTGGGGATGCGAAGGTCCATGACACATTCCATCGGAGTTAGCAAGATGACGAGATCGTAGGTCGGCAGGGTTTTCGCATCCGGGCAAATAGAAGGTCAAACGGCGCGCTTATCGGGCGAATGTGAAGCGGCGGACTTCGAATAATCGACAGCACGCTAGGGTCCTGTGTGTGCAGGGCTCGAACACCTGGAACCAAGATGTCTGCTGTCGCTGAAATCCCTGTCCCCCAAGCCACTCCCGTCCCCCAGCCTGCCCTGCAGCAGCGCTGGACGGCCATGGACCGTGGCCAGCGCCTGCGTTGGGGCGCGATCGCCGTGCTGCTGGTTGTCGCCGTGGGGGCGGCGGCCATGTTCTACCGCCAGCCGGACTACAAGGTGCTGTTCTCCAATCTGAGCGACAAGGATGGTGGCGCCATCGTCGCCCAGCTGTCGCAGATGAACGTGCCATACCGCTACACGGAAGGCGGCGGCGCCATCCTCATCCCGTCCGACCGCGTGCACGATGTGCGCCTGAAGCTGGCCACCCAGGGCCTGCCCAAGGGTTCGGTGACGGGCTTCGAGCTGATGGAAAACAGCAAGTTCGGCATCACCCAGTTCCAGGAACGCCTGAATTTCCAGCGCGGCCTCGAAGGCGAGCTGACGCGCTCCATCCAGGCCCTGGCCGCCGTGCAAAGCGCACGCGTGCATCTGGCCCTGCCCAATCAGAACGGCTTTTTCCGCGAGCAGCAAAAGCCTTCGGCCTCGGTGCTGCTGAGCCTGTACCCCGGCCGCGTGCTGGACCGCACGCAGATCGCGGGCATCGTGCACCTGGTGGCCTCCAGCGTGCCCGAGATGGCGCCCACGGCCGTGAGCATCCTGGACGATTCGGGCAAGCTGCTGTCGCAGTCGCCCGACGGCAACGCCAACGCCGTGGACATGCAGCAGCTGAACTACACCCAGCAGATCGAGCAGCAGTACGTGCGCCGCATCCTGGATATCCTGGAGCCTGTGGTCGGCAAGAACAATGTGAAGGCCCAGGTCTCGGCCGAGATGGATTTCAGCCAGACCGAATCGACCTCGGAGCAGCACCGCCCCAACCAGTCCTCCGACGCGGGCGTGGTGCGCAGCCAGCAGGTGGTGGAGAGCACGGGCGAGCAAAAGCCGCCCCAGCCCACCGGCATCCCCGGCGCCACCAGCAATCAGCCGCCCCAGAACGCGTCCGCGCCGGTCAATGGCGCCAATCCCGCACCCCAGGCGGCCGATGGACAGAACGCCGTGCGCTCTGCCAGCAAGCGCGAGTCCATCACCAACTACGAAGTGGACAAGACCGTGCGCCACACACGCGGCAGCACGGGCAGCATCAAGCGCCTGACGGCTGCCGTGGTCATCAATGCGCCCCTGGTGGCGGCCGCTGCGCCGAATGCAGCCGGTGGTGCCACCGATGCCGCCACCGTTGCCGCCGCAGCGCGCGGCCTGACGGCGGCGCAGCAGGCGCAACTGCTGACCCTGGTGCGTGAGACCGTGGGCTACAGCGCCGAGCGCGGTGACTCCGTCAACCTGGTCAGCACCCCCTTTGTGCAGGACGAAGCGCCGGCCGAGGTGCCGCTGTGGCGCCAGCCCGAAGTGCTGGACATGGCCCGCAGCCTGGGCGTGCCCATCGGCCTGGCCCTGTTCGGCGCCATCTTGCTGCTGGGCCTGGTGCGACCCATGCTCAAGGGCCGCAAGACGGCTGCCGTGGGCGGTCAGCTCAATGCCATCGAGGGCGAACAGCTGGACCGTCCGGCGCTGGCCGGACCCGCTGTCGATCTGTCTCCCACACAGGAGCAGGTGCGCCTGGAGCAGGCGCGCCAACTGGCCAAGCAGAACCCGATCGCGGTGGCCAACATCGTCAAGACCTGGATCAACGGCGAGGCCACCTGAGCCTGCCAAACACGGATTGCTGAGATATGGACGAACGAGGCCTGAACGACGCCGCCATCTTGCTGGTCTCCCTGGGCGAGGAGGAAGCGGCCGAGGTGTTCAAGCACCTCACACCCAAGGAAGTGCAAAAGCTCGGCGAGACCATTGCGCACATGCGCGGCGTCTCGCGCGAGAAGGTGGACTTCGTCATCAACCGCTTTGCCGATGACGCGGCCGCGCAAAGCCTGCTGGTGGACGACGCCAGCGGCTATGTGCGCTCGGTGCTCAAGCGCGCCCTGGGCGACGACAAGGCCGCGCTGCTGATCGACCGCATCCTGCAGGGCGGCGATGTCTCCGGCATCGAAAGCCTGAAGTGGATGGACCCGCTGTCGGTGGCCGAACTGCTGCGCGGCGAGCATCCGCAGATCGTGGCCGCCATCCTGGTGCACCTGGAGCACGAGCAGGCTGCTGCCGTGCTGATGCAGCTGCCCGAACGCTTTCGCAGCGAAGTCATGCTGCGCGTGGCCACGCTGGAAGGCATTCAGCCGACCGCGCTCAAGGACCTCAACGAAGTGCTGTTCCAGGTGCTGGCCGGCGGCGACAAGATCCGCAAGACCTCGCTGGGCGGCGTCAAGACGGCGGCCGAGATGATCAACAACCTCGGCGGCAATGCCGACGTGGCCGTGCTGGACACCATCCGCAACTACGACCCGGACCTGGCCCAGAAGATCATGGACAAGATGTTCGTGTTCGACGACCTGGTCAAACTGGACGACCGCTCGGTGCAGCTGGTGCTGCGCGAAGTGGTGTCCGAGACGCTGATCATCGCGCTCAAGGGCGGTTCGATGGAAGTGCGTGACAAGATCCTGGCCAACATGTCCATGCGTGCGGCCGAGTCGCTGCGCGAGGACCTGGAAGGCCGCGGCCCGATGCGCCTGTCCGAAGTGGAAGCGCAGCAAAAGGAAATCCTGAAGGTGGTGCGCCGTCTGGCCGAAGAAGGCCAGATCACCATCGGCAGCGGCGCGGAGGACAGCTATGTCTAGTGGGATGAACTCGCGCTTCATTCCCTCCGAGGAGATTGACGAGCGCCAGGTGGTGCAGTGGCGCTTTGGTGCCGTGGACCACATGGGCGGTCTGCAAAGCCTGCCCGGCCTGCCGAACATTCAGGGCGCCCCCGATGCACACGCTGCACCCGGTGGCGCCGGCATGGCGCGCACTCCCGCTTCTTCGTCCGGCTTCCACAGCCTGTCGCTGCCCGGGCGCTCCGATGCGCCCCGGCTGGACGCCGATTCCATGGTGCTGGATGTCGACGCCGACACGCCAGGCACGGCGGCATCCACCCCCGCCGTGGACGAGGAGCGGCTGCATGAATTGCTGGAGCAGGCACGCGCCGAAGGCCATGCCGAGGGCCTGGAGCAAGGCCGCCAGGAAGCCCGGCAGCAGTGGCAGCAGCACATGGATGACTATGTCTCCGGCACGGGCCGAGAGACGGCGCAGCGCGTGGACGCGCTGCTGTCCGGCCTGGACGCCGGCTTCAAGCAGCTGCAGGCGGATGCGGCGCAGGAATTGCTGAACCTGGCCTGCGACATCGCGCGCCAGGTGGTCCGCCAGGAGCTGCGCAGCCAGCCCCAGGCCCTGCTGCCCGTGGTGCGCGAGGCGCTGGACATGCTGGCCTCCGACGGCCGCGCCGCCACCGTGCGCCTGAACCCTGCCGACTTCGCCGTGCTGGACGAGGCGCTGCGCGCCGAGCATGGCGCCCAGTCCAAGGTGCAGTGGATCAGCGACGCTGGCGTGGCCCAGGGCGATGTGCGCGTGGAATCGGGCGGCGCCCAGGTCGATGCCGGCATGGACAAGCGCTGGCGCCGCGCCGTGGCCGCGCTGGGCCTGGTCTCCACCTGGTATGACGGAGAACGCGATGCCGGTTGATGCCTCCCTGGCCGATGCAGGCAAGCCCTGGCAGCAGCTGCTGTCCAATGCCCGCGCCCGCCTGCACAGCGACATTCCGCTGGAAACCCACGGCACGCTCACGCGCCTGACCGGCCTGGTGCTGGAGGCCACGGGCCTGCAGGTGCCGGTGGGCTCGCAGTGCTGGATACGCCAGGCAGGCCAGGACCCGGTGCTGGCCGAAGTCGTCGGCTTTGCCGGCGAGCGTGCGTTCCTGATGCCTGCGGGCGACATCCAGGGGCTGTCCAGCGGCGCCATCGTGACGCCGGCCGAACCCTTTGTCGCCCCGCTGCGCTTTGGCGACGGTCCCGAAGAGCCCGTGTCCATGGCGGCCGGCGTGCTGCGCCTGCCCATCGGCAGCGGCCTGCTGGGCCGTGTCGTGGATTCGCAGGGGCAGCCGCTGGACCATGGCGGGCCGCTGGCCGACGTCACGGCCGATCTGCTGGACCGCAACCCCATCAACGCCATGGACCGCGACCCGGTGCGCGAGACGCTGGACACCGGCGTGCGCTCGCTCAACGCCCTGCTCACCGTGGGCCGGGGCCAGCGGCTGGGCCTGTTCGCAGGCTCGGGCGTGGGCAAGTCCGTGCTGCTGGGCATGATGGCGCGCTACACCCAGGCGGACGTGATCGTCGTCGGCCTGATCGGTGAACGCGGCCGGGAGGTCAAGGAATTCGTCGAGGACATCCTCGGCGCACAGGACCGCAGCCGCGCCGTGGTGGTGGCCGCGCCGGCCGATGCGCCGCCGCTGCTGCGCATGCAGGGTGCCGCCTACGCCACGGCCATTGCCGAGCATTTCCGCGACAAGGGCCAGCATGTGCTGCTGCTCATGGATTCGCTGACGCGCTATGCCATGGCCCAGCGCGAGATCGCGCTGGCCATTGGCGAGCCACCGGCCACCAAGGGCTATCCGCCGTCGTGCTTTGCCAAGCTGCCGGCCCTGGTCGAGCGCAGCGGCAACGGCCTCAACGGCGTGGGATCGATCACGGCTTTCTACACCGTGCTGTCCGAGGGCGACGACCAGCAGGACCCGATCGCCGATGCGGCACGCGCCATTCTGGACGGCCACGTCGTGCTGTCGCGGGCGCTGGCCGAGTCGGGCCACTACCCGGCCATCGACATCGAGCAATCGGCCTCGCGCGTGATGCACAACGTGGTCTCGCGCGAGCACTTCGAGCTGGCGAGGCGCTTTCGCGCTGTCTATTCGCGCTACCAGAAGGGCCGGGACCTGGTCCAGGTCGGAGCCTACATGGCGGGCTCGGACCCGCAGATGGACGAGGCGATACGGCTGCAGCCGGCCATGGCGGCCTTTCTGCAGCAAAGCATGTTCGAGTCGGCTTCCATGGACGAGAGCATCTCGGGCATGGCCGCCGCGCTCGGTGGTCAGTGATGCGGTGACGCGGCACTGAGATAACGCAACAGCGAACACAGGGAGGAAAACCCGGTATGTCGTCCTTGAATGCCTTGATGGTGGCCATCGATGCCGCGTCGCGCAAGCGTGACGAGGCGCGCCAGGCGGTGCAGGAGCGTCAGCGCTCGCAGCAGGCGGCGCAGGCGCAGATGGACCAGCTGCAGCACTACGTGCAGGAAATGCAGGCACGTTGGGGCGTGCAGCAGAACCAGTCCGTGCAGCCCGAAGTCATGTTCCACCAATACCAGTTCATGGACCGCCTGCAGCACGCCATCGGCCTGCAGACACGGGTGCTGGCCGACCTGGCCATCCGCCTGGAGGCCGCGCAAAAGGCCTTGATGGCCTGCGAGCTGCGGGTCAGCAGCCTGCGCAAGGTGGTCGAGGTGCGCCGCCGCGACCTGGCGCTGGGCCAGATGCGCCGCGAGCAAAAGGAAACCGACGAACGTGCGGCCATCCAGTTTTTCCGCCGCAGCTTCGGGCTGACATTCCAGGAGGCTTGACGCATGTCCACCAACCAGATCGAACAGCGCGCCGACGCGCGCAGCGCCATGCAGCGCACCATGGAGGGCGTGCGTTCCGCGCGCGCGGCGCAGCCGCCGTCCAATGAGCAGGCCGCAGGCTTTTCCTCGCTGCTGGCCGCCATGGATGGCATTGGCGGACTGCCGGACCTGGGCCAGGTCCTCGGCGATGAGGGGGCCGGCGCACTGGCCAGCCTCAAGGGTGCAATTCAGGGCAGCCTGAAGGATCCGGCTGACCTGTCCGGCCTGGCGCAGGGGCTGCTGCAGACGCAATTGCCGCTGCAGCCCCAGGCGGAGACGGCCGATATGGCCACTTCCGCGCAGGCCGATGCCATGCTGCTGGCCGCCAACGGCCAGGCGCCCTGGCTCAGCCTGGTCGGGCAGACCGCCCACCTCGATGGCAAGGGCGACCGCGACATGCTGCAGGGCGTGGCGGGCGACTGGTTGTCTGGCCGGGGCAGTGCCGCCATGCTGGCCTTGCGCCAGGAGCAGGGCGTGGTGGCGCATGCCGCCTTCATGGCGCCGCAACCTGCAGCGGGCGATGCCGCAGGCGCGCCGCTGGCCGCGAACGCCAACACGGCGGCGCTGGCTGGCGCAGTGGATGCCGCTGCAGCCGGCACGCCCGCCGATACCGCTGCGCGCCAGGGCGCTCAGGCACAGACACAGGCGGCCGATGTGCTGGCCGCCGTGCAGTCCGACGCGGCGCTGACGGCCGCCGCAGCGCGCACGGCATCTGCAGCCCAGGCCACGCATGAGCACACACCCCAGGCACTGGCGCCCGGCGTGCGGCAGGACGCGGCCCTGGCGTCGGGCATTGCGCTCAACGGCATGGCGGCGGTGCGGCCCGCGGAATGGCGCGGCCTGTTCGAGCGGGCCCGCGAAGGTGGCACCGGCTCCGCAGAGTCTGCCGCCAACGGATTGCATGGGGTTGCAGCCGCCGTGGGCGCGGCCCACGCCGGCCAGTCCCTGGGACAGCAGGCCGCCGGACACAATGGCGCAGCCTTGGCCCAGCCCGACGCCCAGGCCCAGCCGGGCAACTCCACCGAGCGCGAGCAGCAGGTGTCCGAGCAGGTGGCCTTCTGGGTGCACAACAAGAGCCAGAACGCCTCGCTGTCTGTCGAGCATGAGGGCAAGGCCATCCAGGTGCAGGTCAGCCTGCAGGGCAACGAGGCCCATGTGCGCTTTGGCGCCAGCGAATCGCAGGCGCGCGAATGGCTGGGCAACGGTGCCGACCAGCTGCGCGAGCTGCTGCAGGCCCAGGGCCTGCAACTGGCCGGCGTCAGCGTGGACGCGGGTGGACAGTCCGGCAATGGCGAGGCGGGGGGCCGCCAGGGCGCGGATGCCCAGGCGCGCCAGGGCCGCGTGAGCGCCATGGTCGATGCCGCCGGCGTCACGGGCGGCAATGGTGCCGCACAGGCTGGTGGCCGCGCAGCGGCAGGCGGGGTGGATCTGTTCGTCTGATTCTTCCTGCGCTTCTTGCGGGGCGGCGCATGCGCCGTTTTCCGGGTTTTCAGAACAGGCCGGGTGGCGACAAGCTGCCCGGCCTGTGGCGTTTGGGGGCCATCAAGCCAGCGAGAAACCGGGGTTTCATGCGCTTATTCAGGCCATGGCCCGAGGTCCAATCGCCGAATAATTCCTGCCATGGGCCTGCTGCGTCATGGCGCCGCGCATGATGCGCGAGCGCGTGGCGGTCCCGCTCACCCAGAGGAATTCCAGTGTCTGCCACACCCAATGCCGCCAACAATGCAGCTCCCGCCCCGGCCAAGGGCAAGAAGCTGATCGTGCTGATCGTCATCATCGCCATCCTGGCCATAGGCGCGGCCGCTGCCTTCATCCTGCTGTCCAAGCGGCACAGCAATGCCGATGAGGAGGAGGGCGGCTCCAGCAAGGCGGCCGTCACGGTTCCCACCTTCCTGCCGCTGGACAGCCTGGTGGTCAATCTGTCCGACCCGGGCGGCGACCGCTTCGTGCAGATCGGCATCACGCTGGAGCTGGCCGACGAGAAGACGGCCACTACGGTCAAGCAGTACCTGCCCAGCATCCGCAACGGCATCCTGATGCTGGTGTCCCAGCGCACGGCCGAGGAGTTGCTGGAGCGCGACGGCAAGGAACGCCTGGCTGCCGACGTGCTCAACGAAGTGTCTGCACCGCTGGGCTACGGCAACCAGGCCAAGGCCAAGAAGCGCAGCCGCGACGAGGATGCAGAGGACGAAGATGGCGAGCGCCGCCGCTCCCCTGGCAAGAACCCCGTGCGCCGCGTGCTGTTCTCCAGCTTCATCATTCAGTAACCGGGGAGGCAAGGCGCCATGAGCGATTCGTTTCTCTCCCAGGAAGAAGTCGATGCCCTTTTGGAGGGTGTGACCGGCGAGAGCCAGAAATCCACGACCGAGGAGGTCGAGGCGGGCATCATCCGCCAGTACGACATCTCCAGCCAGGAGCGCATCGTGCGCGGGCGCATGCCGACGATGGAGATCGTCAACGAGCGCTTTGCCCGCAACTTCCGCATCGGCCTGTTCAACTTCATCCGCCGCAGCCCCGAGGTGTCGGTGGGCACGGTGTCGGTGCAGCGCTACAGCGCCTTCCTGCGCGAGCTGGTGGTGCCCACCAACTTCAACATCGTCGCCATCCGCCCGCTGCGCGGCAGCGGCCTGGTGGTCTGCGATCCCTCGCTGGTGTTCGGCGTCATCGACACGCTGTACGGCGGCACGGGCCGGCTGCAGACACGCATCGAAGGGCGGGATTTCTCGCACACCGAGCAGCGCGTGATCAACCGCCTGGTCAACGTGATCTGCGAGGAATACAAGAAGGCCTGGCACGGCATCTATCCGCTGGAGCTGGGCTACCAGCGCTCGGAGATGCAGCCGCAGTTCGCCAACATTGCCACCCCCAGCGAAATCGTCGTGTCCACGGCCTTCCAGCTGGAGATCGGTGACATCTCGGGCTCCATCCACATCTGCATGCCCTATGCGACGCTGGAGCCCATCCGTGATGTCCTGTACTCCTCCACGCAGGGCGACTCCATTGAAGTGGACCGCCGCTGGGTCAAGGTGCTCAAGCGCGAAATCCAGGCCGCCGAGGTGACCCTGGTGGCCGAACTGGCGCGCGCCGACGCCACGGTGGAGCAGCTGCTGGCCATGCGCCCCGGCGATTTCATCGAACTCGACCGCGAGCCGCTGATCCGCGCCTCCATCGGCGGCGTTCCGATTTTCGAGTGCCAGTACGGCACTCACAACGACAAGTATGCAATCCGTGTCGAGCACTGCCTGCGCGGTGCCGATGCTGGCTGGATGGGAGAAAACAATGGCAACTGAAGACACGCAAAAGCCCGCTGGCGACGATCCGTTCTCGGGATGGGCAGAGGCATTGGACGAGCAGCGCGAGCGCGACGCCAAGCTGGAGGCGGAACAGGGCGGCCCGCTGACGGGCGAGCCCGTGCGCCCCTACGCCGGTGGCGGCGACGTGCCGGTCAACGACATCAACATGGTGCTGGACATCCCGGTGCAGCTGTCGGTGGAACTGGGCCGCACCAAGGTGCCGATCAAGTACATCCTGCAGCTGGCCCAGGGCTCGGTGGTCGAACTCGACGCACTGGCCGGCGAGCCCATGGACGTGCTGGTCAACGGCTACCTGATCGCCCAGGGCGAGGTGGTGGTGGTCAACGACAAGTTCGGTATCCGCCTGACCGACGTGGTCACGCCGTCCGAGCGCCTGCGCCGGGTCAGCCGTGGCTGAGAGCGCCGGCATGGGCCCGCTGTGGCCGACCCTGCTCACGGTCGTGGCCCTGGTCACGGCCATGGCTGCTCTGCCCTGGCTGCTGCGCCGCTTTCAGCAGCGCACGGCTGCGCTGCGTGGCGCAGCCGGCCTGCAGTCGCGGGTGCTGGGCGCCGTGGGCGTGGGCCCGCAGCAGCGGGTGGTGACGGTGGAAGTGGGCGAGGGCGCGCAGACCGTGCGGCTGGTGCTGGGCGTCACGGCGCAAAGCATCCAGTGCCTGCATGTGCTGCAGGCCCCGGCCCCTGCTGATTTTTCGGCTGCGATGGCACAAGCGCGCAGCCTGCCTGCGGACGGTGCGAATGTCTGAATATTCCTGCAAGCGCCCGGCGCGCACGCTGAGCCAGGCCGCCGGCGCCGCAGCGCTGGCGCTGTGCTGCGCCACGCCCCTGGCCTCCTGGGCGCAGGGCGCGCCCGCCAGCCTGCCGCTGGTCATCGGCCAGGGCAGCGGTGGCACCAGTTTTTCGGTGCCCATCCAGACCCTGCTGTTCTTCACGGCGCTGTCGTTCCTGCCGGCCATCCTTTTGATGATGACGGGCTTCACCCGCATCGTCATCGTGCTGTCGCTGATGCGCCAGGCGCTGGGCACGCAGTCGGCGCCGCCCAACCAGGTGATCATCGGCCTGTCGCTGTTCCTGACGCTGTTCGTCATGGGACCCACCCTGGACCGCGTGTACCAGGAGGCCTATGTGCCCTACACCACGAATGCCGCGACCTTCGAGCAGGCCATTGAAAAGGCCGAGGCGCCCATGCGCGACTTCATGCTCAAGCAGACGCGCCAGTCAGACTTTGCGCTGTTCGCGCGCCTGGCCAAGCTCGAAGCCGGCGTCACCGCAGAGACCGCGCCGCTGCGCGTGCTGGTGCCGGCCTTCGTGACCAGCGAGCTGAAGACGGCGTTCCAGATCGGCTTCATGATCTTCATCCCCTTCCTGGTCATCGACATGGTCGTGTCCTCGATCCTGATGTCGCTGGGCATGATGATGCTGTCGCCCGTGCTGGTGGCCCTGCCGTTCAAGCTCATGCTCTTCGTGCTGGCCGATGGCTGGAACCTGCTCATCGGATCGCTGGCGGCCAGCTTCGCCGTCTAGTCCCGTTTTATTGGAAATCCTTCCATGACCTCCCAATACGTGCTCACCTTCGGCCGCGAGGCACTGACCTTGCTGCTCATGATCTCCATGCCCGTGCTGGGCGTGGTGCTGGCCGTGGGCCTGGCCGTCAGTGTCTTCCAGGCGGTGACCCAGGTGCATGAGGCCACGCTGGCCTTCGTGCCCAAGCTCATCTCCGCCGTGCTGGTGTTTGCCATTGCCGGTCCGTGGATGCTGAGCACGCTGGTGGATTTCATCCGCCGCACCATAGAGACCATTCCGCAGGCGGTGGGCTGAGCCCTTCGCCGCGCGCAGGAAACGCCGCCGTGATCACCTTCAGCGAAGCCCAACTGGTGGCCTGGCTGTCGCCAGTTCTCTGGCCGTTTCTGCGCGTGCTGGCCATGTTTTCCGTGGCTCCCGTGTTCTCGCAGCGCGTCATTCCCATGCGGCTGAAGATCGGCCTGGCCTTCCTGGTCGCGGTGTGCGCGCAGCCCGTGCTGGGCGATCAGCCGGTGATCGGCATCAACTCGCCGCAGGCGCTGGGGACGCTGATACAGCAGGTCGGCGTGGGACTGGCCGTGGGCTTTGCCGTGCGCCTGGTGTTTGCCGCCGTGGAGGTGGCGGGCGAGGTGGTCGGCCTGCAGATGGGCCTGAACTTCGCCAGCTTCTTCGATCCCACGACCAATGCCCAGCTCAGCGCCGTGGCGCGCTTCATGGTCCAGATTTCCACGCTGCTGTTCATCGTCATCAACGGACACCTGCTGGTGCTGATGGCCGTGCTCAAGAGTTACGAGGCGTTTCCTGTGGACGGCAGCTTCCTGCAGGCCATCAACCAGATGCGGCTGCACGAGATGGGGGCGGCGGTCTTCGCCAGTGCCTTCTGGATCGCCCTGCCCATGGTTGCCATGCTGCTGTTCGTGAACCTGGTGCTGGGCATCATTTCGCGCGTGGCACCGCAGATGAACATCTACGCCGTGGGTTTTCCGGTCACGCTCACCGTGGGCCTGACGGGATTGATGGCCACGCTGCCGCTGCTCGAGCAGCCCCTGGTCGCCTTGCTGCAGCGCGGCATCGCGGTGTTTGGTACCTCAATGTAAGCAGTTGTGAAAAACAACAGATTTTCCGCTCTGGCGGCCGCAAAAGCCTCAGATCAGCTGGTTGTGGATGGCGTAGGCCGTGAGTTCGGCGTTGCTGCTCATCTGCAGTTTTTCCAGCACGCGCGCCCGGTAGACGCTGACGGTCTTGGGGCTGAGCATCAGCTCGGTGGCAATGTCGGTCAGCCGCTGCCCGGCCGCGATCTTGATCAGCGTCTGCAGCTCGCGCTCGGACAGGCTTTCATGCGGCACCTGGGGTGCGGGCTGGGCCAGGCTGTCGGCCAGCATCTGGGCCACTTCGGACGTCAGGTACTTGCGGCCCGTGGCCACCGTGCGCACGGCCTCGATCAGCAGCATCGGATCGCCCGCCTTGTTGGCATATCCCTGGGCGCCCGCCTTGAGGCAGCGCAGCGCGTACTGGTCCTCGGGGTACATGGAGACCATGAGCACCTTGATCAGCGGATGGGTCTCGCGCACGCTGGCCAGGGCCTCCAGGCCGCTGCGGCCGGGCATGTTGATGTCCAGCAGCAGCACGTCGCAGGCGGCGGTGCGCAGCTGCTCACGCAGCTCGGCATAGCTGCCTGCTTCTGCGGTGACGCTGATGTCCACTGCCTCGGCCAGGGTGTCGCGGATGCCCCGGCGCAGCACCGCATGGTCGTCGCACAGCACCACGTGGATCAAAGTCGGCCTCCTGGAAAAAGGGTCACGCCGCCATGGCGTTCAGCATTCATTGCCCGGGATATTAGGGCAAGCGCCGCCATCGTCCAGCGGAATGGAGACGATGACCGAGGTTCCGCGTCCGGCTTGACTGCTGACATCCAGCCAGCCCCGAACGGTGCGCGCGCGCTCGCCCAGACCGCGCAGGCCGAAGGATTCGGGCTTGTCGCGGGCGCCGTCGGCCAGGCCCACGCCGTCGTCCGTCACCTCCAGCGTGAGAAAACCTTCGCGGTCCGAGAGATCGATGTCCACATGGCGCGCCTGGGCATATTTGCCGACGTTGGTCAGCGCCTCCTGGGCCGTGCGGTAGGCCACGACCTGGATGTCGGGCGCGATGTCCATGCTTTCGCGGCTGCTGCGCACACGGGTGGGCACGCCCGTGCGGCGCTCGAAATTCTCGGCCAGCCACTGGACGGCGGCCACCAGTCCCTGGTCCAGCACGGGCGGGCGCAGGTTCATCATGATGCGCTGGCTGGCGCCCAGCGCGTGCTCCAGCATCTCCAGCGCAGCCAGCGCATGCTCGCGCAGCCCGCCCTCGGGCGCATTGCGCGCGATCCAGGCCACGTCGAACTTCACCGAGGTCAGCGAGCCGCCGATGTCATCGTGGATCTCGCGGGCGATGCTGGCGCGCTCGCGCTCGGTGGAGGTCTGCAGGTGCTCGGTCAGGTCGGCCAGGCGCCGCTCGGACGCCGCCAGCTCGGCCGCCGCGCGCCGGCGTGCCAGGCGGGCCTCGTGCACTTCCAGCGCATGCGAGACCACATGGGGCAGGCGCGTGATGTGGTCCTTGAGCAGATAGTCGCTGATGCCTTCGCGCATCACATCCACGGCGGCCGACTCGCCGATGGCGCCGGACAGCAGCACGAAGGGCGGATGCCCGGGCTGGCGGCGAACCAGCTCCCAGGCATCCAGCGCCGTGAAGCCGGGCAGGTGGTAGTCGGCCAGGATGAGGTCGAATGCCTGGTTGTGCAGCGCAGCTGCGGCATCATCGAGCGTGTCGACCACGACAATCTCGCAGACCAGCCCGCCGCGCAGCAGGCTCAGCCGCGCCAGCGCCTGGTCGGCGGCGGAATCCTCGATGTGCAGTATGCGCAAGGGCTTGTGCGGTGGTCTGGCATCCCCGGGGGCGCTATCATGAGATACATTTTGGAACATAAATGCAAATGGTCGTGTACACCAAGGGATGCGCGGCATTCCCGTGAACGATTGACAAGGGTTGGCCGTGCTGCAAGGCACGGCGCACGTTGGGCTGAAACGCTGGTGGTGGAGTAACAATGCAGTCAATGCACAAGCCTTCGGGCGAGCCTGCCGTCCCCATGCCCGTCATGGTGGCCGCAGACCTGCAGGATGCCTTGCTGGTGGCGATGCGCGATCTGCAGCGCCTGGAAGGCCTTCTCAATCACGCAACGCAGAACCTGCTGGACCGTTTCGACGAGACCCATGGCCAGCTGGCCGGCGAGGCGCTAGCCGCCTTGCCCCAGCTCGATGCCGCCCGGTCCACGTTGAGGCTGGCGGTGACCGAGTTGCAGTTTCACGACATGTCCTCCCAACTGATCGCCCATATTACGAAGATTTTGCAAGGCTGCGCGTTCCAGTTGGCCGCAGCCACCATGGGTGTGGACGAGGGAGAGGACGATTCCCTGGGCCTGCCGGCGATACCCGACCGGCCCAATCCCGTCACGCAAAGCGAGATGGATGCTGGCTCGGTCGAACTGTTCTGACCGCAGACCATGCACCCATCCACCTTTTATTGCCCGTCTGTTGGAGCTATACATGCGATCGATTCTGGCTGTTGATGATTCCCCCTCGATGCGAAAGATGGTGGCGTTCACCCTCGCAGGAGCGGGATTTCGCGTCGTGGAGGCCGTGGACGGCGTGGATGCGCTCGAAAAGGCCCAGCTCGAACAAGTCGATCTGGTGCTGGCCGACCAGAACATGCCGCGCCTCGATGGCATCGGCCTGACGCGCAAGCTGCGCGAAAACCCGAAGTTCCAGAACACGCCCATTCTCATTCTCACCACCGAATCCAGCGACCAGATGAAGCAGGCCGGACGCGCTGCGGGCGCCACGGGCTGGCTGGTCAAGCCCTTCGATCCGAACCGTTTGATCGAAGTCATTCAGAAAGTAATGCGTTGAGCCGATAAGTACGGGCAACAGGAAACAGCAGGACCAAAGATGGCGGATCTACACCAGGATGGGGCAGGAGCGGGCGCAGACTTCGACCTGAGCCAGTTCTATCAAATCTTCTTCGAAGAAGCGGCCGAGAACCTCGACCAGATGGAGCAGATGCTGCTGAATCTGGATCTGTCGGCGGCCAACGACGAGGAGCTCAACGGCATTTTCCGTTGCGCGCACTCGATCAAGGGCGGCGCGGCCACCTTCGGCTTTGCCGATGTGACCGAGCTGACGCACCGCATGGAGTCGCTGCTCGACCGGCTGCGCCGGCACGAGATCACACCGATTCCTGAAATGGTCGACGTGCTGCTGGAGTCGGCCGATGCCAGCCGCAGCCTGCTGGCACGCCACCAGGCCGGCAACGAGGGCGAGGCCCTGTCCACCACGGATCTGGTGGCGCGCATCGAGATGCTGGCAGAAGGCCGCAGTGCCGTGCCTGCAACAGCCGCCCCGGCCGCTGCACCGGCACCGGCGCCTGCTCCCGTGGCAGCGCCGGTCGAGGCGCCCGCGCCTGCCGCGCCCGTATCGGGCGGCGCCGTCGGAACGGCACCCGCCAGTGGCGGCCGTTCGCTGCACATCCTGATCGGTCCGCTGGAGCGTCTGGAGATGGCCGAGGCCATCAAGGAACTGTTCCGCGACATTCCCGGCCTGGGCCGCATCGAGGACCTGGCCTGCGATCAGCCGCAAAGCCGCCTCTTTGCCGTGCAGACCTCGTCCACCGACGACGACCTGCTCGATCTGTTCGCCTTCCACGTGGCCAAGGAGCAGGTTCGCATCACGGCAGCCGATGAGGCGGCCGGGGCCGCTCCTGCAACCGAAGCGGTGCAGGTGGCCGAAGCCCCCGTCGCCGAAGAGCATGCCGCGCACGATCCCGACGCCGCCCTGGCCTCGGTCGCCATTCCGCCCGCCGAAGAGGCCTACGGCTTCTTCAACGGTGCACCCGGCATGCCCCAGGCCGACGGCGCGCTGGCCATCCAGCCGGCCGGTGCCGCGGCCAAGCCTGCTGCCAAGACGGCTGCCCAGGCGCAGCAGGCGCAGATGGAGTCGACCAGCATCCGTGTGTCGGTGGCCAAGGTCGATCAGCTCATCAACCTGGTGGGCGAGCTGGTCATCACCCAGGCCATGCTGGCGCAAAACAGCCACGGGCTGGATGCATCGGCCTACCAGCAACTGCTGGCGGGCCTGGCCGATCTGGACCGCAATACGCGCGACCTGCAGGAATCGGTGATGTCCATCCGCATGATTCCCATGTCCACCGTGTTCAGCCGCTTCCCGCGCATGCTGCGCGACCTGGCCGGCAAGCTGGGCAAGAAGATCGACCTGATCACTCTGGGCGAAGCCACCGAACTGGACAAGGGCCTGGTCGAGAAAATCACCGACCCGCTGACCCATCTGGTGCGCAACAGCGTGGACCACGGCATCGAAATGCCCGAGGAGCGCCTGGCCGCTGGCAAGTCCGAGCATGGCACGCTGACGCTGGCAGCCTCCCATCAGGGCGGCTCCATCGTCATCGAGGTGCGCGACGACGGCCGCGGCATGAACCGCGAGAAGATTCTCAAGAAGGCCCGCGAGCGCGGCATGGATGTCTCGGACAGCATGCCCGATCAGGATGTCTGGCAGCTGATCTTCGCGCCGGGCTTCTCCACGGCCGATGTGGTGACCGACGTGTCCGGGCGCGGCGTGGGCATGGACGTGGTCAAGCGCAACATCGCGGCGCTGGGCGGCTCGGTGGAGATCGAGTCCAACCAGGGCAAGGGCATGCGCGTGGCCGTTCGCCTGCCGCTGACCCTGGCCATCATGGACGGCATGTCGGTGGGCGTCAGCGACGAGGTCTACATCCTGCCGCTGTCCTCGGTGGTCGAGTCCTTCCTGGTCAAGGAAGAGGACGTCAACACCGTGGCCAACGGCACGCAACTGGTCAAGGTGCGCGACGAGTACATGCCCGTGTTCGCGCTGGAAAAGACCTTCCGTGTGCCGCGCAGCGACACCAGCCAGTCCAGCAACATCATGGTGGTGGTCGAGTCCGACGGCAGCCGCGTGGCCCTGCTGGTCGACGAGCTGCTGGGCCAGCACCAGGTGGTGGTCAAGAACCTGGAATCGAACTATCGCAAGGTGCCCAACGTTTCGGGCGCCACCATCCTGGGCGATGGCACGGTGGCGCTGATTCTGGACACGGGTGCGCTGGTGCGCCGCGCGCGCCACTGAATGGGACAGGGATACCTGACGACAAACGACGGAGCCGCAGGCAGAGCCTGCGCGCCGCCAAAAACCATGGCTTTCGCCACCACGGCGCGGGCCCGACAGTTGAGGAGCTGAGCAATGAGCGTGATCGCTAAGACTGCAGGCGTCGCCACCGGCGCGCGCGAGTACCTGACCTTCCGCCTGGACCAGGAGGAATACGGCATCGACATTCTGAAGGTGCAGGAAATCCGCGGCTACGAGCCGCCCACGCGCATCGCCAATGCGCCGGAGTTCATCAAGGGCGTGGTGAATCTGCGCGGCACCATCGTGCCCATCGTGGACATGCGCCTGAAGTTCAACTGCTCCCAGGTCGAATACAACAGCTTCACCGTCGTCATCATCCTGAACCTGCGCAACCGCGTGGTGGGCATCGTGGTGGACTCGGTCAGCGACGTGATGGAGCTGGCTCCCGAAGCCGTGCGCCCCGCGCCGGACATCGAAAGCGCCATCGACAGCGGCTGCATCCTGGGCCTGGGTTCGGTGGGCGAGCGCATGCTCATCCTGCTGGACATCGAAAAGCTCATGAACAACGTGGACATGGGCCTGGTCGCTTCGGCCGACTGAGACCCGTTCTTGCACTGAGCGCCCTCATGCGATCCGGTTCTTCCAATGCGGCACTGGCCGCGCGCCCCGTCGCCGACGACGGGGCAGCCAACGGGCCCCTGGCCCAGGGGCGCGAATTCGAATGGTCGTCGCGGGACTTCGCCCGCGTGCAGGCGCTGATCTACCAGCGGGCCGGCATCAGCCTGCACGATGGCAAGCACGCCATGGTCTACAGCCGCCTGTCGCGGCGCCTGCGCGAGACGGGCTACGACAGCTTTGCCACCTACCTGGACTGGCTGGAGTCCCAGTCCGATGGCGTGGAGTGGCAGGAGTTCGTGAACGCGCTGACCACCAATCTCACCGCGTTCTTTCGAGAGCAGCACCATTTCGAGATCTTTGCCCAGCATCTGCGCAGCAAGCCGGCCGGCACGGCCTGGAAGGTCTGGTGCAACGCGGCCTCGACCGGAGAAGAGCCTTACTCCATCGTCATGACGGCCCTGGAAGTGCTGGGCGCCACGCCCAGCTTCCAGTTGCAGGCCAGCGACATCGACTCGCGTGTGCTGGACACGGCGTCGGCCGGTGTCTATCGCGCCGAAAGCATCAAGGGCATGAGCGCCGAGCGCCTGCACCGCTTCTTCCTGCGGGGCAAGGCCGGCAATGCGGGCCTGGTGCGCGTCAAGCCCGAGCTGCGCCGTCTGGTGGAGTTTCTCAACGTCAATCTGATCCGTGACGATTGGCCGTTCCGCGATCCCTTCGACGTGGTCTTCTGCCGCAACGTGATGATCTACTTCGATGCGGCCACGCAGCGCCGCGTGCTGGAGCGCATCCACCGCGTCATGAAGCCCGGGGGCCTGCTGTTCGTCGGACATGCCGAGAACTTCAGCGACTCGCGCGATCTGTTCACGCTCAAGGGGAAGACGGTCTATGAGCGCCGCTGACGCAGGTCCTGCCGCACACAAGGGGGTCTTCCCATGATCGGAGACCGCTCCGCCTTCGCACCGCCCCCGCCGCCTTCGGAGCGCCGCCGCACGCCGCGCATCAACAGCTATACCGCTGCGGACTACCCGGCGCCGGGCGACCCGGTGCCGCGCTCCTCGCTGGAGCAGCTCAAGCGCCAGCAGCGCTACCCCGGCGAGGCGTCGTTCTTCTACTACGACCCGCATTTCCAGCACAACGCCGTCAAGGTGCTGCCGGGCGAATACTTCGTCTCCAACGAGGACGTGATCCTGGTCACCGTGCTGGGCTCGTGCATCTCGGCCTGCATCTGGGACCGCACCATGCGCGTGGGCGGCATGAACCATTTCATGCTGCCCGACGGCGACTCCGCCGATGCGTCGGGCCGCTACGGCTCGTACGCCATGGAATTGCTGATCAACGAAATGCTCAAGCTCGGCGCACGGCGCGAGTCTTTGCAGGCCAAGATCTTCGGCGGCGGGCAGGTGATGCACAACTTCACCACCATGAACGTGGGCGAACGCAATACCGCCTTCGTCACGCAGTACCTGCAGACTGAACGCATCCCCATCGTCTCGGAGGATGTGCTGGACATCTACCCGCGCAAGGTGGTGTTCTTCCCCGCCAGCGGCAAGGCCATGGTCAAGCGCCTGGCACACGCCCATCCGGAGGAGCTGGTACAGCAGGAATTCACGCGCGGCAATGCAGCCGTCGTGGCACGCAATACGGCAGGCGGCTCGGTCGACCTGTTTTGAGGAAGGTTCAAAGGAATGGACAGGAAAATCAGGGTGATCGTGGTGGACGACTCTGCGCTGGTGCGCAGTCTGCTGTCCGAGATCATCAATCGCCAGCACGACATGGAATGCATCGGCTCGGCCAACGATCCGCTGATCGCACGCGAGATGATCCGCGAGATGAATCCCGACGTGATCACGCTCGATGTGGAAATGCCCCGCATGGATGGCATCGACTTCCTGGGCCGGCTCATGCGGCTGCGCCCCATGCCGGTGGTCATGATCTCCACGCTGACCGAGCGCGGCGCCGAGGTCACCATGCGCGCGCTGGAGCTGGGCGCCATCGACTTCGTGGCCAAGCCGCGCGTGGGCGTGTCCAACGGCCTGCAGGAGCTGGCCGCGCAGATCGTGGACAAGATCCGCGTTGCTGCCGTGGCCCAGGTCCGGCGCCTGCCGGTCGCTCCGCGCAGTGCGGCTCCCGCCACCGGCAGCGCGTTGGCGCCGGTCTCCGCTTCGGTGGGCATGAGCGCGCCGCGCCAGGCTGCACCGGCGTCGCTGCTGGGGCGGCTGTCCACGGAAAAGCTGATTGCCATCGGTGCCTCCACCGGCGGCACCGAGGCCATCCGTGAAGTGCTCACCCATCTGCCGGCCGACTGCCCGGCCATCGTCATCACCCAGCACATGCCGCCGGGCTTCACCACCAGCTTCGCGGCCCGGCTCAACAGCCTGTGCCAGATGACCGTGAAGGAAGCACAGCAGGGCGAGCGGCTGCTGCCCGGCCACGCCTACATCGCACCGGGCGGCAAGCATTTCTCCGTGCAGCGCAGCGGTGCCAACTATGTCGCCGTGGTGGATGACAGCCCGCCCGTGAATCGCCACAAGCCTTCGGTCGAGGTGCTTTTCAAGTCGGTGGCGGCCTGTGCGGGCCGCAACGCCTACGGCATCATGCTCACCGGCATGGGTGCCGATGGCGCGGTCGCCATGCGTGAAATGCGCGATGCGGGCAGCTACAACTTCGTGCAGGACGAAGCCAGCTGCATCGTCTTCGGCATGCCGCGCGAGGCCATCGCCCATGGTGCGGCCGACGAGGTGCTGCCCCTCAACCAGATCGCCTCCGCCTTGCTGGGCAAGCTGCGCATAGGTTCGGACCAGGTTCACCACCGCATTTGAGTGCAACGGCCGGTCCTGGCGGCACCCATGAAAAAAAGAGCGCCAGGCGCTCTTTTTTTTCGTCCGAAGAAAGCTCACTCCGACAGTGCGCTCCAGCGCTCCAGCGCCTCCATCAGCTGCTCATCGATCTCGCCATCGCGCTGATGCAACTGAACGGCGCGGGAATTGTCGCTGGCATACAGCGAACCATCGGCCAAGGCTTCCCGAATGGACTTCTGCTCTGCCTCCAGCGCTGCAATGCTTTCGGGCAATTGATCGAGCTCACGCTGCTCCTTGTAGCTGAGCTTGCGCTTGGGCTTGCCGTCGCTGCGTGCCGCAACGGGCTTGGCCTCTTCCTTGGATGGCTTGGGCTGCGCGGCCTCGGCCAGATCGCGGCTGCGGCGGGACTGATCCAGCCAGTCCTGCACGCCGCCTTCATATTCGCGCCATTGGCCCGGGCCTTCCCAGGCGATGGTGCTGGTGACCACGTTGTCCAGGAAACTGCGGTCATGGCTGACCAGAAAAACGGTGCCGTCGTAGTTCTGCAGCAGGTCTTCCAGCATTTCCAGCGTCTCGATATCGAGATCGTTGGTCGGCTCGTCCAGCACCAGCACATTCGCGGGCCGGGCAAACAGCCGGGCCAGCAGCAGGCGGTTGCGCTCCCCGCCAGACAGCGAGCGAACGGGGGAATGGGCGCGCGCCGGAGAGAACAGGAAATCCGACAGATAGCTCTTCACGTGCTTCTTCTGGCTGCCGATCTCGATCCACTCGCTGCCGGGGCTGATGAAGTCCTCCAGCGTGGCATCCATGTCGATCTGGTGACGCATCTGGTCGAAGTACGCCACCTGCAGATTCGCCCCCAGCCTCACCTGGCCGCTGTCAGGTGCCAGTTCGCCCAGAATCATCTTGAGCAGCGTCGTCTTGCCTGCGCCGTTGGGTCCGATCAGGCCCACCTTGTCTCCACGCAAAATGGTGGCGGTGAAGTGGGAGACGATGTTCTTGTCGCCAAAGGACTTGGCCACATCCGTCAGCTCGGCCACGATCTTGCCCTGGTAGCCGTCGCCTCGGCCCGACGCAATGTCCATCTTCACGCCACCCAGCACCTCGCGGCGGGCAGCGCGGTTGGCCCGCAACTGCTCAAGCCGGCCGATGCGGCTCTGGCTGCGCGTGCGGCGGGCTTCCACGCCCTTGCGGATCCAGACCTCTTCCTGGGCCAGCAGCTTGTCGGCCTTGGCATTGATCACGGCCTCCTGGGCCAGCTGATCCTCCTTGGTCTGCTGGTACTGGACGAAATTGCCGGGATACGAGCGCAGCGTTCCACGATCCAGCTCCACGATGCGTGTGGAAACCCGGTCCAGGAAGGATCGATCGTGCGTAATGGTCACCACGCTGCCCTTGAAGTTCAGCAGCAACTCTTCCAGCCACTCGATGGCGTCAAGATCCAGGTGGTTGGTCGGCTCATCCAGCAGCAGTACATCAGGTCTCGCCACCAGGGCCTGGGCCAGTGCCACGCGCTTCTTCATCCCGCCGGACAGGGTGCCCACCACGGCTTCGGGATCGAGGTGCAGCCGCTGCAGAGTCTCCTCCACGCGCTGCTCCCAGTTCCAGGCGTCATAGGCCTCGATCTGGGACTGCAGCGCATCGAGATCCTCGCCCTCGGCGCCAGCCAGGTAGCGGTCGCGCACGGCAATCACCTCGGCTATGCCGGCGGATGCCGACTCGAAGATTGTCTGCTCGGGCACAAGCACCGGCTCCTGCGCCACATAAGTAATGCGGATACCGGACTGTGTCTGGACCTGCCCGTCGTCTGCCTTGGCCAGCCCGCCAAGAATCTTCAACAAAGAGGACTTCCCTGCGCCGTTGCGACCGATCAGGCCCACACGCTCGCCGCTCTCCAGGGAAAACTGGGCGTGGTCGAGAAGCGCCACATGCCCGAACGCCAGTTGGGCGTCTAACAAAGTAATCAATGCCATCGTGCGCGCATTATCTATGCGGGCCCGATTCCTGGTGCAGGCAGCAAGGCCTCCGCGCCCGGAGCCTGCCCGCAGGGCAGGCTCCGGGCGGGTTTCAGAGGGCGGGGCGGTGGCTTCTTCACTGGTCTGCAAGGAAGTTCACGAATTTCACGCCATCGGTAAAAACCCATGCTATAGTTCGATCCCTCGTCGCCACACTGCCTTGCAGACAGCGATGAGTCAGAAAAGTCTTGTAGACAGCGCGAAAAAACGTGCTACAATGCAAGGCTCTGCTGAAGAGAGCGATGCAGATCGCTGGTGTTGAAAAGATCGAAGAAATTTGATTGCAACGACGCTAAAAACTGTGCTAGAATTCAAGGCTTCGCTGATCGCAGCAAGTCAGAAGCAAGAAAGAAATTCCTCGCTTCGATCCTTAAAAATATACAGCCGATAAGCGTGGGCGTTTGAGGCGAACAGCCAAGTTCTTTGGAACTCGGCTCTTTGAAGCCAAAAAACGCTCATGAGAATAGAAGTGAAGTTCACTTCAA